>Ga0187769_10001301_pt1 | contig 14162 bp, 15 predicted proteins | sample 0116_SJ02_MP02_1_FD_133140 | JGI IMG/M metagenome (GOLD analysis project Ga0187769, IMG submission 133140) | Tropical peat soil microbial communities from peatlands in Department of Meta, Colombia - 0116_SJ02_MP02_10_MG | ecosystem: Environmental > Terrestrial > Soil > Wetlands > Peat | place... | reverse complement strand
CGCATCTCGACGTTGCCGCCGAGCTGGATGTCGGTGCCGCGGCCCGCCATGTTGGTGGCGATGGTGACGGCGCCCGGCCTGCCGGCCTGCGCGATGATGTAGGCCTCCTGCTCGTGGTAGCGGGCGTTGAGCACCTGGTGCGGCACCTTGCGCTTCTTGAGCATGTCGGAGAGGAGCTCCGACTTCTCGATGGAGACCGTGCCGACGAGCACGGGCTGCTTGCGGGCCTGCGCCTCCATGATGGTGTCGATGATCGCCTCGTTTTTCTCGCGCGCGGTGCGATAGACCTCGTCGTCCATGTCCTTGCGCACGCACGGCAGGTTGGTCGGAATCTCGACGACTTCCAGCTTGTAGATGTCGGCGAATTCCTCGGCCTCGGTCATCGCGGTGCCCGTCATGCCCGCGAGCTTGGGATACATGCGGAAGTAGTTCTGGAAGGTGATGGAAGCGAGCGTCTGGTTCTCGGTCTGCACCTCGACACCTTCCTTCGCCTCGAGCGCCTGGTGCAGCCCGTCGGAATAGCGCCGGCCCTCCATCATGCGGCCGGTGAACTCGTCGATGATGACGACCTTGCCGCCCTTGACGATGTAGTCGGTGTCGCGCTGGAAGAGCTTGTGGGCGCGGAGCGCCTGGTTGACGTGATGGAGCACCGAGATGTTGGCGATGTCGTAGAGTCCGCCGCTCTTCAAGAGCTCCGCCTCGCGCGCCATCTCCTCCACGTGGTTGACGCCCGCCTCGGTGAGCGTCACCGCCCGCGCCTTCTCGTCCTTCTCGTAATCCTCGGGGGCGAGGTGGGGCATGAGCGCGTTGACCTTGACGTAGAGCTCCGAGCTGTCCTCGGCGGGACCCGAGATGATGAGCGGCGTGCGCGCCTCGTCGATGAGGATGCTGTCGACCTCGTCGACGATGGCGTAGTTGAAGGCGCGGTGGACCATGTCGGCCAGCCGGAACTTCATGTTGTCGCGCAGGTAGTCGAAGCCGAACTCGTTGTTGGTGCCGTAGGTGATGTCGCAGGCGTACTGCGCGCGCCGCTCCTCGTCGCTGAGCCCGTGCACGATGCAGCCGACGGAGAGGCCGAGGAAGTGGTAGATCTGGCCCATCCATTCGGAGTCGCGGCGCGCCAGGTAGTCGTTGACCGTGACGATGTGCACGCCCTTGCCGGCCAGCGAATTGAGATAGGCGGCAAGGGTCGAGACCAGCGTCTTGCCTTCGCCCGTCTTCATCTCGGAGATCATGCCGCGGTGGAGCACGATCCCGCCCACGAGCTGCACGTCGAAGTGGCGCTGGCCGAGCGTGCGCTTGGCCGCCTCGCGCACCGTGGCGAAGGCCTCGTGGAGGATACCATCGAGGCTCTCGCCGGCCGCAAGGCGCCCCTTGAGCATGTCCGTGCGCGCGCGCAGCTCGGCGTCCGCGAGCTTCTCGAGCTCGGGCTCGAGCACGTTGATCTCGTCGACATGCGGCTGCAGGCTCTTTAGAAAACGCTCGTTGGCGGAGCCGAACAGCTTCCGGGCGATGGCGCCGAACATGGGGCGGTCCTCGAAGGCGGACAGACGCGGGCCCACTCCGCACGGCGCGGGCCCGCAGCACAGATAAGAGGCTCGGCCGTAGCTGTCAATGATTTGGGCGCCGGCGGCGGGGGCGCCGCGCATGCGGCGGTGCGCCTGCGCGTATCTCTTGCGCGAGGGTGCCGCGAAGGCGCCCGTCGGGCGCGTCGCCAAGCTTTTCTTGTGCCGCGGGGCGCTTTGTGCATTATCGAGCCGCATTTCGCGGCATCAGGGGCACCACGTCGGACGGCGGGGTGCCCGAGAGCACGACTCCCGCCGTCCCTTTGGAGGTGCGTCCATGTTTTCCCCATCCGCCCGGGCGGCACGCGCGGCGGCCGTCCTTGGCACGCTGGCACTCGCAGCCTTTGCCTCCGCGGCCGAGGCGCAAACTTCAGGCGCCCCTCCGGCCGCCGCCGGGGCGGCGGCCGGCGACCCGGTGGTGGCGACCGTCAACGGCAGCGAGATCCACCGCTCGGACGTGGAGGCGGCGCGGCAGGATTTGCCCCAGCAATACCAGTCCTTCCCTTTCGAGATCGTCTACCCGGCCCTGCTCGAGCGGCTGATCGACGGCAAGCTGCTCGTGGCGGCGGCCCGCGCGCAAGGCCTGGCCACGGACCAAGAGGTCAAGGCGCGCGTAGCGCGGCTCGAGGACCAGGTCATTCAAAGCGTCTATCTCACGCGCGCGGTCAAGGCGAAGTTCACGGACGACGTGCTCAAGAAGCGCTACGAGGAGTTCCTCAAGGCGAACCCGCCGGAGCCCGAAGTGCATGCCCGCCACATTCTCGTGAAAAGCGAGGACGAGGCCAAGGCGGCGATCAAGGAGCTCAAGGGCGGGGCCGATTTCGTCGAGCTCGCGAAGAAGAGCTCGAGCGGCCCGTCCGCGGCCAAAGGCGGCGATCTCGGCTTCATCAAGCGCGGCGACGTGGTGCCCGAGTTCGCGGATGCCGCCTTCGCGCTCAAGCCGGGTCAATACACCGAGGCGCCGGTCAAGACCCAGTTCGGCTGGCACGTAATCAAGGTCGAGGAGGTGCGGCAATCCACCCCGCCCACCTTCGAGGAGGAAAAGGACGAGCTCGAGCGCGAGGCGAGCCGCGACATGATCACGGAAATCGTCAACGGGCTGCGCGGGAAGGCCGCCATCACGCGCTTCAATGCGGACGGCTCGCCCAAGACCGAAGGCGACGAGAAGAAGGGCGGTGCCGAGCCAAAGAAGGAATAGTCGGCCCTGTGGCCCGCCGCCCGACGGAGCGGTGCCGCCCTGAGGCACGAGACGAGGACAGCATGCCCGAGCGCTCTCCGCTCGCTCCAACGCGCTTCCCGGATCTGCCGCCGATTGCCGGCGTGCGGCTCGCCGCCGCCGCCTGCGGCATCCGCTACAGGGACCGCAACGACCTCTTGGTCGCGGTGCTCGATCCCGGCACGACGGTGGCGGGGGTCTTGACGCGCTCGCTCACGGCCGGAGCGCCGGTCGAATGGTGCCGCGCCTGCCTTCCGCGCGGGAAGGCGCGGGCGCTCGTGGTCAATTCGGGCAACGCCAACACCTTCACCGGCCGCGGCGGCCGCAAGGTGGTCGAGGAGAGCGCCAAGGCCATGGCGCGGCTCGTCGGCTGCCATCCGCGCGAGGTCTACGTCGCCTCGACCGGCGTGATCGGCCAGCCGCTGCCGGGCGAGAAGATCGTGGCGGCGCTGCCCGCGGCAGTGCAGAGCTTGTCGGAGCGCGCCTGGCCGGAAGCCGCCCAGGCGATCATGACCACCGACACCTTCGCCAAGGGCTCGGCGCGCAGGGCCTCGATCGACGGCACGGCTGTCGCGATCAACGGCATCGCCAAGGGCTCGGGCATGATAGCGCCCGATATGGCGACGATGCTCGCCTTCATCTTCACCGATGCCGCCATCCCGGCAGCGGTGCTGCAGGCGCTTCTCAAGGCGAGCAACGAGCGCTCCTTCAATTCGATCACGGTGGACGGCGACACCTCGACGAGCGATACCTTGCTTCTCGCCGCGACCGGCAAGGCCAAGCACAAGCGCGTCACGCGCGCGGGCGACCCGCGGCTCAAGGACTTCCGCCGCGCGCTCGAGGAGGTCGCGATCGATCTCGCCCAGCAGGTCGTGCGCGACGGCGAGGGGGCCCAGAAGTTCGTCACCATCGAGGTCACGGGTGCGCTCTCGGCCCGCGCCGCGCGGCGCGTCGGGCTCGCCATCGGCAACTCGCCCCTCGTCAAGACGGCCCTCGCGGCCGGCGACGCCAACTGGGGCCGCATCGTCATGGCGGTCGGCAAGGCGGGCGAGCGGGCAGAGCGCGACCGCCTCGCGATCGCCGTCGGCGGCGTGCGCATCGCCGAGAAGGGCGGCGCGGTCGAGGGCTATGACGAGGCGCCGGTCGCGCGCCACATGGCGGGGCGCAACATCCACATCGCGGTCGATCTCGGCGTCGGGCGCGCCCGTGCCACCGTGTGGAGCTGCGATCTCACCCACGGCTACATCGACATCAATGGCAGCTACCGGAGCTGAGAGAGAAGGCGCCATGAGCGGCTGCGCCGGCCCTGGGGAGCAGCCCGCCGCAGCGCTGCCGCTCGTGCTGGTGGCGGCCGCCGCCCTCGTCGATCGCGACGGCCGCGTGCTGCTCGCCGAGCGCCCGGCGGGGAAGTGCATGGCGGGCCTCTGGGAGTTTCCCGGCGGCAAGGTCAAGGACGGCGAGTCGCCCGAGGCTGCCCTCGTGCGCGAGCTTCGCGAGGAGCTCGGCATCGACACGGCGGAGAGCTGCCTGGCCCCGCTCGCCTTCGCCTCCCACCGCTACGAGCGCTTCCACCTCCTGATGCCGCTTTTCGTGTGCCGGGTGTGGAAGGGGACGGCGCGCGCGAAGGAGGGCCAGCGCCTCAAATGGGTGCGGTGCGCGGACTTGCGCAACTACGCCATGCCGCCCGCGGACGCCCCCCTCATCCCGATGATCGAGGAGCTGCTGTAGCCGACAAAGCGCTTGCTTTCGGCGGGATTCGCGCCATATTTCTCAAAAATGGCTTGCGAGGAATTTTCGCCATGAAATACGCACACGCCATAGTCTCCGCCTCCGGCCGCCTCAGCCTACCCGCGGGATTCCGCAAGGCCGTCGGGCTCGAGCGGGGCGGCAATGTCGTGATCGCGCTCGACGGCCGCGAGATGCACATCATGACGACGGCGGAGGCGGTCGCGCGGGCGCAGGCGCTATCGCGTCGCCTCTTGAAGGGAAAGCCCAAATTCTCTCTCGATGATTTTATCGCTGAGCGCCACCGCGAGGCTGAGCGCGAATGACGGGCGTCGCGCTGGACGCATCGGCGCTGCTGGCCATGCTCCTTGACGAACGAGGCGGCGACAAGGTTCGGACAGCACTCGCCGGGTCGGCGATCACCACGGTAACGCTCGCCGAAGTGGCCGGATATTACGCGCGCAACGGGGTCGCCGAAAGGGACATCCACCTCCTGCTCGATTCGTTGGAGATCGAGCGGGTTGTCTTCGACGAGGAATTGGCCTATGGGGCCGCGATGCTCCTGCCGGCGACGAAGACGGCGGGGCTCTCGCTCGGCGATCGCGCGTGCCTGGCGCTCGCGCGGCGCCTGGGCGTCAAGGCGCTCACGGCCGATCGCGCGTGGCATAAGCTCCCGAGATCCGTCGGGATTGCCATCGAAGTGATAAGGTGAGCATCGGCGCTCCGCAGGGAGCCGCCGCCTTGTCGAGGGCGAGGCAGCCGGGCCCTGTCAGCGCGTCCGCAACGATGCGATATAGGCGATGATGTCCTCGATCTGGCGCCGGTCGAGCTCGAGCGGCGGCATCGACCCGTGCGGCTTGACTAGGAAGGCGCGTAGGTATTCCGGCGTCTTGCTCGGGTCGCGCGCGATCGCCTGGAAGGGCGGAATGCCTTGAACGGCGCGGCTCTCGCCCTTGAGGAGATGACAATCCGAGCACCAGCGCTGCGCAAGAGCGTAGCCCCTGGTCGCATCGCCCGTGACGTTGCTCTCTTGTGCGAGAGCGGGGGGTACGAGCGAGATCGCGAGCAGAAAGAAGAGCGCAGCCTTTTCCATATGCGCCTCGCAAGCTGTGCGCCCGCCTAAGGCGCCTATTCGACGAGATGCAGACATAGGCTTGCCGCCTGCCTTTCGCATTGACGTAAGTCAACAAGCCGGCTTCAGCGCGCGCCGCGCGGGACTTTATCGCCCGCGGGCCGTTCCTCGCTGTCGAGCGCCGCCGCGAGCCGGGCGGTGGCGCTGCCGGGCTTGAGCGCCTTCTGCTGCGAGGCGTGCGGCGCCCAGGCAGTCAGGTAAATGACCTCGAAGGTCGCGGGAATGCGCCCATCGGGGCCGGCAAAGCGCTCCTCATAGAGCGCCGCCGCGCGCAGGAGCGTCGTGCGCCGGCTGAAGCCGCGTCGCAACGCCGCGACCGCGTTCGTCTCGCCCATGCCGCGCAAGTCGCGCATGAGTGCCAATGCCGACGGATAGGTCACGGCGATGGTGTCGCGGTCGACCACGGGAAGCGCGAAGCCGGCGCGCTGCAGAAGCGCGCCCCCGTCGCGCAAGTCGGCGAAGGGCGAGACGCGCGGGCCCGCACCCCCCTCGACCTCGACCTCCGCCTCGAGCAGCGCCGCGCGCAGCTCGCGGAGCGTCTCGCCGCCAAGGAGGGCCGCGAGGAAGAGCCCGTCGGGCTTGAGCGCGCGGCGGGCCTGGATAAGGGCGCCCGGCAGGTCGTTGACCCAATGGAGCGCCAAATTGCTGAGGATGAGATCGAAGCTCGCATCGGCGAAGGGCAGCGCCTCCTCGTCGGCGACCAAGGCCAAGCCCTCGGCGCGGCGCAGGAGGCCGAGGGTCAAATCGATTCCGACGAGGCGCTCGATGCCGCTCCGGCCAAGCGCGAGCCGGGCCAGCTCGCCGCCGCGGCAGCCGAGATCGAGGGTGAGGGGGAAGTGGCGCTTGGTGTCCGCGAGGCGGTCGACAAGGCGCTCCGCCACCTCGCGGAAGAGGAAGTCGTGATGCTCGAGCCGCGCGGCGGCGCGCTCGCGGTGGCGCCGCACAAGCCGGCGGTCGAAGACCTCCATCCCCGCTTGGGTCATGCCTCTATATATGGCATGGCCATCGACTTTCGACCAAGTCCGGACGGCACCTGGAGCGCGCGCGCATTGACAGCCCGCCGCGGCGGGACTTTCATGGTCCCTTATGCGCGCGAACATCGCGGTGTCAAGCCTGCGCCACTGGGCGAATGTCGCACTCGGCGCGGTGCTGCCGGCGCGCTGCCTCGGCTGCGGCGTCGTGGTCGAGCGGCCGGGGACGCTTTGCCCGGCCTGCTGGCGCACCATCGACTTCCTGGCACCGCCCCTTTGCGCCTGCTGCGGCATGCCCTTCGAGGTCGATCCGGGCGAGGCGGCGCTGTGCGGGGCGTGCCTCGCCCATAAGCGGCACTTCGCGCGGGCGCGCGCCGTCTTCCGCTACAGCGAGGCGAGCCGCCGGCTCATCCTCGGCTTCAAGCACGGCGACCGGCTGCAGGGAACGAAGGCTTATGCCGCATGGATGGCCCGCGCCGGCGCCGAGCTTCTCGCCGACGCGAGCCTTCTCGTCCCGGTTCCTCTCCATTGGACCCGGCTCTTCATGCGTCGCTACAACCAGGCGGCCCTCCTCGCCAATGCGCTCGCAACGGCAAGCGGCGTGCCCTGCGTCCCCGACCTCCTGCTGCGCAAGCGCCGCACGCCTTCGCAAGGCCGGCTCAATGCCGCCGAGCGGCGCCGCAACGTGCGCGACGCCTTCGCGCCGAGCGCCGGTGCCGCGCGCCGCATTAGAGGCGCGCGCGTGCTTCTGATCGACGACGTGTTCACCACGGGCGCCACGGTGGACGCTTGCGCGAAAGTGCTGATCGAGTCGGGGGCAGCGCACGTCGATGTGCTGGCGCTCGCCCGCGTGGTGCGGCCGCAGCCCTTCGGATGAGGACTAGATGGAAAAGACGACAGCGCGCGGGATGCGACAAGAGGATCTGCCGGCCGTCCGCTTCACGCTCGCGGAAGCGCTCAAAGCGATCCCCGCCGGCGTCCCGGTACCCTACGCCAGGGTCTTCGCCCACGGCAGCATGAGCCTCGAGATCTACGCTCCCGAGGGACGCGACAATCAGCGCCCGCACAGGCAAGACGAGCTCTATGTCGTGATGCGCGGCCGCGGCAGCTTCGTGAACGGCGACAGGCGTCACCCCTTCGCTCCCGGCGACGTGCTTTTCGTGCCCGCCCTCGTCGAGCACCGTTTCGAGTATTTCAGCCGCGACGTCGCCGTCTGGGTCGTCTTCTATGGCGCCGATGGCGGCGAGGCCTCGGCCCCCCATCCGGCCCCTCAAGGCGAGCTCTGCTGGGGGATCGAAGGCGCGCTCGGCTCGATCGCGGCCGATGCGCACCCGCGCTCCGTCCCCGTCTTCGAGCACGGCTCCCTCACCCTCAAGCTCTACAATCCCCGCAAAACAGACCCGCAGACGCCGCATACGCGGGACGAGCTTTACGTGGTCCAGAAGGGAAAGGGGACGTTCCTTTGCGGGGGGCGCCGCACGCCCTTCGCGCCCGGCGATGTGCTCTTTGCGCCTGCTGGTGTCGAGCACCGCTTCGAGGGCTTCGGGCAAGAGCTCGTGAGCTGGGTCGTCTTCTACGGGCCCGAAGGCGGGGAGGGATAGCGCCATCCGGTCGTGGACCGGTTTCACCGCATCCTTCGAGACGCCGCCTGCGGCGGCTCCGCCGGATGAGGACTTGGGCAATGTGACCCGCTACCCGGCACCCGGCTGACACGCGAGCGTGTTTACTTTATGGCCAAGGGCGCCTAATTAGGGAGCCAGCAATGGACGAAGCGGGGACCACCGTGCCCGATGTCGTGATCTACACCACCATGTGGTGCCCCTATTGCCACCGGGCGAAAAGCCTCTTGGAGAAGAAGGGGGTGGCGTTCGAGGAGATCGACGTGACCTACGATCCCGGCAAGCGCGCCGAGATGAGCGCGCGCGCCGGGGGGCGCGAGACGGTGCCGCAAATCTTCATCCGGGGCGAGCCGATCGGCGGCTCCGACGAGCTCGCAGCCCTCGAGGCCGAGGGCAAGCTCGACCAGCTCTTGGAGAGGGCCGCATGAGCGAGCGTTTCAAGGTCGCCTGCATCCAGAACAATGCGGGCCCCGACATCCTGCCCAACATCCGCGAGGTCGACCGCCTGGCCCGCTCCGCGCGTGCCGCGGGGGCGGATTTCATCCTGACGAGCGAGAACTTCACCAGCATCGAGTTCGGTGCCGAGCGCTCGCTCGACAAGGCGCTGCCCGAGGCGGAGCACCCGGCCGTGCCGCATTTCACCGCCCTTGCCAAGGAGCTCGGCGTCTGGTTCCTGATGGGCTCGCTCACCATCAAGCTCGCGCCCAGCAAGGTCAACAACCGCTCCTATCTCATCGACCCCGACGGCCGCATCGTCGCGCGTTACAACAAGCTGCATCTCTTCGACGTGCAGCTCAAGGCGGGCGAGACCTACCGGGAGTCGGCGACCGTCGAGCCGGGCGATCGCGCCGTCCTCGCCGAGACCCCATGGGGACTCCTCGGCATGAGCGTCTGCTACGACCTGCGCTTCGCCTATCTCTACCGCGCCTTGGCGCAGGCCGGCGCCGGCTACCTCACGATTCCCTCGGCCTTCACCAAGACGACGGGGCAGGCGCATTGGCACACCCTCGTGCGCGCCCGCGCCATCGAGACGGGCGCCTACGTCTTCGCTCCCGCCCAATGCGGCCAGCACGCGGGCGGGCGCAAGACTTACGGCCATTCGCTCGTCGTCGATCCTTGGGGCGAGATCCTGGCGGACGGCGGCGAGGCGCCGGGCTACATCATCGCGGAGGTCGATCCGTCAAAGATCGCGGAGGTGCGGCGCATGATCCCCTCGCTCGAGCACGACCGCGCCTTTAGCGGCCCCAGCGCGGCCGCCGCCGTGCGTCTCGCGCAAGCCGGCGAGTAGACGGCACCCCGCCGCCCGAGAAGAGAGGGCTTGGCCTTCCCCTGGCGGGAAGCCCCATTTCCCATGGGACCTCGCCCCTCGTTGGCCGACAGTCCGGCACCATGACCGCATTCCAAGACGGCCACGGCCCTCATCGCCTTCGCCACGGCGCAGCGGCGCCCGCGACCGCCATGGCGCGCGATCCCGTGTGCGGCATGCTGGTCGACCCGGCCACGGCCGAGCACAGCGCGGAGCACGCGGGCCAGCGCTACTACTTCTGCGGAGCCAGGTGCCGCGAGAGATTTCTTGCCGAGCCCGCGACATATTTGGGCGGGCGCGATCACGCGGCCCGCACGCCGGACCGGGCGGCCGCGGCTGCACCCCCGGCCGGCCTGTGGACCTGCCCCATGCACGCGGAGATCGTGCGCCCTGGGCCGGGAAGCTGTGCCATCTGCGGCATGGCGCTCGAGCCCATGCTGCCGAGCGCGGCCGCGGAGGAGAACGCCGAGCTCGCCGCCATGACGCGGCGCTTCTGGATCGGCTTAGCACTCTCGCTCCCGCTCGTCTTTCTCAGCACGATCGATGAGCTGGTCGGCCGTCCGCTCGCTCTAATGCTCTCGCCGCGCGCTTCGAGCTGGCTGCAGCTCGCGCTCTCGACGCCGGTCGTGCTTTGGGGCGGGGCGCCCTTCTTTGCGCGCGCCTGGACCTCCCTTCTGACCCGGCGTCTCAACATGTTCACGCTGATCGCGACCGGCACGGGGGTGGCCTACGCCTATAGCCTCGTGGCCGCCCTGTTGCCGGGGATATTTCCGCAGTCCTTCCGCGGGCCTGACGGCGAGGTCGGGATATATTTCGAGGCAGCGGCCGTCATCACCACGCTCGTGCTTCTCGGCCAGGTGCTCGAGCTCAAGGCCCGCGCGGAGACCTCAAGCGCCATGCGGGGGCTCCTCGACTTGGCGCCGAAGACCGCGCGCATCGTGCGCGAAGACGGCCGCGAGGAGGATATTCCGCTCGATCAGGTGACACCCGGCTGCAAGCTTCGCGTTCGGCCGGGCGAGAAGGTCCCGGTCGATGGCGTCGTGCTCGAAGGCCACAGCTCGATCGATGAATCGATGATCTCCGGCGAGGCGCTGCCGGTCGAGAAGGCGGGCGGCGACAGGGTGACCGGAGCCACGCTCAACGCCTCGGGCAGCTTTCTGATGCGCGCCGAGCGGGTCGGCGCCGACACCCTCCTTGCCCGGATCGTCGCCATGGTGGCCGAGGCGCAACGCTCGCGGGCGCCGATCCAGAGCCTCGCCGATCGGGTCTCGGGCTGGTTCGTGCCCGGCGTGGTGCTGACGGCCCTTGCCTGCTTCGTCGTCTGGGCCGTCTACGGCCCGGCGCCGGCGATGAGTTTTGCTCTTCTCAACGCCATTGCCGTGCTCATCATCGCCTGCCCGTGCGCGCTCGGCCTGGCCACGCCGATGTCGATCATGGTCGGCACCGGGCGCGGGGCGACGGCCGGCGTCCTCGTCAAGAATGCCGAGGCGCTCGAGCTCATGGAGAAGATCGACACGCTGGTCTGCGACAAGACCGGAACGCTGACCGAGGGCAAGCCGCGCCTCATGAGCGTCACCGCGATCGGAGATATCGGCGAGGACGAGCTGTTGCGGCTCGTCGCGAGCCTCGAGCGCGGCAGCGAGCACCCGCTCGCCGCCGCCATCGTGAAAGGAGCGGAGGCGCGCGGGATCGCGCTCGCCCCGGTCTCCGATTTCAGCTCGCTGACCGGCAAGGGGGTGGTCGGCACCATCGGCAGCAGGAAGGTGGCGGCCGGGAGTGTCGCTTTGCTGCGTGCCTTGTCGATCGCCCCGAGGGATCTTCCGCTGCGGGCCGAGGTGCAGCGCAAGGAGGGCCAGACCGTGATGATGGCGGCCGTCGACGGGGCGGCCGCCGGCCTCGTCGCGGTCGCGGACCCGATCAAGGAGACGACGAGCGAGGCCATCGAGGCGCTCAGGCGAGACGGCGTTCGCGTGGTCATGCTGAGCGGGGACAGCCGCACCACGGCGGAGGCGGTGGCGCGCCGGCTCGGCATCGAGGAGGTGTTCGCCGAGGTGCCGCCCGAGGAGAAGGCGGCTATGGTCAAGCGTCTCGCGGAAGAGGGGCGCGCGGTCGCGATGGCGGGCGACGGCATCAACGATGCTCCGGCGCTCGCCCAAGCGCGCGTCGGCATCGCCATGGGCACGGGTGCGGACGTGGCGATGGAAAGCGCCGCCATCACGCTGGTCAAGGGCGATCTCCGAGGCATCGCGCGCGCGCGCCATCTGAGCCGCGCCGTCATGCGGAACATCCGCGAGAACCTGTTCTTCGCCTTCGTCTTCAACGCGCTCGCGGTGCCGATCGCGGCGGGCGTGCTCTACCCGTTCACGGGGCTTCTCCTCAACCCGATGATCGCGAGCGCGGCGATGAGCGCGAGCTCGCTGCTCGTGATCGGCAATTCGCTCAGGCTCCGGCGCGCGGCGCTCTAGCATCCGCGCGCGGTCGCGGACGCGGCCCCGGAGACGCTAAGCGCCGGGGCCGCGCGTCATCCTCGCCGCTCGGGCGTTACTTGCCCGGCTGCGGCGTGAGCCGGAGATAGGGCTTGAGCGCCTTCCAGCCCTTGGGGAACTTCTTCTTCGCATCCTCGTCCGTCACCGAGGGCACGATGATCACGTCCTCGCCGTGCTTCCAATTGACCGGGGTGGCGACCTGGTACTTGTCGGTGAGCTGGAGCGAGTCGACGACGCGCAGGATCTCGTCGAAGTTCCGGCCCGTGGTCTGCGGATAGGTGATCATCAGGCGGATCTTGCGCTTGGGATCGATCACGAAGACCGTGCGTACGGTGTACACCTCGTCGTGCGCGGGGTGCATCATGCCGTAGAGATTCGCAACCTTGCGGTCCGCATCCGCAACGATCGGATAGGCGACCTTGGCACGCTGGGTCTCCTCGATGTCCTTGACCCAGCCCGCGTGCGAGCTCACCGGATCGACCGAGAGGCCGATCACCTTGACGTTCCGCTTCGCGAACTCAGGGGCGAGCTTGCCGACGTAGCCGAGCTCGGTCGTGCATACCGGCGTGAAATCCTTGGGATGCGAGAACAGGATGCACCAACTCTCGCCGATCCAATCGTGAAAGCGGATGCGCCCTTGCGTCGTATCCGCCTCGAAGTCGGGGGCCGTATCGCCAAGACGAAGGGTCATGGTCTCATCCTCCCATTCATCGTGCTGGGGCTGCCGCAGCGCCCCTCTCACTTAAGCCGTCGGCGGCCAAAGCTCAAGATGCCTTGTGTGAAATGCCCAAGTTCTACAGGATTGTCTCGTTATAGGGGCCCGGCGTCACGCTCCGCGATTGGCCCAGGGAGCTCGCTGAGCGCGTCCGGGTCGGCGGGACGGCTGATGGCGGCAAGGCGCTCGATGGCGGCGGGGTAGGGCTCGCGCACGATGCCATGCTCATAGGCGACGACATGGAGCCGGCCGCGCACGCGCTCGAGCAGCTCGCCCGGCTCGAGCAAATGGGCGGGGTTGGCGGGCTTGCCGAAGCGGGCATTGCCGCGGGCGAAGGTTTCGTAGATCAGCAGTCCGGCGGGCTCGAGGGCGGCGAGCAGCTCGGCGAAGAGTGGGCGCCAGAGATAGTTCGTCACCACCACCGCGGCGAAACGGCGGCCGGGGAAGGGCCACGGCCGGGCTTCGAGATCGGCCTCGACGAGCTCGATCCCGCTTCTCCCGCGCAAGTCCTCGAGCCCCGCGAGATCGATGTCGACCGCGGTCACGGGGTGCCCGAGGCTGCTGAAGAGCCGCGTGTGGCGCCCCGCGCCGCAGGCGATGTCGAGTACGGCACCCTGGCACCTCACCAGGCTCGCGAAACGGCGCACCCAGGCCGAGGGCGGGTTCTTGCCGTGAGGATCGCCGGGTGAGTGCGCTTCAGGGATGACCATGTTTCAAAACGCGCGAAGTTGCTCTATATAAGGTTCGTTCGATCGTCATTACGAATGACATGCCTGATCCATGATCGTCTACAGCCTCAATTGCGCGAAGCATCACACCTTTGAGGCCTGGTTTCGCGACAGTGCCTCCTACGAGGCCCAGGCCTCGCGCCGCGCCGTTCTTTGCCCCGAGTGCGGCAGCACCAAGGTGAGCAAGGCGCCGATGGCGCCGCGCCTCGCGCGCGGGCCGCGCGCCGAGGGTGAGCCCGCGGAGCGCCCGGCAGAGGCTCAGACGACCCCAGCGCCGGCGGCAAAGGAGTCGCCCGGGGGCCCCGCGCTGATGGCGCAGAAGGCGCTCAAGGCTCTCATGCGGCAAATCGAGGCGAATTGCGAGTATGTCGGCGAGCGCTTCGCCGAGGAGGCGCGCAAGATCCACTACGGCGAGGTGAAGCGGCGCGACATCTATGGCGAGGCGAAGGACGAGGAGGCCGAGGCGCTGACCGAGGAAGGGGTCGAGTTCCACCGCATCCCCTGGCTCCGGCGCAGCGATGGCTAGTTCAACACCGCGCCTTCCCCTCAGCGCTGCGGCGGAATGACCGGAAGCAAGAGGTAGCTTTGCCGTCCGGGGCCGGAATGGAGCGTCACGGCCCCGCCGAAGAGCTCGGGCGGACGGTTCTTGGGACCGTCGTGGAGGAAGGGTCCGCAGCCCTTGAGCTCGTTCTTGAAGTT
>Ga0187769_10001300_pt1 | contig 14172 bp, 16 predicted proteins | sample 0116_SJ02_MP02_1_FD_133140 | JGI IMG/M metagenome (GOLD analysis project Ga0187769, IMG submission 133140) | Tropical peat soil microbial communities from peatlands in Department of Meta, Colombia - 0116_SJ02_MP02_10_MG | ecosystem: Environmental > Terrestrial > Soil > Wetlands > Peat | place... | reverse complement strand
TGCCACTTGGCCGTCCGTACGCTGTTGTCCAACTCAATATTTGTTTGCGCAATGCGGAAGAAAAATTTGCGGCCACGCGAAACATCGGCTAGTGATCCTCAATGAAGACGTGCCAAGGGCGACGCACGTATGCGCTGGCTACCCAATTGGCGGTCAATCACTGATGCAAAAAGCACGATGACCATAACGCCATCAAGGGGAAATACGCGCGAAAAAAGCAATACTAGCCAGCGACGGCTTTTTGGCCGCACCAACCAGGAGATTTTCATGAAGGACCTCCTCATAATTATTGTCGGCTTGGCAGTTTTCATCGTGGTCGCTTATTCCCTAGTCAAGAAAGCAAAATAAAAAGTCCGGATTTGCGCCCCAAGCGATCGCGCTGGCGATCGACGAAGGACCGGGCCATCGCGAGAGGGTCTGCCGCTAGCGGGATTTGACCCTTAGCTGAGGGCACCTCGCACTGGTGCCCGCACCCGTAGTATTGTGCTGTGCCGCAGCGGACGTTGCGAGGCACGACAGCACTTGGTCCTTTTCGCGCCCCGCCTCGTGCGGCAGGCGCGAGGCGGCTTTCCCCGGCGGCGAAAAGACGGGAGAGAAAAGCTCTCCTGCCGTTCGTCGCCTGCCTGACATTGTCGCGTAGTCGGCGTATTTTGATCTCTCATCGTCTGCACGCGGTGCTCAAAAAATCGGCAGGGACAAGACGCTGACTGCGGCTAGCTGCGATTCCGCAGGTTTTTGTGTTTCGCTCAAGACACAGACGTTTTGCTTCGCCGCCAATCGGAGCAAGCCGTCGACACGGGTCAGAGGCCCGCTTCGTCGCCTGAACTGTTGTTTCGATTTGCGGCAAGCATCCAAAACTCGGAAAGGAGCAACACAATGGCAATGTTCATTTCGCTTTGCAATTTCACCGACCAGGGGATAAGAAACGTGAAGGAGTCCCCGAAGCGGGCCGAAGCCTTCAAGGCGGCGGCCACCAAAATGGGCGTAACGGTCAAAGAAATCTGCTGGACCATTGGCCCTTATGACCTTGTCGTGGTGACCGAAGGCACCGAAGAGGCCGTAATGGCTTCGCTGCTCAAGGTGTCAACGTTGGGCAACGTACGCTCACAGACCTTGCGAGCGTTCAACGCATCGGAGTTTGGAAAGCTCTTAGCGCACGTCTAGGGCGCGTGAACGAGGTCTTGCTCGCCCCTCCGACCGCATAAGTTTCGCCGGAGGGGCGACGCATCGCGCAAGTTTGTGCGCTTTGCCGCGAGCGCCGCGTAAAGGTAGGTCTTTGCACACAGCAAGATTTATCGCCCAAGCCTGGGGCGAGGCAGGCAAATGCGAGAAGATTATTTACTCTTGCGCGTCTTTGATGCGGCGCCTTTTGACGATCGCGCCGGTGGGTCATCGGATACGATGGCACCCAGGAGGCCCCTTTCGAGGCCGGTCAGACCCCATGCCTTCTGTCGCAGCTTGTGCAAGGCATCGAGCATTTCCATTTCGCGCCGGGTGCGCGCATCGGGCGCTTGGTGCGGCTCATTGCAAACCGATTCGATATACGTCTGCCGGTCGATCTCACCGTAGATGCAGGCCAGTCGCATCGTCTCGCCTCGCGGGCGTAGCCGCCGTCTCTTGTCCAACAGCAGCTCCGCGAAGGTGTCGATAAGCCGTTGTGTTTCCGAACGCAAGCTTTCGTCGGACCAAACGCTTTTATCGGCAATAAACTCCCGCCGATTCTCCAGCGCGCTGGTCAGCGCCCAGCGCATCAGCTCGTCTTGGGTATAGTTCATGAGCGCCATAAGATTGATCCATCCAGGACAAGTGTTCCGGTGCTGCGCCGTCGAGCTCCGCTGCGACTGAGCCGCTGCTAGTTTCTCAACGCGTTGGGGCGAAGAATAGCGGTCTCGGGCCCAATTGCGCCAGCCTCTCCCTGTGGTGGATTGCCGGACGCCGGCCACGCAAATTCCGCGCCAGATTGGGCCTTGGCAGCCAAGATTCTGCTTTCAAATCAAACACTTGGTTCTGACTTTCGACGGCGGGGAGAACAATGCTCGGGGGGGTTTAACCCCTTTGCCAACGGTTCGCGACAACGCATCGGTGCGGGTGGCCTTCCTCGGATCGTCATCGCGCTTGTCACACTCGGAGCACCGGCGCCCGGCAAAATGCGGAGCAGTTCCTACGCTTTTGGGCTGCTCGCTTTTTTGGCGCCCGCCTTCGCCTCACCTATGCGACTTCTCGCCTCTCACAATTCGAGTTTTGAGGCCGTTCGGGGCTTGGCCATTCAATGTCACGCCCTGGACCTTTCTGGAAGCGAGCTGCTGTTTGCAAGCACGCACATTGACCAGGACGAAAAGACAAAGTCCGTCTTCCAGGAACAGTTCGCGGGGCTGCTGCTTCGGCTTGCGGTTGCGGTGCGAACCAAATTCCATCAGGGTTTTGACGAACGCTCGAGCGTTGCGTATGTGGCGCACTGCGGTTCGCTCTTTAACTTTGGCGAAGCGGGAGAGCAGTCGGCAGAATTTTCGATGAAGGACATCTGCGACAAGATCATCGATGCGGTTACGATCGAAAAGGATCTGCAAGCAGAAATTGAGAAAGCACCGACAACTCTTTGCGGCAAAAACCCCGATGGGGTCGACTGGGAACTTTCGATTTTCGTCGGCTTGTTTGCCGAAGCCGTGCTGAACTGGGCGCGCGACATGGACAGTCGTCAACCAGACGCAGCCGCCGGCCACCTAGCGCAAACGGCGAATGGCTCGGGTAATCACCTTCAATCATCGCCAAGGTAAAGACGACCAAGGGTCGGCCCCGTCCCCACCATCGATTTTCCGCTTGCTTTTGCCAGCGCTCAGCGCTGCGGGCGCAGCGCCCGGCGCATCGCTTCGGCCCGCGCAGCGTTAGCGGCCACGAGCAGATGGTACTGCTCACTTGTGTGTGGCTCGCCGATCGGTGCTCGCGTCATCAGGGCTCTTAGTTCCGTGTCCGTAAGCCATCCCATGCCAGGCAAGGTTTGCACAGTATCTGTCGGTCGACCGATTTCTTCTTGCACGGCAAAAGGCAATGAATTTGCGTGTATTGCGTAAGTCCAGACGAGCTGCGCGCCACGAAATTGCGCTTTCAGAGAATTTTGCTCATCGAGCAATACCGCCTCATGACACAAGCCGCGCATCGGGGGTGTGCGATCGAGCTCTCTATATATACTGTGCAACCCGGTGCAAATCCTCACGTCGCGGCAAAAGGGGAGCAAACCTAGATGACCTGGTGGGCGTGGATTATTGGTGGCGCAATCTTGTTAGGCGCAGAGCTTTTCTTCGTTGACGCGCAGTTCTATTTGGTATTTCTTGGCACCGCGGCGATTATTGTTGGCATTGCTGCCGTTTCGATCTCAGGCCTTCCCGTTGCGGCCCAGTGGTTCGCCTTTTCTGCTCTTGCGATCGTGTCGATGGTGACATTTCGCAAGCGCATTTACGACCGCTTGCGCGGGCGCACGTCCCAAATTTCTACTAGCCCGGTCGGCAGCGTTTTGGTTTTGCCCAAGCAGCTGGCGCCAGGCGAAACATGCCAGGTCGAGCATAGAGGCACGTTTTGGACGGTTCAAAGCGAAGGTGCGGCACCCCTTGCAGCGGGCACGCGCGTTCGAATCGCACGCGTTGAAGGCCTTACCCTGCTCGTTCGGACCGACGCGTAGCTGCGGCGAAAGGAAGAACTGAAATGTTTAGCTCCATCGTTTTTATTGCGCTTGCGCTGGTTGTCGTCATTCTCGTTGCCAGGTCCTCCGCAGTCGTGCCACAGCAAAGCGCTTTCGTAATTGAAAATCTTGGCAAATACAGCCGCACGCTGCAGGCAGGCTTTCACGTGCTCGTGCCGTTCGTTGAGCGAATCGCATACCGGCACACGCTCAAGGAGCAGGCCACCGACGTCGCCGAACAAGTCTGCATCACCAAGGACAATGTGCAAGTTGCGGTCGACGCGGTGCTGTACATGCAGGTTCTCGATGCACACATGGCGTCCTATGGCATCACGAACTATGCCTTTGCCATCAGCCAGCTTGCGCAGACAACGCTGCGCAGCGAGATTGGCAAGATCGAACTGGATCGAACGTTCGAGGCGCGTGCAACCATCAACGCCAACGTCGTGGCCGAGCTTGACAAGGCGTGCTCGGCCTGGGGCGTAAAGGTGATGCGCTACGAGATCAAGAACATCACCCCACCCAAAGACGTGCTCTCGGCCATGGAAAAGCAGATGCGCGCTGAGCGCGAAAAGCGCGCCGTCGTCCTTGCCTCCGAGGGCGAGCGCGACGCAAAAATCAATCAGGCCGAGGGAGAAAAGCAGCGGGTCATTAAGGCCTCGGAGGCCGCCAAATTGCAAAAAATCAACGAAGCCGAGGGTCAGGCCGCAGCGATTTTGGCGGTTGCCAAAGCCACCGCCGAGGGACTGCGCACGGTTGGCGAGGCCCTTACCGGGCGCGGCGGCGCCGAGGCGATGCAACTGCGCATCGGCGAAGAATATGTGCGGCAGTTCGGCAATCTTGCCAGGGAAAGCACCACGCTTGTGATTCCCTCGAATCTGAGTGACCTTGCTTCCGTCGTTGCAATGGCAACGAGCATTGTGCGCGGTCAATCTTCCAAAGATACGGGCCCAGCTTCAGGCGCTCAGCCGATCAGAAACGACGGCCGAATGTCGCCCTCCTGACGCGCACTTTGGCAAGTGCACTTCGGACCCAGCGCGCAGGCTGTCCGGGGCCCAAAGGACGATCCAATAAGCAAGGGAGGATGCGCTCCATCCTTTCTTTGTCGGCGCACGGTTTTTTTATTTGTGCGCTTCCGGGGTCGGTGCCAGCGCTTCGGGGAACTCCTGGCCTTGTGCGCGACCAGCGCCTCGCGCGGGCGAAATGCGCACCTGAGCGATTGCGAGGTTGTGGTAAACGCGTCGCCGCCGTACCAGCGGCCACCACTCATACAAGAAGATCTGCAATGGTTGCCACATCGCAACCCAGCCGCCAATCGTCAAGCCTTCGCGCGCAATTTGCAGGTACGGACCCACAATGAAGTTCGATATCAGGTTGGCCGCGAGCAGACACGCGGCCAAAAATGAAAGGCCGACGGTCAGGCTGATGCGTCCCTCGCGCAGGAGCAGCCGTAATTCGCGTCGCTTTAACTCCGCCTTGTACGCAAAGAAATTTCGGATCGCCGTGGACACGAGCGCCTCAGCATCCACATCCGTGGGCAGGCGCTCCAAATGCACGATGATCTGAAGCCGGCTGTCGGGAGTAAATTCCAAGGCCCAACTTTCGATGAACTGCTCGGCGTCCGGATCCAGGTCTTTTTCGTGAAATGGCGTCGGATCCAACGAATTGAATAGTTGCGATAGTTCGCGCAGCCGAAGCTCGATCCGGTGCACCGGTTTGTGTGCGGGACTTGATCGAAAAAGCGGCAGGACCATTGATGCAGTGTATTCGCCTGCGCCACGATCTGGTTGATGCTCCGCAAGCGCACCGCGGTGCAAAACACTTCGGCTAAACACTTGCAGTTTCGGCAACCCGACGGTTCCTGCCAAGTCGCGCGGGTGCTTCGCAGCTACGCGAGCGAGCGCAGTATCGGGCGGGTTTGACCCGCCCGATGCGCGCTGTGTGCCAACTCCCCCAGTTTCTCTATCGTCCTGACATTGCGCTCAGAGCCAGCGCAATGCTCATTTACCGCCGCGGGTGCTTCGCGCCAAGGCGCTTCACGACTTCGTGGGCAGTGTCGATCATCCCGAGTGACGGCCAAGAAATTCAAGGCTCTTGGAATTAAACGCTGCCACATTTTCGTAAATCGGGGCGTGTGCGCAGTCTTCGAAGATGTGCAGCTCGGAGTTCTTGATGCCGTTTTTCAACGGCTCGGCAAATCGCGTTGAGGTCGCCATATCGTGACGCCCGAATGTAATTTGCGTTGGCGCACGCACTTTGGCCAACTGCGTCTGCGCATCGTGCGCAATTACGGCGTCCGACTCCGGCAAAAACGCCTCAACAAGTTGTTTGGGGCGACCACGAACAAAGTCCGCAAGCGACTGAATGTATTCGGGCTTACTTGCATACAGCTCCGGAGTAAAGCAAAAGGGAAAAATTCCTTGGATCACCATTTCGGGGACATTATTTAGTGCCTTGGCCGTTATCTGCCACCCTTGAACGACGGTCTTTAGGTACGGATCGGTCTTGTCCCAACAGCTATGCAAGGAAAGCGACTTGACGCGGTCCGGGTACTTCGCGGCCAACCAGATTCCGGTCGCCGCTCCTAAAGACAGACCGAAGACGTGCGCGCGCGGAACACCGATTGCCTGCATCAGGGACGCGACATCATCCGCGTACATCTCGGTCGACTGCTTACCACCGGGTTTATCTGACTCCCCGGTGCCACGCAGATCAACGGAAATGCACGTATAGCGTTTGGAAAAATCGGCAACTTGAAAGGCGTAACAGGCGTTCTCTGCTGCAAGATACGGAATGAGCACGATAGGCTCACCGCTACCTTGCTGGTCGTAATTCATTGTGATGTTACCCGCGCGGACTTTCGGCATGGCTATCTCTCCTCGTCCAAATCTCGTGAGAATCGCGGCGCAAAGGGCAATCGCCCTCGCGTTTGCCTCGAGGCGCCGTGCACTAAATCAGCATAGGTACACTCGCGCCGATATGCGTTCGAGCACCTCGTGGTTATTCACGCCGTGTTTTTGCGGTCGCTCTAGACCCAAGCCAAAGCCCGCTTAATCGACCGGTGCAATGCCATAGCTGCGGCCCGGTTTTTCAAGTCAGGTTTTTTGCACCTGAATGTCACGAAGCTCTGGCCGCTGGCGCCCCCAACAACGGCCAATTGCCTGCTAGGACGCGGGTTATTGGTCTCGCCATCCCGCGTATTTTCACGCGCTCAACTCAATTATTGAACCTAGCTTATTTCATTGCGCCACTATAGGCGGTAAGCGCTATATTTATTTAATGTAATGCGTCGCTGGTTTACGCTCAATTTGCGAGCGGCCAGGGGAGCGGATGCAGCGACAAAAGCCCGTAGGCTTTTCGCGTCAAGTGGAATTGCAATGCGCACGAACCTTCCGGTGACACAGAGGGAGTATGAGATTCCCTCGGACCGCAATATCGTTTCCGTAACTGACCTTAAAGGCCGAATCACCTACTGTAATTCGGTGTTTGTTGAAGTCAGCGGGTTCTCAAGGGAGGAATTGCTCGGTCAGGCGCACAACATCGTGCGTCACCCCGACATGCCGGAAGAGGCCTTTCGCGATCTTTGGGAAACGATTCGCTCCGGGCTTCCTTGGACGGGCATCGTGAAAAATCGCCGCAAGAATGGCGATCATTACTGGGTGCTAGCCAACGCAACGCCAATCCGCGCTGGATCCGAAATCGTTGGGTTCCTGTCCGTGCGCTCTCGGGCTGAGCGCGAACAAATCGAGGCAGCCGAGGCGCTCTATGAAAAATTGCGTTCGCAGGACGGCTCCGCGCCCGCGAAGATTGGTCTATACCACGGCAAGGTCGTCAAGACCGACATCCTAGGGCGCCTCGCTCGCAAGATCGCACGGCCATTGAGCCAGTTAGGTGGCGCTGCCGTGTACCTCGCCCAAATTTTTGCTGGGACGGTGGTTGGCGCCGCCCTTTTGCTGCTGCCCCTCTGGTTCGGAATTATTGTGGCGCTGATAGCCGTATCTGCTGCGGCCTGGTTTGTGCAGCGCTACCGGCAAGGCCCGCTCAAGGACCTGCTCGGAGATGCACTGTCGCTTGCGGCTGCCGACCTCTCGCACACGCCGCAGGCCAATGCCGCTGGGACGCTGGGACATCTGCAACTCGCGTTACGACAGGTTGCCGTGAATCTTCGCTCTGTCATCGGCGACGTGCGTAACGAAATGGATAACGTGCACAACGCGGCACAGGAAATCGCCACCGGCAATCGCAATCTATCCGAGCGAACAGAGGCGCAAGCAAGCAGCCTGCAGAAGACCGCTGCATCGATGGAGCAGATAACGGGAACGGTGCAACAGAGCGCAGCTTCGGCCCAACTCGGTGCGAAGATTGGCGCCGAGACGACCACCGCAGCCCATCGTAGCCACGAAGCGGTCATGGCCGTCTCCAGCGCCATGGACGCGATTCAGGAGTCCTCTCACCGTATCAGGGAAATCATTCAGGTGATCGAGGGCGTGGCGTTTCAAACCAACATACTTGCGCTAAATGCGGCAGTGGAAGCCGCGCGTGCGGGCGCACAGGGCAGAGGTTTTGCGGTCGTCGCCACGGAAGTTCGCACCCTGGCCCAGCGCACTGCGGAGGCGGCGCGTGAGATCAAGCAGCTCATCGAAGAAGCGACCGAGCGAATTGCCGTGGGGCACACGCAGACCGTGGATGCACGCGAGCGGATGCAGGCCGCGTTAGATGCCGTCAACAAGGTAAACAATCTGCTCGCCGAGATCAGCACCAGCGCAACGGAGCAGCAAATCGGAATCGCACAGGTGAACGAAGCCGTTTCGCACATGGACGCGATGACGCAGCAAAATGCGGCAATGGTTGAGGAGCTGGCAGCGTCGGCAAAAATGTTGGATGACCAAATCGCCACGATCACCAGCTCCATGAGAATGTTTCGCATGGATGCCTCCGAACCCTCTTTGGCCGAAATCGACGCGGTCACCCTGCGTCGAATGGAGAAAGAAAAGGCGCAGCAGGCCGAGACCTGATATCGGCTCTCGACACAATTTCCAGCGCCTTGCAACCGAATAAATATGGCGGGGCGTAAGAACCAAGCAGACGCGGTGGCGCTATCTCATAGGAAGGATTGCCATGAATCGGACTGAGGTTACCGAGATGATCCTCGCCTCGAAGGGCAGACTGGGACTCACCTGGAGCGAGGTGGCAAAGAAAATCGGGCAGTCAAAGGAATGGGTGACGGCGGGATGCCTGGGCCAGATGACATTTACCGTCGAGCAGGCCAAAAAGCTCGGCGAAGTGTTCGGTCTGCCCAACGAGGCGGTGCGCTTGCTGCAAATCGTTCCGCATAAAGGATCGCTTCCGACCGCGGTTCCGACTGATCCGCTCATCTATCGCTTTTATGAGCTGGTCAATGTATATGGGAGCACGCTCAAGGAACTGATTCACGAAGAATTCGGCGATGGCATCATGAGTGCCATAGATTTTAAGATGGACCTCTCACGCGAGCCCGACCCGAAAGGCGATCGCGTACGAATCGTAATGTCGGGCAAATTTCTTCCGTACAAAACCTATTGAGGGTGCTCAGCAATGGGCGCTCGACCGCGCCGCTTCTCCTTAAAGGCTGCGCAAATGGACGCTCTTCCTGCAGCAAGCTGCAGCCTTGTGGCGAGACGTCCCCGCGCCACATTGTGGATCGCAAGCGGGGCGCAGGACTGCGCAGTGTGTTTCTCGCGCTTTTGGACACGGTGCTGACCATGCCAGCCAGTGCCCCATGCCCGGAGTACATTGCCAAGCTGGAGAGCCGCTACGAGTTTGATGCGACGGTGATTCGCATCACCGAAGCACTGACCTCGCGTGCAATGGTCATCTTTGCCGATCTTGATCAGGCAAAGTTTGCGGCCAAGGTGGGAGCCAACTTACGACCCACCCGGCTCATTTTGTTTGGAAATCCCAAGGCGGGTACGCCGATCATGGAAGCAAATCCCCATGCCGCGCTTGAATTGCCACTAAAGCTCATCATCTGGCAAGACAATCGGGGCGTGACCAATGTCGAATTCCTCGATCCCACGGCGCTGCTTTCCGAGCGCTATGGCATCCCAGCCCCGCTAACCAATGCCTTCAAATCCTTGAGGGAAGTGCTAACACAGGCGATCAGTACCTAGGGCCCAGCACGCTCTGTGCGCAATCAAATAGCAGTTTGACGCCTGGCACGGTCGGCAGCAGCCCGCAGCTCTTTCTTCCTGCCGCGGCTCTTCGGACGAAACATTTATCCTCGCAGCAGGGACCTTTGGCAGGCGACGCGGATCGGTCGCCGAACCGGCGTATATTTTTTTCTCTCACCACCCGTTTGGGGAGTCCCCTGCGCGTTCTTTGCCTTTGAAAATGCCCGCCTGGGACTTTGCAATGGGGCAAATCAAATGGAAGCTTTGCAAAATTGGGCCCGGGAGCGGGCCGATCTGGTCGAGCAGGTAGCAGCCAGCATCGTGGCGGTCCAAACCGCGAAAGGGCGGTCGCTTTCAGGCATCGTCTGGGACGCCGAAACGATCGTGACTGCGGCGGAGAATTTGACCGCCGATCGGGTGGTGGTGCAGTCGGCCGCCGAGCGGTGGGACGCCGATGTCCTAGCGCTGGATTTAGCTACAGATGTCGCGGTGCTTCGTGTGCGCTCGAGTCTACGGGCGGCGCCGCGCGGCGCGTCCGAACAATTGCGCGCAGGCCAACCGGTCGTGCTGATTGGCCGCGAGTCCGCCCTGCCGCTTGCACAGTGGGGCGATATCCAACTCGTCGGTCCTTCGTGGCGCTCACGACGCGGTGGCGAAATTGCCCGCACGATCCAATTTTCCATGCGCCTGGACGAGAAACTGGAGGGTGCCGGAATCTTCAACGCTGCGGGAACGCTGTGCGCGATGGCAGTTCCCAATGCAAGGGGGCGTGCCTTGGGGATTCCCGTGGAAACGCTGATGGCCGTGCAAGCGCGTGTGGCACAGTATGGATACCTGCCACAGCCCTATTTGGGAGTGCGTCTGCAGCCGGTGTGGCTCGATGCGCCACAGCGCGCCCAACTAGGCCGAGACCGCGAAACGGCGGTAATCGTCACGGGTGTTGATGAGGATTCGCCCGCGCATGCCGCAGGAGTGCTGTTTGGCGATATGGTGCTGGCGGTCGGTGACCAAGCGGTCAACAGTCCTGGCGCGGTGGCGCGCGAAATCGGCACGACGGCAATCGGCTCGACATTGTCGCTACAGATCCTGCGGGCGGGAGAAAAAAGGCAGCTGACGCTGACGATAGCAGAACGACCGCGACGATAACGCGGTTGCATTTGGTGAAGGCTACCCAAACTTAGCGGATGTGAAAGCCATTGTCGCGGCAGCGACGCCCGCTCTGCGCCAGGACCTTGCGCTGCGCCTAAGCGCCGGGGGATTTAGCTTGGCCGCATCGGCGCAGGACGAAGAAGAGTTGCGCGCTTTGCTGTTTACGCAAAGGGACAGTTGGGTGCTCACAGGGGGGCCGGCGATATTTGCGCGACCGTTTTTCCACACCGCCATCCAAGCCCAGGTGCCTGTCCTCGGTCTGATCAGCGGCGATCGCTCAAATCTGCGCGGCATTCTGACCCAGGGCGCTGCCGGTGTACTGGGCTTTGTTCCCAGCCCCGACGCAATGCGGGCGGCGGCTGCGGCAATCGGAGAAGGACTTGCTGTCTGGGAGCCCGACGAGGAGCAAGACGAGCTGATGCGCGCTGCGCCCGCGCCGCTGTCGCCTCGCGAGCTCGAAGTGCTCGAGCGCGTTGCCACGGGTCTACCCAACAAAGTCATTGCAAGACAGCTTTCGCTGTCTCCGAATACGGTGAAGTTTCATCTACAAGCCGCCTACGACAAACTCGGGGTCACCTCACGAGCAGAGGCGGTCGCGGTGGCAATTCGTCGCGGCGAGCTTGCCGTTTAGCGCAAGGAAGCAACGATCATGGATGAAGAACCGCTCGATGCCTACTCGCGCGTAATCACGCGTGTTGCAGAACTTGCCAGCCCGGCGGTTGTGACGATCCATCCGCAACGCGTGAATCGCGACGCCGGCACGGGTTCTGGCGTTGCCTTCACACCTGACGGTTTGATTCTCACCAACAGTCACGTTGTGCAGGCCGCGCGCCAAATTCGCGTCGAGACCACACAAGGGGCACGCAGCAATGCCGCGCTGATCGGTGCCGATCCACACACCGATCTGGCGCTGATTCGCGCGGAACTTGAGCTCCAACCGCTGGAGCTTGGCAGTTCAAAAAACCTCCGAGTCGGCCAGCTTGCAATTGCGATCGGCAATCCCTACGGTTTTGCCTGTTCGGTGACGGCAGGCGTGGTAAGCGCCTTGGGCCGCAGCTTGCGCTCGAGCACCGGGCGCCTGATTGATGATGTTATCCAAACGGACGCTGCGCTAAATCCGGGCAATTCGGGTGGCCCGCTGTGCGACAGTTCGGGGCGTGTGATCGGCATCAACACGGCGATCATCGCCGCTGCACAGGGCATCTGCTTTGCAACCGCAGTGGACACGGTGCGCTGGGTTGCGCTGCAGCTCCTACAGCATGGGCGCGTGCGCCGAGGGCATTTGGGTATCGTCGCACACACGGTTGCACTGCCGCCGCGGTTGCGACACCAGACGCAACTAACGCAAAGCACGGCCGTGCGCGTCGAGCAGATCGAACCACGGGGACCGGCGGCGCGCGCCGGAATTGAGGTCGGCGACTTGCTTTTTGGTTTTGCGGATCAATCCGTTGCTGGGATCGACGACCTGCACCGGCTGCTTAGCGCCGAGCGCATCAATCGCGAAGCGCCGATCGATGTGTTGCGACGCGGCGCCCGCATGCGCGTGACCGCCGTACCGATGGAATCGCCCGCGAGCTGACGCAACTGCGTTCTTAGAGTATGCCGTTGCAATGCACACCGACGCGGTCAAACGCGCCATGCTCGCGACCTCGCAGGCATGTTTGACCTCGAGCGTTGACTCGCCGGGGGGTTGTCGCTAACTGTTCGCGGGGCTCGTTGGCAACGATCAGGCAAGTTGGTCTCGCACACAGGTTGGCCTGCAAAATTAACAAGCCGAGCTAAGCTCGCCCAGGCAAGCACAAACCGACCTGCACTTCGCAACCCGACCCGTCAAGTTTCTAACAACTACGGATGCGAAAACGCGAGCGCGACGCTAAGATGAAAACTGGCAAACAAGCACAAGACAAACGGGAGAGGCAATATGCGCTCGATCGCTAAAGTTGCGACGGTCGGTCTATTGATCGCAGCGGCAGCGCCCGTACCTGCCGCGGGGACCGATGTTGCGGGAAGCAAGGATCATCCGCTGGTTTCGCGGTATCCGGGCGCCGTCATTACGGAATACTCGACGAAGGAATACGAGGAATACACACTTGCCTTGGGCAGGCTCGAGCAGGACCATTGGGCCAAAAGTCAGCACCTGGAAGGCAAGCTCACGCAAATCCACTATGAAATTCCGGCAACGCGCTCACCGCTTGAGGTCTTCCGCAATTATCAGCAGGCACTGACGCGCGCCGGTTTTCAGATGCTGTTCACCTGCTCTGGCCCTGAGTGTGGGGGCGGGGCCGTGGGCACGGTGGGCTGGTGCGGTGGCTGCTCCCCGCGCCAGTTATCGACCAAGCTTTCGCGCCACGAGGGCGATGCATATGTGAGCGTGCACCTTGAGCAGGACAATTCCGGGACTCCAATCGCCACGCAAGTCGATGTGATCGAAATTAAACCCATGGAGTCCGGATTGATCACCGTTGATGCAGAGAGCCTGGCCAAGGACATAACACGCACAGGACACGCATCCGTTTACGGCATCCTTTTTGACACTGGTAAGGCGGATGTCAAACGCGAATCGGATGGCGCGTTAAAAGAGATTGCAAAGCTTCTTTCGCAAAATCCCCAGCTTAAGCTCTATGTGGTTGGTCATACTGACAACGTCGGAACCCTGGCCGCCAACACTGAACTCTCCCGGCGTCGCGCCGATGCAGTCATGAAGGTGCTTACCAGCAAATACGGTGTTGCCGCCGCTCGCCTGCAGGCCGCGGGCGATGGTCCCACCGCACCAGTGGCATCGAACGATTCGGAGGATGGGCGGGCTAAGAATCGGCGCGTCGAGCTGGTCAAGCAGTAGGTTTTGGCCCTTCGGAGGCGGCCTCCTCACGGCTTGCGTCCGGAGGGCGCACCCCGCAGGGCAACGAGCAAAGATGCCGTTCGGCCTTGTGACTGTCCTTTCATGCGTAAAAGGAGAGGGCCTTACTCATCTGCCTGTCACATTCGGGAGGTCTACTGCCACGTAGCGCTTGCAAGTTCACGATGCAGATGCAGCGCTTGCGTTGGCGAATTAGATCGGCACGATTTTCCGCGCTCTAAGTCGCAATTCCCCTTCGGTCACGCGCAAATCGATGATGACAAACGCAGAGCCGTGCTTTCGCCGCACGACAAAGTCAGACTTGCCAGCGGTTGAAGCCTTCCTCATGGCCAACGAGCGACCGG
>Ga0187769_10001299_pt1 | contig 14173 bp, 20 predicted proteins | sample 0116_SJ02_MP02_1_FD_133140 | JGI IMG/M metagenome (GOLD analysis project Ga0187769, IMG submission 133140) | Tropical peat soil microbial communities from peatlands in Department of Meta, Colombia - 0116_SJ02_MP02_10_MG | ecosystem: Environmental > Terrestrial > Soil > Wetlands > Peat | place... | reverse complement strand
TCATCTGAGCAGCCTTCAGAACAGACTCGTTGGCGTCGATCATCAGTGGGTCAGTCTTGACGAAGTTCCTCACTGTGGGGGCCTTGACTTCGGCGGCTTCGATCCAGAAGGTGAGCGAGTAATGGCAGTTGGGGCACTCCTCAGGTGTGATCTCCCCTTCGAAGATGTGGCCGCAGCGGTAGCACTCCCACTTCGTCATATGCTGGGAAGGGCTCTCTGTGGTATATTAAGAAGGCGGGGCCGTTCCGGCCGGAGCAACGGTCGGACCTGTCGGGTCCTCCTTCGGCGCCAGCGCGATCAGCCTCTTGGCCTTCTGCTGGCACTGGGCCGCCGTATCCGTGTAGTACTTCCACGCCGAGTAGTTCTCTTCGACCTTCGCCAAGAGCAGGAGGATCTCGGCTGCCTGCAGGTACTTCGACACCGCAGTCTCTGCGCTTCCGACCTTCTCGTCGGCGGCTGCGTCCGTCATGAGCTGCCCCGCGTACCAACGCAGCTTCTGGGCCCTGGTCATCGGGGGCTTAGGGGCTGCCTGCATGAGTGGGTTCCGGTCGAGCCGAGGGCAAAAGAATGCCGAGTCGAATTTCCTAGACGAAGATGAGAATCGGGGAGAAGCTCGGACTCAGCCGAACTGGATCGAAGTTCCCAGTGATACGCCATTGGAGGCGGTGAACCCAGCCTTGGCCTCTATGACGTAGTTCGCTGATGCCGTAGGGGTGTACACGGTGCAGGAGCCACTGTTGTAGCAGGGCTGGGCGGATGTCACCAGGTATACGACGTGGCCCGAGTTGCCGGTCGCGTTCACCCAGATCATGTCTAGGCTGGTGTTGGTGTCGTACATCCAGAACTGCCATTCGCCGAAGGAGGGGAAGGCGAAGAGCATCGTTGTCGAGGCCGTAACGCGCTTGTTCATCAGCCCCGCCTCCCGTTCAGGTTGGGTTGTGGCAGTGTAGTTGAAGACGAAGGTCTTCCCGTCTACTGTGAATGAGGAGGGGACCGGGCCGGTGACAGAGCCTGGTACGCTTGAAAGCAAGACGTAGGCGTAGATTGCGAGCACGGCTATGACGACAACGACGACAATAGCGAGAGTCCTGTTGCCCAGAGCCAAACGTCCGAGTCTCCACTAATGGGGATATTTCTGCACTATTAACGGGGAGGCATAAATGGAGAATAGGGGCGGGAGCCTGGCTTTCAAACACAAGTCTGAAGATTCTGTCTGAAAGGTTACGGCTGCTTTGCCCCGCATTTGGGGCAGAACCCCGCGGCCACTGGCATCTGGGTGCCGCAGGATGGGCAGAACTTGAATCCCAGTGGGGCGGCCGGCGATCCTGGAGTGACCATCTGAGCTGGCGCTGCCTGCTGACTCTCTGGAATCGAGAAGAATGCCACCACCTGCAGGATGAATGCGACGAACAGTATTATGAATCCGACGAGAATGATGGTTAGCAGCGCGCCAATGAAGTAGAGCATACCCGCAGTTCTGAACATGCCCACGTTCAGCTTAGTCGCCATTTTGTCGAACGCCCTGCGGACGAATATCGCGGATACGATAAGGACAATCCAGACGATGGCCAAGAAGGTGATTCCTCCGGTTATGGCGCCGATGCCCGCAGTGAACATGGACGAAAGCGCGCCGAAGAAGAGGACCCCTGCGCCGATGATGAACCCGACAATCCCGGTGATCACGGCATAGAGCATGTCCGAGAAGATGCTGCCATCGTTGACTTCGTCCGAGATGTACTTGACCGAGATTAGAACGAGGATGTAGCCTACGATGCTGATGAACGGGATGATCTGGAGGATGGAACCGATGCCTCCGAGCATCTTGGCATCGGAAAGCTTACCCATTCTCTCCGGCTGCTACTCAGGCAAGGTTCCCTTATAACGATAAGGTGGGCCGGGCCGAGGTTGTTTTTTAAAGGAGGAAGGCCTTCACTTCCTGAACTTCATGACTGGTCGGGATGCTGACTCTGAGGACACCAATCCTGCCGTTAGCCCGAGGGATGCCGAGGTTGTCAGGGCAATAGGCGAAGAAGAGCTGTCTGTCTTTACCTTTGACGGGCTGAGGAGGATTACCGGCGCCCACCCCGAGACGCTTTCCAGGTCCTTGGAGAGGCTCGAAGACGACGGGTTCGTCGTAAGATCCCCCGATGGATACAATGTCACCCAAAAAGCGAGAGAATCCATCGCTGCCATGCCGGCTGCCTACGAAGCCAGGCGGGTACCAGTTCTCCGTACCTTCCTCCCCTATGAGGCCAGCACGCGCGCAATCGTGTCGGCGCTCAAGGGCAAGTGGTTCGACTCCATGAGGTGGGTGGGGATGGCAGAAGCCGAGGACGGCCTCGTACTGAAGTGGGTGACCGACGACGGTGCCGCCCTGATCGATGCCAAGTTCGCAGGAGGACAGCTTGACGTCGATGCGAAGATCGCGAAGGAAGCCGACCTCCCCAAAGCTATCAGGGCCGCACACCAGCTCATGGGGAGAATCTCGAAACTGTACGCGAGCCCCAGGCCAGGGGCAAGAACGAGTATGCTGCGCGTAGCTTACTTTACCCCATATGCTATGTGAGCGGCTACCCTCCGAACCTGGTCAACAAGTAGCAGGCTACTCTAAGGTCTCATGGTGAATTTCGATACGATGACAGGAAACGAAGGATTGCAGCTGTTACAGTCTTTTTCAAACGCTGTGACAGAGCTGGCTGATGGCGTGTCACCCTCTGTGGTGAACGTCAACGCTGGAAGGAGGAGCGGGACAGGGATCGTCTGGTCAGAGGACGGGCTCGTTGTCACGGCAAACCATGTCATTGGTCACTCCGAGTCCCCGACCGTGACGATAGGCGACGGAAAAGAGCTCGGAGCCAAGATCCTGGGGAGAGATCCCTACACCGACGTGGCTCTGCTAAAGGTCGACACTAGCGGCCTGAAGCCTGTGAAGCAGGGGAGCACAGAAGGAGTCAAGGTAGGGCAGTTCGTACTGGCTCTGGCCAACGGCTTCGGCAGGACGGTCTCCGCTACATCAGGGATTGTGACCAGCCACAACAGGAGCATGAGAGGCTTCTGGGGAGTGATGATTGATGATGCGGTCGTCACCGATGCGAAGCTGAACCCTGGCTACTCGGGAGGGCCACTGGTGGACGCGTCAGGAAACCTTCTCGGCATGAATGTCGCCTTCTTCTCCGGGAGGGGGGTTGCGGTCTCAACGGAGCTCCTGCAGCAGACCGTGGAGAAGTTGTCGAAGGATGGCAAGGTGAAGAAGGGCTTCCTCGGAGTGTTCGTGGAGCCAGTAGAACTTCCCAACGAAATTGCAACGTCACCTCAGGTAAACCAAGGGCACGGACTCATGGTCCGTGGGGTCGAACCCGACTCTGCAGCTAGAGTGGCGGGCGTGGCTATCGGGGACGTCATCCTCGCCCTTGGGGATGCCAGGGTCACAGACGAGTACGAGCTCCACAGGGCGCTCGGCGGTGAGGCAGTGGGGAAGCCGGTCACGCTGAGAATCCTCAGGGCGGAGAAGATGACCGAGTTGAGGATAACACCGCGGGAGGCAGCGGAGTAGCTTGTTTCACCGTCCACTCACCTCCTTCCCGCGGGAACCCTCCTTCCCTCAGCCCGGAGGGCCAAGGGAGCCGCTCCCTCCTATCCGTCCTCCAGCCTGAGAACCCCGGCGGGGTTGATTAGGAACCCTCAGGGAGGGGCCCACATGAGCGACGTCAAGGCGAAGACCCCCCACGGCGAGATGAGCCTCGATCAGCTGGCCGACATCCAGCCTGGGATGGCGACGTTGATGAAAGAGGTGGGCGAGAGATTCACAGAGACCTACTACGCTGCAAAGGGAGGAAACTGGAAGCTAGCGGCGCACCATCTTAATCAACTCAGGTTCGCTTTCAGGACGGCGAAGGTGACTAGGCCGAAGTTCGCCGACGACCTGGCCGCCTTCGACCAAGAATACCTCACGCCCATCTTTAGGGCGATTCGGGACCAGAACTGGGCGGAGTTCGAATCGGCATTCAGGAAGGGAGAGGCGGGGTCAGATATCTATCACGACAAAAGAGGATATCCGCATATCAGGTACACCCTTCCGAAGGAGACCCCTTCTAACCTCCATCGGGGGCCTCCAAACGAGTTCAAGCGAGAGGCTGTGTCGCCCGCGCCATCCTAGAGGATTCTCCTCGAATCAGAGGTAGGGAACCGGCGACGATGAACATCTGCGAAGGGTGGCTTACTTCCTGCCCTTGAACGACTGGGAGAGCTCCAGAATCCGTTCTGGGCTGTACCTGTGAGGGTTCAATTCTAGGCAGGCGAGCACATCCGTATTCACCAGCCCCGACAGGAGCGGCTCCAGGGGGGCATTGCCTTCGCCTGGGAACAGATGGTCGTCCGAAGCGCCCGAGTTGTCGCTGAGGTGGACTTCGGTCAGCCTCGCCCCCGCCCTCTCTGCAAGTCTCTTGGGATCGAGTCCATTCATATGAGCGTGGCCTGTGTCTAGTGTGAATCCTGACCCTTCCACTTCTGCTAGGATGAACTCCAGGGATTCCAGCGTGCTGGCCAAAGGGAAGTGGTATTTTGAGGCGCTCTTGGACTGGTTTTCGATGTTGATGGCTAGACGCCCGTCTGCGGCCTTTGCCATCCTCTGAATCGTGGCGATCGCGTTCTTTGCGGACTGGGGGACCATGGCCTCGTTGTGAACGCTCCCGGGGTGGACGGTGACTATCTTCGCACCCAGGTAGTCGCTGAAACGGACAAATTCCTCCAGAGTCTTCTCCACGGCTCCCTTCACTGGCTGGAATGCGGCGGCCGGGTTCAAATCCGTGAAGGGGGCGTGCATCGTCAGCGCCATCTCATATGTAGAGAGTGAGTCTTTCAGCTTCCGCCTGTCAGTCCACTCGGGATAGGCGTGGGGGACCTCGCCCCAGAGCTCGATAAAGTCAAAGCGGCTGTCCCCGATGGTTCGGACGGCCAAATTGACCTCGAGCCCCAGCAACGACCAAGTACTGAGGCCGACCTTCATTATCTCAAGACCGATTGTTCAGTCCGCTGTGGCTGGCGGTTAGGAGGTCGGCGAATTCTGCGCGGCCCGGAGCCTCTTCACCATCTCTTTGAGCATCATCAACGCCACGTCGGGGTTGGACTTCACTATAGGCGCAAAAGCCCAGGAGGTGAGGGCCCAGCACCTCGTCGGCGCCACAGCCACCACGTCGGCGGACCTCGGCTGTTCGTCGATCAGCGACATCTCGCCAAAGAACTGGCCTTTCCCAAGCGTCGCCAGCACCTTGCCTTTTTTCCGGACCTCGGCCTTCCCTTCGAGCACAAGGTAGAATCCCACTCCCATCGAGCCGTCTTCTACAATGATGTCTCCGCCCTTGTAGGTGAGTTCCTTTCCCTGAGAAGCTATGGAGTTCCGCTTCTTCTGATCGAGACCCGAGAAGAACGGAACGGAGCCCAAGAGCGAAGCTGCGTCCGTTGCGTCAGCCATTCAAACGGCGGGCCCTTCCAACTCATTTAAACCCACCGACGGCGCATAAGCCTGCTGACAGAATCCAAGGCGGGAACTGGGTTGAACCCGTGAGGGATGAACCAGCGTTAACGGGAGTTCCTTGACCGTTCACGTGCGAGCGGCTTGACTGTGATTCTGCTCGGCTTCGGCCCGAGAGCTAGCACTGTCTTCTCGTAGTCGGACCAGCTCACACCCATCTTCTTGGCTACCATCATTTCGACCATGGTCGCGAATTCGTGCTCGTCCCTGTAGGGCGCCTTTGGATGGTCCCCCGGCTCGGCGTCGTTGGGGTGGAGATTCATGTTTCGTTCGGCTTCGAAGTTGACGTCGAAGGCGACCACTTCCCTGTCCGTGATTCCGTGCATCCTGCACAATTCGTACTCTATCATCTCGTGCAGTGCCACTAGGAAGACGTACCTTTGATCCTTCATCCTACTCACGCGGATTTCAGCTGGGCTGCCGGGGATCCAGTCTCCGACCGTTTCGTATCGCTGCCTCTTGTGAGGGACCTGAGAGATGGCAAAGAGGGGCTTCGCGTCCTTCCTCCTGACCAGGCTTCTTGGGCGCAGTAGACCCGACGTCCTGGAGACGCCGCTACCAAGGCTGGAGGGGCCGCGTCTGAGGCCTGAGGAGGACAAATTGTGCTGAAAAGCCCTTCTGGAGCCCCCTAAGGGATAGGCAGTCAAATCGCCACCCCTCTTTTGTTAACCAAAATTCAGCCAAATGAGAGGGATGATAGGAGCTGGCAAGGGCCCTCTTCCCGTTGGCGCCTTATCAAGGGGGTCAGGTGGGGAATGAGAGCGGCCGTGAGAGGGTCAGGCCTTCTTGAACTCGAGGGCGGCTGAGTTTATGCAGTACCGCATCCCCGTCGGTTGGGGGCCGTCGTCGAATACGTGGCCGAGGTGGACTCCGCAGTTTCCACAGGAGACCTCCGTCCTGACCATGCCGAAGCTCCTGTCTGTGTCTTCCTTGATAGCCCCCTTCGACAACGGCTGAAAGAAGCTGGGCCAGCCAGTCTCTGACTCGAACTTCGTGTCAGAACTGAAGAGTGGTGTGCCGCAGACTACGCACTGGTACGTTCCGTTTTCATGGTTGTTCCAGTATCTTCCTGTGAAAGGAGCCTCAGTCCCCTTGAAGAAGCAGACGTTCACTGATTCCTTGTTGAGCTTCTCCTTCAGCCGCTCCATCTCTTCCTTGGTGAGCATCTTCGGGAAATTGGTGAAGGGCGAGTATAAAGTTTCGAGGCAGAGCGGGTCTGTTCCCTAAGTTATTCGGCACACGTCTTATCTACGAAAGCGATTCTCCGCAGCGTATGCGCTCTGACCAGATTGTGCTGACCCCGGACGAGATGCCAACCAAGTGGTACAACATAGTCCCCGACATCCCTGGCGGACTCCCTCCGCCAAAGGAACCGGGAGACGGGGAGTCGAGAATGGATGCGCTCAAGAGAAGACTTGTGGGAGAATGCTTGCGACAGGAGATGTCGACATCCCGCTGGATCGACATCCCAGACGAGGTGAGGGAACTCTACGTCCACGCCGGCAGGCCCAGGCCCCTCTACAGGGCGATGAGGCTGGAGCAGAAGCTGGGGCTCAAGAAGGTGCGGATCTACTACAAGCGGGAGGACTTGAGTCCTACCGGGTCTCACAAGGTGAACACTGCCATTGCCCAGGCCTACTATGCGGCCAAGGAGGGAAAGAGCACCCTCGTCACGGAGACCGGAGCGGGCCAGTGGGGGACCGCATTGGCGTACGCTGCTTCCCTACTCGGGCTCAAGACGGTGGTCTTCTGGGTTAGGGCAGTTTACGATTGGAAGACAGAAAGGAAGCTGCTAATGCAGATGTACGGGGCCAAGGTCTATGCTTCACCGAGCGATCAGACCTCGTTCGGGCGGAAGCTGCTCGGGGAGGACCCGAAGCATCAGGGGTCTCTGGGCATCGCTGTCTCCGAAGGGCTGGAGTACACAGACCTCGCGCGCGACAGGGTCTACTGCCTGGGGTCGGTGCTGAACCATGTAATGATACACCAATCAATCATCGGCCTAGAGTCGATCAAGCAGTTCGAGAAGGCGGACGACTCCCCTGACCTAGTGATTGGTTGCCTTGGAGGGGGTTCGAACTTCGGAGGAGTCGCACTCCCGTTCCTGGGAGAGGTCCTCCAGAAGAAAAGGGATTGCGAGTTCCTAGCCGCCCAATCTGAAGCGGCCCCGAACCTCGTCAGGGGGGAGTACAGGTACGACTTCGGGGACACGGCGGGGCACACCCCGCTGATGATGATGTACACCCTGGGCCACGAGACCCCAATGACGCCCATCAAGTCTGACGGCCTAAGGTACCACGCAGCAGCCCCGATTATCAGCGCCCTGAAGAGCAAGGGGTATGTGAAGGCGGTCGCCTACCCGAGCGACGAGCTCCTCGTGTTTGATGCCGCCAAGACCTTCCTAGAGACGGAAGGATGGCTCATAGCGGGAGAGTCTGCCCATGCCGTGAGAGCAGCCATTGATGAGGCGAAGAAGGCCGAGTCCGCCGGAGAAGAGAAGTGCATACTCGCAAACATAAGCGGGCATGGCTTCCTCGACCTGGACGCGTACAGGAGCAAAGTCGCTCTTCGCTAGGAGGGCGGGGTCGCGGTAGCCACCCCGGATAGTTTTAAGAGGCGCCGCGGAAGCAAGTCCCCAGTCTTGCCCAAGTTCACTTCAGCGCAGCAGGGATGGAAGGAGCAGACCGGGAGCGTCATGACCGTGGAGCTCTCGAAGCTCTTCGTAGGGAAGACCAACGTCAGGAAGAGCCCCGGCGACGTGGGAGACCTAGTGGACTCGGTAAAGGAGAAAGGCATTCTCGAGCCGGTCCTGGCAAGGCCCATCGGCGGCAGATACGAGCTGGTCGTAGGTTCAAGGAGGCTCGAAGCCGCGAAAATCGTCGGGCTGAAGAAGATCCCGGCGATAGTCAGACCGATGACTGACGAAGAGGCGATTATAGTTTCACTAGTCGAGAACATACAGAGGCGGGACATCGAACCTGAGGAGGAGTACGACGCAATAGTGGCGCTGAGGAAGGTTAACCCCAGGGCATATGGGTCCTCAGAGCAGCTCGCCAAGGCGCTGGGCAAGTCCAGGAGGTACGTTGATGACAGGATAAGCGCCGTCGAGGCGGTGAGGACCATCAGGAAAGAGGCCAGGGCTGAGATAACCGTCAAGCAGGCGCCGCTCCCCAAGGAGAGGAGGGAAGGGGTCCTACCAGTGAAGCACGCGACCTTCCTACACAGGGCTGAGGAAGCGCCGACGGTGCAGGAGCTCCCCAAGAGGGAGAGGGCGACGCAGCTCAAGGAGTTGGCGGAAACGATAGCCCCGCTCCCGACCCCTGAGGCCGAGAACGTCGTAAGCCACTTTGTGATGGCCCCTCAGAGGCCAGTGGAAGACATCAAGAAGGAGGTGTCCTACCTACATGCGGTCAAGCTGGAAATCCTCTTGGATCCGCGGGTTGCGGACGGCCTGCGCAGGGCTGCGGAAGAGAGGAACACAACCATGGAAGCGGTGGCTTCGCTGGCTGTTCACTCCTGGCTCAGGCAGCAACGGTACGCCTAGGCACTATCCTTCGGATGCTGCTTCGCTCCACTTCTCTGCGAGCTCGTCTCTTACAGGCCTGTAGGCCATGCGATAGAACTCGTCCGCTGATAGCAGGGTCTCTTTGTCAAACTTCTTCACGTGGGCCAGTCCTTCTGCCCAGGCCGAGCGGAATCCCTTTCCGAACCTCGATTTCACCTGCCTATCGAAGGCTTCTGGTGTCTGGATCTCGCCCCCGATTGTGAAGAGGAGGACCCCGTCCTTCTCGGATTTGTAGGCCATGTCGTCCCCAAGAAAGTAGGTGTCCTTGCTCTTCGAGGCTAGCCCGGGCTTTCCTGGCCTGCCGGCTCCTCCGTCCTTGAAGCCGCGCTTCGCTGCCGCGATGAAAATCGCCCGATTCAACCCCCAAGAATAGGCCGATTCGACAGGCAGCCCAACAACGTAGGCCCGAGCCGCCTGAAGAATCGCCATCACCTGGAACCTGGAGACTTTCATGCTAGCTTCGTCAGGCTGGTTTCATCGAATACCATTTGATGCTGCATCCAAACGGCTTCGTGTCAGGGATGCGCACTGCGTCCCCCTTCAGCATGTCGTCTAGCGCGTTTCTCAGGTCCGATGTGGTAACCTTCGAGGAGTCCTTTGAGTCGTCTATCCTCCCCCTGTAGCGCAGCTTCCGGCTTTTGTCGAAGGCGAAGACGTGGGGGGTGCAGACTCCGCCGTACGCTTCTACCACCTTCTGCGGCTCGTCCCTCAGGTACGGGAAATTGAACCCCTTGTCATTGGAGCGCTTGACCATCTCTTGGAAGCTATCCGTTGGATATGCCTTGTCATCGTTGGAGTTGATGGCGACGAGCTGGACCCCTCTCCGGGCGTAGTCCCGCTGGATAGCAACCATGCGGTCCTCGTAGGCGACCACGTAGGGGCAGTGATTACAGGAGAAAATCACTACGAGCACTGGGTTATCTTTGAAGCTGGAAAGTGAGTACCGCCTTCCGTCGACTCCCGGCAGGTCGAAGTCAGGAGCCGGTGCACCTAGCTCGAGTGTAGATACGAACATGACATCGGTGGCGATTCCGTCGTGTATAATATTGTCGCCGAATGGATTGGCGGAAACTCGCAAAAACGGGGACGGGGCACGTAGGTGCCCCAAGGTTTTCTCTATGCCGAGATGGATACTAGCAGTCGCGCGCCGAACTCGGATGCGCCGTCCTTCAGGTCGACCCTGAGGACACCATAGCTGGCGTTTCCGAACCTGCCGAGGTCCCTGTCGAGGAACAGGAACTGCGCTGTCCCTGCCTGCCCGTTGCCCACCATGTAGACCCCGTAGGGACCTAGCATGGCTGACCCGCCACTGACCGCATAGGTGGTTCCGTTGACAGTCAGGCTCCCACCTGTGATGCTAAGGACGTAGCCGCCGGTCAGGGCGCTAGACACCTGTAGTGTGAGGGAACCAGACGCTGTGCCGTTGGAGTCCCTATCACCTATCACCCAGTACCCACCCGCGACGCTGGTGAGGGCGATTGACTGGCCATTTGAGAGCTGTATTGGTTTCGAGTTCATGTAGGCGGAACGGACCAGAAGTTGCTGTAGGTTTGTGTTCTGTGGGGTGTTCGACGAGCTCGCCATCGCAGGGTATGCGAATAGGAGAGCCATGACAGCGAACGCCCCTACTGTTGACGCGATTGCTATTTTCTTCGTGTTCATTTTCCTTCGACTCTGTTTAGAGCTCGTTTCCTATTTAGGGGGGCGGAAGGAAACGTCTGGACTTTCAGTCTAGACGGCAAGTCCGAAAGGTTAAAGCCGATTGTGGGGCGCGAACGCCCAAGAATGGCTACAGGGGCACTCATTTCATTCACTCTCAACATCCTCTGCGCCGTTGTTGCGCTTCTCACCAGCTACTACGCCTACAAGGTCAACAGACTTGTGGGGAACCAGGTTATCGGGGCGATTAGCCTAGGCTTCATGCTGCTGGGCGTAGGGCTAGCCGTAGACGCGAGCACGACCTTGTTCTCGGGGAGGACTCTCGTTCAGTTCTCTAGCAGGGTCCTCGTCCAGTTCGCGTCATTCACCTACCTTACGGTTCAGATGGTTGCATATCTTGTCATTGCCATCGGGTACGCCCGTGCGGTCTATGGAAGTCAGCAGAGGCCGGTCGCACCAGCCGTGATAGTAACGGCTGCGGCGGTGGGACTCTACCGCTTCTCCTTGCTTAGCTACTTCGTCGTCCTGATTCTCCTTGCTTTCGTGGTGTTTCAAGGGCTGCTCATTCGCTCCGGGCAGAACACCAAGTTCTCCGCCATGGTGCTGCTGGCCTTCGGGCTGATACTGATCGCCCACGTCGTGCTTCTCGCCTCGGTCCTCACTCTAGGGCCCGTGCTGTTCCTGATCGGGACCGGAATCCAGTTCCTGGGGTTCCTCTCCCTGCTGATTTTCGTAGTTAGGAGCGAAGTAGTTGGCCCAAAGTGAGAAGCAGAGGAGTGTCCTCAGAATCAACTTGGACATCCTCAACGCCGTCAGAGACGAAGGGGACGCCAAGCCCACACATATCCTCTACAAGGCGAATCTTTCGCACGAGAGGCTTGTGAAGTACCTGGATGACCTCATGGCGAAGGGGCTCATCGAGGTGAAGCAGGACGGGGAGAACAGGACCTACAACCTGACCACAAAGGGAGTAAGCTTCCTTATCGAGATGAGGAGGGCCGAGTCCTTTGTCCAAGGGTTCGGACTCGCTATCTGACCATCGGAGAACAGGCTATATCACGAGGCGGCCCGCCCCGAAGTTGTTGATCGAAGGGGAGGGGCAGAAGCCTTGACGCCCAGGACGAAGCTCCTGTTGGCGCTTCCGGTGATAGCCGCCCTCGTCATTGTTCTGGTGTACTTTCAGCTCTTCTCCAGCCCCGTGATCATAGCCGTCATCTTCGTCGCCTACGTCGTGGTGAGCCTCCTTAACAGGAGGAAATTCAACAGGCAGAAGGCGCAGAAGTGAGATGCATCTGGCGGGACTCCCGGGCTAGCGGCTGACCCAGCCCCTCCAGTCCCCGTCCCTTGCTCCGTGCGTCTTGATTATGTGCTCCTTCAGTTCGGCCTCGGTCTGGCAGACGAACCCGCAGTAGCATTTCAGGGAGAGATGGCCTCTGCCATGGATGGTCCCTTTCGGTGAAAAACTTTCCGCGGGAGGTCCTAGCCGACCGTGAACCTGTCGTAGGGCCTGACCAGGTCGAGTTCCCTCTCGCGTTCCCTGAAATCGGGGCATACGGCAGCCAGCCTCCTTCTGAACGCCGGCGAGTGGTTGAACTCGAACAAGTGGGTCAACTCGTGGAACACGACATACTCTCTGAGTCTCTCAGAGAGAGCGATCAGCTGCCAGCTGAAGCTGAGCCTGCCCTCCCGGGTGCAGTACCCCCATTTACCGATTTCACGAACGTCGACCCTGCTGGGTTTGGCTCCGACTTTCGGTGCAAGCTCCTTTACCTTCTTGACCACATATGCCGAGCTCTCCTTCAGGAACCATCTTCGGACAAGCTCCTTGATCAGCCGGTGATCGGTGGAGCTGACGAGGAGCTCCCCCGCGTCGAGATTGGGGACGACGTGGTCGGCGGCTGCGTCCGAGTGAACCACATTGAGTTCACGGCCGTCGAACATCACTGTCCCCGGGCCGATAACCAGCCGAGTGTTGATGGCACGCTCGTACTCTTTCCTAATCTCGGCCGCTTTCTGGCTGATGGCTCTTTCCACGTCAACGCGGCGGCCCTTGGGGACCACGACCTCCAACGTCAGGTCGGGGCGGAACCTGAAGTAGGTGTAGCTTCTGCTAGTGCCGCTGACGACGGAATACTCGATCCGTCGATTGCCTAGGTCAATGGAGGGCATGCACGGCCGACTGGTCGCCCGGCCTGCCAGTGTTTATTATTTCAAGGAGGTCGGGCATCTCGAGCAGTTTGTCCGAGGCTACCCCCCAGATTCCCAAGCCCCGGATCCAGGGGCTGTCCGACCTCATCTTCGGGCTAGCTCTTTCGATAGGCGCTGTCCAGCTGGTTACAAGTCCTCCCAAACTCCCCGGAGACCTCACGAACGACATCATCACTTTCGGATTCAGCTTTCTCATCCTGATCAACGTCTGGAATCGGTACACGGCGACCACTTCGGTGATGCCGGTCGAGACTCGAATCATGGTCCGGCTGAACATGGCGCTCCTTTTCCTGGTGGCTATTGAGCCCTTCCTTTTCGAGGTCATGATAGTGAATGGGTTCTCGACAGCCGTCGGAACAGAGGCGAGCCTATACTATGGGCTCGACATCGGCGGCATGAACTTGACCCTGGCCTACTTCACCCACCTCCTAGCTCAGGAGGAGAGGAATCTGATTCCGCGCGAGATGATGGGCCGCTACAAGGCGATAAGAGACAACCTCATCTTCGGCGCGGCCATCTTCCTGGCCGCTGATTTTCCTCTCTACGTGGCGGTGGACTACGGAGGTCTGCCTCTTAGAGTCATCCTCTGGATACTCGTCCTGCCGATACTCTGGCTCCCAAGACTGTTCGGTAGGGCGCAGAAGGAGCTGGTTCAGGCACGCACCGCGTGAACTATGTAGCCTGACTTCATCTTGGCCGAGCTGACTACCCTGAGGCCATCCTCGACACCCAGCCTGGACCGCAGTTGGTCCTCACTCATGAGATTCATGTGCTCCCCCGACAGACGGCCGAAGAATCTGAACGCCCTTCCCTGGGCAGAGGCCGGGTCCACCTCGACGATGACGAACCCTCCCCCGGGCTTGAGGATGCGCTTGAGCTCCTGGAGTGCCTTGCCTAGGTCGGCGTAGTGATGAAGGGCCATCGTCGTGTAAGCCTTGTCGAAGAACGAATCAGGGAACGGGAGGCTTTCGGCACCTGCCACTGAACTTTTCACAGCAGGATAGTCGCGGCGCATGGAGGCGACCCTCTTCTCGTTCGGATCCACGGCATACACCTCGGCGCCTTTCGTCCGTTGCAGGACCCTGTTAGCGATGGCGCCCTTGCCCGCCCCCACATCGAGGATCTTCTCGCCCGCGACCGGGGCAAGAGTGCTGTAGAACAAGTCCCAGTTCTCTTTCTGGGTCCGGACCGACAAGACGCCTTCGACCTTC
>Ga0187769_10001298_pt1 | contig 14173 bp, 12 predicted proteins | sample 0116_SJ02_MP02_1_FD_133140 | JGI IMG/M metagenome (GOLD analysis project Ga0187769, IMG submission 133140) | Tropical peat soil microbial communities from peatlands in Department of Meta, Colombia - 0116_SJ02_MP02_10_MG | ecosystem: Environmental > Terrestrial > Soil > Wetlands > Peat | place... | reverse complement strand
ACGAAGGGAAGCAAGACCCGGAGGCTTTTTGGGGACGCGCGGCGGACCAGCTACCGTGGTTTCGAAAGTGGGACCGGGTGTTGGATTGGACTCCCCCGACCTTCAAGTGGTTCGTCGGCGCACAGACCAACCTTGCGTACAATGCCCTCGACTATCACGTGAAGCGCGGTTGGGGTGGGCATACAGCCCTCATCTATCTCAATGAACGGGGCGAAAAGCGTATCTTCACCTACGCCCAGCTGCTTTACGAAGTAGAAAAGGTGGCGGCGGCACTGCGCGGCCTGGGCATTAAGAAGGGCGACCGCCTCACGGTCTATATGCCGACCTGTCCTGAAGCCATCATCCTGATGCTGGCGACGGTTCGCATTGGCGCCATTCACTCCGTGGTCTTTGCCGGTTTTGGCGCCAAAGCGCTGGGCGACCGCGTCCGCGCCAGCGGATCGCGCCTGGTTTTCACAGCCGATGCGACCTACCGCAAGGGCAAGGACACCCAGCTCAAATCGATCGTCGATGAAGCGCTGCAAGGGGGAAGTGACGTAGAACACGTCATCGTGCTGAAACGTACAGGGGCGGAGATGCCGTTTACCCAGGGACGGGACATGTACTGGGAAGACTTCCTCAGCCGCGGCAAGGGCCAGAGCGGGGACTATGTTCCGATGGAGTCCAATGAGCCGGCATTTATCCTGGCCACTTCGGGGACAACTGCAACCCCGAAGCTGGCAATCCACACGCATGGCGGCTATCAAGTTCACATCCATAGCATGGGCAAGTGGCTTTTTGCCATCAAGCCGACCGATGTCTGGTGGTCCACCTCCGATATCGGCTGGATCGTGGGTCATAGTTACATTGTCTACGCGCCATTGATCGCCGGGGCCACCACGGTCGCCTTTGAGGGCGCGCTCGATTACCCAACTCCGGAAAGGAATTGGAGGACGTTGATGGAGGAGTTTCGGGTCAGCGGCATTTTTACTTCGCCTACCGCCGTCCGATTATTAATGCGTTACGGGGATGCGCCGCTCCTCGAGACCAATCACGACTATCTGGAGCGGGTGTTTTGCGCAGGCGAGGTCCTCAACGCGCCGGCTTGGGAGTGGCTGCAGAAGAAGATTTTCAAGGACAAGATTCCGGTCATCGACCACATGTGGCAGACGGAAACCAGCGGTCCCATGTTCGGCAATCCGTATGGGATCAGCATGCTACCGATCAAACCCGGTTCGGCGACAATTCCCATGCCGGGCATTGAAGCCGAAGTGGTGTTAATGGACGGTACGCCTTGCGGGGCGAATGAGAAAGGCATCATGGTGATTAAGCGTCCCTTCCCTGGCTTGACGCCAGCCCTGTGGGGAGAAACCGAACGCTATGGGCGCGATTATTGGGAGATCATTCGCGGATCTTATTACAGCGGAGATTCGGCACACATCGACGATGACGGCTACATCTGGTTCGCCGGCCGCGCCGATGAGATCATTAAGATTGCCGGGCACCGCATCGGCACCATCGAAGTGGAGACCGCGCTCCTCACGCATCCTGCCGTGGCAGAGTCGGGGGTGATTGGCCGCCCCGACGACTTGCGTGGCGAAGTGATCTCGGCATTTGTGGTGCTCAAACAAGGATTCCTCCCATCCGAGGAAATGAAGAAAGCGCTGCTGGAACAAGTCCGCCATGAGCTCGGGCCGGTGGCTGTAATCGGGGACTTGAACTTTGTCGAGATGCTGCCCAAGACGCGCAGCGGCAAGATCATGCGACGCGTGCTGAAAGCCGTCACCCAGGAACGGAGTGCTGGTGACATAACGACCATCGAAGATGTAGGTTCAGTGGAAGAGGCAAGGCAGGCGTGGCACCAGATGAAGGCGGCGCTCGACGCGCAGTCTGCGACGGTTGAGCCAGCGGAAAAGGTTTTGGAAGTCGTCAAATGAGCGGGCGTTGACGCCGAGGATGTATCGCAGAAGTCCATCTTCCGCCGTCTGCCTACACCTTTACGTTGAAGCAAGACCTGCAGATGCAATAGAGGGTTAAGCGCAGCCGACCAGGGTGGTCGGCTGCCCTCCAGTTCTTCCATCCCTTCCCTTGTGGCATTTACAATCATCCCTCCACCCCCTGGACTTCCATGGCACTGACGGAGTCGGAAGCGATCGTTCTGCGCAGCTATCCGCTGCGCGAAGCTGATTTGCTGGTCACGCTGTTTACCCGCGTGGAAGGCAAAGTGCGCGGGGTGGCGCGATCGGCGAAGAAATCGAAGCGCCGTTTTGGCGGAGCGCTGGAGCCGCTGACTTACGTGCGGGCGTTTTATGATGTCCGCGAGCGGCAGGAGCTGGTTCGCCTGGATGCCTGCGAGGTGCTGGAATCTCCTCTGGCTACAGAAGTCAGCTATGCGCGGGCGGTGGCGCTGGCGCATGTGGCCGAGTTGTTGGACGAACTGCTGCCCGACCACGAGGTGAACGACGCTATTTTTCGCCTCACGCTTTCGGTGCTGCATGTTTTGACCGGCGCGGAAGTGTGGATGCCGGTTACCTACTTCGACCTGTGGCTGACGCGGCTGGTAGGATTTTTGCCGGAGTTGACCGAGTGCATCGTCTGCGGCCGCAGCCTGAACGGCAGCCGCGCTTATTTCCACGCGCTGGCCGATGGGCTGATGTGTGCCGACGACAAGCGGCTGGCGTCGTCCGAGATTTCAAATGAGTCACGCATGTTGGCTGCGCAGATGTTCCGCGCCCCGGTGGAGAGCTTTGCAGAGATTCCGTGGCCGAAGGCGCTGGGAGCTGATTTACGGAAGTTTCTGACGCAGATCTTACAGCGGCATATTGAGAAGAAATTGGTGACGGCGGGGATGCTGGAGAGAGTATCCCTTTAGCTCGTTGACCGGCGTTACGTAACGCATTACACTGGATATGATCCGTTCGTTGCGGCACAAAGGCCTCAAGCGACTTCACGAGGACGACGATGTGCGCGGAGTGAACGGCCAGCAGGTTGTGAAGTTGCGCGACATCCTGGCCCGGCTCGATGCTGCAACTGAGATTGCCGATCTGGATTTGCCAGGGTTTCGGTTGCATCCATTGAAAGGTGGTCTCACCGGCTTCTGGGCGGTTACTGTGAGAGCCAATTGGCGGGTGATCTTCCGATTTGAGGATGGTGAGTGCTGGGACGTCGATTACATTGACTATCACTAGGGAGTAGTTGCGATGCCGATGAAAAATCCTCCTCATCCGGGGGGCTTTGTATTGCGGGAATGCATCGAGCCGTTGGGTTTGACGATCACGCAAGCCGCAGCGGCCTTGGGAGTGACGCGCACTACTTTGTCGGAGCTGGTAAACGGCAAGCGCGGAATCTCGCCGGAGATGGCGGTGCGGTTGTCGAAGGTGTTTGGGGGCAGCGCGACGTCCTGGCTCACGCAGCAGGCGCATTACGATTTGGCGCAGGTTCAGGCGCATCGGATCAGGTTGAAACGGCTGCAATTCGTATAATGCGGGCAGTATACCCAAGAAAATGAGGACGATTTTTCTCTTCGCCTATTTCTTTACGGCCTTAGGGGGACGGGAAATGCTAGATATGTGCGGCGAATAATCAGAGTTCTTCCGCTCGCGAAGACAGAAAACAACATTCAAAAGAAGCTTATTGGAGCGGCGGCGCAATGGTCCCTGACCTCCAATGCGGCCACGGGGTCGAGCTACCGCGGACGACATCATCGGGGTAGTGGCGCTTTAGCATTCAAAAGCACCACTACCCATCATCGGCAGCTAGCTGACGGCTCCCCGCTCTTCCATTTACAATCAGGAATCAGTCTTCGCTGCGCGAAAGAACTGTGAATCCACTCAATTCCAATCCGCTCACCTTTCAGGAACTCATCCTGCGCCTGCAATCATTCTGGGCGGAGCGCGGATGTGTCTTGCAGCAGCCTTATGACGTAGAAGTCGGCGCGGGGACGATGGCGCCGGAGACGTTTCTGCGCGTGCTGGGGCCGAAGCCTTACAAGGTGGCGTATGTGCAGCCGTCGCGGCGTCCGGCGGACGGGCGCTATGGGGAGAATCCGAACCGGCTGTTCAAGCACATGCAGTTGCAGGTGATCCTGAAGCCTGCGCCGGAGAATGTGCAGGATTTGTACTTGGAGTCGCTGCAGGCGATTGGCATCGACCTGCGGCAGCATGACATCAAGTTCGAAGAAGATAACTGGGAAGCTCCGACGCTGAGCGCGTGGGGCGTGGGCTGGCAGGTGATGCTCGATGGGCTGGAGATCACGCAGTTTACTTATTTTCAGCAATGTGGCGGCCTTGATTTGTTTCCAATTTCGGTGGAGCTGACGTATGGCCTGGAACGCATCGCCGCGTTTCTGCAGGACGTGGATTCGATCTATGACATCGTGTGGGCGCGGGAGCCATCGATTGACGGAAAAACGACCGGGCAGGAAGTGAAGTATGGCGACGTGCGGCTGGCGGATGAGCTGCAGTTTTCGGTGTACAACTTTGAAGCGGCTACGGTCGATTTCCAATGGAATCATTTCAATCAGTATGAGCGCGAGTGCTCGGTACTCATTGAAGGTTACACATCAGCAAAGAAAGGCGATGCATCCGAACTGGTACGACTTGGTCTAGGTGGGATGGTTAACGCATCCGGGAATGCTATTGCTCCAAGCCGGTATCCCCTCTTGGCCGCCTATGATCTTTGCCTGAAGTGTTCGCACCTGTTCAATATTCTCGATGCACGTGGTGCGATCTCCGTCACCGAACGTGTCGGTGTGATTGCGCGTGTGAGGGCGATGGCTGTGGGGATTGCGAAGGCATGGGTGGATCAGCAGGCCTCGCAGGTTGAGGAAAAATCGGATGAAAGTGAGCCTGCGGCCGAGAATCGGCGCAGAAACAAACACGAAAAGCCTTCGCCAGTTGAGGTTTGAATCAATACAAATCAATGTCATCCTGAGCGGAGCAGGAACTTCACGAAGCGAAGTTCCCGCGTAGTCGAAGGATCCCTATAGTCGTTGAGAGCGTATGCCAGATTTTCTACTCGAAATCGGTTGCGAAGAGATTCCGGCGCGGATGATCGATGCGGCCGAAGTTAGTCTGTCGACAATTGTGAAGAATACCTTGAAGCTTACGCACCTTCTCGCGTCTGGGATACAGACGACTTCGTTGAGCACTCCGCGACGGATAGCGGTGATGGTTTCAGGTATCCTCGCGGCGCAGCCCGACGTAACAGAGCGAGTTGTCGGTCCCGCAGTCGATCTTGCGTACAAGGATGGTCAGCCGACACAAGCAGCGCAGGGTTTCGCGAAGAAGGCGGGTGCTGACTTGTCGCAACTCGAAGTTGTCAGCACCCTGAAGGGTGATTGCATCTCGGCGAGGATCACCAAGAAAGGCCGCAGCGCCGCCGGGGTGCTTGCCGAGGATCTTCCCAAAGAGATCGCGGCGATCTATTGGCCGAAGAATATGTACTGGCGCAAGCAGAATGAGCGCTTCGTGCGACCAGTGCGCTGGCTGGTAGCGATGCTCGACGAGGAGGTGATTCCGTTGGAATTCGACGGTATCCGAGCAGGGAACGGTTCTCGCGGTCACCGCATCCTTGCGGATGGAGTAGTGACGATTCCGCGCGCAGGATTCGAGTATTACGTGAGTTCGCTGCGAGCCGCGAAGGTGTTAGGGAGCGGCGAACGCGAGCAGCAGATTCGTAAAGCTCTCGATGCGGCCACGCGCACCATCGCCGGTGCGCGCTGGCGGGAAGAGAATTCTCTGCTCGATAGCGTGGTAAATCTCACGGAGTTTCCCTCGGTGATTCTGGGCGGATTCGATCCGCAGTTTTTGGCGCTGCCGGAAGAAGTCCTGGTAACAGTGATGCGCGACCATCAGAAATATTTTGCGCTGGAGGATGCGAACGGCAAACTCCTGCCGCATTTCTTAGCGGTTCTGAACACAGATGGAGATCCGCAAGGGCTCATCCGCCACGGCAACGAGCGCGTGCTTCGTGCGCGCTTCAACGACGCCCGATTTTTCTGGCAAACAGATCAGAAGCGGTCGCTGCTGGAGCGCCTGGACTCGCTCAAGCACGTCACATTCCAGAAGGACCTGGGTAGCTACTACGAAAAAACGCGGCGCGTGCAGCGCTTGTGCAGTTGGCTGAGTGAAATTATTAAGCAGAGCGGAATGGCGGTGCGACCGGGCGTGATCCACAAAGCGGCGGCCCTGGCGAAAACCGACCTCACCACTGAACTGGTCAAGGAATTCACCGAACTGCAGGGCATTGTGGGTGGCTTATATGCGCGGGTGCAGGGGCTTGATTCGAGTTTACCCGAAGCGACACGTTTCGCCATTGCGGACGCAATCTACGATCACTACAAACCCGAGTCCACCGAAGATGCGGTACCGCGGTCGATGGAGGGTGCTGTGCTTTCCATCGGCGACAAGGCGGATACGATTGCCGGCATGTTCGCGCTGGGCCTGATTCCGAGCGGGTCGAAGGATCCGTTTGCGCTGCGACGGCAGGCGAATGGGATTGTGAAGGTAATCGACAAGTACAAGCTCCCATTGCAGCTGAGTGACATGATGCGTGATGCCCGCGCCGGCTATCAGGGTTCAGATGCCGAGAAGAAATTTGTCGAGGGTGCGAAGTTCGCCGGGGCGGTGCGCACGTTCTTTCATGAGCGGCTGGAGTTTTATCTGAAGGATGTTCGCGGGTATGACTATGACGTGGTGAGGGCCGTTCTGGCGGCCGATGCGGAAGATGTTGTAGATGTCCTGGCGCGGGCCGAGGCGGTGAAGCAAGTTATGCATCTGCCCGAGTTTCAGGCGATTGGCGCGGCCTGCAAGCGCATGCGAAATATTCTGCGACAAGCTGGAGAGAAAGGCATTGCTCCTGCCGGCAAGCTCGAACGCCTGCCGGATCCTGCCGAGGAAGAGAAGACTTTGATGGCCTATATGGAGCACACCAGCGCGAGAGTCGAAGCCCACCGGAGTAAGAAGGAATATCTGGATGCGCTGCTTCTGTTATCCACGGCCAGAGAGCCGGTCGACAAGTTCTTCGACAAAGTCATGGTGATGGTTGGAGATGAAAAAGTCCGGGCCAACCGGCTGGCGTTGCTGCGGACCTTATTGAAAGAGTTTTCCACGATCGCGGATTTTTCCGAGATTGTTGCGGAAGGGAAGAGCTAAGAATCGGAATACGCCGATGCTAGATCGCTTACTGTACCTTTTGCAAGCGGGCGATCAGTTTCTGCGCCAGGCTTTCTTGCGATTCCGACCAAAGCAAGCGCGAGCTAGTCCCGCTATTTTTCTCGACATTCACCGAAAATTCGACCAGCTTCGCCACGTTGTCGCGAATCTTGGCACGGGTTTGCTCGCTGAGCGCCGTCTCCGGCTGCAGGAAGTACGAATCCAAACCGAAGTCCACTTCGATGTGTCCGGTCTGCTGGTAGGCACCTTCGTCAAACTCCTCGCCCTGGACGATGAATTTCACAGGCGCCGGCTCGAGCAGCCAGTTGCTGCTCGCTTCATCCGGAGTCCACAAGTCCCAGTAGGCGTCGAAGACATAAGCATAGTCGTCGTGAATCAACTCGGCTGCGATCAGCGTGGCTTGTCCAGGGTCGAGGCCCGCGGGAAAGCGGCGCTCCAGCACCGTAGCCTCACTCCAGGAAACGGGATGCACCGCAAAGCAGCCGATTCCCGGACGCTGCGTCGAGAAGGGGAACTGCTGCAACACGGCGAAGGCGTGGGGCAGCATCTCCGGCCCGGAGAAGTCGCGGAACCAGAGACTGAGATAGACGGGATCGGACACCTTCACCTCGAAATGGTTCGTTCAGGCGCACAGCCACATGCGGCCTTTCACAATAGTAGATTGTATCGAGGATGTTTGCGACACAGAACACCGCGTAAATCACGTCTGAAAGCTCAAATCCTTGGCGCCACTATTTTGACAGGGCTACGAGGGCTTGTTACGATCACAGTTGGCGCAAGCAGCCCACCTCACAGCCGTCCCCGTCGTCTAGCCTGGCCTAGGACATCGCCCTTTCACGGCGGTAACACGGGTTCAAATCCCGTCGGGGACGCCAAATCCTTTCAGTCAGTTATCTGAAGCCCTCAATCGAAGCGCTGCTATTCGGTAGCGTGTGGGTAGGTTTATCGTCGCCAAGTGCGACCACGACTCAGCCCGTCCTGTCGATGGCGATGTCGCACCACCGCTCCATATGCACGCGGTTATCTTCAACATCGCGGAACGGGATAATGGCCTATCGGGCTCCGCGCGGCCCGTCAGAGCCACGAGCTATCCGTTGGGACGCGACACCTGAAACGGCTCTTACTCCTAGAACTGTCCCAGGTGGATCGGCGACGGCGAACTAAATGCTTTTCGAGAATAAGAATTCTTCGCTCACGCGCTTGAATCCCATGTGTGTCAAGACATCGAGAGAGCCGTCGATGGGTATGGGCTTTGTGCCGAGAAACTTTGCCCTTCGCGAGCGGGCGTGTCTCACTGCCGCGCTCAAGCAAAAAATGAGCGCATCCGCGGCCTTGGGTGCTATGGCGACGGCGATCATCTCGGCGAACCGCGTGTCAGGGCGAATCGCGACGCCGATCGTGCCGACAGTGTTCCCGGCATGCTTTGCTGTGACGGCAAAATCAAAATCCACCGTATCAAAATACTGCTGCCACATCGCCAGCTTCTCTGCCGGTACAACGCCTCGGGAAAGATCGCGAAAATCATCCCAACAAGACTTGACGTGACACTCGACCTCTCCCGTCACCCGAATCTGAGGGTCAGCGACGGTCGAGAGATCCAACGCATGGACGGAGCCGATACTCTCAGCCCCGAACCCATGGCGCTTGAAGAAGGAGATCTGGTCCGTCCACTGCTCACGGAACCGCTGCGCAAATCTTTTGCCCCCGTATTCGGCGCTGGCGGCAAAACCATAAACGGTCTCATAGAGTTTTTCCTGCAACGCACCTTCGTAGCCTGGAAGTACCCAGGGATAGCCGAGTGAAACAAACTCTCCCTCGCCCGTGAAACTCATGTACCCGACGAGCCGTTCTCCTTCAAACGCAAAACAGCGGCTTCGCGGATCAAATTGCGCGCGTTGCACGTAGAGAGCAGGAGAGATCGTCGGCTTCCAGCACCATGGCAAGTCGCGCGTCGCCTGCGTCCAGAAAGCATTCTGCAGGTCAATGTCTTCAAGGCCGCGATAGTTGCGCAAGCTTATGCTCATCGTTCGTCGTTCCCAAATCCGACCAAAAATTTCACCGGCCGTACGGCGTGGAAAAGGCTTCGACCGCTGGGCGGGCAAGATACTACACCTGAAACGGCTCTTACTCCTTCTCTGCGGGCTTAAGCAGCAAGTCCTGATAGTCGAAGCTGGAATCCGCCAGCCGAGACACAGCAACCATGCCCGCGGTGTCAATGTTAGCGGCAGCGAAGGCTTAGAGTCGGCCGCGCGGGCGCCTCCCATCTTCTCCATGGCTTCTGCCGCTCAGGGTTTCTGCGTGGGCCGCAAAACAATCTCGCTGACAAACGACTGCGGGCTTTGCGTTACCAGCATGGCCACGGCGTGCGCCACGTCGTCGGGTTGCAGCATTTTCGCGGGATCTTTTCCCGCGTGTGGGCTCAATTCAGTGTTGGTTGAGCCCGGACAGATGACGCTGACACGGATGTTGTGGCCCCGCAGCTCCTCCGCTACCGAGTAGCTGAGGCCGTTCAATCCCCACTTGGAAGCCGCGTAGGCTGCGCCGTTCGGAAGTGCGTTCTTTCCGGCGATGGATGAGATGTTGATGATGTGGCCGGAGCGGGCGCGAATCATGGCCGGCGCGAAGGCGCGAATCGCGTAGTAGACGCCCCGCAGGTTCGTGTTCAAAATCTCGTCCCAGGCGTGGGGAGGGAGTTGGTGCAGTGGGCCGCCGAAGCCGCCGATGCCGGCGTTGTTGACCAGAACATCCACGCGCCCGAAGGAAGCCTCGATGCGTTTGGCCGCCGCTTCCACCGATTGCAGGTTGCTGACATCGCACGGCATCGCCTCAGCCCTCCCGCCACTTTGAGCGATAGTTTTTGCTGTTGATTCGAGCGCCGCCGAAGTGCGTCCACACAGAACCGCAGCCGCGCCTAATCCGGCTAGCGCGCGGGCGATGGCGGCGCCTATGCCCCGGCCCGCGCCGGTCACCACCGCCACCCGCCCCAGCAGAGGTTGGGATCCGTCGGTCGAAACTGTGTCCATCCACACTATCCTCCTTTTAGGCCCTCGGGCGCCCGGCCCATTCCTAGTCGATTTGGCCACCCACGCACCGCGCCGCAAATGCATCTTATACAATAATTAGTGGCGGGCAGGCGGGAAGTTGCTTGCCTTCGGATGAAGAGGTACTTATAATCCGGCCAACCGGGAATGAAGGGTCGATCACCCAACCCCAGTTCGCCCCGATTTCGCGCGGCTGCCCGGAACTCGACTTGGATTGCCAGACAGGATGCGGAGAGCGTGAGCGATCCGAGCGGAATGCCACAGATTCAGCAAGAACGCTATTTCACGACATTGTCGATTCCCATAGGTGCAAGGAGCCAATACTGATGAAAACGATGCAGGTCATGGTTGTGCTTGTGCGGGCTGCAACCGCAGCAGCCCAAACTGCCGCGCAGCCTGCGCAACCAACAACCCCGCCCCCGGCGCAAGCCGCGCAAACACAACCGCCTGCGGCCCCCGCCCAAGCAGCACCAGCACAATCGCCTGCGGCCCCCGCACAGGCGCCGGTTATTAAAGATCCCGCCGAATACAACGCTTATGTGGGCGCGATCCAGCAGAAAGAACCGGCCGCGCAGATCAGCGGCCTGGAAGCGTTTCTCACACAGTATCCCAACAGCATAATGAAGCCCCAGGCGCTGGACATTCTCATGGGGCTCTATCAGCAGACGAACAACCCTAAAGTGATGGATGCGGCCAAGCGTGTGCTGGCGGTGAACCCGGACAATGCCAAGGCACTCGTAGTGCTTGCCTTCAGCGAGCGTGCGGCGCAGAACTGGGCCGATGCCAAGCGTGACGCCGAGCACGGATTGGAAGTACTGCCGAAATGGACGAAGCCGGATGGGCTCTCGGATACCGATTTTGCCAAGCAGAAGACGCAGTTTGGCGCAATTCTGGAGAGTGTGGCTGGCTTTTCCGCGCTCCAACTGAAGGACTACGCCTCCGCCCAGAAGCACTTGCGCGCTGCGGTGGAGGCCGATCCAAACAACGTAGAGAACGTCTATCCGCTGGCCGTCGCCTCGCTGCCTCCCTCCAGCCCCGCGGACGAAGTAAACGGGCTGTTTTTTATTGCGCGCGCAGTGAATCTCATTACTGACCCCAGCGCCAAAGACAAGGTGAAGGCGTTCGGCCGGAATAAGTACATGCGCTATCACGGCGGAGAGGATGGGTGGACCGACCTGCTGGCCCAAACGGCATCGACGCCGTTGCCGCCGGCGGGATTCACGATCAAGCCCGCTCCCACTCCGGCCGAGCAGGCTCACAATATGGCGGCTGCAGGCGATCCCACACAAATGGATTTCGCCCAATGGGAATTCATTCTTTCGAACGGCTCCCAGGCAGACCAGGATTTGGTGTGGAACGCGATCAAGGGCAAGGGCGTGAAACTGCAAGGTACGGTCATCAAGGCAACGGCGACCGAGGTGGACATCGCGGCGAGCCTTGACGACATCGACGCCAAGAAAGCCGATATAACCTTGATGTTCGATCCTCCTTTGAAAAAACTTGAGATTCCGAAGGAGGGTACCGCCCTCGAGTACTTCGTCGGCGAGCCCGCCTCCTACACTCCCAACCCGTTCATGATGACCATGGCAAAGGGAACGCTGCCGAAGCCGAAGGTTGCTCCCAAAACCACCGTTCATCACAAACCCGCTTCGAATTAATACACGTTCGGATTCGAGCGACAAGGCAGCCCGCAAGGGTTGCCTTGGTTTTTGTGCGGAGGGACCGCTCCCAGCAACGCCGGACGGCTAGCGGATCGCTTTCTTTTCCAGGGTTGCGGGGCGTGCGCTGCGCGGCGGCCGCTTCGCGCCATCCCTCAGTTGCCGCACGTCGATCTTGAGTTCATCGATGGTGCGGCTGAGAGTGTTGCGATGCATGCCCAACTCGCGGGCAGCGCGGCACTGGTTGCCTTTGTTTTCCTGCAGTACGGTTAGGATAAACCGCTTTTTGAACTCGCGCACGCCCTCGGAGTAGAGGATGTTGCTTTTGTACATCTGCAAAATGAGTGCTTCCAATTGATCTTTCACGTTGGGTCTCTCTCTTCGTTCAATCTTTTTAATATTTTTCGACCAGCATCATGCTTGCCGCCTCTACTTGCGAGATCCTGCCGGTCCCGTTAGATCCCGTGGGGCGCGATGCAGAAAATCCAACCCCTCATAGAACCGTGCCCGCATCGCCGACGGAGCCAACCAAATTGCGGCCCGTCCGACCACCAAGAAATACGGCGCCAGCACCGACTTCTCCAACATCGATGATGTTGGCGTGAATGCGGTCATGCCCATCAGCACCACCGACACCGCAAACGATCCCTTCAACAGGCCCAACAGCGCACCCAGAAAGCGATCGAAGCCGCTCAGCCCGGCCTTCTTCATCAACTTGCGCGCGATCCTGCCTGCAATGCTGAACACGATCAGGATCGCGAAAAAGATGATGAGAAAACCGAAAATCTCAGCCAACAACTCCGAATTCAGAAACGATATCAACCAGTCGGCCAGCCTTTGATATTGCCAAGCCGCCACGATATAGCCAACTACCAAACCAGCCATGCTCAGAGCTTCGGCAAAGAAACCGTGCACGGCCGCCAACACCACGCTCAGCAGTATGACCGCCAGAATCAACCAGTCCGCCGGGGTCATACCGGTCTCCGGCAGAGCGAGCCTCCGCAGAATCTTACCCGCTTACACATCCAACTTGCGCCCCGTGATCTGGAAGTAGGCATCAAGATACTTTTCACTGGTGCGAAGCGCAACCTCGGCCGGCAGCGCGGGTGCGGGCGGTTGCTTGTTCCAGTGAATCTCCTCCAGATAATCGCGAACATATTGTTTATCGTAAGATTCCTGCGCCCGGCCGGGTTCGTACTTGTCGGCAGGCCAGAAGCGGGACGAATCCGGGGTTAGCACTTCATCCGCCAGTGTGATTCCCCGGGCCGTGCGTCCAAACTCAAACTTGGTATCGGCGATGATAATGCCGCGCTGGCGTGCGTAGGCTGCCGCCTTCTTATAGATGCGCAGGGTGAGGTCGCGCAAGTGGCTGGCCGTCTCCGTGCCCACGAGTTCGCACATCCGGGCGAACGAAATGTTCTCATCGTGGCCGCTCACCGCCTTGGTAGCCGGCGTGAAGATCGGCCCCGGGAAGGCTTCGGACTCGCGTAGCCCCGCGGGCAGCGCAATGCCGCAGACTTTGCCCGTCGCCTTGTACTCCTTCCAGGCCGAACCTGAAATGTAGCCGCGGACCACGCATTCCACCGGAAACATCTCAGCCCGTTGCACCACCATCGACCGGCCGCGCAACTGGTCAGCATACTTCCGCAGGGCCTGGGGATAACGATCCGCGTCGGCGGTGATGACGTGATTGGGAACGATGTCGGAAAGAAAATCGAACCAGAACAGCGAAATCTGGCTCAGGACGCGGCCTTTGTGGGGAATGCCCGTGGCCAGCACATAGTCGAAGGCGGAAATGCGGTCGGTGGCGACGAACAGCAAACGCTCCTCGTCGAGCTGGTAGACATCGCGCACCTTGCCGCTGGCGTGAAGTGGGAGATCGGGGAAATCGGTCTGTAAAAGTACGGGATCGAGAAGTTTTGGGCTCATATTGAAATATTAAGGCAGGAGCGAGCCGTATTTTAGCCCCTCAGAAAGTTTTGTCAACGGCATAGATCACGGCTGATGGGTAAGGCCGTATCCTGTTGAGTGGAAAAACGTTGGGCTGTCGAAAGCACCACCGGGACGACCAGAGGCGAGTGGTTTGACGGCGCGCTTTTGTGGAAAAGCTGAGGATGGAAGTGGATAAAGTGGCCAGCCGGAAGCGACTGCCGCATCAAATTGACTTGCGCGCGGTCCGCTACGCCATGCCAAACCTCACCGAAACCAGCTTCGACACCCCTGGCTCCTGCATAGTAACGCCATACAGCACAGGCGCGATGCTCATCGTCTTCTTGCTGTGCGTGATGAGGACGAACTGGGTTTGCAGGCTCATCTCCTT
>Ga0187769_10001297_pt1 | contig 14174 bp, 11 predicted proteins | sample 0116_SJ02_MP02_1_FD_133140 | JGI IMG/M metagenome (GOLD analysis project Ga0187769, IMG submission 133140) | Tropical peat soil microbial communities from peatlands in Department of Meta, Colombia - 0116_SJ02_MP02_10_MG | ecosystem: Environmental > Terrestrial > Soil > Wetlands > Peat | place... | reverse complement strand
GACCTGGGATGCGAGCCAAACAATGCTGGCCGCGCTTCCTGATCGCGCCTCTCCGACTGTCTCGAGGGATATCTGAAGGCCTATGGGAGCCAGCGAGAGAAGGAAGAAGCCCACCAGCACTGCTGAGAGGGCGTACACTACGAATCCTGCCTGGAAGCCGAACACGAAGAGGAACACCGCGGAGATCAGAGTGTTGATTGTCACGAACTGCTTGAGCCTCGAGTACTTGTCTGCGACGTAGGAGACGGCCACCATGCCCACAATTCCACTCACTAGGAGCGCGGCTCCTATCAGCCCTGCGTCCAATGAACCTACTCCTCGGGTAGAAAGGATGCTCTCGGTCCACTGTATGAGCCCGCTAAAAATGCCCACGCCGACGAAGAAGAGCAGCATCATCACAATGATGTTGCGCATCTTTACCACGGACTTCATTTCACCCAGCAGAGACCCCCAGGAGTGGCTCTGCTCCTCAGTTCCTCGTTTCCTCTCCTTCGCGAGGGCCACGAACAAGACCAGCGCTACTGTGACTATCACGGAGAAGACCAGCATGTTCTCTTGAAGTTCGCTGTAGGAGGCGTCAGGGACCATGATGGGCGCAATGACGAGGGCGGTGATCATCCCCACAAGCTGGCCCATGGTTCCTATGCCGTTGGCGAGAGTCTGCTCGCCCTTCGGGAACCAAGCCCCGGCGAGTTTCGAAATTGCGTTGTAGATGAACGGCTGCCCGACGCCAGCCAGGGTCTGGTAGAGGAGCAAGAGGCCGAAGTTGAGCCCCGCCGTTAGCCTCAGCCAGGAGAACACAGTGAGGATGATACTCCCGATGATGACGTTGAGTTTGAAGCCCCATTTGTCAACGCTCAGGCCTGTCGGCAGCGACAGGGGGATGAAGACGAGGGGCCAGAAGGCGGCGAGGTAGCCAATTTGGTCGATGCTCGCGTTGAAAATCCCTGTGACCTGTGGTTCTGCTATCCCCGAGAAGTTGAGCCAGATGATCTGGGTCGAAAAGGCGACAAGCGTGTAGGCGAAAAGGACGACCCACCTGTACGAACTGCGAGCTTCGGCGACGCTACTCACCCGAGTCACTTCGGCGGCCGCTGATTCGCCTCGGCGGATTGTCAAGCCTCAAGGGTCCCTTCGTACATGTCGTGTAACAACTTGGTCGTGTTCTCCAGGGTCAGCCTTCTGGGGTTGTATCTCGGAAGCCCGTAGACGTGCTGCCTCTCCTTGAAGATGTATTCTGCGAATGCGTCCAGGTCCCCCTTCGGAAAGTTAACCTGCTTCAGGGATGTGGGCAGTTCGATGTCCCTCATCAGCCCGAGGAGCGCCTGGGGCACCCTGTCGGCGACAGCCTTCGCGGAGTCCCATCTCCTCTCGACCCCGAGGGCAGGGGCGAAGGAGACGACTTTGTCCCTGCAGGCCGGGAGATTGAAGTCGAGAATGTAGGGGAGGGCCAGACCGACGGCGACGCCGTGGGCCACGCCATACTTCGGGCCGAAGGCTTCAGCCAGGCAGTGCCCCAAGATAGCCGGGCCCCCGACCCATGGAAAGGCGATGACCACTCCGCCCAGCATCGACGCCATTGCCATGCCAGAGCGTGCTTCGATGTCGTCGGGCTTGTTGTAGGCCCTCCTCGCGTGGGCGAAGAGTAGCTTGACGGCCTCCATCGCCAGGCCGTCCGATATGGGGGTGGATTCCACGCTGATGAGACCTTCGATGTTGTGCCCCGCCACATCGAAGGCGCACCCTGCCGTTACCTTCGGCGGGCAGGTGACCATCATGGTTGGGTCGACAATGGCTACCTCGGCGAACAGGTTGCTGCTGGCGGCCCAGGTCTTGTACATCGTTTCCCCCTCGATGACAACCGAGTAGTTCGAGACCTCGCTCCCGGTGCCGGCCGTCGTGGGTATGAGCATCTTCGGGACGCTGGGCTTCGTGAACCTATCTTCCGTAGGAGTCAGGTAGTGGGCCGGGTCTCCAGGGTTGTTCAGCATGTTGGCGACCATCTTGGCGGTGTCGAGCACGCTGCCGCCCCCGACGCCGACGATCAAGTCGTAAGCCTGGGCTTCCCGCGCGGTCTGAACAGCCCTTTGGACGCTTTCCATTGTAGGCTCGAACGAAATCTTGTCGTAGACGTCCACTTTGACCGCTGACTTCTCGATCGCCTCCCTTACCCTACCCGACAGTCCTGCCTTCTCCACGTTGGCGTCCGTCAGCAGGAGGGCTCTCTTGCCGCCGAGCTTCGATGCCTCGCTCCCGGCTTGGTTTACTGAGTTAGGGCCGAACACGATCCTGCGGGGCTGGTCAAAGGCAAGCGAAAGCCTGGAGATTTGCGGGTTGAACGAGTACTGGTGCACGCTCATGCCGAATCCTTCTGGCCGTAGACTTGGTAGTACCAGCCCTTCCTTACTTTGCCCGTCAGGTCAAAGTAGACGTGCTTGATGTAGGTGAATTCTTCCAGGGAATATGCGGAGAGGGACGCGCCGTGGCCGCTCTGCTTGTACCCTGCCCAGGGCATCTCCGATGGGACCGGCACGTGGTCGTTCACCCACACAGTCCCGAACCTCAGGTCCTTGACAGCATTCATCGCCCTCGTCACATCCTTGGTCCAGACTGAGGCCCCCAGGCCATAGACGACCTCGTTGCTCTTTCGGATTACTTCGTCGTAGTCTTCGAAGGACAGGACAGTGAATACAGGCCCGAATATCTCCTCTTGGACGATGGCAGAGGCATGGTTGTCGGTGAATATCACAGTGGGGTTGAGGAAATACCCGCCTTCGTGCCCCTCGATCCTTGGCCTCTCCCCACCGTAGACCAGCTCCCCGTCCTCTCGCAAACCCTTCTGGATGTACCCTTCCACTCTTTCCCTCTGCGCTTCAGAGACAAGAGGCCCCATGTCGGTCTTCGGAACCAGGGGGTCTCCGACCTGCACCTTCCTGAGCTTTTCAACCAGCATCTTCTGGTATTTCTCTGATATCGAAGAATGAACATAGAACCTCGTCGCATTGGCGCAGTCCTGTCCGTTGTTCACGAGACCTCCCACGACTGCTCCCTCGGCTGCTGCTTCTAGGTTGGCGTCATCAAACACGATGAATGGCGCCTTACCGCCAAGCTCGAGAGAGACCTTCTTCACGTTCCCCGAACCGAGCTCCGAGAGTCTCCTCCCCACCTCGGTGCTTCCTGTGAAGGCGATCATGTCGACGCCACGATGGCGGGCCAGGGCCTCGCCCACCTCGCCCCCGGGCCCTGTTACGACGTTGAATGCACCCTTTGGGAGGCCCGCTTTCTCCACGAGGCTGGCGAGCTCCAGGGTTGTAAGCGGAGTGTAGGTCGCCGGTTTTACTATGACGGTGTTTCCCATCACGAGGGCAGGGAAGGCTCTCCACGCAACCATCATCAGAGGATAGTTCCAAGGAGTTATGACGCCGACAACGCCGATTGGCTCTCTTCGAACAGCGCTGGTTCCGTCGGCGACGTACTCAGCCATGGCCTTCCCCTCGAGGGTTCTTGATGCCCCCGCAAGGTACCTGATGTTGTCGATGGTGTACGGGACGTCGTAGTCGGTCGTCTGCTTGATCGATTTCCCGGAATTCAGACTTTCCAGACGAGCGAATTCCGTTGATTTCTCCGCCAGCAGTTCTGCGACCCGCAGCAGCATGTTCGCCCTGTCACCTGGAGAAAGCCTACTCCAGGTGGGAAAAGCAGCCCTCGCAGCGTCAACAGCCCTGTCGACGTCTTCCTTGGTTGCGTGAGGAACTTGGTCGACAACCTTGCCGCGAGAAGGGTCGAGGACAGGGACTAGTGCTTCGGTGCTTGACTCCACCCAATCACCGCCTACGTACATCAGGCGGTTCATGACTGATCTTGCCCCGGCAGCTACGCGGAGGCCAGAGCCTAAAAAGCTGTCATGCCTGGTCCGGAATGAGTTCAGGAAGGCTCGAAATACTTCTTCGCCTTCGACGGCGGCCACACCTTCATGTTCTCAAAGCAGAAGGAGTTCGCTCCAGAGGTCGAGAGATTCTTGTCGGCGCACGAAGAAGGGCATGCAAAGCAGATTTCCGGGCCTGCTGAATCGCCCAGCGGATTCTCAGGACAGGGAATCGCCAGGGAAGCCTAGAACAGAGTAGGCTTCGTACGTGTAGATTCCCGCCTTGACCGTGGGGTCGTCATCCATCATCCTCACTGTTTCGTCGACGCCGGCTGAGAATATGCAGAGGCCACTCACATCTGACCTTCCTTCTACCGGACACACAATCCTAAGCTTGCCCCTGCTTCGAAGTTCAAAGTTCCGGCGACCGTGTTCCCAGACTATCTTCTCGGCTCCTGGTTCGTCCCGCTTGGGGGTCCTGCGGAGGATGACCACTGTGTACCGTCGCATGCTGGCGAGCATATTCCGCATGTACTCGTCGGTGATTTCTTCCATCCAATCCTATCAGCGCCGCTCTTCGCTTATTAGCGTTGGTGGGTTGGTTCCACCTTCGTCAAGGCCTTGCGTAATCTCACTTCTCGGTGTTGTACATCCCTTTTCTCGAGTCCAGGAAGGGGTCGGCTCACCTTAGAAGCCGGCAGGCACGCCGTCACCCCGTACGTCGCAGACTGCCTTGCGGAAATTCGGAGACACTTCAACCGCGTGGCAGACACCTGTTCTCCCGGGCATGGGTAGGTTCTGGATTTCGTAGCCCGCGTCTTGAGGCAACTCGTACCCCTGCTCGACCAGCACCGTCCTTCCACCGCCCCACAGGAACCGCGGATGGGCCACATTCTGCTCCGTGGACATAGAGTAGTCCACCGAATTGGTCACGAAGAGGGCATGCTGGAGCGGCCTGTAGTCGCCGCCGCTTGTACCTATGGCGAGGTAGGGGTGGCCTTCCCGCTCTAGAATCAAAGACGAGAGTGTGTGGAGGGGGCGTTTCCGTGGCTCGGCCTTGTTCGGACCCGACAGGGTGAACCCTGAGGCCCTGTTGTTCAGCGCGATGCCGCACTCCGGCACGAACACCCTCGAGCCGAAGTGCTGGAACAGGCTCTGAATGGCCGAGACGATATTCCCCTCTTCATCGGCAACTGAGAAAGCTGTCGTGTCCCCCGACCTGATTCTGCTTCGCGGGGAGGCGGTGGTCTTCCCGCTCGACAGGAACGAATCAAGGTCTATCTTGCTGAAACGGGGGTCGCCAAGCGTTTCGTCCCTTCTGGCATAGGCCGTCAGGGCTGCCCTGATGGTGAGCTCGATTCTTTCCCTCGACAGGGGACCGGCCTTCGAAAGGTCGACACCGGAGAGCAGCTTTAGGATGAGGAGGCTGGTGGCGCCCATGCTGTTTGGGGGGACCTCGTAGACAGTTGTGCCCCGGTAGTCGAGCGTGAGCGGGTCCACCCACTCCGGCTTGTAGTCTCCGAAGTCCCTGGTGCTGCAGGGGACGCCGAGCGAGGTGAGAGCCGCGGCCATCTTCTCCGCTGGCCAGCCTGAGTAGAAAGCGCCTGGGCCCACCTCGGCGACCTCCGATATCACTCGGCCCAGGGCTTCCTGCCTAATCCACTCTCCAGGAGCGGGGAGCTTCCCGCTGGGGGCGAAGACCCTCTTCGTGTCTTCCGAGAGCTCGGAGTAGGCGCCTGCCACGGACCTGCAGAGCCCTTCGCCGGCCGGGAATCCCTTGCTGGCGAATTCGACGGCAGCACCGAGGAGGCCCTTGAACTCAGACCTGCCTAGCCTTCTGTGCATCTCCCAGACGCCGGCCACGGAGCCAGGGATGACGCATGTGAGGGGGCCAGACCGTGGCACCCTACCTCCCGCCTCTGACTTGATTAGGTCAAGGGTCAGGCCGGAAGGCGACCAGCCGCTGGCGTTGAGGCAGTGGACCTTCCCCGTCCTTGCTTCGTAGAATACGCCGAAGAAGTCCCCCCCGAGTCCCCCCGCTGGGTGAAAGGTTACCGCCAGGGCGAAGCTTGTCGCCACAGCCGCGTCGAAGGCATTCCCACCCGCCCGGAGGATGTCGTACCCCGCTAGCGAAGCGAGGGGCTGTTCGCTCGCAATCGCCGCGTGCTGGGCAATGATGGTCCGACTGAGCCCCATGGAGACCACCGCGTCGGCTTCCCGCTTTTAAGAAATCACGATTTCCTGAGGTCGAGGGAGTAGACCCAGCTCCGTTTGCCGATGGGTCCGACCCGGGTGAAGCCTTCGCTTTCGAACATGCGTGTCGTCCCCATCCAGATCAGGGAAGCTGAGCTGGCACTCTCCACGGGGTAAGCTTCAATGACCTTCGCCTTCAGGTTCCTCATGGCGCGAACTGATTCGTGCACGGCGAACTTCGCAACCCCCGTCCTGCGGTGGTGGGAGGCGACGAATAGGCAGGTGATTCTCCACAGGTTGTCTGAGGTCGGCTTGTATCCCCTTTTCCCGTCGATTCGAGGGAGCTCCTCCTTCGGCCCGAACTGGCACCAGCCTACCGGGTCCTTGCCGCAGTAGACGATTGTCCCGTGTGCCTTCCCCTCGGTTGTGAGAGCACGCTTCGTCTCTCTGTTCTTTGCGTAGGCTTTGACTTCGAACTTCCCTCGCCTGTGGAAATACATACACCAGCAGCCTCCCCAGACTCCCCCGTTGGAAGCGAAAAGCGTCTCGAAATGAGGCCAGGTCTTCGGAGAGAGTTGGGCGGAAGAAAGCGCCCCGTGCTCATGGGGGGAGTCCGGGCGATACATGGGCATTCTATTTCGAGAACATATTTATACAAGAATCAACACGTATACAACCATCAGGTGATATGACCAGTGAGCCAGTCCGAGCTTGACGCAGTCCTAGGAACCGTCGAGAATCCGATTCGGCGCAGGATCATAGCCAGGCTAAGCGAGGAGCCCAACTACCAGCTGCAGCTTTCGAAGGAGCTGGGGTTGAGCCAACAGCTCGTCGCGAAGCACCTCATCACAATGGAGGATGCTGGCCTCGTCAGCACCGTTTCACAGGACAGCCCCCGCGGACCCCAGAGGAAGGAGTATCTTCTCAAGAAGAGCTTTTCAGTCACCATCGACCTCGCGCCCAACCTCTTCAGGGCGAGGATGTTCTCGTTCGGGGCGCTCCCTGGCGTCATGGAGACAGACGAAAGGGCCCAGATGGCGGCCCAGGTCAGCGAAGTCCTGAGGTATCCCGAGGGAGCAGCGAGGATTAGGCCGCTGACCAGGGTGGTAGCTGAGGTGGACAAGAAGCTCAAGGAGATGGAGGAGGAACGGGCGGTCCTCCTCTACATTAGGAGCCTGGCGCTGAGGGAGGCTGCCAGGATAACGACCTCGCTCCCTAGCGACGACAGGAGGAAGGTGCTCAGATACCTGATGAGGGAAGAAGGGGACGGGATAGGGATCATCAGCGCATCCCTGGGTCTCCAGAAGCAGGTAGTCGGCGAGATTCTCGAAGAAATTGAGAGAGAATTCACTGAGGCTGACTAAAAAAGAAGAGAGGAGCGGAGCTCCTCTACATTCCTAGATTAGGAAAACTTGCCTGAGGAACGCCAAGCTGGCCCTGAAGGGTCTTGATGCGGGTCGCATATTCCCTCATTCGGGCGTTGTCGCCCTGGACCTTCGCGATCCGATATCCCTTCCATGCCTTGCGGAGGGCTCCCCAGACTTGTCCCTTTTGATATTCCGTCATTGTCTTTGGACCTCTATCATCTGAACGCCTGGCGGGTATTTTGCGAGCGGAGTCTATGATAGTTGAGCCACTTATCAACGATGGCTACCCGATAGTTGGGCCTCAGACCAGGGACCTGAGCAGGAGCCAGATGTTGCTGGGGTGCTCAGTGACCCTGCGCTTCGAGTACCCCCACCATCTGTCTCCATAGGGGAGGTACTCGGAGACCTTGTACCCCGATTTGACCAGCTCCTCCTTCATGTCGTCCCTTATCCCCTTCAGAAGCTCGAAGCGGAAGTCAGCATGCTTCGACTCGGCGAACTCCTTGGCCTTGTCGATTAGGACGGAATCGTGGGTTGCGATGGCGAAGCCCTCGCCGCGCTCGAAGAGGATCGCCATGAGCTTGGTGAAGTTGGCGCTGACCTCTTTCCTCGTCGGGTAGACGAAGTCAGAGCTCTCCCTGTAGGCGCCCTTGACCAGTCGGACCGTGCCGCCCGCGTCGAGGATTGACTTCAGATCCGCATCGCTCCGCCTGGTGTAGGACTGGAGCGCCAGGCCGAGCCTCGGGTGCTCCCCATGGGCCGAGAGATAGGTGCTGAGCGTCTTGTCGACGAAGGCCGACCCCTCCATGTCGACCCACAGCAGCTGGTTGAGGCGCTCTGAGTTGACCGCTATCTTCTCCAGGCGCGACTGCATCCCCTCGTCGTCGGCGCCGAGACCCAGCTGCGTGAGCTTTACGGAAACAAACCCGTTGATGCCCGAGTCGGCGAGCGTCTGCTGCAGCTTCAGGTACTCCTTGGCGTGGGCGTCAGCGGTGGCGATGTCCTTGATCTCCTCCCCGAGGAAGTTAACGATGACCCCGATGCCCTTCGAGTTCGCCTTCTTCGCATCCTCGATGGCGGAGTCCATGGTGACGCCGGAGATCCACCTCTTCGCGAGAGGCAGCACGAACGTCTCTTTTAGGCCCAAGACAGGCCGCCGGCCAGAGGACTACATATTAACGGTGTATGCGAATCCCAAAGGCAGGAATGACTCAAGACACGGTTTTCGCGGGGAGGCTCCAGAGACTGAGGGACGGACTGAAGAGGACAGGCCTGGACGGTGCAGTTATGGTGCCCGGGCCGAACATGCGGTACTTCACGGGCGTGAACTCGCTGCTCCTCGAGAGGCCGTTCATGCTGCTTGTCCCTGCCGATGGCGAGGTGCACCTCGTGGCGCCCGCTCTGGAAGCAGGGCCATATGTCGAGGGTCCGCTATCGATGAAGGTCCACTCCTGGACCGACTCTGAAGGGTCAGCGGGCGCCATATCCCGGGCGGTAAAGGGGGCCGGAGTCAAAGGCGAGTGGGGGGTCGAGGGGAAGGTTCCCTTTCTTTTCCTGGACAAGCTGATGGAGCAGGCCTCGCCCAAGTTCAAGAACGCCGAGCCCGTCCTGCAGGGATTACGCGAGACCAAGGACGAGGTCGAAGTGAAGCTCCTGAGAAGGTCCTCTGAGATACTAAGTGGGGCCTTCGAGACATTCCCTGGCCTCTTGAAGCCGGGGCTCACGGAGCTGGAGGTAGCCAAGCTGGCGACTGACGCCATCTACGACAAAGGGGCCACCAAGGTGGACGACATGCTGGTTCAGTCTGGCCCGAGGGCCGCTGACCCTCACGGCCTGCCCTCTAAGAGGAGGATCGGAAGAGGGGAGAGCATAATCATCGACGTGGGATCAGTGTTCGAGGGATACTACTCCGACATCACTCGAACATTCTGCATAGGCTCATACCCTGATATGGAGAGAGTCTACGAGAAGGTTCTGGAGGCGGAGACGAAGGGGATAGATGCTGCAGCAGCAGGGGCTCCCGTGGGGCGCGTAGACGGCGCAGCCAGAAGGGTGCTCGAGAAGGCCGGGATGGGGAAGTACTTCATCCACAGGACCGGGCACGGCCTAGGTCTGGAGGTGCACGAGGCTCCCTACATCGTCGAAGGCGGGAAGGAGAAGCTTGGCCCGAACATGTGCTTCACCGTTGAGCCCGGGGTCTACAAGAGAGGGAGGCTCGGAGTGAGAATCGAAGACGACGTCCTGGTGGTTGGCAAGAAAGGCGTTGCCATAACGGACACCCCAAAGGAATACGGCTGGTGGAAGTAGCCTACTTCGACCTTGAGAACTGGGACACCATTGTATTGGTGTCCTCCACGTGCTTGATTTTGACGATCTTGTCCATGACCAGGTTGTAGACCTTCTGGTCGCTGGGGACCACAATCTCCTTCTGGGAGCTGAGAACCGCCAGGACGTCCCATTCCCCAGGGACCACGTGGGCCTCTTGGACCTCTCTAATCTTCATGAGGTCGTCCACGACCTCTCTTTCATGGCCCGGGGAGGTCTTGATGAGTACGAATGCCTTCTGGTATACTACCATTCTAATGGCGGTGCTCCGACTGCTTTTAAAAACTGTTGCGCTCTGAAAGTGGCTGGATGAGGAACAGCGAAGTCGCCGAACTTCTGGACACGCTGGGGGAGCTCGTAGAAGCCAACGGGGAGGACAGGTTCAAGGTAATCGCCTACCATCGCGCAGCCACGAGCATCAGGAACATGGATGATGACGTCGAGAAGCTCTGGAGAGACGGCAAGCTCGAAGACGTCAAGTACGTGGGAAAGGGGATTGCCAAGAAGATAGACGAGTACCTGGGGACGGGGAAGCTCCAGCTAATGGAAAGGATGCGGGAGAAGACGCCTGCGGGGGTGCCACTCCTGATGAGAATCCAGGGCATAGGGCCCAGGACGGCCTACCACCTTTCCCATGACCTCGGGATAACGAGCGTCGAGGAACTGAAAAAGGCGCTGAAGGCCGGGCAGCTCGACACGGAGTTCGGGCCATCGGTAAGGGAATCGTTCCGCATAGGGATCGAGAGGCTGCAGAGCTTTGAGAAGCGGATGCTCCTCCCGGAGGCGGAGGGGGAGTTCCAGAAGATGTCGTCGTACTTCGGGGCCCTAGGGATTCAGGTTGCCATGGCGGGGAGCCTGAGGAGAGGGAGAAGCACGGTAGGGGACTTGGACCTCTTGTCAACAGACGTGAGGGTGATCGAGGCCATCAAGGGATGCCCTGGTGTGGCCCAGGTGTTGGAGAGCGGGCCAAGGAGGACAAGTGTGAAGCTCGACGAGGGGGTGCAGGTGGACGTGAGGCTTTTCACCGAGGAGGAGTACGGCGCTGCGTCGGTCTACTTCACTGGGTCCAAGGACCACAACATCGCCCTGAGGAACCTGGCCATAGAGAAGGGATGGAAGCTCAACGAGTATGGCCTCTTCGACAAGGGGGGCGAGAGACTGGCGGGGAGGACCGAGCAGGAGGTGTACGAAAGGCTCGGGATGCAGTACGTTCCCCCTGAACTGAGGGAGAACAGGGGGGAGGTCGAGGCGGCCCTGACGGGGAAGCTTCCTAATTTGGTGGAATTCAACGACATCAAGGCAGACCTGCAGATGCACACGACGTGGAGCGACGGATCCTCGAATCTAGAAGCGATGGCAGAAGCGGCGAAAGAGAGGGGCTACGAGTACATCGCGGTGACCGACCATTCGGTGTCCGTGAGGGTAGCGAACGGCCTCTCGGAGGAGAGGTTCAGAAAGCAGTGGAATGAAATCGAGAAGTTAAACGAAAGGCTCTCCCCCTTCAGGATACTGAAAGCGGTGGAGCTCGAGATAAAGAGCGACGGGTCGCTGGACTTCGAAGACAAGTTTCTCAACGAGTTCGACCTCGTCGGGGCGTCGCTCCACCAGAACTTCAAACAGGACGCGGAAAAGCTGACAGACAGGGCCGTGAAGGCACTGACGCACCCCTCCGTGGACTTCCTTTGCCACCCGACCAACAGGCTAATCGGGAGGAGGGAGGGGAACCCCATTGACCTAGCGAAGTTGATACAGACGGCAAAGGAGAACGGGAAGATGCTTGAAATCGACGGCGAACCTCAGAGGTTGGACCTGGACGAGACCTGGGCAAGGAAGGCCAAGGAGGAGGGTTTGCCGATCGTCATCGATTCGGACGCGCACTCCGTGGGGGAGCTGGACAACATCAGCTATGGGGTGACGGTCGCCAGAAGGGCATGGCTGAACGCGAAGGACATCGCAAACACCAAAAGCCTCAGAGCGTTCCTGAATTCGGTTTCGTAGCCCAATTCCAAGATTAATAACAGAATCTGACGGCGCAGGTCTCGCGGGGGTAGCCAAGCTTGGCTAACGGCGTGGGACTTAAGCGGCAAATCCCAAGAGATCCCATCCCTCAGGGGTTCGTGGGTTCGAATCCCACCCCCCGCACTACAATCTCATGAAACGAGTGATATTGGTGCCGATTCCAACCTAAGGCTCAGTGCGGAATCTCCGCACTGCACATCGGCCTACCCTTACGACTGAGTTCGCTCCAAGGCCTCGCAAACTGTTTTATCATCAACCTAGCCCATACGCGCAAGGGACCCAAGTGTCAGACGGCGAGCGCAGACTCGCGGCAATCATGTTCACTGACATGGTTGGCTATACCGCTTTGGGACAGAGAAACGAGTCGCTTTCGCTTACCCTGGTCGAAGAGCAGAGGAAGTTGATTCGACCTATCCTCAGCAGATACAACGGCAGAGAAATCAAGACGATGGGTGACGCGTTCCTCGTCGAGTTCCCCAACGCGCTGGACGCCGTGAGGTGCGCTTACGACATCCAGAGGGCGACAAGGGAGTTCAACATCCCCAACCCTGCCGAGAAGAGAATCCACCTGAGAGTCGGCCTCCATCTCGGAGACGTTGTCGAATCGCAGGGCGACATATCCGGCGACGCTGTGAACGTGGCATCAAGGATTGAGCCGCTGGCAGAGGATGGGGGTGTTTGCCTGACACGTCAGATCTACGACCACGTCCAGAACAAACTCGAGCTCACCTTCGTGGGCCTTGGAACGAAGCCGCTGAAAAACGTCAGCGTCCCGATGGAAGTCTTCAAGATGGTGATGCCGTGGGAACGACAGGCTTCCACTGCTAAAGCAGCCCCCATCCCGCCAAGCAGGATCGCCATCCTCCCGTTTGCCAACTTCAGTCCAGACCCCAACGATGAATACTTCGCGGACGGCATGACCGAGGAAATCATCTCGACAGTTTCTGGAATCAGCGGCCTTAGCGTCATCTCAAGAACATCAGTGATGGGCTACAAGGGGACTGCGAAGAATGTGAAAGAAATAGGAAAGGAACTCGAAGTAGGCTCTGTCCTCGAAGGGAGTTTCAGAAAGGCTGGAAACAGGATACGCGTCACAACTCAGTTGATAGACGTGGCCGGAGACAGGCATCTCTGGGCGCAGAACTATGATCGAGAACTCGATGACGTCTTCGCCGTCCAGAGCGACGTGGCAAAACAGGTAGCAGATGCCCTCCGCATTAGAATCCTCTCCGATGAGAAAGAACGAATCGAGAGGAAGCCGACCGAGAACACGACAGCCTACACATTGTACCTGAAGGGCAGACATCTGTGGAACAGAAGAGGAGTAGAAAACGTGAAGAAGGCGTCAGAGTTCTTCAGCCAAGCGGTCAAAGAAGACCCCCGCTTCGCGTTGGGGTATGTCGGACAAGCGGACTGCTATCTAATACTTGTGAACTGGACAGTGGACCCCAAAGCCAATCTGGAGAGAGCCAAGACGATGGTATCCAAAGCACTAGAACTTGACACAGGGCTGGCTGAGGCGCATACGACTAATGGGATGGTGCTTTATGACGATAATGATCTTCGGCAGGCAGAGGAAGAATATAGGAAGGCAATCGAGCTGAAGGCCAGTTATGCCACAGCTCACCAGTGGTATTCTCAGTTGTTACTTAGCCAGCTGAGGTGGAACGAAGCCCTTGAACAGGTCGAGAAGGCCGTTGAACTCGACCCTTTGTCGCCAGTCATCAACTACAATCTTGGGATATTCTATTACGCAAAGAGAGAATATGACAGGGCTCTTGAGCTGTTCAAGAGAGTCGCGGAACTCGACCCCGCCTTCCCGCCTGTCCGCGTCGAGATGGCTCGCGCTTACGGCAGGATGAACAAGTTTGATGACATGAGACGGGAGGTGGCGATTGCAGTAGATCTTCTCAAAGACACGTATCCTGCGGTGCGGAAATTGGGTGATTTGGAAATTGCACGGTTCGAGAATGACAGCGAAACCGTAAGAAGAATCTTGCCCGAAGTGGCAGCGGAGGCCGAGGGAACAGGCGCTTTCGCGAGCGACACGATTGCGTCGATGCTTTTCTACCTTGGTGAGAAAGACAAGGGATTCGACTGGCTGGAGCGGGCGTATTCCAGGAAGGAAGACCTTAGTGGAATGAAGTGGGATCCCGACTACGATACAATCCGCACTGACCCGAGGTATCTCGACCTCCTCAAAAGGCTTGGACTTGAGTAAGTATGCGATTCTAACCTAGGGTTCGATTTCCACCCCCCGCACCAATACCCCTTCGTGTTCGGGGTTGGTTTCTTGGCTTACCATTTGGATGGTGTTTCAGATTCCAAGAAGAACAACAAACGTCGTGGGGTCGGCCGGATCTGAAGCAGGCAGTTTTGGTGGCGTTGAGCAACGAAAGAGGAGG
>Ga0187769_10001296_pt1 | contig 14174 bp, 10 predicted proteins | sample 0116_SJ02_MP02_1_FD_133140 | JGI IMG/M metagenome (GOLD analysis project Ga0187769, IMG submission 133140) | Tropical peat soil microbial communities from peatlands in Department of Meta, Colombia - 0116_SJ02_MP02_10_MG | ecosystem: Environmental > Terrestrial > Soil > Wetlands > Peat | place... | reverse complement strand
TTTTGCGGGCCCATGGCCTGCCCTTGCTGACGGAGCAACACTAGCTTTCTGCAATGAGTTTTTCCCGGTCTCTCAGAATCATCACAGGCTACGAACCGCTTCCTACTTCAATCCATCCACGACGTACAGGTCTGAGGTAATGCGCTGGTAGGTGTACACGTAACTCTTCAGATCGCGTGAGAAGTCTGGAGGGGCATTTCCGAACAGGCCCGTGGGGTCCGCTGGCATGAAAGACTTCAGTAGTTTGCGTTCTTTGGTTGCCAGATTGATGGTGAAAACGCGGACTGGGACGCCCCGAGCGCCGACTAGCAGGGCCTTTCCGTCTGAAGTCCAGTGCACCGGTTCTTCGCCGGGCTGAGCATTAGGAACCTGAAGCGGCTTGCCTCCTCCGACCGGGTAAATGGTAATGTTTCCGTCGGAATCACGGGCGGCCACCTGCGTGCCGTCTGGCGAAATACAGCCACGGCGCCTAACCGTTGCACCCTCCGGGCTGATCGGTTGCGGTAACCCACTGCTGGCGTCTTGAACCCATAGCCTCAACCCATGCCCCGATTGGTTCCCCAGTAGAAGAATATGCCGCCCATCTGGGAAAAAGAAAGCCTGGTGGGTCTGAACGTCACCAGTCGAGATTGTCCCAGATTCGCCGGCGCCGGTGGGCAGTTTCAGTATGGCGTGTTGCAGCGAAAAGCTGCGGCCTAAGACCCATTTACCGTCCGGAGACAAGCTTGGAGCATTGCCGTCGCTCAATCGCACAGCCGGGGAGCCGTCCGTACTGCGCACATAAATCTCGCCGGTCGCACCGCCGGCCTCACCGGTTTCGTCAAAAGACACCAATTTGCCGTCGTCGCTAAGGTCACGCGGAACGGTCCAGTCATGCCAACTCAGGTCCCGCTCTTTGTTCTCGCCCGGAGCCAAGGCGATCATGCCGGCGCGCATGTCGTCTCGCGAGTACAGAACTCTTCCATCTTTGAAAATGTCGTGAAGAGTCAGCGTGCCTGTTCCCAGGTGTACCAGGCGCTCCTTACCGGAGAGTGTTACCGCTCGCAGCTCACGACTTGAGCCCGATGTAGTAGCCGTGAACCAGATCTCGTTCCCCGGCGTCCAGGCTAGCCCTTGCGCACTCACAAATTGGCCCGTGAGCGTCTTCTTGTTGCCCGATAAGTCCACGATTGCCACAGCTCCGCTGTCATCTCGAGCAAAGGGGTGGTCAATGAAAGCAATCAACTTACCGTCGTGTGAGATTCGCGGATGGCTAACCCACCCTGCCGTCTCGTAGAGCACCTTTCCTAGTGGATATTCCAGCCTGTTTTTGCCAGCCATCGGGCGCACAATCGCAAGGGCTGTGCCATCGGGAGACCAGTCGGCATAAGCCACGTCCTTGGCAATTTCGCGCGGAGCACCGCCTCCTGACGGCGCACGTCCCAACATGCCGGACGGTTCGAAACCGCCAAGTTCGAAGTTGCTATCCACCGCCAGCTCCCCGGTTCCAGAGATGGAAAGAATTCCGGTCGAAGTCATCCCTAGGGGCCGCGATTCTGTGCTGCCAGCCTGATTTGTAAACAACTCCACCGGGCGTCCATCCCATGCCGCGCCGTAGATCAGATTGCCATCCGGAGTGAAACGCGCAGCCCAGATGGTCCCGCGGCGAAACGTGATGCGATGCAATTTGGGATGAAGTTCTGGAGTGGCTGGCCGCAGCCACGCACCTAATGTTAGTCCGAGAGCGAGCAGCGCCAGAGCAGCCAGGGCCGGCTTGACTCTCTGTTTCCGGCGCGTTGTCGCTGGCGCCAGCGTGGCTCCCGAAGTCTGGGACAGTGACTCGAGATCGAAGGCAATGTCATGTGCCGACTGGAAGCGCTGGCTGGGTTGCTTTTCCATGCAGTGGCGCACAATGCGTTCGAGTGCGGGCGCGATCCCGGCGGTATGGGCGGCGAACTCCGGGGGATCTTCGTTGAGAATAGCCGTCATCGTCTCCGCGCTGGTGTTGCGCCTGAACGCGCGCTGACCGCTCAGCATTTCATAGAGAATGCTGCCGAAGGTGAAGATGTCGGAACGATGGTCGGCTGTGTCACCCCGCACCTGCTCCGGAGACATGTAGCCGAAAGTACCCAGCACCTGGCCGACACTGGTTGCTTCTACGGTTGCGCCATCGACCGTTTCGGTAAGGCCCAGCGGCCGGCGGAGCTTGGCTAAACCAAAATCCAATATTTTGAGCCGGCCATTTCGCGTAATGAAAATGTTTTCGGGTTTTAAATCGCGGTGAACGATGCCGTTCTCGTGCGCCGCAGCCAAGCCATTCGCGAACTGTATGGCCAGATCGATTGCCTTCCGCGCCGGCATGCCGGAGGCCACAATTCGCGACCTTAATGTCTCGCCTTCCAGCAGCTCCGAGACAATGTAGTGAACGCCATTGGCCTGACCGACGTCATAAACCGAAACAATATTCGGATGGTTTAGAGCAGCGACTGCTCTGGCTTCTTGTTCAAAGCGGCGCAGCCGATCAGGGTCATTGGTGAAGGAAGCTGGAAGGACTTTTAGAGCAATGTCACGAAGCAGCCGGGTGTCACGCGCGCGATACACCTCGCCCATTCCGCCCGAGCCAATCAGCGCAACGATCTTATAAGGGCCTAACTGCGTGTCTGCCGCGAAGGACATTATGCAGCCGGAATTATAACCGGAAAACGCTGGATTAGGAGCCGCCAGAAAAAATCAGGCCGCAAGCATTGAGCGCTCTATGGTCATCATATTGAGCAAGCCGCACCAAGGCCCGTTATACCTCGTCAAGCCGCACAAGCACCGCACCCGTGTCGCTCCGTAGATTCGAGCGACAGCCCCCGGTTAGTCATTGTAGGATCGCTGCCTGTTTTGACGCAGTTAATCGGCGAGGGCAACGTAAAACGGCGTGCCGATCACTACATTTCTCGCGTACGCCTGCCCGAAAAGATAGTTTCTGGCGAGGAATTCCAGCTTCTGCGAGGGAGCCAGGAAGGCGTCCGCAACATTCCATGCGTCCTCAAGATCCCGTTCTGGACCGGTCGCCGACAGGTCGGGATACTCGGACGTGTGCACAGCTTCCGCATCGGTGTGCTTTTTGAAAACGGTGAATATCGCCGGGAGGAGGGACGAGGCCGTGTCCGCCTGTGAGGACTCGCCAATAATATGCTTCACCGAGCCGCCCAAGACAACGCCCGTCTGCGGTGTCTTACCCACGAACAGGGCCATTTCGCCATGGAGCGAACCCCAGCGCATGTCGAGCGTGCCGGAAAAATACGTTGCGGGTTCGTCGACTGTTCCAATCTTCTTGCTGTGGTTGATAAACTCCACGACGCGTTCCAACTTCTGCATCTGCGTCACTACCTTCTCGATCTCTCGCTTGCCCACCCATTTCAGAATCTTCACATCGAGTCCGTATTCCGCTCCCACCTTCTCCACGTCGGAGGAAGCGATCTGGTCGTAAAACATATTTATCTTGGTATCGGAGATATAGACGTAGTTTTTGACCTGCATGGGCGGATATTTGATTCGGCGATTTGTGACGAGCAGTATAGCAAGGCCGACTTGACTCACAAACAGCAAAGTGGACGTGGCCCGGCCTTTCGCGGTGCTTGCTGTGAGCCTATTTCTGCCACGGATGATTCTTATCCCCTGTTCCCGCTTTCAAGCCGAAAATCCACAGCTGATTGTGGCTGGCCACGAAGACTTCGCCGTTCGCCACTACGGGAACCAGATTTGCGTTCCCGCCAAAATTAGGCCATGCTCCTGCCCGTCCCTGAAAGATTGGATTCAGGTGCGTACCGGAGTCGGGATTGAAGGCATAAAGGTTAATGGCCGGGACATTGGTCGACACCGGGCGCGACAATGCCCAGATAATCGCATTACTGTCGCCGTTGGAAGAGATGCTGGTGAAAAATCCCGGGTCCTGGTTTCCTACAATCGGAGATGATTCGGCCACATGCGTGAGCGCAGTCGTCGGTGAAGTCTGTAGCTTCCACACGCTCACGGTCGATCCGCCGCTGCTCACTACCCGCGCAATCGAATCCGCAGGATCCACAAAATAGGATGGCCCACACCAGCAGCCGCCGATCGGATAGGTACCCAGCACGTTATTCTCCTTGCTGGAGTATCCGCCCAGGTTGTCTTCATTCATGAAGAACATAGCACCCGCTTTTCCTGCAGCCACCGCCAGGTGTGGAATGGGACCTGGCTGGTCGGGAAGAACCAGCACCCCCCCCGAGCCGAAGTCCTCATCCTGCTGGTCCAGAGATGGCCAGTCCGCAGGAGTGAACAAATCCAGCACCATAGACAAGTCCGGCGAGACTTTGAGCACACTCTCCTGAACATTGTTTACGCCGTCATAGGTAGTCCCAGAGTAGTCGGAATTTCCCGTCACTACCAAAATGTTGCCGGAATCATCGGTGGACGGGCCGAATCCGGACATCCAGATCGAAGACAAGAAAAACGTGTTGGGAGAGGTCGCCAGTGTGTCGAAAAGGTGATTCGCCGCGAGCGGCGCGAGAGTCCCCGTCTGCCAGCCCAAAAGCCATCCCCGGGAGAGGTTCGCGCTAAAATCGCAGAAGCTGCCGAAGCCGGCGTAGACATTGCCATTCGCCAATAATAGGCCGGGGCGCTGCCGCTGATAGGTTGCATTGAAATCAAACGTAGTGCCGTCGGTCAGGGTGTGCGACGCTGTCACCAATTGCGGCGCCACTTTGTCTGTCAGGCTCCCGAGATCCAAAGCATGAAGCACATAAGCGGGTGCGTTGTTCAGCTGCCTGTAGATCATTACATAGAGGGTATTCGTGGTTGGGTCGATCACCGGAGTCGAATTAATCCCAACGTTGGGGCCATTGTTGGTGCAGCCTAGAGGAAAGGAAATCGGCTGTCCAAAGTTCGGATTTAACAGCACCGTCCCGCTTTCTGCATCGATTGCATAGACGGTATTGCTTTCCGCCGCCACGTACACCACATCATGCGTTCCCTGATATGGGCCTGCGGTGATATTCACCGCAGGCATGTAAAGCGGCTGGGCGTCCACCTGATCATTCAACGGTACGATGTGGAGAACCCCAAAGGATGACTTGTTCACGTTGGCTGGAGTCAGAATTGTCTCGTTCGAATTCCATCCCGTTCGGTAATTATCGTAGTGATAGGTGATGACGGACTGTGGCCCTGCGGCTCTTGCATTTAAAGCACCCAGAAATACCAACAGAACAGAACTGCATAGCGCGCTAACTCGACAAAGTCTCATGGCATACCTCGGCAACCTGTTTTGGACTGCTTTGGGGGCACCTAGCGGGCATTTGGGAGCGATTGCGGCCACCCTTAGGCCAAGCATCTTACCACAGGTGAGCAAGTACTATGTCGCCAAGTATGGAGATGAAAGTGAGCATCCCCAAAGGGCTTTCGTTGCCTGTCAGGGACACTTTCCTAAGCCGCTGGTTCTACTGCTCGTAGGCGCCGATATTGATTTGGCCGTTGCCATTAGTGCGCGGATTACCTGCATAGTCCAGAACGCCGACGACATTCACACCGAGATTGCTGCCGGCATTGACCGCGGGTGAAGTGGACATCACATCCAGGTTGTAAGGTGCGGTTGAAATGTTGTCGTACTGCGGGTCGGCAAACTGCGAGTGGGCATCCTGCCCCGACTTTGACTGATACGTCGAAAATCCAGTAATGGACTTGCCCTGCCACTCCCATAGGCTGCTGCCGGCTCCTACCGTTGAGTAATAGAGGTTGTAATCGAGCACCGCGGGATGCGGTTCGCTCGACGTGTAGTCATAGAGAAGATAGCCCGTCGTACTTGCAAAAGCGATATTGTTCTCGATGGTGTTGTTGGTTGCGTAATATTGAATTTGAAGTTCGCCGAGACCTGAGCTGCCATACGTGCCGTCATCCCACAGCGAGTTATTGACGATCATGCAGTGGTCGGTTCCGCCAACACCTTTCGAGTAGCCGCCAATCGACAATCCCACATACAGCGAATGGTAGATAACGTTGTTACGGAAGATGACATAGCTGGACACATGGCCGGAATGCTCGCTGGCCATCTCGCTAAGGTCGGAATCGTGGATCAGGTTGCGCTCGACAATCACACGAGTGCAACCGTCGCAGTAGTAGGCATCGGCGCCTACCTGGTACTGATACACCGGATTTGTAGTAGACGTGATGTTGTAAATGGTGTTTTGGAAAACCCAGCCGTCGCGCGCCTGGTCATAGTTCACCTTGGGCGAAACGCCTTCGAAGCCAATGTTGTCCAATCCAATGTTGTCGCCATCGTGAACCAGGTTGTTGGCTTCCACGAAGTACTGCACGTTGCCGTCGAACGACACGTTCTCGCTGCAACCGGTAGTGTTGTGGTCGATTTCATTCCCCCTGAGTGTGAGATTGTTAATCGAAGCTGGCGCCTGCGTACCGTAGATTGCAATGGCCAGCGCGTTGGCATTGTTGCATGTGCTGAGCGTCTGAGCGATGTTGTGGATGTGGTTATTCAAAATCTCTATGTTGCTGCCTGCACCCTCGAAATCGATTCCAACCGGCACTTTGCCCTTGACAGAGCTTTTGAAGTTTCGAATCTCGAATCCCTGAATAATGATGTAGCTGAAGGTTCCTTCCAGGCTGAACAGGCCGGTCTGCCCGCTGCTGCCTACGCTCAGCCCGGCACCGTCGACAATAGGATTCTGGCCGGGATAGTTGGTAAACGTGATGTAACCCTGCGTGGCGCTGCCGGAGGTCTTCATGGTGACGATTTCGTTGTAGGTTCCTCCCTCAACTTCCACGGTGTCTCCTGCATGAACGGAGTTCGCTGCGTGCTGGATGGTGCGCCAGGGCGCAGTTAGAGTACCGGCGTTGGTATCGTTGCCGCTGGTAGAGACGTAGTAAGTCACTCCTGACCTTGAAGGAGCCTGAATCGTGACTGTAGACGTGGCCGATTTGGTGGGGTCCGCCTCGGAGATTGCAGTGACTGATACTGTAGCGGGACTTGGCACGGTCGGGGGGGCGAGATAGATGGCCTCGTTGGCCGTTCCCAGAACCGTCGTCGAGATTAGCCCTGCCGTCAGGTTCCCACCAGCGACGCCATTGACTTCCCAAGTGACTGCCGTGTTCGTTGAGCCGGTCACGGTTGCCGTGAACGATTGCGTGGCCAGCGTGGCCATCGTGACGGTGCTTGGCGAGATGGTGACACTCACCTGCGCCGACAGGAGTGCTGGAAGCGCCAGGACCAGCAAGACCAGGATAGTCACACAGATCTGTCGTGCGAAGCCCGCTTTCAAAAACTGCACAAAGTCGCCGCTCTTCATTTTTTGTTCCTTGTAAGCCACCAGCCTGAACTGCCTCGCCGTTACTCTTCGTTTTATTACGAACATATTCTTCGTTTTATTACGAAGTTATTCTAATGATTTCACTAAGAAACCATCACCTGATGGTCTTGTCAAGCCTTTTCTTGAGAGGCTGCGTCTCGGTCGATTTGCTAATTACTCTTCTGCGCTTTGTGCTCTAGCTTGCTCCACCAAACCGCGATGAAAAACTGTGCCGACATGGTCTCTCTGATGTTCGCCGGGAAGGCGAGGTACGGTGGATGTGAGTCAGATAGCGCGGACGCTGATTCCGCCGCAATACGGCTGCAAGTCCAACGCATTGTCACCGCAATAAGTGATCGTCATCACAGACTAACATGTGCTCACCAAGGTACAAATTACACAAAGGACCGAGGACATGCTATGGGTGTGTCGCTTGGTCCTTGGGGCCCTCAGTAAAAGAGAACAGTTCTCGTACCATCCACTCTCTTTCCTCCGCACTCAGCGGAAGTGGAGGTGTTTATGCTGTACGAAAAGCCCACCTTGGTCGAGAAGGCGGTATATGAAAAACCAATGATGGTCGACCTCGACGACGTTACCGGTATCAGCATCTGTGCTACCGGTGGCAGCAAATCTGCCGATCAGTAAGTAACTCGAGGTTCAACCGCCGCAGTCAGCTACGGAGCTGCAGCTTCCGCTGTTGACTGCGGAATTTCACTTTTGCATCCATGCTACGTCTCGATAGTGAGCCAACCACCTAAGATACTTCTACGGAACACGACTTCTGTTTTCCCACACTTAGTAAGTTGAATGAGGAGTCGGGCACGAGTACACAGAACAGTGTTAATCGCGCCATGTGTGCTCGTATGCCTGGCGCGTTGCTCACTGCAATAAGTGATTATCATCACTGACAAGCATCTCAATGCACGTGTACATATCATGAAGGACCGAACTTACCGTAGCCTACTGGTGTCTTCGGTCCTTGGGCCCTGCACTCAGTCCGAGGAAATTTCCTTACCCGTCCACTTTGTTTCCTCCGCACTCAGCGGAAGTGGAGGTGTTCATGGAGTACGAAAAGCCCACCCTCGTCGAAAAAGTAATGTATGAAAAGCCCGTAATCGTCGACCTCGATGATATTACCGGTATCAGCATTTGTCTTACCGGCGGCAGCAAGTCTGACGTTGCGTAAGTCGAGGTCTCAATACCCGCAGTCGGCGCGGTGCTGCAGCTCCCGCGACCGGCTGCGGAGTGTTTGGGTGGGTCAGACGGCGCGCTAAAGCGCCTCCAAAACAAAACCCGGTCTTTACTGCCTAGCTTTGCCTCAAAGCAGGAGGAGGGGGTATGTTTTACAGACCCTGTTACGTTGCGAATTTGATCTTGTTCATCGTCTTTGCAATCTTATTGGCATCCTTCACAACCATCGCCCGAGGGCAAGTCGCCAGCGCGGCGATCCGAGGGCAGGTAAGCGATCAGCAAGGCGCAGTGGTTACGGACGCCCAGGTCGTCATCATAAATGACGACACCGGATTATCGCGCGTGGTGAGAACCGGAGACTACGGGACTTATGAAGCCAACGGCTTACCTCCGGGCTACTACACAATCCGAAGCAAGGCAACTGGATTCCGAGACGAAATCGCCCACCTAACTCTGACAGCGGATTTTGAAAGCGTGGCTGACTTCAAACTTGTCATAGGAGTTGCCACTGACACGGTGGAAGTATCGGGCAGTGAACCTATTGTGAATACTGTGAGTTCGACCGTGAGTGGATTGGCCGATCAGAGCACAATCCAGTCCCTGCCTTTGAACGGCCGGGATTTCACCCAACTATCTTCGTTGTTCCCCGGAGTCACCGAATTCCTTTACAACGGACCGAGTTTCTCACGAGGCTTGGGATTGCATCTCAACGTGAACGGAGCTCGCGGCGAATCGACGTTGCTGCTGCTGGACGGCGCCGATATGAGCACCGCAGATCGGGTGGCGCCTGGCAATGCAGCGGGTGTAGTCCTGGGCGTAGATACGGTCCAGGAGTTCCGTATTTTAGCTAATAATGCTGATGCGGTGTACGGCGGGGCTGCGGGCGCAATCGTCAGCGTGGTTACTCGCAGCGGCTCCAACACCATTCATGGTACGGCGTTCGAGTTTCTGCGGAATAGCGGGTTGGATGCCCGGAATTACTTTGACCCCTCCACGGGTCCGCCCCCATTTAAACGAAATCAGTTTGGGTTCAGCTTTTCGGGCCCGATCGCGAAAAATAAGACCTTTATCTTTGGCGCCGGCGAGTGGCTCATACAGCGGCTGACGACTACTCAGGTTTCGCGCACGCTGGACAACGATGCAAGGAATGGGGTGCTCCCCGATCCGAGCAGTCCCGGCGTCATGACAGTACCCGTTAGCGCGGCTACGGCTCGCTTGCTTTCGCTCTATCCTCTTGCGAACGGACCGAGCTACGGGGATGGAACGGCGCAGTTCACATTTCCATTTGCCAGCCGCACCAATGACGGTTTTGGCCAACTACGGATCGACCACAGCTTTTCCAGCCGAAACAAGGCATTTGGCCGTTACACCTACGATTCGGCCGATACGAACCTGCCGCAAAGCTTTCCGGGATATGACGTTTTGACCAAGTCAAAATACCAGTATTTGACCCTGAATGATGAGGTCATCGTTTCTCCTACGCTTTTGAACACAACGCGGTTCTCATTCAGCCGAACAGACATTCGCAGAAACCCGCGGAGTGACCTGGACCCCACACTGGATTTCGTGTCCGGCCAGGGCTTGGGCGACATCACGGTTCCAGGATTGTCGCTAATGGGTCCCGATATCAGCACCAAGGATAAGGTCATTCAGAACCTCTTTCAACTGAACGACGACGTCAGCTATACGCGCGGCAGGGCTACGATGCACGCGGGTGCTTTGGTCAAAAGATACCAGACCAATGCTGATACGGCGTTTTATCCGTGGGGTTCCTACGAGTTTCCCAGCTTGGCCAGCTTCTTAACTGGCAACCCTTTCCTGTTTGTTGGCATGGTGCCCAGTGGCATTACTCCACGTTATTGGAGAACGACATCAGTAGGACTTTATTTGCAGACGGATTTACCAGTCCGCCACAATTTATTGCTGAACTTGGGACTCCGTTACGAGCCCAATACTACGCCATTGGAGAAGAATGGTCTTCAAGGCGCGCTGCCTAGTCCCTTGACCGACGTGGCCCTTGAACTTGGTCGCGCAGAATTCAACAATCCCTCGCTCAAGAACTTAGCTCCAAGAGCAGGCTTCGCTTGGGACATCTTCGGGGAAGGCAAGACCGTAGTACGAGGCGGAGTCGGAGCCTTCTACGACATAGTGTTTTTTGATGTTTTGCGGGCAGCGGCGACGCTGCCTCCAATCATGTCGATCGCTGGGATTCTGAATCCTCTTTTCCCCAGTCCATTTGTGGGTTTCAACCCGTCACAAGCGGGCTTACAGAATCTGTACCAACCTACCCACAATATGAACAATCCGGAAAACCTACAGTATAACTTGGTTGTGGAGCATCAATTGCTCCGCCAACTGGCGTTTTCCGCCGGCTACGTAGGGATGAGAGGATACAACTTACTAAGAGACGGAAATGTCAATGAACCCAGCCCGCAAGTACTTCCGGACGGAAGATTGTTCGTTGCAAAAGGTACGCCACGCCCCAATCCCGCATTTTCTACGATTGATATGAAGACCACGGACGGCGATTCCTGGTATAACGCCCTCCAACTCCATCTAACCGGGAGCGTGGGAAAGCATCTTCAAACGGGAGCTGCTTACTCGTTTGCAAGAAATATTGATGACGGTTCCGCCTCCACTTATAACGCGTTCTTGTCCAACTTCGATGCATTCAGATTTCCCGGCGGTGAACGACTCGACCGAGGGCTTTCGGCGCTCCAGATTAAACATGACTTAAGCGTGAATTACATTTGGGATCTGCCGTTTGGTAGCGGCCTCACCGGGGTACCTGCGGGTTTCGGCAAAGGCTGGCAGTTGAGCGGGATTGTTTCCTACGCTTCGGGGCCGCCGTTCGATGTTGTTATCCAGACAGATTGGGCCAACATGCTGAGCTCCTACGTCCCGTGTAGGCGGCCCGATCTGAAGCCCGGGGTCGATATCAGCAACATTATTCTTGGTGGACCGAACCACTATTTCGATCCGTCGGCATTTGTTCTGCCGCCGAATGGAGTACTTGGCGATTTCGGAAGAAATGTGCTAACCGGCCCTGCCAGAACTGGTTTCGATGTTGGCTTGGGAAAGACGTTTGCGCTGCCCTGGCTCGGCGATCAGGGAGCGCTCAAGTTCCGCGGGGAAGTTTTCAATTTGTTCAATCACGCGAACTTTGGCATGCCGAACCCTGTTGTTTTTGCCGGTCAGGCGGCGGGCGAGGCGCCGTTGCAGAGCGCGGGACAGATCACTAACACGGTCACTCCTTCTCGCCAGATTCAGTTTGGCTTGAAGCTGCAGTTTTAAGCCAGAGCGCAAAGACGAACCCGCTGAGTTGCTCATTAGGAGGCCGAATATGAACTTTGCGCGAATTCTGGAAGCAAGTGCAGAACAATGGCCGGAAGCGGTCGCCGCCGAGTCTGAGTTGGAGGCAGTAACATTCTCTCAGCTGAATGCCTTGTCGAACCGGCTGGCCCGGGCTCTCCGACAAAGACTCGGCATCGGGACAGGCAGCAAGGTTTTTGTGCTTCTCGACAATGGCATAGATTTTCTTGCTGCCTTTTTTTCTGCTGGAAAACTCGGTAGCGTATTGGTGCCCTGCAGCCCATATCTGACCGTCCGAGAAGTCAGAACGATTTGGGAAAGCTCGGAGCCATCCGCCATTCTCGCTTGCCCGGAGGCATACGATAAGGCCGCTACGCTGGCTGCGGACCGTTCTGTTCCCATTGTTCTTGCGGCAACTTCTCGCCCGCAAGCCGACACCCTTCTGCTGTCAGACTTGACTCAAGGAATGCCAGCCGGGAACTTAGACGAACAATTCGACCCCAGCCACGTCGGCGTCATTGTGTACACCAGCGGGACCACGAGCCAACCCAAGGGTGTCATGTGGACCCACCACAGCATCGTCGCCAACCAAATCATTCCTCGGATGGTACACCGTCTGCAAGCGGATGATGTGGTGATGCTGAGACTGCCCTTTTTTCATGGCTGGGCCATGATGTTTTTGGCAATGGCGATCGGGGCAGGTTCAAAGTTGCTCGTACAAAAATCGGATACGCCGTTGCCCAAATCGCTGCAATTCATGGCCGCGAAGCACGCCACTTTCCTAGCCGGACCCTCCCCTGTATTCGTGACACTGATGAAGTGGAAGTCAGATGAAGTGAATCCAGCACTCCGTTACCTACGGCAAGGCTCTACGGGGAGTAGTCCTTTGGATCCTGAGGTCTTCAAGGCATTTGAGCAACGGTTCGGAGTACCGCTCCTCGAAGGCTACGGGATGACAGAAGTCGGGATCATCTGCAGTAACCGCCTCGATGCCCCACGCCGGCCAGGGTCGGTCGGCCTGCCGGCTCCTTTGACTGAGGTACGCATAGTTGATGAAGCTCTGAAAGAAGTGGGCGTAGGAGAGCTGGGACAAATTGTAGTTCGCGGCCCCGGACTCATGAAAGGCTACTACCGAAACTCTGAAAACCCTCTTACTGAGGATGGATGGCTTTTGACAGGAGACGTGGGCAGACAAGACGCGGACGGTTACTTCTATGTGGTCGATCGAATCAAGGACATGGTCAATCTTAAGGGTGAGAAGGTGTATTGTGCCGAGGTTGAAGAGGTTCTGAAACTGCATCCCTACGTGGCGGATGCTGCGGTGGTCGGCATTTCTGCCGCAGGCAACGAGCAACTTATAGCCTTTGTCGTCGCTAAAGATGGTAAGGGCACGTCAGATACCCACCGTATTTTGGATCATTGCAGGAAGAATCTGGCGTCGTTCAAGGTACCGCGCCGAGTGATGTTCGTAGACAAGTTACCCAGGAATGCAATGGGAAGGTTACTTCGGAAGCAACTTAGGAGCGAAATTGAATCCAGACAACTGGAAACTGCCGTGAGCTAAGTGAGTTCACAATGCGAGACTTACTGACTCAGGTCCTAGATCAAGAGGTGTCATGTTAAAGAGGCTTGCAGTTGTCGGGGTGCTATCGTCGCAGTGGAAAGATGCCATACACTTTTATCACGACACTCTCGGAATACCCGTACAGTTCCGCTGGCCGAGACAGCACTGGATTGAGCTAGGGTTCGCACCCACACCACCCACGCTTTCGCCCTTTCCTCTGCATTGGTCGTTTAAGAAGGATCCTCGCCCGGGAACGTCGATTTTCTGTTTTGTGACCGATAATCTTTCGGCTGATTACGAGTTACTAAGGAGCAGAGGTCTGAAGGTGTTGGCCGAGCCGTATCGGGAGGATTGGGGCGCAATGGAAGCGGTCTTTGAGGGATTGGACTCAATCGAGATCTATATCGGAGAGATTCCAAAACAGAAACCAGACGCACTGTCAGAAAATGAGTGGCAGCAATACCTCCACTATATTCGAAGCCACTGATCGCGCACCGGAAAACCTTTGAGGTTGGATCACGTAGCAAGGTGTCAGGTATCGCTCCACGCCAGAACTAGTCGCATTCGAGGATCGACTCGATGAAACAAATCATCGAACTAAGCATGAACCGCAGCAGACACGAATTAGCAGTCGAGCCCAGCAAGCTTCTACTGGATGTGCTGCGTGAGGACCTGCGGCTGACTGGGTCAAAACGAGGATGCGATGGTTCCTCCTGTGGCGCCTGCACCGTGTTAATTGATGGCACGTCGATGCTCGCCTGCACTCTGCTGGCAGTCAGCTCTGTCGGAAAAGAGATTACTACGAT
>Ga0187769_10001295_pt1 | contig 14176 bp, 14 predicted proteins | sample 0116_SJ02_MP02_1_FD_133140 | JGI IMG/M metagenome (GOLD analysis project Ga0187769, IMG submission 133140) | Tropical peat soil microbial communities from peatlands in Department of Meta, Colombia - 0116_SJ02_MP02_10_MG | ecosystem: Environmental > Terrestrial > Soil > Wetlands > Peat | place... | reverse complement strand
TCAGCGCAAGCAAAATCGACGAGGGCCCGACCCAGGGGATGACTCGAATGCCCAATTCGTGCGCACGCGCAACGACTGCGGCGCCCGGGTCGGCAATCCCCGGGCAGCCGGCTTCCGAGAGCACGGCTGCGTCCGTGTGCGCCGCACCCTCAGGGGCCCGAAGGGGCCAGAGCCAGCGGTCGATCAACTCGGGGGCGGCCTGCCGGCCCATCTCGACGATCTGCAGGCTTGCAACCGGCTCGGGGTGTGCGACCGCCTTGAGGAAGGCGCGCGCGCTGCGCGCATTTTCGACGAGAAAGTAATGAGTCTGTCGCGCCACTTCGACGGTCGCCGGCGGCAAGACGCGCAAGGCCGACCCCTCGATTGCGTCTGCGCCCCGCGCCGGCACGATTGGCACGGGCACCAGATGCAGTGTTCCCAAGGTCGCCTTACTCGTGCGCCTGCAGCGGCAGCACGATACCGAGCGCGGCCAGCATGGAGGTCAGTGCGATCAACGGCAGACCAATGAGCGCCGTCGGATCGTCGCTGCGCACGGACTCCACGAGACAGATTCCCAGAGTCTCGATTTTGGCCGAGCCCGCGCAATCGTAGGGCTGGTCGAGGTTGAGGTAGGTCTCGATCGTCTGCTCGGAGAGCGCTCGGAACGCGACGTCCGTCGGAATGCATTGGACAAAGCTCTTTGCTTGGCGCCTGTCGAGGACCGCGATGCCACTATGAAAGCGCACGGTGCGCCCGCGCATCATCATCAGCTGCTCGCGCGCCGCCGATCGCGTTTCGGGCTTGCCGATCGCAACGCCATCGAGCTCGGCGATCTGGTCGGCACCGATGACAATGGCGTCGCTTTGGTCGCGCGCCGCAGCCGTGGCCTTCAGCAGGGCGAGCCGTTGTGCGGTGGCCCGTTGCGTTTCGCCCGGCAAGGGCGTCTCCTCGATCGCCGGGGCCCGGGTGACAAAAGGCAGACGCAGGCGCGCCAGGAGCTCCGCGCGATAGCGCGACGTGGACGCGAGTACGATTTGGCGCTGCATGGGGCCCAGTGTATTCAATTCATCAGAACCAGGGTACGGCGAAGTTGTGCGCACGGGCATGAACGCGATCGACGTGTATCGAATGGCTCGGGAAGGCTCAGCGCTGCAGGGGCGCATCGCCATCGGCGAGATGCCGCGGCTGGCGTCGAGCTTGGCGCGCGCGGAGGGAGCGCTGAGCTACGAGTGTGAAGGTCGAACCGATGATCGGGGGCGCCCCGCGCTGCTGCTGCGCATCGCTGCTGATTTGCCGATGGTATGCGACCGCTGTGGAGGGGAAATGCGCTTGGCACTGCGCGCTGAAAAAATGTTCTTTTTCGTGCGCACGGAGCAAGACCTGTCGGCGATCCCGATCGATGAGTCGGTTGAGGAGCCCCTTCTGGGCAGCAGCCGCTTCGACCTTGCGGGCCTGATCGAAGACGAGGCCATATTGCACCTGCCCATCTCGCCCCGACACGACGCGTGCGCCTTGCCCGCGGATTCCGAGGCTGCTTTTGCGGTGGACGCCGTTCGCAACCCCTTTGCCGCGCTCGGGGCGCTGCGCGAGCAGCCGCGCGAGGCCCCACCTTCTCGGCGCGCGGCCTCGTCGCACTCCGCGGCCGGCACAAAGCGCGCCAAAGGACCGCGCAAATTGCGCCGATCAATGCATTAGGGCGGTCCACGACGGCCGTGGGGGGCGGCGGCGCGGCCGCTTCCCGCTTGCCGATAGCGCCCGGCACGCTCCGGCGGGCCGTTTTGCGCCAGCGAAACCAAAGGGTCCCGCATCCCGCGATTTGGGGTGCGTGAGAGTCGTTCTCAACCCTCGGCGGATGCGCACGCCGCGGCCTGAGAGTGCAGCGACGGCGGGCTTTCTTTGGCGCCGCGCGCGACTTACCGCGCCAGACCTGCATCGTTTAGAATGTTGTATTTGGCCAAGTCTCGGGAAGCGATCATGGCAGTGCAGCAGAACAAGAAGTCGGCGTCCAAGCGCAACATGCATCGCGCGCACGACTTTCTCACCAATCCGCCACTTGCGGTTGAACCGGCTACCGGCGAAATCGTGCGCCGACATCATGTCAGCCCCACCGGCTTTTATCGCGGCAAGAAGGTCGTCGCGACCAAATCCGACGAGTAAGCGTCGGCGTGCAGCCTCGCACACGCCGACCGGTGCTGCAGTTTTTCCGCCGGCTGACCTCCTGATAGCCGGAGCCAAGCGTATGACAGATGGATCCGCGCAGATCGCGGCGACCCGATGACGGTTCGCATCGCGATCGATTGCATGGGCGGGGACCATGGGCTGGAAGTGACGGTTCCCGCGGCCTTGTCCTTCGCCCACCGGGAGTCGGACGCGAACCTTTTGCTCGTGGGTCGCGCGCCGCAGGTAGAGGCGGAGTTGCGGCGTCGCTCGGGCTTTGTGCAACTGCGCGATCGCGTGCGCGTGGTGCATGCCGAGGAGGTGGTGGAGATGACCGACTCGCTGGCGACGGCGCTTCGGTCAAAGAAAAATTCGTCGATGCGCGTCGCGCTCGAATGCGTCAAGGACGGGCTGGCGGACGTGGCGGTGAGTGCCGGCAACACGGGGGCACTGATGGCGATCGCGCGCTACGTGCTCAAGACGCAGGAGGGAATTGACCGGCCCGCGATTGCCCATGCGCTGCCCAATCAAAGCGGCGGCCTGACCACGTGGTTGGACTTGGGTGCCAACGTGGACTGCGAGGCCGAGCATTTGTTGCAGTTTGCGATTCTGGGTAGCGCCTACGCCGAGTCGCTGCAAGGCAAAGAGCGGCCCAGCGTGGGGCTGCTAAATGTCGGCGAGGAAGTCATCAAGGGCAACGAGGTGGTCAAGCGTGCCGGCGAGCTGCTGCGCGCAAGCAGCCTGAATTTCTACGGAAACGTGGAAGGCGACGATATTTTCCGGGGAACGGTTGACGTGATCGTTTGCGACGGCTTCGTTGGCAATGTCGCGCTCAAGACCTCCGAGGGTCTGGCGCAAATGCTGGCGGGCTTTATTCGCGAGGAATTCACGCGCAATTGGACCACGAAGCTCATTGCCCTTTTGGCCCTTCCGGTCCTCACCCGCTTCCGCAACCGGGTCGATCACCGCCGCTACAACGGTGCAGCCTTGCTCGGCTTGCGGGGCGTCGTCATCAAGAGCCACGGATCATCGGACGCCTACGGCTTTGAGTGCGCAATCGGTCGCGGCTTTGAGGCGAGCAGCCACCGGCTGCTCGAGCGTACGGCCGAGGCGATGGCGCCCCTGCTGGCCCGTTTGCCGGCCTCGGGCGAAGCGGCCGTCACGGAGGGCACAGCGCGTGCCTGAGATCGGCACTGTGGGGAGAGCCTTCGCGCGCATCTCCGGCACCGGCTCGGCGCTGCCCGCGCGAGCGGTGTCCAATGCCGAACTCGTTCGCGAATTGGCGGCGCGCAATATCGAGACATCGGATGAATGGATCTTCACGCGCACCGGGATCCGCCAGCGCTACCTGGCCGAAGAGGGCACGGGCACCGTGCAGCTGGCCGAGCGCGCGGCTCGGGCCGCGCTTGCTTGCGCCGGGGCCGCGCCCGATTCGGTCGATCTGTTGATTGTGGCCACCTCCACGCCCGATCAGGTCTTCCCCAGTACCGCCTGCAGCGTGCAGTCGTACTTGGGGGCCGGTGGCGCGGCCGCGTTCGACATTCAGGCCGCCTGCAGCGGCTTCGTGTACGCAATGTCGCTCGCCGATGCACTGATTCGATCCGGATCGCACCGACGCGCGCTCGTGATCGGCGCCGAAGTGTATTCGCGGATACTCGACTGGAACGACCGCTCCACCTGCGTGCTCTTTGGCGATGGCGCCGGTGCGGTCGTCTTGGAGGCGAGCTCTGCGCCTGGAATTCTTGCCTCGCGGATGCACGCGGACGGTGCGCGAGGATCGATACTTTCGGTCGCAGGCCGGCTCAACCAGGGTGCGGCCGTCGGGGACCCGTACGTGCGCATGGACGGCAAGGCGGTGTTTAAGCTGGCCGTCGACGTGCTTGAGTCCTCGGCCCGGGAGGTGCTAGCGCTCGCGGGTTTGGATGCAGACAAAATCGACTGGCTCGTCCCGCACCAGGCCAACGTGCGCATACTGGCGGCGAGCGCCAAGCGCCTGGGCCTGCCGCCGGAGCGCGTAGTGGTCACGGTCGATCAGCACGGCAATACGTCGGCCGCCTCGGTTCCCTTGGCGCTGGACGTGGCGCGCGCCGACGGACGCATCCGTGCGGGCCAGCACGTGTTGCTGCAAGGCGTGGGCGGGGGATTCACCTGGGGTTCGGTGCTGCTGCGAATGTAGGCGGCCGGGGCGCTGGCGCGTGTGCAAGACGGGGCGAAGAGTCCCCCGAATAACAATGGGGCGGTTGCGATGAAACTGGCATTTGTCTTTCCCGGACAGGGTTCCCAGTCCGTAGGCATGCTCGAATCGTTTGCTACCGATGCCGTCGTGCGAGACGTCCTGGGGTGCGCCTCGGGAGCACTGGGCGAGGACGTGGGGCGCTTGATTGCTCAAGGCCCGGCTGCCGAGCTGGACTTGACCGTCAACACGCAGCCTTGCATGTTGACCGCGTCGGTGGCCATGTACCGCGTCTGGTGCGCTTCGGGCGGGCGCAGACCCGAAGTTGTCGCTGGCCACAGCCTGGGCGAATACGCGGCACTGGTGGCGGCCGATGCCTTGACCTTGGAGAGCGCCGTTCCTCTGGTTCGCTTTCGTGCGCAGGTCATGCAAGAAGCGGTGCCGGTAGGCACAAGCGGCATGGCGGCGATCCTGGGTTTGGACGATGATGCCGTGCGCGCGGCTTGCGCCCGCGCGGCATCGGAGTCGCCCGGGGCCGTCGTGGAGGCGGTAAATTTCAATGCGCCCCTGCAGGTCGTCATCGCCGGCCACACGGCCGCCCTTGCCCGGGCCTGCGAAATCGCCCGCGAACTCGGTGCCAAGCGTGCGCTGCCGCTGCCCGTCTCCGTGGCATTTCACTCCTCGCTGCTCGAACCGGCTTGCGTGCGCCTGCGCGAGCGGCTTGCGCACACCGAGATTCGCTCGCCCGCGTTACCCGTGCTCAACAACATCGACGTGGCCGTCGAATCCGATCCGCAGCGCATCCGCGACGCCCTGGCGCGGCAGGTTGCCGGTCCGGTGCGCTGGAGCGAAATTGTCACGCGACTGGCCGTGCAGGGCGTGACGCACATCGTCGAGTGCGGGCCGGGTCGGGTGCTGACGGGACTGAACAAACGCATTGCGCCGGCCATCACCAGCGTCTCGGTCTGCGATCGACCGAGCCTGCAAGAGGCGCTGTCGAAACTTGGAGGTACCTCGTGAACGAAACTCGCGTTTTTGCTGCCGATGCGCTGCGCGGCGAAGTGGCACTCGTCACCGGTGCCTCGCGCGGCATCGGCAAATCCCTGCTGGAGTGCTTGGCGCAATCGGGAGCGACGGTAGTGGGAACCGCCACGACGCAATCCGGCGCGCAGGCGATTTCGCAGCGGCTGCAAGAGCTGGGTGCAGCCGGCTGCGGCATGGTGCTCAACGTGCGCGACCGGCCGGGATGCGATGCTCTGATCGAGGAGATCGTCGCACGGTTCGGCAAACTGTCGATCCTGGTGAACAACGCCGGCATCACCGCGGACATGCTGGCGCTGCGCATGCGCGACGAAGACTGGGATGCGGTTCTCGACACAAATCTGGGCGCGGCATTTCGCCTAGCACGAGCGAGCCTGCGCGGCATGATGAAGGCCAAGTGGGGCCGGGTGATCAATATCTCCTCGGTCGTGGGCTCCAGCGGCAATGCCGGACAGGCCAATTACGCGGCGGCCAAAGCGGGCCTCGAGGGCATGACCCGGGCGTTGGCCCGCGAGATGGGCAGCCGCAGCATCACGGTCAATTGCGTTGCGCCGGGATTCATCGAGACCGATATGACACGCGCGTTAAGCGCGCAGCAGCAGCAGGCACTGCTTGCACAAATTCCGCTCGGTCGCCTTGGACAAGCCGCCGAGGTTGCGGCGGCAGTACTGTTTCTCGCTTCCGCGGCGGGGGCGTACATTACCGGGGCGACCTTGCACGTCAACGGCGGCATGTACATGGGTTGAGACGCCGTAGCCGGTAGTGCTCTGTTAGAATCGCGCGCTATTTTCGCCGCCGAGCCAGGTCGTTTACCCGCTTGGCACTGGGGTTGTACGGCGGTTGCCACTTGCCCAACGCGGCCGCCCAACGGAGGAGAAGCTATGGATAGCATAGAACAACGGGTCAAGAAGATCGTCGCCGAGCAGCTCGGGGTGAACGAAGGCGACATCAAGAACGAATCGGCGTTTGTCGATGACCTGGGTGCCGACTCGCTCGACACCGTGGAGCTCGTCATGGCGCTCGAGGACGAGTTCGAGTGCGAGATTCCGGATGAGGAGGCGGAGAAAATCCGCACGGTGCAGCAGGCGATCGACTACGTTAGCGCCCACCTGAAGAAGGCCTGAGTTCCGCACGTCGGGAACCACGCGCGGCACCGGCGGCGGCTCTACGAGGTCAGGACGAACGGGTTTGCGAAATGAGCTCGCATCGAAGGGTTGTGGTCACGGGTCTGGGGGTCGTTTCGCCCGTGGGCAACGATGTGGCGACGGCCTGGCAGAACATTTTGGAGGGCAAGTCCGGCGTTACGCGAATCAGCCGCTTCGACCCCGAGGCCTACCGATCCCAGATCGCGGGCGAGGTCCGCGACTTCAAGGTCACCGACTACGTGCCCGCGAAGGATGTGCGCCGCATGGATACGTTCATCCATTACGGGGTCGCGGCGTGCGCGCAGGCGCTTCGCGATTGCGCGATCGAGGTTTCCGACGCAAATCGCCATCGAATCGGTTGCATGGTCGGCTCGGGCATCGGCGGCCTGCCGATGATCGAGGACAACCACAATGAGGTGGTGACGCGCGGCCCGCGTCGCATATCGCCGTTTCTCATTCCCGGGGCAATCATCAACATGATCGCGGGCAACGTGTCGATCATGTTCGGTTTGCAAGGACCCAATTTTGCGATTGTTTCGGCGTGCACGACGGGACTGCACTCGCTCGGAATGGCGGCCCGACTCATCGAGCACGACGACGCCGATGTCATGCTCGCGGGCGGCGCGGAGGCTTCGGTTTGTTCTCTGGGCGTCGGGGGTTTTGCGGCGATGCAGGCCTTGTCCACACGCAACGACAACCCGGCTGCTGCCAGCCGGCCATTTGACAAGGGGCGCGACGGCTTCGTCTTGGGTGAAGGCGCGGGCGTGGTTGTCCTGGAGGAGCTTGCGCACGCGCGCGCGCGCGGGGCTCGCATTTACTGCGAAGTGGTCGGTTTCGGGATGACCGCCGACGCGTATCACATGACGGCTCCGGACGTCGATGGACCGCGCCGCTGCATGGAAGCGGCATTGCGCAGCGCGCAAATCAGCGCCGACCAGGTTCAGTATCTCAATGCGCACGGCACTTCCACGCCTTTGGGCGATGTCAATGAGACTAATGCCATCAAGCTGGCCTTTGGCGAGGCCGCGCGTTCGCTCGTGGTCAATTCGACGAAATCGATGACCGGTCACCTCCTCGGGGGCGCCGGTGGCGTCGAGTCGGTGTTTACCGTCTTGGCGGTTCACCATCAGCTGTCGCCCCCGACGATCAATCTGGATGAACCCGATCCGCAGTGCGATCTGGATTACTGCGCCAATAGCGCCAGGCGTATGCGCATCGACTATGCGATGAAAAATTCCTTTGGCTTCGGTGGCACCAACGGTACGCTTGTTTTCAAGCGCGTCTGAATTCCCGGACCGACCGAATTCCGTGGCCCCCGCCGGCGCACGCCGATCAAGGGCTCTGGCGCGCGGGGCCGCTCGCAGCGCTGTCGCGCACGCCGGCCGCGCGGTTGACGCGCCTGCGACGCATCGGTCCCGGGGGCGCGCCAAGCCCGGCACTTGTATGCTTGTTTGCTGACATGCGAGGCAGTTGTCGCGGACACGAGTGCTGGGATCTGGGCCAATGGCCGGAACCGGGCAAGACACTGACCAAATCAGGCAGCGAGCGCGCGCCGCGGGTGAGCCGCGATCCGCGGCTGCTGGTGGCGACATCCTGGTGTGTGGCGGCATCGCGGGGGCCTTGTGCGCAAGCATGAAGGCAGCGACGCAAAGGCCCCTCGGGCATTGTCCGAGGCGTTTGCTGCGCGTGCGCGCTCGGCGTTCGGGTCCCAGGAGGCAGATTCGCGGGGTTTTGCCGCGTTGTTTTTTTCTCGAACCTCAGAACTTATCCGACGGGCGACTGTCACAATGCCGGAATACGTGGGGTTCGCGGACCCGGACGGGCACCAATGAGCGAGCGCGATGCCGACTTGCAGTTGGTGCGGCGCGTTCAAAGCGGCGATAAGCATGCTTTTGAACTGCTTGTTGCCAAATACCAGCGCAGAATTTCTCGGCTGTTGTCACGCATGATTCGGGATCCGGCAGATATCGAGGATGTGGCTCAGGAAGCCTTTATCAAGGCGTACCGGGCACTGCCGAATTTCCGTGGCGAGAGCGCCTTTTATACGTGGTTGTACCGCATTGCGATCAACACCGCGAAAAATCACTTTGCCGCCCAGGGCAGACGGGCGCCGACGGTGGTGACGAGCGATCTCGAGGACCAGGAAGGCGGGGAAGACGATTTGCGGCTTAGCGACACGGCAACACCCGACTCGCTGTATCAGTCCAAGCAGGTTGGCATCGCGGTAAATCGGGCCATTGAGCAACTGCCCGAAGATCTGCGCACGGCCATTGTGCTGCGCGAGCTCGAGGGGTTGAGTTACGACGAGATTGCGGCGGCGATGAATTGCCCGGTCGGTACGGTTCGCTCTCGAATTTTTCGGGCGCGCGAGGCCATTGCGCAGGAACTGCGGCCTCTTTTGGGCACACGCAAAGACGAACGCTGGTAGTGCCGGGGAAGACCGATGTACGCCTTTCAGGGAGCACGTGGATGAAAGCCGACCCTACGTCCGAGCGGACATCGATCGCCACAAATGAGGCGCAAACGCAGGCAGAACGCTTGTCGGCGTGGATGGATGGCGAACTGGACGCGCCTGCGACCGAGGCCGTGCTGCGGCAGCTGCTAAGCGGGCGGCATTTGCAAGGCAAATACCAGTCTTGGTGCGTTGTCGGCGACGCGCTGCGCTCCCATGAGGTCGCCGCCCAGCACTCGCCACGGTTGTGCGCAAGGATCTCTCGTGCGCTGCAGGACGAGCCGGTATTGCTTGCGCCGCGCGCACTAAGCAGCGCGCGCTTGCGGCATCAATTGGCCAGTGGGGCCGCGGTGGCCGCGGCGATAGCGGTCGTCGTGCTTGTGGCCGTACCGCTGCTGCGCGGGACGGTCCCCAGCCCTGGAGTGGCCACCAACGCAGTGGAAGCACCCCGCGTGGCTCCTGCGGAGCTCGCGGGCCGCGATACAAACGCGCTAAATGCCCTGAATCCGGTGCCGGCCGCGTCGGTGCGGCAACCGCGACTGGATCCCTACTTCCAGGCGCACCGCGACTTTACGGCCGAGGGGGTCATGCCCGCGGCAGCGATTTACTTGCGCTCCGGCAACGAAAGCGAGCGGTGATCTTGGGGCAATACGGCCGCGTGTACGGGATGACGCGAGTCGACTTCGGCGTGCCTGCGCCGGGATGGCTATGCCTTGCGGCGTTGCTTGTCTTGGCGCTACCGGGCATCGTGCGAGCGGCCGACACGGCGCCGCCCCAGGATGCCCGCAGCGACGCCAATTGGCTGCAGGCCGTACAGAACGCGGCTCGACATCAGAGTTTTTCGGGCACGATCGTGTACCAGCGAGGCGACGAGGTGCATGCCTCGCGCGTTGTGCAGCACTACGACGGGGTTGAGACCCGAGCGCGAGTGGTAACGCTCGATGGTCAACCACGCGAATTCATTCGCAACGGCGATGAAGTTCAGTGTCTGTATCCGCACTTGCACCGGATCGTCGTGGAGCGCGGCGGAGTGCGTGCATTTCCCGCGTTCGCTGAGCCTCTTGCAAGCGATGTGCTGAGCCACTACGCGTTGCGCCGGCTCGGCAAGGAGCGCGTCGCGGGCAGCACGTGCGACGTGGTCGAGCTCGTTCCCCGCGACAATTTGCGTTATGGCTACCGGCTGTGGGTGGAACCGAACAGCGGACTGCTATTTAAGGCGCAGACGCTCAACGAACACGGCGCCGTGCTCGAACAAATCGCATTTACGGATGTTCGTGTGGGCGAGCCGGTGGACCCGGCCCTGCTCAAGCCGTCTTGGTCCACGGCCGGCTGGACCGTCGATCGCCAGCAGGCAAAGGCGATCGAATTGCGCCAGCAAGGCTGGAGTGTCACGGCTCCGAGCGGGTTTCATCGACTCGCGGAGGTTGTGCGTCACTTCTCGGGGCAAGGCGACACGGCACCGCGGGCCGCGCTGCAGGCTGTCTTTTCCGATGGACTGGCCACCGTCTCGGTCTTCATCGAGCCGGAGGCCCGGATGCAAGCCGAACCGGAGGAGTCGCAACGTCGCGGTCCGGTCACGGCTTTCTCCCGGCAAGTTGGCGAGGCCCGCGTAACGGTCGTCGGCGAGGTGCCGCCGGCGACGGCCCAGTCGATCGCCGAGTCGGTCGTGTATTCGGCGCCACCGCACTAGCGGTCCGCTTCAGCATTTTTTTCCTTTTTATCTCGAACCCAGACCAAAGAGACATGATGAGAGTGACCCTTACGCGTTTGCTTTTCGTTGCGCTGCTGGCCGCCTCGGCACAGATCACGAGCGCGCAATCGGCCACCATGCCGGATTTCGCTGACCTGGTCGAGCGCACCGCGCCGGCAGTCGTGAACATCCGCACGGCCGCAAAGGTGACCGTCTCCGGCTCGGGGCAGCAGCAGATTCCGGAACTCGACGAAAACGATCCCTTCTACGAATTCTTCCATCGGTTCTTCCCCCCGCAACCTGGCCCGGGCCAGCGGCCCGGCCCGGTGCCGCGAGCGCCGCGTGGCGAACAAGAAATTCCTCGCGGAGTGGGATCTGGATTTCTGATTTCGTCCGACGGCTACCTGCTTACCAACCACCATGTCGTCGAAGGTGCGGACGAAATCACCGTGACACTCCCGGACAAGCGCGAGTTCAAGGGAAAACTCATCGGGTCGGATCCTCGCACCGATGTGGCGCTCGTGAAAATCGATGGCGGAACGGATCTGCCGACGCTCAAGATCGGAGATCCGGCAAAACTGCGCGTCGGCGAGTGGGTGATCGCGATTGGCTCGCCGTTTAACCTGCAAAATACGGTGACGGCGGGGATTGTCAGCGCCAAGAGCCGGGAGACGGGAGAATTGCTGCCGTTTATTCAGACCGACGCGGCCGTAAATCCGGGCAACTCCGGCGGTCCGCTGATCAATATGCGCGGCGAGGTTGTCGGGATCAATTCGCAGATCTTCACGACGTCGGGTTCGTACGCGGGCATTTCGTTTGCCATACCGATCGATGAGGCGCAGAAGATCGCCAAGATCTTGCGCACCCAGGGCAAGGTGGTGCGCGGCAAGATCGGCGTGCTCATTGGGGAGGTCACGCGCGAAGTCGCCGAAGCCATCGGGCTGCCCAAGGCTGCGGGCGCGGCGGTATCGAGCGTGGAGGCTGAGGGCCCAGCCGAGAAGGCGGGAATGCAGCCCGGGGATGTGATCATCAAGTATGACGGTAAGCCGGTCGAAAGTTCGGCCGACTTGCGTCGCATGGTCGCTTCAACGGCGCCCGGTACGAAGGTGACAACGACGGTCTGGCGCGATGGGGCCCCGCACGATCTGCTGGTCACCGTGGGAGAAATGCCGCAGGAGGTTGCACGGCCCGGATTTCGAGGTTCAGCACCCGGGAAGGCGCCCGAGGGTCACCCCGACGTTCTGGGCCTTGTCGTGAGCGATCTCACCGCAGCGCAGCTCAAGGAGCTTCACATCGAAGGCGGCGCCGTCCGGGTGGAAAGCGTAGAGGGCGCTGCCGCGGCGGCGGGACTGCAGCCGGGCGATTTGATTCTTAGCGTGAACGTGAGTCATGTGAAGAATACCAAGGAATTCAATGACTTGGTTGGTAAGCTCAACTTGAAAAAGCCCGTCGCCCTGCTAGTGCGGCGGGGTGATCAGTCGCAGCGCGTAATTCTGAAGGTGGCGGAGAACTAAGGAGGCGTGCGCGTCGACGGGTTAAAATCGGCGCTTTTGTGTGCCCGGACGCAGGGGGTGAGATCACGGTCTCGCCCCCTTGTGTTGTGCGCAGGCAAGATGCGGCGGCGAGCCGCGCGGAGCCATGGCCCACGCCGGCTCTGATCCCGTCACCCAATATGCTTCAAATCCGCAACTTTTCCATCATCGCGCACATCGACCATGGCAAATCCACGCTGGCCGACCGATTGATCCAGCGTTGCGGCGGCTTGGCCGAGCGCGAGATTCGCGACCAGGTTCTGGACTCGATGGACCTCGAGCGCGAGCGCGGAATCACGATCAAGGCCCAGACGGCGGCTCTGAACTACGTGGCGCGCGACGGCAAGAGCTACAACTTGAATCTCATCGATACGCCCGGACACGTCGATTTTTCCTATGAAGTGAGCCGCTCCCTGTCGGCGTGCGAAGGCGCGCTTCTGGTGGTCGACGCCTCGCAAGGTGTCGAGGCGCAGACCGTGGCCAACTGCTACACGGCCATCGAGCTGGGTGTCGAAGTCATCCCGGTGCTCAACAAAATGGACCTGCCGCAGGCCAACGCCGAGCAGGCAAAGGTCGAAATCGAGGACGTGATCGGCATCGACGCGCACGACGCGATTCTTTGCAGTGCCAAGACGGGCTTGGGGGTTGAGGAAATTCTCGAGCGGATCATCGAGCGAGTTCCGCCGCCACGGGGCGAGCTGGACGCACCGCTTCAGGCGCTGGTGATCGACTCGTGGTTCGACAATTACGTGGGTGTTGTCATTCTCGTGCGTGTCGTCAACGGGGTGTTGCGACCCAAGGACAAGGTGCTGTTGATGGCCACAGGTGCGGTGCACCTGTGCGAGCAGGTGGGTGTGTTTACGCCCAAGTCGCAGACGCGCGCGCAACTGGCCGCGGGCGAGGTGGGCTTTGTGGTAGCGGGGATCAAGGAATTGCGCGATGCGCGGGTTGGCGACACGCTCACATCGTCGCCGCGCGGGGCCGACCGACCGCTGGCGGGGTTCAAGGAAGCCAAGCCGCAGGTCTTTGCCGGACTGTTTCCGGTGGAGGCGAACCAGTACGAGGCGCTGCGCGACGCGCTGACGAAACTGCAGCTCAACGATTCGGCGTTGCAGTTTGAGCCGGAAGTCTCCCAGGCACTGGGCTTTGGCTTTCGCTGCGGATTTCTGGGCTTGCTGCACATGGACATCGTGCAGGAGCGCCTGGAGCGCGAATACCACATGGAGCTCATAACGACGGCGCCTTCCGTCGTCTACGAGGTCTTGCTGCGGGACGGCAAGCTCGTGCGGGTGGAAAACCCCTCCAAGATGCCCGATCCGGCGAAGATCGAGGAGATCCGCGAGCCGATCGTGCGCGTGACGATTTTCGTGCCCCAGGAGTACGTCGGGGCGGTGATCACGCTGTGCACGGGCAAGCGCGGCGTGCAGATCAACATGTCCTACCACGGCCGTCAGGTCCACCTGGTGTACGAACTGCCGCTGGCGGAAATCGTCCTGGACTTTTTCGACCGGCTCAAGTCCGTCTCGCGCGGATACGCGTCCATGGACTATGAATTTTGCGAGTACCGGCCGGCTGACGTAGTCAAGGTTGATTTGCTCATCAACGGGGAACGGGTCGACGCCTTGTCGGTTATCGTGCACCGGGCTAATTCAGCCCATCGGGGGCGTGAACTCGCCGCTAAGATGCGCGAACTCATCCCGCGGCAGATGTTCGATGTAGCCATTCAGGCCGCAATCGGCGCCAATATCATCGCCCGGGAAAACGTAAAGGCGCTGCGCAAAAACGTCCTGGCCAAGTGCTACGGCGGCGACATCACTCGCAAGCGCAAGCTGTTGGAAAAACAAAAAGCCGGCAAGAAGCGGATGAAACAGGTCGGCAGTGTCGAGATACCGCAGGAGGCCTTTCTGGCGATCTTGCAGGTGGAGGACAAATGAATGCATTGACTGCCGTCATCCTGGGGCTCTTGGGCGCGTACGTGCTGGCCATGATCGCCGGGTTCGTGCCCAC
>Ga0187769_10001294_pt1 | contig 14184 bp, 11 predicted proteins | sample 0116_SJ02_MP02_1_FD_133140 | JGI IMG/M metagenome (GOLD analysis project Ga0187769, IMG submission 133140) | Tropical peat soil microbial communities from peatlands in Department of Meta, Colombia - 0116_SJ02_MP02_10_MG | ecosystem: Environmental > Terrestrial > Soil > Wetlands > Peat | place... | reverse complement strand
TTGTAGGCGCCCGAGCCGAGCGGAACGTCCAGCGTGGATTCGTCGAACGGCCGCGTCGCGTAATAGGCGCGCGAGAAAATCGGCAGCCCGGCGACCAGCAAAGGCACGTCGCGGGCGCGCGCCGGCGCAAAGCGCACGGTCACCGTCGCATCGTCGTCGGCCGCGGCGCCGGCGAAATCGCGCAGCGACTGGCTGATCAGCGGATGGCCTTTCGCTTTCAGGATATTCAACGAAAAGGCGACGTCGTGGGCGGTGAGCGGCGTGCCGTCGTGGAATTTCGCTTCGGGCCGGATCGTAAACGAGTAGGTGAGGCCGTCGGCCGAGCGCCGGACCTTGGCCGCGGCGAGACCGTACATGGCGTCCGGCTCGTCGCCGGAACGGACCATCAGCGTCGCGAAAGTCAGTTCCATGCCCTGCGCCGCGTCGCCTTTGAGGATGAAGCTGTTGAGCGAGTTGAAGGTGAGGAAATTCTGGTTGTAAAGCTGATCGGGCCCGATCTGCGAAAAGCTGCCGCCCTTCGGCGCGTCGGGTTTGACGTAATTGAAATGGGCGAAGTCGGGCGGATAGGCGAGATCGCCGAACGCGGAGAGGCCGTGCGATTCGATGACCTCCTCGGCGCGCACGGCCGAGCGCCACGCCGTCAATGCCGCAGCGCCGCAGGCGGGCAGCGCAAGCACGGATCGCCGCGTCAGTTTAGCCATGCGTCAATCGTCAATATGGCCGCGCGCGTGTTCCGCTCCGCCCCGGCGGGGAGCACAGAATACTTTGGCGCCCGGCGTTGTCACCCTGTCGTCTTTGCCGCGCGCGCGGCGTCCCACCACCACAGCGTGGGAAACGCCGCCAAGCCGTATTTCGGCATCGGATCGGGATGGCCGAAACGATCCCAGCGCGCGGTGCGTATGTTGAAATAGGCCCATTGCGGCACGACGTAGTAGTTCCACAACAGCACGCGGTCGAGCGCCTTGGTGGCGGCTTCGAGGTCGGCGCGGTTCTTGGCGAAGACGACCTGGTCGATCATGGCGTCGACCGCGGGGTTCTTAATGCCGATCAGATTGTCGGAACCGGGCTGATCGGCCGCCTGCGATCCCCAATAGCCGCGCTGCTCGTTGCCTGGCGACAGCGATTCCGGCCACGAGTTGGTGATGATGTCGAAATCCCAACCGCGCAGACGATTCTCATATTGCGCGGGGTCGACGGTGCGCACCGTCACCGTCATGCCGAGGCGCTCCAGCGACGGTTTGTAGAACAGGAACACGCGCTCGAAGGTCGGACCGGCGGAGAGGAATTCAACCGTATAGGGTTCGTTGGTTTTGATATTGACGAGCTGCTGGTCGCGCACCTCGTAGCCGGCCTCTTTCAAAAGCCGCAGCGCCTCGCGCAGATTGCTGCGCACCCGCTCCGGCGTGCCGTTGACCGGATTGGCGTAAGGCGTCGTGAACAGCTCGGGCGGCACCTTGTCGCGGACCGTTCCGAGCAGTTCCAGCTCGCGGCCCGACGGCACGCCGGCGGCGCCAAGATCGGTGCCGTCGAAATAGCTCTCGATGCGCTTGTACGCCCCGTAGAAAATCTCCTTGTTCATTTCCTCGAAGTCGAACGCATAGTTGAAGGCAAGCCGCACCCGCGGATCCTGGAACTTCGGCCGCCGGATGTTGAAGGCGAAAGCCTGCATGACGCCGAAATTTTTGATGGGGAATTCCTCGAGCACCACGCGCTTGTTCGCGACCGCGGGGAAGTTATAGGCGGTGGCCCAGTTCTTCGCGACATTCTCCACCCGCCAATCGACGGCGTCGGCCTTGAAGGCTTCGAGCGCGACCGTGGTGTCGCGGAAATATTCGAAGTGCAGCTCGTCGAAATTGTTGGCGCCAATGCCGACATTGACGCTGCCGCCCCAATAGTCCTTGACCCGTTCGTAGACAATGTTGCGGCCGGCGGAAAAATCCTTGATGCGGTAAGGGCCACAGCCGAGCGGCGGCTCGAGCATGGTATCGGCGATATTGCGCTTCTTGCCGTTGGCGTCGGTGCCTTCCCACCAATGCTTCGGCAGGATGGTCAGCTCGCCGACGATCTGCGGCAGTTCGTGATTGCCGGGACCGTCGAAGGTGAAGGTGATTTCATGATCGCCGGTCCGCTCCGCCTTGGTGACGTGGCGGTAATACGCAGAAGATTGCGGACTGAGTTTCTTATAGGACTCGAAGGAAAAGATGACGTCGTCCGGCGTCACCGGCCTGCCGTCATGCCACTTCGCCTGCGGCCGCAGCCGATAGGTGACCGAGGAAAAGTCGTCCGGATAACTCAAGGCCTCGGCGATCAGGCCATATTGGCTCGAGACTTCGTCGAGTGACGGTACCGCGAGCGTGTCGGAGATCAGATTGATCCCCGCGACCAGCGTGCCTTTGACGCCGGCAATCACCGGGTTGAAGTTGTCGAAGGTGCCGTAGGCGACCTGCCGCGCCGTGCCGGTCTTGGGCGCCGCGGCATTGACGTAATCGAATTGTTTGAAGTTTGCCGGATATTTGAGATTGCCGAACAGCGAGGTGCCGTGACGCCAAGCCTTTGCCGGCGCTTGGGCGCGCGCCGAGCCGTTCAAGCCGGGCAGCGGCAGTCGCCACGCCGCCGCGGCAAGCAACGCAGATTTCAATAGCGACCGACGATTCACCTGATCCTCCCTATGCGCTCTTGCAGCGCGGCCGTTGATGGCCAGCCTTGGCCGCCATTATCGGCCTTTTCCAGTGCGGCGCCAGCAGGCGGGCGAGCGCCGCGACGAAAAGGCGTTCACGTGGCCGTCACATGGCCGTGTCCGATCCCGGCCGCGCACGGTAAGGCGCATCCTCACGACAGGTATTCCGTTAGCGATGACCGGTTGGCTGCTTTCGGCGGCAAGAACAATGGATGACTAATGTGGCGGAGCGGGCGCCGCCGCGGCGGGCGGATTGGCCGGCGCGCCGGCCGCGGCGCTGCCCTGGGGCTTCGGCAGCGGCACCGGGTTGGCCGACAGCGTGTCGAGATAGGCGATGACGTCGGCGCGCTGCTTCTCGTTCGCCAAGCCGGCAAAAGTCATGGCGGTGCCCGGGGCGAAGGCGGTCGGCTTGGTCAGCCAGTTATTGAGCGTGTCGAAATCCCAGGTGCCCTGCTTCGATTTAAGCGCGGCGGAATAGTTGAAGCCGGACACCGAGGCGATCGGCCGCCCGACGATGCCGTACAGATCCGGTCCGACCTTGGGGCCTTGGCCTTCCTGGAAGTTGTGGCAGGCTTGGCATTGCTTGGCGATCTGGGCGCCGCGATCGGGCGAGGCGGTTGCCAGCACGTTTGCGATCGGCTCCTCGGTCGGCGCTGCCGGCGCCGCCGCGGCCCCCGGCGCTTCCTCTTTGACTGCGATTTCGTAGCCGGGCTTGGCCGGCTTCTGGGGCTCGAAAATCGCGCCGGCGGCGATATGCATAGCGACCAGAACCAGGCAGGTGCCCAACAGCGCGCCAAGAATCTTATTGATTTCAAACGAATTCATCTTTGGGCAGGCTCCGCTGGGGAAATGAATGTGGGCGGCGCACAATTAGCCAGTTTGCCGTCCCTGTGGCAACCCGTATAAGCAGCCGGGCTCTCCATGACCGACGTTCTTATTCTCATTCCCGCCCGCATGGCCGCGACCAGGCTTCCGGGCAAGCCGCTCGCCGACATTGCCGGGGTGCCGATGATCGTGCACGTGCTGCGGCGTGCCGAGGCCGCCGCGATCGGCCCGGCCGTGGTGGCGACCGACTCGGCGGACGTGGCCGCCGTTGTGGAAAAGGCCGGCGGCTGTGCGGTGCTGACCCGCGCCGACCACGCTTGCGGCTCCGACCGCATTTTCGAGGCGCTCGGCAAGATCGATTCGGCGCGCAATGCCGGCATCATCGTCAATCTGCAGGGCGATCTGCCGACGCTCGCGCCGTCAGCCATCGCGGCGGCGCTGCGCCCGCTCGCCGACGCCGCCGTCGACATCGCCACGCTGGCCGCCGAAATTGCAGCGCCGCAAGAGCGGCTTGATCCCAACGTGGTCAAGGTGGTGGGCACGCCGGTTGGGCCGTCGCGGCTGCGCGCGCTGTATTTCACCCGCGCCACCGCGCCCGCCGGCGAGGGGCCGCTCTATCATCACATCGGGCTCTACGCGTTCCGGCGCGCCGCGCTGGAGCGCTTCGTCAAGCTGCCGCCGTCGCCGCTCGAACGCCGCGAAAAGCTCGAGCAGCTGCGCGCGCTCGAGGCCGGCATGCGCATCGACGTCGAGATTATCGATACGGTGCCGCTCGGCGTCGACACGCCGGAAGATTTGGCGAAAGCGCGCGCCATATTGACGGCGCCGCCGGGAATGACGACACGACAGCATCAGCAACCGAGCCATGGCAAAAGATAAACATCGCAAACGCGGCAACAGGCGCGCCAGGATCGCCTTTCAGGGCGAGCCGGGAGCGAATTCGCATATCGCCTGCCGGCAGGCTTACCCGGATTTGCAGCCGCTGCCGTGCCCGACCTTCGAGGACGCCTTCGCCGCGGTGCGCTCCGGCCGCGCCGCGCTCGCCATGATTCCGATCGACAATTCGCTGGCCGGGCGGGTGGCCGACATCCATCATCTGATGCCGGCCTCGAAGCTGCACATCGTGGCCGAATGGTTCCTGCCGGTTCAGCACCAGCTGATGGCGCCGAAGGCCGCGACGCTGAAAACCATCCGCACGGTCGAGAGTCACGTCCACGCGCTCGGCCAATGCCGCAACGTCATCCGCAAGCTCAAGCTGAAGGTGGTGGTCGCCGCCGACACCGCCGGCGCGGCGCGCGAGGTGGCCGAGACCGGCGACGTAACGCGCGCGGTGCTGGCCACCAAGCTCGCCGCCAAGATCTACGGCCTGCGCATCCTGAAAAAGAACGTGGCCGACGACAAGCACAACACCACGCGCTTCATCGTGCTGGCGCGCGAGCCGAAATGGGCGAGCCGCAAGGACAAGTACGTCATCACCACCTTCGTGTTCGAGGTGCGCAACATCCCGGCGGCGCTGTACAAGGCGCTGGGCGGCTTCGCCACCAACGGCGTCAACATGACCAAATTGGAAAGCTATATGGTCGGCGGCAGCTTCGCCGCCACGCAGTTCTACGCCGACGTGCAGGGCCACCCGGCAGCGCGCGCTCGAACTGGCGCTGGAAGAGCTGGAATTCGTCTCGCAGCCGAGGAGCCTGCGCATCCTCGGCGTCTATCCGGCGCACCGCTACCGCGAGACCTTCAGATAGGAACGAGCCGATGAGTAACGAGTCCAAAGTCCGCCGCACACTGCAATTGCGCTTCACGCTACCGACCGCGGAGCCGCGCCAGCTTGTCGCCATGATCAAGGCGGCGGCGCCGTTCTATCAGATGTTCGGCAACGCCGAGGTGCGCCTGTTGCAGAACGTCGACGATCCGGCGCGCTTCGTGCAGGAGATCGAATACGACGCCGACGAGGAGTGGGAGCAAAGCCGCCAGCGCATCGCCAGCGACGCGCGCATGCAGGCCTATTTGCAGACCTGGCGCGCCATGTTCCCCGGCGCGCTGGAGATCGATGTGTATCAGGAAGTGTAGCGCGCGGACAGGATGGCGGGAATGGCGAATGAGTCGGCGCAGCTGAACGTTCTGATCTCGGGCGGATTTTCTGGCGCGTACGAGCGGCTGTTGCCGGAATTCACGCGGACGAGCGGCATCGAGGTTACGACCGGATCGGGTGCCTCGCAGGGAACGGGGCCGCAAACTATTGCCGCGCAGCTTGCGCGCGGCGTTGCCGCCGACGTGGTGATCCTCTCCAGGGAGGGCCTCAACGAGCTGATCGCTGCGAAGCGGATCGCTGCGGGAACGGACGTCGACCTTGCGCAAGTGCCGCTGGGAGTGGCGGTGCGGGCAGGCACGCCGACGCCCGACGTGAGCACGGTGGGGGCTTTCAAGAAAATCCTGCTCACGGCGAGGACCGTCGCCATCCCCGCAAGCACCAGCGGTATCTGGCTTACGACCGAGCTTTTTCCGCGGCTCGGAGTTGCGGAAAAGATCAACGTCAAGGCGACGCCGCGCGGCAGCGATGCCGCGGGCCTGGTCGCCGCAGGAGGCGCGGATGTTGCGGTCTTGCCAGTCAGTGAAATTCTGTACGCAATAGGCGTCGACTGCGCCGGCAGCATCGCCCCGCAGATCCAATTTGTGCAGGTGTTTTCCGCCGCCGTCGTGGCCGGCGCGGCAGCGATCGAAGATTCGAAACGACTGATCGCATTTCTCGCCTCCGCGCGCGCTGCCGAAGCAATTAGGAACAGCGGAATGGAGCCGCTCGCGACCTCGAGCTGAGGGCAAGCTGCGAGCAACGTCGTCTGTCGCTGCACCCATGTAGAAATAAAATAGCTGTTATTGTGAGCGATTGTCATCGCAGACCAGCAGCAAGGCCGATCACCTCGACGATCGGGTACCAAGAGCACGGCCTCTATGACGCTTGAAATTAGGATTGCGCAATAACTTGTATTGGGAACGGTCACCTGAACGATGCCAATCGAGAAACTTTTTTACATCATTCACTGATCGTCGCATTCCAGGCATAAATCCCGAAAGCCCAGGAACACGTATAGGTACCCCGGGCGGTTTTGTCGTCGGCTGCGATGATGCCTTGATAGACGCACCGGCCATCGGCTTGTGAGCGAACCATTGCGACTCTGCTCGCGACACGTCCAATTTCTAGCGTCGCAGTTATCCGAGGTCCGTCCGATGGTGTCCACGTTGCGTCAAAAATGTTGGTCGTTTGGCGCCGGACCCACGTTCCCGGACCGACGGATTCCTCTTCGTGCCATTCGCGGCCGATGTTGTCGGATCGGCTCGGGCCGAGCATGTTTGGTAAAGAAAGGTGGCTCTCCACGAATTCTCGGGCTATCTGATCGAAGGTCGCGAGCAGTTTCGCAGCGTCGCAGGTCGGGCCGCACAGCCGCCGGAAGCTCGCAAGCCGCTCGCTCTCGAAAGCGCGCGCGACGCATCGTTGCAGGCGCACGCCCGCCATGCGCAATGAGTCGAATTGCTGCAACAGGTCAGTGGGGACTCTCCTGACCCCGCCAAAATCGCCGCGCGCAAGGTCGTCCATGGCGCCGGCAACGCGATCCTCGAGTGCTTGGCCGGCGATGACTTCGGCCGCGCACTTGTCGCGGATCAGCCGGTCGACCGCCGGCGGCAGGACTGGAGCGGAGCCGACGATGATCGGGCTGTTCCCACTCGAATCGTTTGGGGGTGCCATCTTTCCGCCGTCGAGGCTCGCGGCAAGCGCCGACCGTGGCCATGCGGTCACGATCTCGGGCGCGGCCGCGGCGGCCGGCGCAGCGACCGCGATGGCAGGTGCCGGAAGCGCCTGTCGATGCACGCCGGCGATCCATGCGCCGACGCAGCTCTCGAGGCAGGCACTGCGGGCACCGATGTTGGGCAATCCGAGATCGCCGCGCTTAGCGAATGCCCCCAATCCATGATTGAGCGGGGAAAGCTCCGAGCCGGGCGTCGCTGACGGCCGGCTGTCGCTTGCCGCGGGTGCCCCCCAAAGCGTTGCGAAATCCGGGTTGTAACGAAACGGAGCGGCGAGCAGCACCCGTGTCTTCAGCCAAAACCCGCGGATGATATGGGCAAGCTTGATCTCCTCTTGGAGATGAACGCCGTCGAACGACAGGTAGAGAACGTCGAGCCATCCTTTATTGCGGATGATATTATCGAGCAACGCCGCGCCATCGCCGTCACGGATCGTGCCGCTGACAACAAGCGCCCGGCACGCGTTCATGTCGGGGACTTGGCTGTGACTGAGCCCGAAATAAGACGATAACAGCGCGGGATTGTCTTCGAAGACCTGCAGCAGATTTTTGTAGCGCGAAGGCTCGACACACTTGAAGTCAAGCGCCGAGGCGCCGACGCCCATCGTCGCATACAGCAATACGGCGCAGAGCAGGCCCCAACCAAGGCCGCGCCGTCGCTGCCGGTCAGGGGCTTTTTGCCTGAACCTTCTTGACTGCTGCATCGAACTCGTCTCCGAGCTTTTTCTGATCGCAAGAGGCGTCGCACAGCTTGCCATAAGCCGCCAAGCGATCGTGCTCCTCTTCCTGGGCCACGCATTGCTCGGCTCTGCGGCGGCGGTCGTGCAATTTATCGAGCGCCGCCCGCAAACGGTCGACCTTGAGCGACACGTCCGCGGCGGCGGGAACCAATTCCTCGAGCGCTGTTTCCAGCTGCGTCTCGAGATTTTGCAATTGTTCCGGATCGGTGCCGCAATGAAAGATCAGATTGTCCACAATATAGCGGGGGAAGCGCGCTTCGATCGTGGGCGTGACCGATTGCGATGAGGTTTGCTCCATCAGCTCGGTGACGCGGGGCCCGGCATCCATGTATTTGTAGAATTGAAACATGGCAGCATCGGATTCGTTGAGGGCCTGGGCCGACTCGGTGGTGAAGCTTGAATGGGGCCGGTGAACCTGGATGTTCCCGGACCGGTCGAGTCCCGCCACGTGGACTTGCACGCAGGAGGAGGCGCACCAGCCATTGCCGGGCGATGATACCGACAAGATGGAGCGTTGCCGTGTGCGGTAGGCATCCCAGCCTGACGCAAGCGATGCCAGATAGGCGGCGCTTGGCTTCTCATAGACCCAGGCCCGGCATCGGGGATCGTCGGCACAGCTCTTCTGGCACGCCTGCGGATGCGGATCCGTCTGGATGATGCTGCGGTATTCCGATCCGGGTCGGTTGACGTCCTCTTCGTAGATCGGCTCAAAATGGTCGGCGCGAATAACGGTGCCGTACGCGTAGAGGTCGTCCTTCTTTGACTCGACCGGCACATGCTCCTTGAGCCAGCAGTGCGGGTGATGGTCGGAGCGGCTTTCCGGCTTGCCGTAGGCCCAGGCGCGGCATCGCGCCTCGCCGATGCAGGCTTTCTGACAAAGTTTGGGATCGGCATTCGGCAGATCGAAGTCGCGATAATCCGCTCCGGGGCGATTGGTGCTCGCCTCGTAGGTCGGCTCCGTGTACTGCAGCGCGCGAATGACGGTTCCTCCGGTGAACTGCTCAACGTTCCTGAGCCCCGGTGCGCGGTCTTTCAGCCAGCAATGCGGTTGGCCGTTCTCGGGCTTGGTGTAGGCCCAGGCGCGGCACATCGTCTCGTCGAGGCAGCTTTTCTGGCAAAGCCTCGAATCGGCCTCGGACAGGTCGAACGAGCGATAATCCGCTCCAGGGCGGTTGCTGTGTTCCTCGTACGTGGCGTCCGGCGTGTCCGCACGCGCTATTCCCGAAACCGATAGATTGTCGTCGATGCGCGCCAGCAAGCGCTGCTTGAGGGAGCATTGCGGGTGGCCGTTCTTCGTTCCTTCCGGTTTGCGGTAGACCCACGCGCCGCACGTTGCCTCGTCGAGACAAGTTTTCTGGCAAAGCTTCGGGTCGGCCTTCGCCAGGTCGAACGTGCGATAGTCGCCGCCGGGATGATCGATGTTTTCCTCATAGGTCGGCTTGAATGTCTCCGGCCGAACGATCCCGGAGGCGAAGCCCTTGGCGTTGACCGCCGCGGGCACGCGCTCGTGGAGCAGGCAGCGCGGCGGCTGGGGCTGCGGCGCAGCGGCAATGCCCGTTTTGCCGGCTGGCGGTGCCAGAGCCGGCGACAACGGCGCTAGGGCAACATCCGGCTCATAAGAAATCTTATTGCCGGTATTACGGGCGGTGAAGGTTTTCAGCCGAAATGCGCGCACGACGTAGCCGAGCTGCTGCCCGGTCCAGACGCTGCCGCCCCCGGAGCTTAGATAGACCGCCGCCAGCCATCCCTTGCTGCGGGCGACGAAATCGAGCAGCTTCTCGCGGTCATTGGGATCGCCGATGCCGCCGCTCACCAACACCGCTCGACACGTTTCCGGGTCGGGCAGGTGGTTGGGATCAAGATTCAGATAGGCGGCGAAACTGCGCGCGTCCCCGCCGAACAGCTGGTAGAGATGCTGGTATTTCGACTCCTCGATGCAATGGACCTCGATGGCTTTGGCCGTCGCGAACATGCCGGCGGCAATGAGCGTGACTGAGCTGATAAGCCAAGGCGCCAAACGGCGGCTTATGCAAGTCATGCCGTCCTCATTGGGTTGCGCGCACGCAGCGGAATGAGCTCACTCTGTCCTTCCAGTGATCGCCGATGAAGGGGTAGGCGCCCGGCGGCAGCGTGATCGCCTCGCCGCGGTAATTGGTGTCGGCGTAGAAATCCCAGATTCCCGATATGACGATGATCGACGTTATATGCTTGGCCCAGTGCGGCCCGGCCGCCGCTTGATCGTCGGTCGTTCGCCAAACCTCCCCCGAGTAGCTGCTCTCCCAATAGACCGCGACATCACAGTCGCGACGGCTGGCTTGGCCGTACGCATGATCGATCGACATCGCAAAACACCAGAACAGCCATACGGAAAACACGGCAGCGGATTTCCGCATGGAATTCTTGAGCCTGAAGTCGGCAAAAGAAATCATTGGAGCACGGTGCTATGCCAACGGGGCGGTTGGCGTTTTCATGCTGAAAATTCCTACAGGAGCCGCAAGTAGCAACATTGATCTTGATCAATGGGGGTCGGTGGCCCCATGTCGTCTGTTGTCGATGTCCGCTTCTCTAATCGACCGGGTTGAGGTCAAGCGCTTGATGCCGGTCGCTGCTATCTAATTCGCGGCGGCGGAACGTGGATCTCGATATGCGGTTTGGGAACTTGAATTAATTTCCGGGTGCACGCCCTAGATTTTCCTCACCCGTTTGCACGAGAGAGGATCGGTCAAATCTTCTGATTATACTCGCCGACTTCCTTATGCGTGCGTAAGACCGCGTCGAGCGACGCGAACATGTCGCGCATGCGCTGCTCCGACACCGGGCTTTCCACCACCACGACCAGTTCCGGCTTGTTGGAGGAGGCGCGAATGAGCCCCCAGGTGCCGTCGGCGACGGTGACGCGCACGCCGTTGACGGTGTTAAGCTCGCGGATCGGCTGCCCGGTAACTTTGCCGCCCTTCTGCTTCTCGCTCTGGAAATGCTTCACCACCGCGTCGACCACGGCGTATTTCGTCTCGTCGGCGCAGTGCGGCGACATGGTCGGCGAGCTCCAGGTCTTCGGCAGCGCGTTCTTCAGGTCGGCCATGGTTTTATCGGGATTGCGGTCGAGCATGTCGCAGATGGCAAAGGCGAAGACGAGCCCGTCGTCGTAACCGCGGCCGAACGGCGCGTTGAAAAAGAAGTGGCCGGATTTCTCGAAGCCGGCGATGGCGCCGATCTCGTTGACGCGGCGCTTCATGTAGGAATGCCCGGTCTTCCAGTAGTCGGTCCGCGCGCCGTTCTTGATCAGCACCGGATCGGTGGCGAACAGTCCGGTCGATTTGACGTCGGCGACGAACAGCGCGTTCTTGTGCGTGGCCGAGATGTCGCGGGCCAGCATGACGCCGACCTTGTCGGCAAAAATCTCTTCGCCCTCGTTGTCGACCACGCCGCAGCGGTCGCCGTCGCCGTCGAAGCCGAGCGCGACGTCGGCGCGGCTCGCCAGCACCGCGTCGCGCATGGCGTGCAGCATTTTCAAGTCTTCGGTGTTGGGATTGTATTTGGGGAAGCTGTAGTCGAGCTCGCAGTCGAGCGGGATCACCTCGCAGCCGATTTTTTCCAAGGCCTGCGGCGCGAACGCGCCGGCGGTGCCGTTGCCGCAGGCGCACACCACCTTCAGCCGGCGCTTGAGCTTGCCCCGCTTGGTGAGATCGGCGAGGTAACGCGCCGGAAAATTCTCGACGAAACCGTAGGCGCCGCCGGGGCGCGGCTTGAATTGCGCGGTGAGCACGATGTCCTTGAGCCGGCTCATCTCGTCGGGACCGAAGGTGAGCGGGCGCGCCATGCCCATCTTCACGCCGGTCCAGCCGTTGTCGTTGTGCGAGGCGGTGACCATGGCGACGCAGGGGATGTCGAGCGCGAATTGCGCGAAATAGGCCATCGGGGTCAGCGCCAGCCCGATGTCGCGCACCTCGCAGCCGGCGGCGATCAGCCCGTTGACGAGCGCCATCTTGATCGACGCCGAATAGGAGCGGAAATCGTGGCCGGTGACGATTTGCGCCTTCACGCCGCGTTCGTGGATCAGCGTGCCGAGGCCGAGCCCCAGCGCCGCGACCCCCATCAGGTTGATCTCGCTTCCGAACAGCCAGCGCGCGTCATATTCGCGAAAGCCGGTCGGCTTGACCATCGGCTCGGATTCGTAGGCGTAGGTATTCGGCTTGAGCGAAGGTTTCGGCTTGGGAAACATCATTGATCCGAATCGAAAGCGCAACAGCAATAGCTTAAACGGCGGCGGACAGAAATGGTTGCTGTGATGCCCGCCGGCGCGGCTGACGGCAACGACGGCTACTGTTCCAAAACCAGCTTGCCGTTGGTGAATTCCCAGTGCCGCAGCCGCGACAAAAACGACATGCCGAGCAGATTGCCGCGCAGCGCATCCTCCGGCATCACCAGCGCCGGCACGTCGCGCACCACGAGGTCGCCGACCTCGACCCGGTCGAGCGTCACCGGCGCGACGCGCACCTGGCCGTTGGCGGTGTTGACCAGCGCCCGATACTCGCTGGTCGACGGGTGAATGCCGAGGCTCGCCGCGTCGCGCGCATTGAGCGCGATCACCGAAGCGCCGGTATCGACCAGGAACTCGAGCCGCCGGCCGTCGACGCGGCCGTCGACGTGGAAATGGCCGTCCGGGCTCTTCGGCAAGATGACCGAGTTGGTGTCCGCCGGCGCGCTCGTTTCCGCCGGACGTGCCGCCATCAGCGTCGGCGGCGCGCCGCGCGCGTGCATTTGCGCGGCATATTTCGGAACGATGAGGCCGGCGGCAAGCGCCAGCGCGGCGAAGGTGACGACAGTACGCATGGCAGATCGGCCCGCTATCGCCGCGATCTCACCATGGCGCGGCGAACAAGGCGCTAATGCCGCGCCGGGGCGGGCTGGATTTGCCGACCGACGGTAAGCGAAGTGCTACGGCAATTGCTAAATGTAGCCCGGATGAGCGCAGCGAAATCCGGGGACGGCATTCCCGCATGTCGCTTCACTCATGCGGGCTACGGCTTCCGCGGCTTGGCCCGCCGGGTCGGCGCCGCGGCGAGCGGATTTTCCGGCCACGGATGCTTGGGGTAGCGGCCGCGCATCTCGGCGCGCACCGCGGCGTAGCTGCCGCGCCAGAAGCCCGGCAGGTCGCGCGTCGTCTGCACCGGGCGATGCGCCGGCGACAACAGTTCGATGACGAGCGGGATTTTGCCGCCGGCGATCGCCGGATGCGCGGCAAGCCCGAACAGTTCCTGCACCCGGATCGCGATTTTCGGGCCGCCTTCGGCGGCATAGTCGATCGCTACCGGCGAACCGGTCGGCGCTTCGAAATGCGTTGGCGCTTCGGCCTCGAGCCGGCGCGGCAGCGGCCACGGCAAAAGATTTCGCAGCGCGGCGGCGAACTCGTCGGCGGTAAAGTCGCCGAGCGCGGTCTTGGCGGCGAGCGCTTGAGCGAGCCAGTCGCGCGCGGCGCCTGCCAGCGCCGCATCGGACAGGTCCGGCCATTCGTCTCCTTCGCTTGCGCGCAGGAACATGACGCGGTCGCGCCATTGCCGCAGCGCTTTGGTCCACGGCAGCCGGCCGATGCCGGCTGCGGCGATCGCGTCGGCGAGAAGTTTTGCGGTCGCCTCGTTCGCCGCGACCGGCAGCGGCGCTTCGGTGAGCGCGATGGCGCCGAGCCGGCGGCTTCTTCGTCCGCGCAAACTCAAGCTCGCCGCATCGACGCTGATTTCGTCGCGCGCGGCGATGCGATCGGCGAAATGCGCCTCGATCTCGGCAAGCGTCAGCGGCGCGGCGGACAGAATGCGCGTTGCCGCGGCGCTGCCGGCAAGCTCGGCCACGGCGAGGAACGGCTCGCGCGCAAGCGGCGCGGCGGCATCGAGGCTGGCGCCGCGGCCGTTCGCCAGCACGAACGCGCCGGCCGCGCCGCCGCGGTTTTTGGCGATGCGCTCGGGAAACGCCAGCGCGACGATAACGCCGACCGACATTTCACCTTCCCCCTTGAGGGGGAGGTCGCCGCGCCAACGGGTCCGGCCCGAAGTGGCCGGCCCGACGACAAGCTCCGCGCGGCGTGAGGGGGGTGCCTTTTTCGATGACCCCCCTCCCCGGCCCTCCCCCTCAAGGGGGGAGGGGACAG
>Ga0187769_10001293_pt1 | contig 14196 bp, 11 predicted proteins | sample 0116_SJ02_MP02_1_FD_133140 | JGI IMG/M metagenome (GOLD analysis project Ga0187769, IMG submission 133140) | Tropical peat soil microbial communities from peatlands in Department of Meta, Colombia - 0116_SJ02_MP02_10_MG | ecosystem: Environmental > Terrestrial > Soil > Wetlands > Peat | place... | reverse complement strand
GTTGTCACGGTCCTTTGGTCTTCTTCCTATGTGCTGATAAAATGGGGACTGGCGGACATCCCTCCGCTCTATTTCGCAACGGTCAGGTATGCCCTTGCCTTCATCATACTCCTGGCGTTCGATTTAACGATGAGGACGAGAGGATCAGGGAATGGCACCGGTGGCATGAAGCAAGGCACTCTGCTCGTCATCGCCGGTTTGGGAGGGTACACAATCGCCCAGGGGCTTCAGTTTGTAGGGCTGTACTACCTCCCTGCGATTACCACTAGCTTCCTGCTCAACTTCAACCCGTTCTTCGTCCTCGTATTGAGCATCGGGATGCTCGGCGAGGGAACGTCTCTCACCCAACTGGGGGGCGTGGGGCTCGCACTGGTCGGCGCCTGGGCGTTCTTCAGCCAGCAAGCAGCGCTGGGAGGCCATGTGTTCGGCATTCTCATAGTGATCGTTTCGGGCCTGGGCTGGGCCTGCTACGTCGTGGTGGTACGGATGCTCCAGCGATTTGGGAATTTGGGCTCCCTTCGGCTCACTACAATCACCATGGGCATCGGGGTGGTCGGGATGGTTGTGCTCACCATCATAACTGGCCAGTATTCCCCCCTCACGCCACGAGGCGTCCTAATCATCGTCTGGCTTGCGACAGCCAACACCTCCCTCGCCTTCTTCATGTGGAATTGGTCCCTCAAGACAATCCCGGCCTATGAGCTCACCGTGTTCCAGGACCTCATGCTAGTGGAGATTGCTATCTTCGCTTTCGCGTTCCTGCAGGAGACTATCACGCCGCTCATGGGGGGAGGCATGGCTCTAGTCTTGGTGGGGGTGCTGATAGTGCAGTTCAGAGCTAGGAGTGGAAGGCTTAACCTCGTGAAGACCAAGAGCTAGCACGCATCCATTTTTAATGGGCCAATGGATACGCCGTTCGAATGCTAGGGAGGCTCCTTGTCTTCTGCGGGATTCCTGGCAGTGGCAAGACGACGATCGCTCGGCTGGTCGCCAAGGCCGAACCACCTGCCGTCCTGATCCAGACGGACGCGATGAGGTCCTTGGTGCCTGAGCCAAATTACAGCGCCGAAGAATCCGAACTTGTATACAGATCAGCAATGGCTGCAGCGAGGGTCTGGCTTGACGGCGGTCGGCTGGTAATCCTAGACGCAACTTTTGGGAGCACAAGACGGCGAGAGTCGACGCTGAGCGAGTTGTCTGGGCACTATTCTAGAGTTGATTTTGTGCATGTTGTTTGCGACCTGGAGACGGCGCTGCAGAGGAACTCAGCGAGGTCAGGATCGGCGGTGGTGCCCCCTGAGAGGGTGAAAGGAATCCTCTCGTCCTTCGAGGCGCCCGAGGGGGCCATCGTTGTGGACAGCTCGAAAATCTCCCCTGAAGCCGCGGCGGAGATGGTCTTGAGGAATCTCTTCTACCCCTTGGTGCCGCCAGAATAGAGCCCCTTGAGGAGATAGCTCTGGGCTATGAGGGAGAGTACGATTACTGGAACAGCGAGTATTATCCCTGCTGAGGCAAGCTGTGTCCAGACGTTGTTGCTGATTGTACCGCCTGTGCTGTCGGGGTCGAAGAGAATAGCGAACGTCGTGACCGTGTTAGAACCCATGGGTGGGAATGAGTAGTTGTAGGGAGTCTGGGATAGGACAAGTGGAAACAGGAGCAGGTGCCACGCGAAGATGAAGGCCACCATGCCCGCCGCAATGAGCCCAGGTCTGGCAAGTGGCATGACGATAGAGAAGAATGAACGAATCCTGGAATAGCCGTCCACCATCGCGGCTTCTTCGTACTGTTTAGGCAGGGAGTTGTAGAAGTTGCTCATGGTCCAGACCACGAACGGAATGGTGAAGAGGGGTTCGGTCAGAGTCAAGGCAGCCCAGCTGTTGATAAGGTGCAGATTGACGATGATGTAGAAGGCACCGAATACGAAGACTATCGACGGCAACGAGAAGATGTAGATCATAATTCCGAGCAGGCCCCTCCTTCGTTCTCTTGCGATGGTATAGGCTGCCGGCGCCGCCAGTAGAATCGTCAGTACGGTGACGGCCACCGCGACAGCCAAGGTGGTTATGATTTCGGGAGACGCCTGGCTGACCGTTGAGAGGAAGACGTCGGTGATTATCTTGGTAGGATAGATGATTGGAGGGAGGAGGTAGTCGAGAGATTGCGGCCGGAAGGCGACTAGCACCATCCAGTAAATAGGGAAGAGGATGAAGATAGATGCCAGCGCACAAATGATGTAGATGAGATACTTGAATGGGGCGTTCGGAAGGCGGGGGAGGGAGGGCATGTGGAGATGCAGGCTTGGCGGGTGCAGCCAGCTTGGCAGATGCAGTCTCCCCTTGCCCTGGCTCGAACCTCCCAGGGTTGTTCTGACGAGCAGTAGGCCCGGAATGCTCGCTATCAGGGCGATGAAGATAGCCGCGGCCAAACCCTGGGCCGTATACCCTACGTAGAACATCTCGGCATAGGCGTATACCACAAGGGTAGCCATGGTAGTCGGGGGAACGCCCCCGGCTCCGCTTATGATGTAGGGGAGGTCGAAGTTCCCGAAGGCGAGTATCAAGGTCATCAGGAAAGCAGTCATGATTGCCCCCTTGGCAAGGGGGAGTGCCACAGAGGAGTAGTAGTCCCACATCTCCATGCCATCCACCGAGGACGCCTCCTTCACCTGCTTCGGAACCGAGGTTAGCCCTGCCAGGATAATTAGGAACGCCAGCGGGATCCCCGCCCAAACGCTCACGAGGGTGAGCGAATACAGCTGCAATGATGGACCTAACCAGTCGATCGTAGGCAGCCCCACGGCTTTCAGAATGGGATCGATGGGGCCGTACCCTGGGTTGAACAGCGTGGCCCAGACTAGGGCGCTTGCAGTGAACGGAATCATGTACGGCAGATAGGCGATGAGCGATATGGCACGCTTGCCCCGTCTCCTGCTGTCTACCAGGATGGCGAAGGCCATGCCTATGAGCAGGGAGAAGACGGCGGTCCCCACCGAGAAGACCAGGGTGTTGTAAACGATCCTCGGGAAGTCGGTCAGCTCGAAGAGCTGGACGTATGACGAGAAGTCCGAATTGGGAGCGGACAAGACAATGGATATCGCCATCGGGAGCAGACCAAAGAGGATGAGGTAAACGACCGCTGGGATGTAAAATACTCTTTTGGAAAGGATGTCAATTACCCTGGACATGTCCCCCGCCTTCCTTGCTCAGGATGTGCAAGGCGTTTCTCTGAACACTGAACCGAACCTTCTGTCCCATCTTCAGCCCGCTGGCGTCAAGCACGATTGCTCTGATCTCGACCCCTGCTGTCGTGAGGTAGACGATGGTTTCCCTCCCTGCGAATTCGAACGCCGTCATCTCAGCCTCGTTGGGCCCAGCGCCCAAAATCAGTCCCTCCGGTCTTATGCCCACGTTGAACGTGCCGTCGGCTAGGCCGTCGAGTGGGAGGACGATTGGAGATGATACACCACCAGATACGTTAACCGTGAGCACGTTCAGGGGCGGACTTCCGATGAATGTGGCGGTGAACTCATCGGCGGGTGAGGCGTAGATTTCCTTGGGAGTGCCCACCTGGTGAATCTTGCCGTCGCCCATTATTGCTACTCTGTCGGATATGGAGAGCGCCTCGGACTGGTCGTGAGTCACGTAGATGGTGGTTATCCCGAACTTCCTCTGAACTTCCCTGAGGAACTTCCTGGCCGAGAACCTCAGCTGGGCGTCGAGGTTCGAAAATGGCTCGTCGAGAAGGAACACGTCCGGGTGCTTGATCAGAGCCCTCGCAAGGGCCACCCTCTGTTGCTGGCCTCCAGATATCTGACCTGGCCTGCGATTGAGCGTCCCGCCTATCCCCAGAAGATCCGCCATCTCCCTTGCTTCATTCATGGCGTTTGCCCTCTTCACTCCCTTGACCATCAGCGGAGAGGTTATGTTCTCCATGACCGTCTTGTTGGGATACAGAGCGTAGTCCTGGAACACCATGCCGATGTTCCTCTTGGCAGGTCCAAGCTTGTCCACCAGCTTGGATCCTATGTACACGTGGCCCGAGTCCTGCACCTCAAGGCCCGCGATAATCCTGAGAAGGGTGGTCTTGCCTGACCCCGACGGGCCGACAAGCGAGAAAAGCTCCCCTACTGAAATCTCCAGGTTCACGTGGCTGAACACCGAGAACTTCCCGAACTGCTTCGAAATCTCCTCCAGCCTGACCCCTGTGCCCTTTGCCTTTGTTTCGGGCAAAAAAGACGGGGTAGGCACTGAATTTCAGCCTACGGCCTTAATCCATGCTGCCGCGGCCGTACTCAGTGCCTGTTGCGCTGCGGATGTGCTGTTCGTGGTGCCAGTAAGGAAACTGTAGACGGGCTGGTTGAACGCAGGTATGAGGGTCGAGGACGTTATAGTGAGGTTCGGTGGGTTGGCCCAACCCTCTGCTCCCGTTTGGAACACCTGTTGTATTGCGTTCCTTGCCTGCTGGGGGATAGAGCCGTTGGCTGCAAGTATGTCAGTAGCCGCATGAGAGATGGGGAATTCGCCTGCGATGGTGTAAATTCTTGCGTTGACGCTTGGTGTTATCAGATACTGGATGAAAGCTGCTGCGAGAGCCTGGTTGTTAGAATACTTGTTTATGGCGTAGAAGTCCGTCCCAGTCTCAGCGTAGCCGCCGGGCTCAGTAGAAACCGCGATTGACGACGAGATGTTCTTGGATGAAAGGAGTGTCGAAGCGTCCGCCGTGAACATCAGGGCTCCCCATGCCTCACCCGCCTGGAGAGGCGCGAAGACAGTGCCGTAGTTCACGGTCGTCCCCGCTGGCTGCGGGTCGTACTGCATCAGGTTGTACATCATCTGAAGGGCCTGTGTCCCTGAAGTGCTGTTGAACGACGTCGAGGGGATACCGTTCGAAGCGGCGAAGCCGTTGAACATGATGTTGTAGTTGAGGAGTCCCCCGTTGGGGTTGTTTCCGCTGATGGACGAATCGTGGGAGTAGTAATAACCGAAGATGGCAGGATATGTGTCGATTATGTCGTGGCTCTCGGACCCGTCAGTGACCAATCCATACTTGACGGTGTGTGTCTGAGAAACCAGGAAGTTGTCCACGTCTAGAACGGACTGCCAGCTGGACCACGGCGGGCTCATGCTGAACCCGTACTCTTTCTGGAACTGCGCGTTTAGGGTCGGGTCACTGAGAAGGGTCTGGTTGTAGAAAATGGAGAAGGTGGCGGTGTCATAGGGGACGCCTATGAGCTCCTTCGTTCCGTTCACTTGATAGTAGCCTCCGAAGTTGAGCTGTGGTGCGGGGATGTCTGATGTGTTCAGGTTGACCAAGCCGTTCAGGTTCGTTACATACTGGGCGAAACCGAGGGCGCTGGTCGATGTGTCAGTGATGATGTCATAGGTGGAGGTTTTCGCCTTTAGCGAAGTCATCTCCGTGGTGGTATAGCTGCTGAACCCCTGGGCGGTGATTGTGATCTTTACTCCAGGGTGAAGTGCTTCGAACGAGTCCGCCGCGGCTTGGAGCCAGGCATTGGATGGGTCGGTGAAAGTAATCAGGTTGAGGGATCCGGTTAGGGCCGCTGTCGACGATGTAGTCGTTGTAGTGGTGCTAGTCGTTGTGGTTGTGCTGGTGGTAGAGGAGGTTGTCGTCGAGGATGTGCTCGAGGTGGAAGCGTAATAGGCGTAGGCAGCGACAGCAGCGATGATGATAATGACAACTATAGCGACAGAAACCGCAGTGCTGATTGCTGTTCGTGTTTTCTTATTCAATCAGGTAGTCCGCCCCATTTTTTACCGCGTTAAATGGGTTGCCTATTGAGAAAGTATAGAATTACATTAGGGGAATGGAGGCAACATGTCGCCGGGCACAAAGGGTTAGCAAGGAATCGCGGCGAGAATAAATAGAACAAAGAATGCGAGCCTCGAAAAGTGGAGGTGAACAGGAAGTTTGAAGGGTAACAAAGAAGCGAGGGCTGCCGCTCGCAAGGCCTTCAAAGAGGCGAAGCAAGCAGCACGGAAGAAGTATGAGGAGGCGGCGGACTTGGCGTGGAAGGTCTACAAGGAAGAAGTGGCCGCGGCGCGAAAGGTTCGAAAGGATACCATAGCCGCAGCAAAGGGCGCGAAAGCGAAACTGGAATAGCGCAGAGGAGATGTACTCCGCGTCCAGATGAGCCGTTGATTCTGCCTTTTCTCTATTAGGCATAGAGGACCTGAGGAACTTGAGCCTCCTGCTTCCTCAGGGTGCGCTCGACTGTCATGTCGAGGACGGCTTCCGCGATATCTCTCGCGTGCTCCGCAATCCGCCTCTGCGAGTCCATCAGGGCGTGCAGCACGTAGTATGTGTTACTGTCGCTACCGTTGAGCGATTTGACGAATTCCATCTCGCTGTCAACGAAGGAAGCCGCCTTCTCGACTACCGCGTCCGCTCCCTAGTAAAGCACGCTCTAGCCCTTCCCAACCGGCTCCTTGCGACGTGATTAGCCTCTGTCACTTACTTCTCTAGTAATTCCGTTGACAGTGCCATGAGCTCGCCGCATGCGGGACACTTCTTCGTCAGTGTGGTAGAGTATACGACCCCGCAAACGGTGCACACTCTCAGCGACTTCCTGCTCACAGCCATTTTGCTCACTGACATTGAGCAGAAAACCCCAAGAGGGGATTAAAGAGGCGATTCACAATATTTCAGATATCTACAATATTCCCAATATGGTTCCTGCTAGCTCGCGCTCAGCGTCTTCAGGAACCCAGATGCTATGTTCAGACGCCGCATCAGAGACCTCTTCTTCACCTGGTGGGCCTGCATGCGTCTGAGTATGCTGTTGAGGGCGAGCAACGCCTCGACGAGGTGAGGACCCTTGTTCAGCATCACGCACTCAGACCTCTCCCCGGCGGCGGCGTCTGTCACTTCCGCCCTGGATGGCATCCCGCTCTTCGTCAGCCCTTCGAGGACCTGCGTCGCCCAGATGGTGGGCATATGGGCGGCCTCGGACATCCAGAGTATCTCCTCTTGCACCTCGGCCAGCCTCTCGTACCCGCACTCCACCGCCAGGTCTCCTCTGGCAATCATCACCCCCGAAGTCCGACCTCGCATCGACTCAAGGAGGAGTGTGGGGAGCTGCTCGAACGCTCTTTCCGTCTCGACCTTGATGACTATTGCCATGTCCGGTCTCCCGAGTTTTTCGAGCTCCGCCCGAAGTTTCCTCAGGTCCTCCGTCGTGCGGACGAAAGAGTATCCAATCATGTCAGCGTACGTTGTGATGAAGCGGAGGTCCTGCATGTCCTTCGGGGTGAGTGGCGGGAGCCTGAGGTTTGTGGCTGGTAGGTTGATCCCCTTGTCCTCTCTGAGTTTGGTGCCTCGGGGAGCAACCTGAATCACTTCGTCCCTGAGCCCTTCCGCCGAGGCGGCCTTCACTGAACCGCCAATCTTGCCGTCATCGAACCAGATTCTCTCGCCAGGCTTTACGAACTTGAGCGCCTCGGGCAACGTGCATGGTATCTGGCTCGGCTCTCCCCGGTAAGCGGGCCTGCCGGGGGCCTGTGCCGCTGTGATGACAAGCGTGTCCCCTTTTCTGAGCACGATTGGGTTCTCCAAGAATGGAATATTCGACACGACGGTCGAGTATTCCCTCCCTCTCCTTGCTAGGACCAGTCTGGTCGTCGCGCTGAGGTAGATCGTCTTGCGGGAGGTCGCTTTCACGTCTCTTCTCTTGTCGACCGTTATGGTCATCGACCGTGCCGACCCGCGAGAGTCCTCCAGAGTCACGACGTCGCCGTCTTGGAGCATCCCCAGCCATGTGGCGTCAACCTGTAGCACCGGTATTTCGTCGGCGAGAGATTTCGTGCTGCCTTCTGCCGAGAGGAGTACAGTTGCCGGCCGGGTGACGCGGCCGTAGGCATCCCTGTCGGGCCTAATCCTCAACACCTGGGGGCCCGGTTCGAGCTTCCCGGTCCTCATTTTCGGCCCTGCGATGTCCATCATGACCGTGCACTTCCTCCCTACTTCTCTTTCGGCCCTACGCAGGTTCTCCACCATCGCGAGCCATGCGGGTTCCGAGTCATGGGCACAATTGATTCGCATACAATCCATCCCGGCTGCCACCATGTCCCTGACCAAGGTGTAGTCGGTGGCGGCCTCGCTCGGCATGGTCGCCATCATCCTCACCTCTCTGCCAGGCTCGCTCGGGCCGAACAGTGCTTCGGTGTTTGACTCTAGAATCTTCCTTCCTTCGAGCGGAGAGACTCCTTCAACAGCCGGTTCGATTACAACGGGTTCGTGGGCGAGCCTCTGGAGAATCCTGATGACGGCGTCGATGTTGTATAGGACATGGCCCTCGGAACGTCCGAGCGAGGAGATGCCCATCAATTCGAGCTTCTCCTGAAGGTTTCTGATGTCCTGGCGGCGGAGCGCTACGTAGTGGAGCAGGTTGGCCGCGCTTGCCCTTCTGGACCCGAACTGGTTCAGGTCGACGCTCGATTCGAGTTCCAGCATGGTGCCGCGTATCCCGTTCAGCTGGTGGATCAGGTCTAGTAGGTCGACTCGACTTGGGAAGCCGTTGGTCTTCCGAACAGGGCTACGCGTACCTATTGCCGACAGGTTGAAGCACTTCCGGGACTGCGTCCAAAGGCGCGTCCTAGTTCAATGTTAGCAACATAGAATATTGAGTCGAAGGGATTCGAGCTCGTTCCTGCCGTTGCTACCACTCGAAGTTCCTGTGAGGGCTTTACTCTTCTTCGCTGACCCTTTTCCCGACCACGTGAAGCTCGACCTCGAACTTCTTCACCCGTTCCTTGCCTTTCTGCACTGAGGCTAGCTGGTCCCCATACTTTTTGTTCCTCGCGCTTTTCGCGTATTTCTTGGCAGCTTCCTCGCCGTCCCAGAGGGAGATGGCGACGAACTTGTCCTTCTTCCCGGCGGGACGGAGAAGGTAGAGCCTCCTCATGCCTTCGATCTCGCCTGCCGTTGCAGCAACATTATCCCTGAACCTCTTGACGAACTCGTTTCCCTTCCCTGGCTTTGCCTTCATCGTGATTATTCGCACGAACCTTGTATTTGCCATGGAGATGACGGCTCTTGTCGTCAAGATAAGCGTAACGAGGGAGGCCTTGAACGAGTGTCGACTCGAGTTGGTGCCGGAAAAATCGGGGTTATTTTTCCGCGCATTTCGGGACGACTTTTATTAATGCCACAAGTCTCTCGGGAGCGCGTTTGTAGCTTGTCCGTCAGGGTAGCCATAGATGTCGGTGGCACCTTCACCGACCTTTGCGGCCTCAATGAGACAACTGGCGAGTACACATTCGTGAAGGATTCCACCACACCCGAGAACTATGCCGCAGGAGTGATCAACGTCGTCGTCAAGAGCGGCATAAAGGGGGAGGAGATGAACCGGTTCATCGGTACGGGGTCTACCATGGTGATAAACGCCCTGACCGAGAAGAAGGGAGCCAAGACAGTACTTGTCACCACGAAGGGGTTCCGAGACGTACTGGAGCTGCAGAGGTCCAACAGGACGGACATCTACAACCTGTTGTACCAGAAACCGATACCTTTCGTGCCGAGGCGCTTCAGATACGAGGTGGACGAACGGACCGGCTATGACGGGAAGGAGATGCGCCCCCTGAACGAGGATGACGTGCTTAAGATTGCCGACGCCTGCAACGAGAACGGCGCCGAAGCGATAGCCATCGCGTTCTACAACGCCTACGCCAACCCCAAACACGAGATGGAGTGTTACGACATCCTCAGGAGCAGAGTGAAGACGCCATACATTTCGATGTCCCACGACCTCTCGAGAGAGTGGCGCGAGTACGAGCGGATGAACACGGCCGTCATGAACGCCTTCGTACAGCCGAAGGTCTACCAGTATCTTACGACCCTGGACAAGGAACTCAAGAGGCTCGGCACCAAAGTGAGGGCCCATGTAATGCAGAGCAATGGAGGCGTCTCCACGTTCGAGCAGGGGAGAAAGACGCCCATCTACCAGGTGGAATCTGGACCCATTGGCGGGGTCATAGGTGCGCAGGCAATCGGAAAGACAATCGGAGTGACAAACATGATCACCTTCGACGTTGGCGGAACGACGGCAAAGACGTCCCTGATTGACTCTGGCAGGATGAAGATAAACACTGAGTATCACATCGGCCGGAACCAGTTCTTCTCCGGCTATCCGGTCAAAGTCCCCGTGGTGGACATCGTCGAGATAGGTGCAGGGGGAGGAAGCATCGCCTGGGTCGACGAGCTTGGTTCGCTCAAGGTAGGGCCGCAGAGCGCCGGGGCGGACCCGGGTCCGGCGTGCCAGGACAAAGGGGGAACCGAACCGACGCTCACGGACGCGTTCGTCCTCACCGGAGTCATCGACCCCAACTACTTCCTGGGCGGGGAAATCAAACTCAGGCGTGAACTCTCGGAGAAGGCGTACGGAAGGGTCGGAGCGAAGCTGCACTTGAAGCCGATAGACGCGGCAATAGGGGCAATCGAGATCGCGACGGCAAACATGGTGAACGCCATCAAGCTCGTGTCAGTGCGACGGGGGTACGATCCGAGGGACTTCGCAATGGTGGCCTTCGGAGGGGGCGGGCCCATGTTTGCAGTCTCTCTCGCCGAGGAGCTCGGGATCAGGAAGGTCATAGTGCCGCGTGTCCCAGGAGTCTTCTCTGCCTGGGGGATGCTGATGACGGACCTCAGGCACGATTTCATCCGCACGAAGGTCATCAGCATGGAGCGGGGCAACCTGAAGGAGCTACAGGGTATACTGGACGAGATGAAGGACGAGGCCGCAAAACAGCTTGAGCAAGAAGGGATCGAGAAGAAGGACATGAAGTTCGAGGCTCTCTTCGACATCCGCTACAGGGGACAAGAGCACACGATCTCTACCCCCGTTCCACTCGAAGTCGCGGCCGAGGGCTCGCTCCCGCTGATCCACAAGCGGTTCCAGGAGCTGCACTACAAGGCCTACACGTTCAACCTTAAGGACCCGACTGAAGTGGTCAGCATACGCATCGTGGCCCTCGGCAAGGTCAAGAAACACCCGCCGAGGCCGATGAAGGCGTCAAGGGACAAGAGGGCGAAGCCGGCGAAGACAAGGTCGGTGTATCTAGACGAGTCAGGTTTCAAGCACCTCCCCGTCTATCGCAGGGAGTCAATCCCCATCGGAGCGAAGATTCGCGGGCCGGCGGTCATAGAGGAGCCGACGGCGACAACGATCATCAGAAAGGGGAATGTCATGACCAACGACAAGTACGGGAATCTGGTGGTGGAGGTCTAGGGCCTTGCCAAAGATGTCCGACTTCACGCTTGACATTATCGAAAGCAACCTAATCGCCTCGGCCGAAGAGACTTTCTCCGCCTTCGGAAGGGCGAGCAAGAGCCCGGTCATCTACGAGGTCCTAGACTACGCGGCGGGCCTCACAGACGCCGACGGACTGCTCGTCGCCCAGGCGAACGGGGTCCCGGGTTTCCTAGGCACACTTGACCTGGCGGTGCAGGATTGCATCAAGAAATTCGGGAAGGACGGGTTCTCCCCCGGAGACGTATGCATAGTCAACATCCCATACAGCAGCGGGACCCATCTAAACGACGTCAACCTGATCATGCCTGTCTTCGTCCAGGGGCGAATAGTCGCGTTCTCGGCCATCAAGGGACACTGGAGCGAGGTCGGGGGGATGCACTTCGGGAGCTGGACTTCGGACTCCACTGAAATCTACCAGGAGGGACTCATCTTCCCTCCGATCAAGCTGTTCGAGAAGGGGAAGGTCGTACAAGCGATGGTCGACATGATCAAGGCCAATGTCAGGACGCCCGAGATGACCCTCGGAGATATGGAAGCGCACGCGGCGTCGCTGAGGGTGGGGGCGAAGAGGATCGAAGACATTTGCAAGAAGTATGGAGTTGAAACTGTCCTGAACGCGATGGAGAGGATCCAGGAGAAGGGGGAGAAGCTCGCCAAGCTCAGGCTGAAGGAGCTCCCTCATGGCACCTTCGAGGTCGCTGACACGGTCGACGACGACGGCATCACGGACACCCCTATACCTGTCAGGGCGAAGGTCACTATTTCCGACGACGAGTTCGTCATCGACCTCAGAGGGTCGGGGAAGGAAGCGAAGGGTTCCATCAACTGTCCGTGGTGCGCGACGGTATCGGCAGGAAGGGCGGTCTTCAAGTCGGTCACGGACATTCATAGCCCGGTAAGCGATGGCTGTTTCAGGGCGCTCAAGATACTTGCCGACCCAGGAACACTCTTCAACCCTCTCCCTCCGGCTCCGACTTCGACATACTGGGAGTCAATGGCGTTCATCACCGATCTTGTGTGGCACGCCCTGGCCCCGCTCATCCCAGACAAGCTCCCCGCAGGCCACTTCCTCAGTGTCTGCGGTACAATCGTCGGAGGAGTAGACGACAGGACGAAACAGGCCTTCGCAATAGTCGAACCCCAGCCAGGAGGGTGGGGAGGAGGGCGCGGCAAGGACGGGGAGAGCGGGCTGGTCTGTTCTGGGGACGGCGAGACCTACATCATGTCGAATGAAGTGATGGAGGTGAGGTATCCAATCGTGGTCGAGCAGTACGCGCTAAACGTGGGTGATGGTTCAGGGAAGGGGAAGCACAGGGGAGGATTCGGGGTCGTAAAGGACTACAGGATCAACAACAGCAACGCCAGCTTCACCTCATCCATGGGGCGCTCGCTCTATCCCTGCTGGGGAATCAACGGGGGCGGGAACGGGACCCCGAACTACTTCGTGATTGAGAAGGGGAGCCAGAGCCCCCGCAGGCTGCGCAAAGTGGCTGCAGAGGCGATGCAAAAGAACGATCTGGTCAGCCTCAGGACAGGAGGAGGGGGCGGATTTGGGAACCCGATGGAGAGGGAGCCCCAGCGGGTGCTCAGTGATGTAATCGACGGCTACATTACCACCGAGCAAGCGAAGGATGACTATGGCGTAATCGTGGACACCGGGACAATGAAAGTCGATGAGCAGGAGACCGCCAACCTCAGACAGGCGGCTGCTCGAGGATAGCCTGGGCTCAAGTGGGCAATCGGGCGGCCACGATTCGGTCCTAATTCCATCAACCCGGCGTAGCACCCCATACTTGATTGGGTGAGGATGCTTTGCAGGCTCCCATCCCGGAGGCTCTTTGCGGAGTCCTAGCCTCCGACCTTTACCCTTAGACCGATTTCCTCCAATCTCTCCTTAATGTGTTTCAGCTTCTCCGCTGAAGGAGCGGCACGAGCCCCCATCCTGTAACTCAACCCGAGTCTCCTGTACTTCTCGGAGACGTCATGGTAAGGCAGGAGGTCGACCTCACTGATTCCCCTGAGACCGCAGGCGAAGTTCCGAAATTCTTCTATGTTCTTCTCCGTGTCGTTTATCCCCGTGATTACCGGGAACCTTAGGATGACGTCCCTCCCCCTCCTTTCTGCAAGCGTTTCGAGGTTCCTTTTGATGAGACTATTGGAGATGCCAGTGTATTTCTTGTGATCCTCATTATCTAGGAGCTTAAGGTCAAAGAGGAAAAGGTCGACATAGTCGATGATTGACTCGAAGGTTCTGGTGGGAGCATGGCCCGACGTCTCCAGAGCTGTGCTTATTCCTCTGCTTCTGCACAGAACCAGCAGTTCCTTCAGAAAAGCAGGTTGGAACAACGGTTCTCCACCAGAGAACGTTACACCGCCTCCCGAATTATCGAATAGAAGGATGTCTTTCTCGATCTCCCCGACCAGTTCTTCCGCGTCTATTTCTCGCCCAGCTATCGATAGAGCTCCCGAGGGGCAAGCCTCAACGCACAAAGCGCACACGTCGCAAGCCGAACGATTGACAACCAAACCGTCTCCATCGAATGACAGAGCGCTCGACGGGCATGTTGGGATGCATCTCTTCGACTGGATGCACTTGTACTCGAAGTGCCACAGGCTCTTCGCGGCAGACAATCCCTCCGGGTTCTGACACCACCAACACCTCAGGGGGCAGCCCTTCATGAACACCAGAGTTCTTATTCCAGGACCATCATGTATTGCGAACCGCTGGACATCAAAGATTACTCCTTTAGTTCTCCGGGCGGTGGAGGTCGACCTCCGTTCGAGACCGAATGCCGCCTTTGGCAGCGAGTTAGAATCCCTTGTGCTCTGTCCTGGCAATTATCTCATCCTGAAGCCCTTTGGGGAGGTTCACAAAGTAGTCGCTGTAACCAGCGACCCTGACCATTAGGTCCTGGAAGTCCTGGGGCCTC
>Ga0187769_10001292_pt1 | contig 14199 bp, 11 predicted proteins | sample 0116_SJ02_MP02_1_FD_133140 | JGI IMG/M metagenome (GOLD analysis project Ga0187769, IMG submission 133140) | Tropical peat soil microbial communities from peatlands in Department of Meta, Colombia - 0116_SJ02_MP02_10_MG | ecosystem: Environmental > Terrestrial > Soil > Wetlands > Peat | place... | reverse complement strand
TACTACGGCGAGACGCAAAGACGCATCAAACTAGTGTTTGCGGGAGCAGACGCTGCCGCGGAACGCGACCCATCTAAACCTATATTCATGTATTTTGAAGAAGTAGACGCCTATCTGAGCCGACGCACAAGCAATGAGTTCAATCGGGTGCACAACGAGACGACTGCCTCCCTGCTATCCGAGATCGATGGCTTTCATAAGCACAACACCTGGCTGATGGCCTCAACCAACCGGCTTGCTGATCTCGATCCCGCCAGTGTGAGAGGTTCAAGGTTCGGCACAAACATCATTACGTTCACATCCCTCAGGCGTGATGGCGCTCGCCAGATCTTCCAAAAGCATCTTCAAGACAAGAAACTTCATGCTTGGTATCCATTCGAAGACGGAGACCCCGCCGGCACGGTGGAATCGCTGCTCGCGATGCTGTATTCGCCCAATGGGGACAACCACATTGCTGACCTACAATTCAGCGATGGAAGCAAGCGAACAGTCAGAGCCAGCGATGGACCCCTCACCGGCTCAGAGATAAGCAAGATTTGCCGACACGGCAAGGAACGCGCGATGCTGCGGTACCTCAAACGCGGAGAGAAGGGCATCCGCCTCGAAGACCTGCTCTCTGGCGTGGACCGCTTCTACGAAGACACGGCCGCAAAACTGAGGCCGCATAACGTCCGCGACTATTTCGATCTCCCCGATGACCTTCAAGTGACGAAGGTCGAGCCCGCGCGACGCCTGAAGATGGCGAACTTGCGTGTGGCGTGAGGATAGCCATGACCAGGCAGATCCCCAAAATGATCGGTTCCGATGCCGAATTCGCGAACTATATTCGCGGCCGTCGCGGCGACAGCTCCTACGAGGCAGTGCGTCTGCTCCTCGAGGCTATTCCGGGGGTTCCGGCAATGTCCATGTGGCGCTGGCGCGAGAGCCTTGCGTACAGCGAACTCCCGACCGACATGGGTCGCCGCTATCTTCTTAACGGAGCTTGCTTTTACAACGACAGTGAACATTGTGAAGGTCCAACGCCGGAGTGCCTCACGGTTTCTGAGTTCCTCCACCACTGGCGCGCTGTTTTGCTCCGGCTGCAACGGGCGGCCACTCGCATTAACCGGAGTTTGCCGGACGGGGAACGGCTGTGCGTGGGCGTCAACAACAGCGACGGCCATTCGAACAGCTGGGCATCTCATCTCAACGTGCTGATGACTCGCGAAGGCTTCGATGCACTGTTCCAAAAACCCGTGCATTTTCTTTGGCTCGCCAGCTTTCTGACAACCAGCCAGATCTACACAGGCGCAGGCAAGGTGGGAAGCGAAAACGGGGCGCCGCCATGCAAATATCAACTCTCGCAACGCGGCGGCGATTTTTTCCAGGCCCTCATGAGTCTGAACACCATGTACCGCCGAGGACTAATCAACGAAAGGGATGAGGCGCACGCGAAAGAAGGCTTCTCACGCTTGCATTGCATTTATTACGACTCGAACCTATCGGACTTTGCAACGTACCTGAAAGTGGGCGCGCTTCAATTGGCATGCGCCATGCTGGAGGCCGACTGTGTAGATTCATCCGTATTGCTCGAAGATCCGGTGGAAGCCTCGCAAACTATTTCCCACTCGCTGGGACGCACTCCCGTGCGCACTCTTCGCGGCAAAAATACCACCGCGCTCGATCTTCAGTACCGCTTCGCAGAATCGGCAGCGCGATTCGTAAAGGAAGGTCTCGCCGATGGCATTGTGGGGGAGGCGGAAACCATTATCACTCGCTGGGTGAGCACACTGGATTTGCTGCGCAGAAGGGAGTTCGAAAAACTGTGCAGGCGATTAGATTGGGCGGCCAAATATCGCCTGATCGAAAGAGCAGTCGCGGCGGGCCGATGCACTTGGGACGCGCCCCAGGCCAAGATGTTGGATCACGCCTACGCCAGCCTGGACGAAGATGAGGGGCTGTTCCTGGCGATGGAACGCAACAATCTAGTCGACCAATTGACCGACCCGCAAAGAATAGCTGCATGTCTCGATCAGGCGCCGGAAAGCACGCGGGCATACGCGCGCGGGAAGTTGCTGGCACTCGGGGGCGAAGCGGTCGTCGAAATGGACTGGGACCGCATCACATTCTTGCTTCCCGAAAACACACGAAGGAACCTTGCGGTTCGGACTTTTGACATGTCTGACCCGCTTTTCTGGTCTAAGCAGAACACACAGCCGGCGTTCGAAAACGCGACAGGGCTTGAGGACGCTCTAGATAAGCTGGAGTCTTTGCGCCCAGATTTTCCAACACTCGAGCAACGGGAGAAGAACGATGGACAACCAACGTATTCGTCAAACTGACAGCCCTAAGTTGCAAAGTGACGTCTTAGCTGAACCGGAGGGGATGGAAGCCTTGCGGGAGGCGCGAAAAGGCAGCCGTGCACTCCTGCGCGCAGCCGATGACGTGATCAAGCGCGTGCTGAGTCGCAACAGTGAGCAGTTTCTGGAGGAGGCGAGACAGCATGGAGGCCAGTAGATGCCCCTCGATCTGGTGTTCGGCTTCGAAACAGAATGGATGAGCTTCTCCAAGCGCGCCGCGCCTGAGGAGGCAGCGAGATGCGCACTGGCAGCGCTCCAGGCGCGCGTGCCGAACCTGCCCGTTCATAACGCTTCGGGGATATTCTTGGAGAATTCGTCCCGCTGCTATCTCGATTGTGGGCATCTCGAAACATCGACTGCCGAAGTGAACGACCCGCTCCATCTTGTGGCTTGCGTTAAGGCGATGGAGAGGATTCTGATGGATATTTCGAGGCCCGCTTCCCAGTTGCTGGGAGGAGGCGCCGCGATCAAGTTCGGCAGAGCCAATGTGGATCCATCCTCCGGAGCGACGTACGGCCAGCACGAGAGCTTCCTCAGCGCGCATCCCAATGAATTCTACGCCAAGGATCTTTTGCCGTTTCTGGTGACTCGGCCGGCCTGGAGTGGGGCTGGAGGACTAGTGCCGACGGGCGGAGGAGTGGATTTCGCAGTGGCGCCGCGGCTGCTGCTCTTTTCCAGCATAAGTGGCTCGGGAAGCACCTCAGACCGGCCCATCCTGCACATTCGCAACGAACCTTTAGCAAGTTCGGGCAGTCACCGCGTCCACATCATCGCTGGCGAAACGCTTTCGAGCGAGCAGGGCCTATACCTGAAAGCCGGCGTCACCGCGTTGGTGGTGCGAGCCATCGATCTCGGGGGCCACATCCGCATGGAGATCGATAATCCATTGGCGTCGCTGCATATCGTGGCTCGGGATCCTCGCTGCAAGGAGATGATTAGGCTTTCGGACGGCCGGCGCTTGACCGCCGTGCAGATCCAGTTTGCGTACTTGACCCTGGTCGAAAAGCACCTTGACGACATGCCGGCTTGGGCCCCGGCCGTGTGCCGGCGCTGGCGTACGACATTGGCTGCCCTTGCCGAGGATCCCATGCTGCTGGGCCGGACCCTAGACTGGCCGATTAAGTACAACCTTTGGAATGCATACGTCCACAAACTCGAACGCGACAGTAAGCGAAAGGGTTTACTCGCCGCGTTACGCGAAGCAGCCGGCAATACGGCATGCCAGGCAAACGCGCGGCATAGCCGCGCGAAGCTGTCTGAGATTCTTGATGTCCGCTTCGGCATCCTGGGCGAAGGGATTTTCGACATGCTGGACCGCCAGGGCGTGTTGCAGCACCGAATGCTCGAAGTTGAATCCATTGAGCAGGCGATGAAGGAGGCTCCGCCCGGCACTCGCGCGCGTCTGCGTTCGCAAGTCATCAAGGAAATGGCGGGCCGAAGAGAAGGAGCCTGCGCCTGGGAATTTGTCTTCGACGGCGAACGGGGTGTCTTGGATCTCGGCGACCCAAGAGCACAGTCGGCCGAATGGCGCAAGCCGCGATTGCACGAGCTGCCACCGGCGCGGCGGCCCAGGCGCGATCAAATCGTGGCTCTTGCTTTCCCATTGTGGCAAGAACGTGGCTGCCCGGAAGGGGATCAGCAGGCGGACTGGTACCGTGCCGAACAGCGCCTCCGTGAGGAAGGCAGCGCTTTTTGAGACCCTCGGGGAAGGCAAAGAAAACAAAGAGACATGTCGAGAGGAGAAAGCCCCAGCGGCACGCCCTGCCGGACCATTCCTGGCTTGTGAGCCTTAATGGTCGTCCGCTACAGGTTTTGGCATAACTCGCCGACTTTAGTGGCCTGCTCGCGTCAAAAGCTTGCTAGCAATCTAGGAATTTAGTAGTTTACGAGCCATGAGCTGGCTCTCAGTGCGACAACTGATTCTGGACGACATCTCCAAGCGCGCAATCGGCGTGGAGCTTGATTCTGACGCGGGTTACGCAAAACGCGCGAAATGTAGCGTGCCTACGGTCAAGCGGGCTATGGCCGACCTAGCCAGGCTTGGCTACGTTGTTCGCAGGAAAGGCCTGAAAACGAGAACCTGGGGACGCCCAGCGGTCGTTTCAGGAAGCGACTTTAGCTTCAGCCGTTCGGTAAAACTGCGTGGGTCGAACCTCATCACACGATTGATTGAAAAGTCACGCCGTTTGCCTAATCGCTTGTCCAGCAGGGATGTTGAGAGGCGAGCACACAGCACTCTTGGGTTGAAGAGAAACGAGCCCTTCTTCGTAATCACGAGACTGCGGATTATAGACGGCCGTCCCCTGGTGATCCACCGCAGTTATCTAAACCCGTCATACTTCCCTGCCACCTTCCTGGCGGACCACGATTTTAAGGATGAGTCGCTCCTTGATATCCTGGAGAACTGCCGGATGCGAGTTCGCAGCCGGGAGACGCGCATCCGAGCTGTGCTCCCAACCGACGAAGAGTGGGAAATGCTGAGCATTGGGAAGGAACCGAAGGAGCCCGTGCTCGACATCGAGCAAAGCCTCTATGCGCTCTCGCAGGCGACTGGGGAACTTATTATCGCTGAGTATATGCATGCCACCTATGCTCACTGGGAATATCTGATTAGTGACCGGGGAAGAGGCGCTCCAACTCGGAGCAAACAATGAAAAAGAACCTCGTTCTCGCTTTGCCGCAAGTAACTGTCGACTACACTTTCAAAGTTCCCGGCCATATTGAGGAAATTTGTAATGTGTTTGTCAGCCGAAATTATTTCTCGAAGGAACACCACGCTGATCTGACAGGCATCGCTAGATCCGGGCTGCAACGGGACCTCAAACTGGCTCTGGATCCAGGTGAGCTCGAACACTTTGGGTTAGCATTGGACTACGTCAGGGGCGAATATCCTCACCTGCAACAGGAGCAGATCGGGGGCAACCCCGGGATTTTTGCCCTTCGAGGATACTATTTGGACCCAGAGGGCCGGGATCCGTCGCTGCCGACCGTCCAGTACATTGGACTCCGTCCAGAATCGTACATCGAGTTCGAAAGCAGGAAGATAATCGAAGATCCTCCCTTCCACAAGGTCTTACAAAGAGTTTTTAACGAAAATTATTGCGTTACGATTCGCAAGAAGCCGATAACCATGTCTCTTGAGGGCAACTTCAAAATCATCTTCGTCAACGGGATCGGCAGAACGCTGGACGAGCTAAGAGGGAAGGACGGTAGTTTTTCCGCCTACGTTGATCGCCTGGAACGGTTGAGCGCCGAGCATGTGGAAGCAAGAATACTCTTCGCGTTTCCGGCCGTGCCGTATTCCAGGGACGCTGAAGCCAAGCGCCTAAAGGATGAAGCCCAGGGCCTAAAGGATGAAGCCCAGGGCCTAGACGCCGAAGCCAAGCGCCTGGACACTGAAGCCACGCGCCAAGAGGCCGAAGCCAAGCGCCAAAAGGCCGAAGCCAAGCGCAAAGAGGCCGAGGCCAAGCGCCTAGACGCTGAAGCCAAGCGCTTAGAGGATGGAGCCGCGCTCCTAAAGGAAATCAAAGATAGATTCCAAGACAGGGCGCTGTTTTTCTTTGGGTCCAGTTCTTTTCGTGATGGAACCGTCTTGAATGTGGACCGGGCCAGGTTCACCTGGGTTAAGCTGTTACAAGGAGCGCATATCCTCTCGATGAACGAAACGGAGCTGGCTGATTTGCACACCGCGGTGGTTGGCAACGGCACATTTCAGGAGAAGGCGCTCTCTTACAAGCTCATGGAACTTCCGATCGAAGCGATCAAAGTCTGTCATTCTTCCGCCGGTTCTCTCATGGATCCTGGCCCCGATCCCGGAAGATTCCTTAACGCGCAGTTATTCGCGAAGGACCCATCCGCTTTCCTCGAAAATAGCCTCTGGCTTGCCACTGACGGCGCCGCCTATGGCATCGCGTCACAGTTTGGCAATCAAGCGACCGAAGCTGCTGTGAGGATCTTCTCTGTTAGGGTAAAGAGCAGAAATACCGGTACGTTCAGAGCCGTCTTTCTGAACGTGTTGGAAAGAATGCCCCCGGGGCTTATCGCCGTTCCCGCCCCCATGGTCGCGAGGGGGCACTCAAAATCCGCACTGACCGGGGTGGGGGCCCGTTTTGATGGTTTGCTGGCGACGTTTCTTATGCGCTCGTGAGGATTTCTTGTGGCTGAGCCAGAGTTTCCGTGCAGAGGGAACTGAAGATGTTTCGCCATCCAGCCCTTATGTTTAGTCTTTTCATTCGATCAAATGTGGAGGTTGTCTTATGAGCGGCGAAACAGCAAAAGACACTGAGTCCATCGCGAATCTGATTCGCAATTACATCTTCAAACACAGGCTCGCCGATGGCTCGCCCCTCCCCCCTCCTCGTGAACTCGCTGCGCAACTTGCGTGCGATGAAACTTCCTTGATCAAGGCCCTCCGGAGCGAAGAGGCAAAACAAATGATGTCGTACGCCGGAGGCGCCTGGACCGTCCTATTGCCCGAAACAATCAGCCATCATTCTCTCTCATTCACCAGGTCAGCGAAGAAGCCTTTAGCAACGAAGCTAATTGAAAAGGCCATGCGGGAGCCAATGGACGATGACAGCCATCCGTTTTATCTTGTCGAGCAACAAGCTCGAGAGGCTCTTAGCCTGCCACCAGATTCGAAGTTCATCGTCATCGAGCGCCTTAGACTTCTTGACCAACGTCCAGGCGCATTGCAACGCGCTTACCTCAATCCAGCACGATTTCCGGAAGACTTCCTCGAAGCCCACGATTTTGAGAAGGAATCTCTAATTGCGATTTACAAACAATGCGGATACACGCAGCTGTCGCGCGACACGGTCCTATCTGTGCGGGATGAGTTAAATACCTATCAGAAGAACGTCCTGCGGGGACTTGGATTCGATGCGCAGACTTCGGCGGTGTTAGACGCTGAGCAACGCCTTTATGCAGAAGACCCGCATCATAACTCTCGTTTTGTACTGGAATTCTTGAACGCAACATACCTTGGGGGGTGGAGGTATGAGATCAAGAACCGCCCCGCTTCAGTGTTCCCATGAGACCCAGTTTTCAATGGGGAGTTCACTGCGAATTTCACATCGAGGGCTATAAGAGAGCCATCCTTTCCGTCCCTGCGCTGTTTGCAGCGGCCCGCTTTCACGAGAAGGATTTGCTATCGCAGCGCGCTCAGATTGAAGGGAAAGCCACACTAGCGGAGCATCTGCGTTTCTTAAGCGACCGGAACATCATTGGGGGAAGCACCCCACTGCTGGCCATTGGCGTCCGCAATAATCTTGTCAACCTGCGGGCGCCCATAATGTGGAATGGCCGAGCCTATGCCGTCGAGGGAGAACGTCCGGAAGAAAGCCTTCGTCCCTACTACGGAATCGGATGCCGGGCGGGGAAATTACGGATCGGGCAAGCTCTTGGCGGTACCCCGGAGGTCTGGCAGGATTTCTTCATCTCCGGTATCCCAGTGCTTTGGGACAATGTCGATGATGAGACCTTGCTCAACCTTATCTTGGTCGAGGCGGCGGACCACTCGCATGTTTTTCGGCTGCCACGAGGCCGTCATCCCCATGCGACAGATGCGACCCGGCAAGCTTGGTTGCAGCTCCACAACATATTCGCGGCTAACCTCCATTCTGATTTCGCAACAGCCGTGGCCGCGATGCGGCGTGCTGTTGCCACCATCGAGCCGCCGTTGTCGCGTTGTGACGACTACTTGCATGCTGTCGTTGGTATCCGAGAAGACGGAACAATCGTTTGTATCTATGCACATGGCCGCCTGGAAGCGCTTGGCCGGAGAGCAAAAAGCTTGGGCTGTCAACGCGCGGTATGCGTAGAGAATTCTGGCTCAGTCATGCCGACCTATTTCCCGAATGGGTGGAATGGTGAGCAGATACCCCTATTGCGAGCGCCGAACTTTGGCCCGTATGGGCGGGCGCTGCTAATATTCGAACTCGAGAACAGTGTCTTCTCGTCGTTCCCAGTCCTTCAACAGGGCCGATTCTAAGTGCGCGACGAACCGTTGCATACAGCTTAGATTACCCCAAGCCGAGCTCGTCATCAGTGGTCATTTTTTGCTTGACATAGTAATCTACCTATCGTAAGATGTCTACGTGCGGTGACGAGGTAGACGGCCATGGCCTCCCGGGTTCAACAACTGCAGCTGGCGCCTGAACAGGTCCAGGTATGGCGCCGCCTGGTGAGGCAGATGCTCGATTCGCTCGAGGTACAAGAAGAGGATGCACTATACCAGCAACAGGAGGCCGAGTATCAAGCCAGGGTGCGGCGCCAACTCAAAGGCGAGTTGGAGCGCTTCCTTCACTGGCTGGATACAATAGGCTCGTCGGTCGGTGCCGGTTCGGAGCCGAAACACGCAGCCGCCCCGCCACGCGTCAGACCCAAACGCCTGCTTGTGCAAACGAAAGAGCGGCCCGTCTTGCTCACCCCAAAGACATACAAGCTTTGGAACTTGTTTACTTCATCGCCCGGAGTCTGGTGGTCCGCAGAGGACTTAGGTAAAAAGTTAAGTACTAACGAGCGCCACGCGGTGATCCAGCTGATCTCACGCCTTCGTAAGGCGCTTGAGCCAAGCGGTCTCAAAACCATGATTGAAACACGGCGCGGTAAGCTGGGTCTGGCGTGGCGTTGGCGGGTTAAAAGGAAGTTGGGTGAAGAGCTCGGCAGCAAACAGCACGCAGTGACTCAACTAATCTGCCGCCTGCGGCAGCAGCCCCACCCCATCCACCTTGACACACGAATCGAGACAGAGCGGGGCTCAGGATGGCGCTGTGGGGCTTAGTTCGGATCGAGGGGTGCAATACGCTCGTGCGGAATAAACAGCCCTCCTCGTGAAGCACCGGATGATTCCGAGCATGAGCCGGCCGGCGCACCCCTGTGACAATGCCAATTGCGAAAGCTTCATCAAGACGCTGAAGCGGGAGGAAACCTGCGCCCGCAAGTGCGAGCACCTGGAACATTTACGAGTTGGTTCGAGTCCAGGCCTCCCAGCCAAACTCTCACGCCACAGCGAATTTCTTCCGGATTTCGGTGCGGGATGCCACCCACAGTTTGACAAGCCCGCCGCCGAGACTTAGTTTTGTGCAGATTTCGATTCGCGGCTGAGGCCGAGATGCGAAGGAAGCTCCGCCATATTTTCTTCATTGTGTCTGCGCTGGGGGTGTGTTGCCCGGCGAGCGCGCAAAGACCTGAGCTTGTGATCCAGACGGGGCACGCCGACAGGGTCGCCTCCGTTGCCTTTAGCCCTGATGGGCGCATGCTCGCCTCGGGAAGCGACGACAATACGATCAAGCTGTGGGACGTCACAACGGGCCAGGAACTTCGCACGCTGCGGGGTCACGCTCTCCAGGTTTCTTCCATTGCCTTCAGTTCTGATGGGAGCACACTCGCTTCAGGAAGCGCGGACAAGACTATCAAGTTGTGGGACGCCGCGACTGGACAAGAACTCCGCACCCTGGTCGGCCACGCCGACGAAGTCGATTCCGTAGCCTTCAGCCCTGATGGGCGCGTGCTCGCCTCCGGCAGCGCCGACAAGACGATAATGCTATGGGACGTTGCCTCAGGGCGCGAACTCCGCACATTGGCGGGCCACACCGGCTTGATCTTTATGATCGCCTTCAGCCCAGACGGGCGCATGCTCGCCTCCGGCAGCGCGGACAAGACGATCAAGTTGTGGGACGCCGCGACTGGACATGAGCTCCGCACGCTGGCTGGCCACACGGATTTGGTCACTTGCGTCAGCTTCAGCCCTGACGGGCGCACACTTGCATCGGGAAGCGTGGACCAATCGATAAGGTTGTGGGATGTCGCCACCGGGCGCGCGTTGCGCACGCTGACGGGCCACACAGAGACGGTCAATTCCATCGCCTTCAGCGGGGACGGCCGCACGCTCGCCTCCGGGGGCGGGGACAAAACGACGAAGCTGTGGGACCCCGCGACTGGGCAGGAACTCCGCACGCTAGCGGGTCATACCGACGAAATCGAATCCGTCGCTTTCAGCCCTGACGGTCACACGCTCGCCTCCGGAAGCCGCGACAAAACGATCAAACTGTGGGAATTTGTAACCGGAAGGGAACTCCGCACCCTGGCCGGACACACGGACGAAGTTGAATCCGTCGCCTTCAGCTCTGACGGCCGCACGCTTGCCACGGGAAGCGCGGCTGCGCTTAAGTTGTTGGATCTCACGACCGGGCGGCAACTCCGCACCCTGGCCGGCGGAGAAAGCCCAGTTGGCTTCAGCCCTGACGGGCGCACGGTTGCCTCCGGAGGCGACGCCAAGACGATCAAGCTGTGGGACGTCGCCACCGGGCGGGAACTCCTTACCTTGCCCGGCAACGGTCGCCAAGTCCATTCCGTGGCCTTCAGCCCCGATGGGCAAACCTTGGCTTCGGAGAGTGAAGACGATAACGCGATCATTCTTTGGGACGTCGCGACTGGGCACGAGACCCGAACAATACAGGGCGGCAACAATCGGCTGGAGTCCCTCGCGTTCAGCCCTGACGGCAGCACACTCGCAGCAGGCACGCGACACTACACGGTCATCTTGTGGGACGTCGCCGCCGGGAAGGAATTCCGCACTCTGGAGGGCCACAGTGACGCGGTCTTCGCCGTTGCCTTTAGCCCCGATGGGCGCACGCTCGCCTCGGCGGGTGCGGACAATTCGATAAAGCTGTGGGACGTCACCGGCGGGCAGGAACTCCGTACACTGGCTGGCCACACCGACACAATCTGGTCCCTAGCCTTCAGTCCTGACGGGCGCACGCTGGCCTCGGGAGGTGCGGACAATTCGATAAAGCTGTGGGACATCGCGACCGGGCGGGAACTTCGCACATTGGCTGGCCACACCGGCGTAGTCTCTTCCATTGTCTTCAGCCCCGACGGGCGCACGCTCACTTCGGGAGCCGCGGATGGCAGCGCACGGATTTGGAACCTGGCAGACGGGAGTGAGATTGCCACTGTGGTGGCGCTGGACGAGGGTGATTGGGCGGCTGTCACCCCCGCTGGCGTTTTCGACGCCTCGCCGGGCGGCATGGCGCTAATGCACTGGGCGGTGGGCGCCGAGATGATCGCGCTCGATCAATTGAAAGATCGTTTCTGGGATCCCGGCCTGCTCGCGAAGATTTTCGGATTCAACAAAGAGCCCATCCGTGATGTTACGGCCTTTGAAACGGTGAAGCTCTTTCCGGAAGTCCAGTTTCAAGCCCCGCCGCCTGGGAGCATGCAACTCAAGCTGGCGCTCAAGAATCGCGGGGGAGGCATCGGCCGCGTGCAGGTCCTCGTCAACGGCAAGGAGGTGGTGGCCGACGCGCGGGGCGGCGCGGTGAATCCGGATGCGAGCGGCGCCAACTTGACGGTGGATCTTTCCGGCTCGCACTACGTCCCGGGGCAACCTAATGAAATCCGCGTCGTGACGCGGAACGTGGAAGGCTATCTCGCCAGCCGCGGGGACCCGCGATCATGGACTCCGGAGGGCCAGTCCGAGGACACGCCGCCGGAGTTTTGGGCCATTGTGGCCGGGATTTCGACGTACGCGAGTCCCGATGTGCAGCTCCGTTATGCGGCCAAAGACGCCGTGGATATATCGCTCGCGATTCGACTCGCCGCGGAAAGATTGTTCGGCGTGGACCGTGTCCACGTGACGCTGCTGACGACGGCAGCGAGCCCCGGCGCGATTGCACCCACGAAGGCGAATCTCCAGAAAGTGTTCGCGCAGATAGCGGCACAAGCGAAGCCGCGCGATGTGCTTCTCGTGTATCTCGCGGGCCACGGAATCGCGTTGCATGGCCAGACCGATCTCTATGCCTACCTCACTGCTGACGCCCGGAGCGCCCGCACAGACGAACTCTCCGACCCCGCGCTTCGCGCTCAGTGGTCCGTCACCAGCGACGAATTGAGCGATTGGACGAACCGAATTCCCGCGTTGAAACAGGTTCTCATTCTCGATACCTGCGCGGCAGGCACGGCTGCCACGAGATTGATCGAGAAGCGGGACATTCCAGCCGACCAGGTGCGCGCGCTCGACCGGCTCAAGGACCGTACGGGTTTTCACGTGCTCATGGGCGCCGCGGCGGACCAATCCAGTTACGAGGCGAGCGAATTCGAGCAAGGCCTTTTGACGTACTCACTCCTGGAGGGGATGCGGAACGGCGCCGCGCTTCGCGAAGGAGAATTCCTCGACGTGAGCCTGTGGTTTCAACACGCCGCGGACGAGGTGCCGGAACTTGCGCAGGACGTTGGCGGAATCCAACGGCCCGTTGTGGCCGCTCCCTCGGGAACGAGCTTCGACGTGGGCGAAGTGGACGACGCAATCAAGCTGGCCATCCATCTCGCGACCGCGAAGCCGTTCCTCCTCCGGCCGCAATTGCTCGACCCGGAACAGGAGGACGACGAACTCAGCCTCAGCGCCGCACTGGCGAAGCGCCTGAACGATGAGAGTTACGTTACCACGCGCGACGCCGAAGCGCCTCTTCGCGCCGTGTATCTGGATTCCGGCGATTTGCCGGGTGCGATTCGCATCCTCGGAACCTACCAGGCGAAGGGCTCCGCTGTGTCCGTCACGATCGATCTGCGCCGGGACAAAGACAAACTGGACGAACTCCACATTCAAGGCACGAAAGAAGACGTGCCCGGCCTCGTCGAGCAAATGGTGGAAGCCATCGAAGATTCCATCGCGCAGCTCCGCCCCACGAACTAACCGAGCCGCCTCGCGATTTCGCGATCTGCTCGAATCATGCGAACATTGAGCTGCGGCCCGAGAGAGGGATAAGGCCCGGCCGCGCCTAGCGATGACACCCGAAGAAAAATGCCTGGAGGAATCCCGTCTCCGCACCGCCCACTGGAAGCGCTGGGGGCCCTATCTTTCCGAGCGGCAGTGGGGCACTGTGCGCGTGGATTGCAGCCCGCACGGCACGCCATGGGAATATTTTCCGTACGACCACGCCCGCTCGCGCGCGTGCCGCTGGGGCGAGGACGGGATTGCGGGCATCTCCGACCGCCGCCAGCACATTTGCTTCGCGGTGTCTCTCTGGAACGGGCGCGATCCGATTTTGAAAGAGCGCCTCTTCGGGGTGACCGGCGTGGCGAGTGTAACCATCATGAGGGGTGCGACATGAACTTCCAGGGGAAAGTGGCGCTCGTAGCAGGCGGGACCGGCGCTCTTGGCCGCGAAGTGGCCATGGCGTTTCTCGAATCCGGCGCTACAGTCGTCGTTACCTACCGCCGCGCCGAGGAATTCGAAGCTTTCGCGGCTGCGGTGCGGACCGCCGGCGCGCAAGCTCCGGCGGGCGTGTCGCTCGATGTCACAGATGTGGGAGCCGTGGAAGCGATGATCGCGTCGATCGTCGCGCAGCACGGGCGGCTCGACATTCTGGTGAATACCGTCGGCGGTTACGCGGGCGGCAAGAATATTTGGGAATCCAGCCCGGAGATGTACGCGCGAATGATGGGGCTGAATCTTCAAGCGGGCTTTGCGCTCGCCCGCGCAGCGGTGCCAGTCATGATTCGCCAGAATCGCGGTTGGATCGTCAACGTCGCCTCGAAGGCGGGCTTCGGCCATTCGCGCGGCGCCGCGCTCTACGCGGCGTCGAAAGCGGGCGCGCTGGCGCTGTTCGATTCGCTCGCCGACGAAGTCAAGCCGTACAGCATCAACGTCAATTCAATCGTTCCTTCGATCTTCGATAGCGCGGCGAATCGCAAGGATATGCCCGGCGCGGATTTCTCGAAATGGCCAAAGCCGGAAGAGATCGCCCGTGTCGTCCTGTTCCTGTGTTCAGAAGACGCTCGCGTAGTGCATGGTGCAGCGGTTCCCGTATACGGTCGCTCATAGAATCGCCCGCAGAATGCCCTAACTCAATTCACC
>Ga0187769_10001291_pt1 | contig 14204 bp, 7 predicted proteins | sample 0116_SJ02_MP02_1_FD_133140 | JGI IMG/M metagenome (GOLD analysis project Ga0187769, IMG submission 133140) | Tropical peat soil microbial communities from peatlands in Department of Meta, Colombia - 0116_SJ02_MP02_10_MG | ecosystem: Environmental > Terrestrial > Soil > Wetlands > Peat | place... | reverse complement strand
GAGTCCGGCTACATGCTGGGCATCGCGGAAAAGGCATTTCGCGCGGGCTTCAATGTGATCCGCATGAACCAGCGCAATTGTGGCCGCACCGAGAACTTGACTCCGACGCTTTACAACTCCGGCCTGTCCGGCGACTACGCTGCGATTCTGCGGGAATTGATCGAACACGACGGCTTCGCCGAAGTCTGCTTTTGCGGATACTCGATGGGCGGAAATCTGGTCCTGAAAATGGCTGGCGAACTCGGCGACAGCGCGCCGCCGCAGTTGAAGGCGGTGGGAGTTGTTTGCCCCGCGCTTGATCTTGCGGCCGGCGCGGACGCAATCTCCGAGTCGAGGAATTTTCTCTACCAGTGGCGCTTCGTCAGCAGCCTCAAGGCCCGCGCCCGCCGCAAGGCCGCGCTCTTCCCGGGCGCGATTCAATTGGATGGATTACGGAAGGTGCGCACGATCCGCGCGTTCGACGACCGCATCACCGCCCCACACTTCGGCTTCCGCGACGCCGCCGACTACTACTTCCGCGCCAGCGCGTTGCACTGCGTGCGCCGCGTCAGCGTCCCAGCCCTCTTGCTCGCCGCGAAAGACGACCCAATCGTGCCGTACGCTTCTCTTTGCGTTCCGGCGGTGGTCGAGAATCCGCGAATCACCATGGAGCTGACGGAACACGGCGGCCACTGCGGTTATGTCGCGCGTTGGGCTGGCCGGGAGCGCTTCTGGGCCGAAGCGCGCCTGGTGGAGTTCTTCCGCGCACAATCCAATCTATGCGCGGCCGGTCAGATTGGCCCCGCATCCGGCCACCAATAAGCGTTCGATAAGCCGCTGGCGAACTCAACAAAAGGCCCAATAAAAGTGGCGGGGATGGAGCCCCTTGGCTCCATCCCCGCCATGATTACGCGCTCGCAGCCTTCGCGGCCGCGAGAAAAGTTAGAACGCTACTTGCAGTTTCAGTTGGACCAGCCGCGGAGAAGCGTCCGCACCGAGCACCGAGCCGTACATCGTCGTTGGCGGCGACACCGTCCTCTCGGTTAGGCCGAATTTCGGGTCGGAAGTGTTCATAATCGGGGAGTCAAAATTCGGGTGGTTGAACACGTTGAAGAACTGCACCCCGAAATTGAGTTCTGCTCTCTCCCAGATCTGGACACGCTTCATTAGGGCGAAGTCGGTGTCCCAGTAGGCGGGCCCGCGGAATGAGTTGCGCTGGACGTTGCCCCACGTGCCGCTTGAGGTTGTGAAGTCCGAAGCTTTGAAGCATATGTCCGTGTTCGGCTCGTCCGCGTGGAGACTCGCGCAATTCACGCTGGTCCCACCTGTTCCATGGTTCCCGAAAACGGTTGCGTAGTAACTGCTGCTGCTATTCAACCCAGTGGAGGTGGCTAAATCTGTCGCAGTGAGTGGGAAACCGCTGCGCAAGAACATCGCGCCCTCCACGGTCCAGCCCTTCAGCAGCCGATCCGGGCCATGCCCAAACGTGATAAAGCGCTTAATGGGCAATTCCCAGACGTAGTTGAGATTCAGAGTGTGCCGAACGTCGTCGTCGGAGCTCGCGTAATTGTACTTCGCCGGGTTCGCTGGGTCCTCGGGATTAAGGATGCTTCCATTAGTAGCTCCGAAACCCGTGGAGGCGTACGGGAGGATGCCGCTATTGGAAACGTCGTCGAGTGCGTGGCTGTACGTGTAATTCACCTGCACCTGCCCGCTCCCATAGCGGTGCGTAAAGGAAGCCGTCAAGCCGTTATAACTCGAGACGCCTCCGTTTTGGTTATAGATCACCTCCCCGAAGTTGGGGTTGACCGAGTTCTTCGTGGTTTCATTGCAGTCCGGCAGCGTCCCAAAGCCGCAGCCGTTAATCCCCGGGTTCTGGAAGAGGATGTGGATTCCATGATTCCCCACATACTGCAGGTCAAAGGAGGTGTTCGTCCCAAACTGGTGTTCCACTTGCAAGCTCCATTTCTGGACCTGCATGACCTTGGGGCTATTTACGGAGACCGTCAGCGATGGCCCCACGAAAAAGGGGTTCGCCGCGGACATCGTGTCATAAGTGCCGCCAGACTTGAACATTGATTGAAACGTGGCATTGGCGGCGGCCGCCGTGGCAAGCAGACTGTTCGAGTCCGATGCCGGAGCTATTTCGCTGAAGGCCACGACGAATAGGGGATCATTCGTTCCATTCTCGGAAGTCCCGTCGAGCGCGAGCCCGGGGTAATTGTCATAGAACAGGCCGACTCCTCCGCGCACAACCGTGTTCCGCATAACTTGCCAAGCGAAGCCCAAGCGCGGCTGAGGCTCGAATGCCGTGAGATCCGGGAGCAAGCGTCTTTGCCCCACGTTCAGCAGCGTATTATATGCCGTGTCCGGAGATGCACTCAGGGAAGGGAATTCGGTCGAGGCCAGGACGAAGCAATTTGTAAAGCAGATGGGATTTGACGCATGATCCAAGCGGAAACCAAGCGTCAATGTCAGCTTTCGAGTCGGCTTCCAGTCGTCCTCGATGTACCCGCCTGTATGGTAGAGGGCGAAACGCGCCTCAGAGAATTGGGGAAACGTCTGATACGCCTCCGCAAAATTAGGCATACACAGCGCCGCCGGACCCGGCGGAGTCCCGTAAGACGGCGGGCAGCCAATGCCGTATGGGTAGCTCGGATCGACACTGCCCGAGTAAAGCCCGTCCAACGTAATCGGAATTTCCCAACCGTTCTCCAAGATTCCATAGTCGGCATTCGTGACCCAGTACCTGAGATACGTATAGCCGAACTTCAGCGTGTGTGACCCAAACTCCTTCGAGAAATCGTCCGAGGCTTGGAACTGAGTGACATTGCGGCCCTCTGGCCAGTTGAGATCGATGCCGCCCAGATTGCTAAGCTGGCCGCTGGCCATCTGCAAAGTCGTGGGGAAAGCGGAGAGCGTGGCGGAAGGGCTCGCGTTGTTGAAAATCGCGCTATACCACTGGCTGGCAATCACAAGCTGGTTGACAGCGCCGCTGCCAAATGTGTGCACCTCTTGCAACTGGGCTTGCTTTTCTGGCTGCACACTTTGTGCGTTGAAGACCGCGTTGATAGGGTCCGTGAACGTGGCCTGGAGGCCGAGCTCGTGCTGGACTCGGACAAAGAGACGATCGTTGTTCGTGATGTTCCAATCCACTCGTCCCGCTTGGATGTTGTCATGAGTCTTGTTGCCTGCGGTTGAACGGAAGCTCAGCGCACACGGGACGTCTGCTCCGAAAGGGTTCAGCGTTGCGTCGTGGGCACCAAAACCGCCCGTGGATTCGCCCTCACTCTCGGTATCAATATTCTGATTGATGAAATATTCGCTGCCATCGCAGCCGTCGTCGGGCAGATTATTCACTGCATGGCTGGCGCCGGGAGCCGCGTTATATAGCTTAAAGATTGTCTTGTAGAACGCTTCCTGGGCGGTGTCGCCCAACGAGGCGATGTTGGCCGTGACCGCGCTCTCGAACTGCGAGCTCGGGACAATCGCAAGCGCGCTCGTCGGGATCAGCAGGTAAAGCCCTTCCGCGTCGAAATAGAAGAACAGCTTGTTCTTGACGACGGGGCCGCCAATTTCGCCGCCGTACTGGTTCGCATTGACGAACGAGCGCGGCGTGCCAGTCGCGTTATTGAACCAACTATTCGCGTTCAGCGCCCGGCCGTTCCAGTACCAAGTCGCGCGCCCGTGGAAATCGTTCGTGCCACCTTTCGTGACGTAATTGATGTTCGCGCCCGACAACCCTCCGTATTCGGCGGAATACCCGTTGGCCACCACCGAGACTTCCTGAATCTCGTTCTGCCCCAGCATCTGGTTCGTGGCGCCGGAATTGTTCAGGTTCAAGAACGGATCGTTGTCAACCATCCCGTTCAGCGTAAAGAGATTGGAAACGGGAGAAAGCCCGTTCACGGAGAAATTGCCGTAGCCACCGCCCCCCGTGTTCATTGTCGCGCCTGGGGCAATCTGGGCAATATAAGTGATGTCGTTGCCGGGATTCGGAATGTTTTGCGCCTGGCTCTCATTGAGCGAGGTGGTTACGTTTCCGGTGTCCGTCTGCAGCAGCGGGGTTTGCGCAGTGATTTCAATCGCGGCCGTCGCGCGGGCCAGCTTCAGCGAAAAGTCGCCCCCGCTCACCTGCGAAACTACCACGGACAGTTGCCGCGTCTGGCTTTGGAACCCAGCCATCACGACCGTAACGGAGTAATTCCCCGGGAGGACCAGGTCGAAGCGGTAGAAACCGTCCTTGTTCGTAGTAGTGTCCTGGCTCGAGCCCCTTCCCAAATCCTTTAGCGTGATAGCTGCGTTCGGCACGACAGCCCCGTTTTGGTCGGTCACCACACCGACAACGCTGCCAGTGGTTGTTGTTTGGCTATGCAGTGCGGGCAAAGAGATCGCCAGGCATAGGAATGAAAACACAAATGCCACAGACCACTTCTTCATCATTTGAAGTGCTCCTTCTCGGCGGATTACCACCATACTTTGTTGTTCAACCCACCACGGAACTGGGGCTAGGGCGAGCCCCTGCGCGCTCCACCACCCAGGGGAGCGCTAGACGGTGAAAGTTACAGCACAGACGATGCCAAATTGGACGGCTTAAAATGCAGATGTAAGAGTTTTATTTTCAGCGAGTTAATGCAACTTCCAAAGCCTGGCCACACGCAGCTTCCAAAATGTTATATAAACCCAGGCCGAGATTCTGTTTTCTGTATATCATAATCCTAGTTGACTCTGCCCTTCGCACGTCGATTATCGGTGGTGGCCGGCGCGGTCCGCTTGCCCACGCCATAGATTCCAGGTGTGGTGCCGCATCAAAGAGAGGCGGACCTCAGCATACAATCCTCTCGCGACCCATCCGGACGATCTCGCACCTCGAGTCGACTTGCATGCACTCCAGTTGAACCTTTGAGCGCTGGATTGGCTCTGCTCCGGTCAGGATCGACTCTTGCTCTGTGCTCTCAAGGTCGATTGCAGTGCGCTTTGCGCGCCACACACGCGGCAAGGTACAATATCGAATTGATGCGCTTTCCGCTCCACTTGTACGCGCGCGCCGCAGGAATTGCTCCAGCTCCAATGGGGCGCGGGACACTTTTCGTGCCGGCTCGCGAAGGCACCTCTGCGGGCACTTGATGCAAATCCAAGACTGGTTTAACAAGATCCTTGCTCGTTTTATCGGAACCAAGGACGAGCGCGACATCAAGAAAATCCAGCCGCTTGTGGATGCCATCAACGCGCTCGCCGCGGAGTACGAGCTCCTGAGCGACGCCGAACTCGCCGCGAAGACCCCCGCGCTCCGCGCGCAAGTCCAGGCCGCCCTGAAGGACCTCAACCCGGATGACCCCCAGTACAAGCAGCAACTTGCCAGCGCGTATGAGCCGGCGATCGTTCCCGCGTTTGCGGCGGTGCGCGAGGCGGGCCGCCGCACTATTGGCATGCGCCATTTTGATGTGCAGTTGATCGGCGGCGTCGTCCTCCACCAGGGAAAAATCGCAGAGATGAAAACCGGCGAAGGCAAGACGCTGGTTGCCACGCTACCCGCCTATCTGAATTCGCTCGGCGGCCAAGGCGTGCACATCGTCACCGTGAACGATTATTTGGCCCGCCGCGACGCCGAATGGATGGGGCCGATCTACCGCGCTCTCGGACTTACGGTCGGCGTCATCGTTCACGATCTCGATGACGCGCAACGCCGGACCGCGTATGCCGCCGACATCACTTACGGCACGAACAACGAGTTTGGCTTCGATTATTTGCGCGACAACATGAAATACGACCTCGCCGATTGCGTCCAGCGCGGACATTTCTTCGGTATCGTGGACGAGGTCGATTCGATTCTCATCGATGAGGCCCGCACGCCGCTGATTATTTCCGGCCCCGCCGAAGAATCCACCGACAAGTACTATCGCATCGACAAGATCATCCCCAAGCTCATTCAGGACATCGATTACACGCTCGACGAAAAGCACCGCACCGCGACGCTGACGGAAGAAGGCGTCAGCAAGTGCGAGCGCCTCCTGAGCCTCTCCAACCTTTACGACCCGGCGCATATGGAGACAATCCACCACGTCTACCAGGCACTCCGCGCACATTCGCTTTATAAGCGCGACGTTGACTACGTGGTTAAGAACGGAGAAGTCGTCATCGTCGACGAATTCACCGGCCGCGAAATGCCCGGACGGCGCTGGTCGGACGGCTTGCATCAGGCCGTGGAGGCCAAGGAAAGCGTCAAGATCGAACGCGAAAACCAAACCCTCGCGACGATCACCTTTCAGAACTACTTCCGCATGTACAAGAAGCTCAGCGGCATGACCGGAACCGCGCAGACCGAGGCCACCGAATTCGACAAGATTTACAAACTCGAGGTCTGCTCCATCCCCACCAATCGCCCGCTCCGCCGCGAGGAATTTCCCGACGTCGTGTACCGCACCGAGGCTGAAAAGTTCGTCGCCGTGGTGGATGGAATCCAGCAGGAGGACGGTTCCCTCGGAAACGGCATCCGGCAAATCCACGCCTCCGGTCAACCGGTGCTGGTGGGCACGATTTCGATCGAGAAATCAGAGCATCTCGCGGAGTTGCTTTGGAAGGCGGGCATCCCGCACCAGGTACTGAACGCCAAGCAGCACGAGCGCGAAGCGAAGGTCATCGCACAGGCTGGTCGTAAGGGAGCTGTGACAGTCTCGACCAACATGGCGGGCCGCGGCACCGACATTCTCCTCGGCGGTAACCCGGAAGCTATGACGCGCGAGCATTTCCTGAAAAACAAACTCGCCATTCCCTACGCCGCGGCTCCAGCGGTTATCGGCGCGGAAAGCGAGCAAAGCTCGAATGCGGGTCCCGCCCCCAACATGGTGCTCTTCCAGCACGAAGGCCGCATCTTCCAGGCCCCATTCGATCAGTGGAAACCGGCTTACGATGAGTTTGTCGAGCAATGCAGGGGAGAGCACGACGAAGTGGTGGACCTCGGGGGGCTGCACATTCTCGGCACCGAACGCCACGAGGCGCGCCGCATTGACAATCAACTCCGCGGCCGCGCCGGCCGCCAGGGCGACCCGGGCTCGTCGCGATTCTTCCTTTCGCTTGAAGACGATCTATTGCGAATTTTCGGCGGCGAACGCGTGAAAGCCTTGATGTACCGCCTCGGCATGACGGAAGGCGTTCCGATCGAATCGAAGCTGATTACCAGACGCATTGAGAACGCGCAGATGGCCCGCGAGGCGCAAAATTTTGAGGCGCGCAAGCACCTGCTGGAATACGACGACGTCATGAACAAGCAGCGCGAAACGATCTACTCGATTCGCCGCGCCGCGCTCGAAGGGAAGGACCAGAAGCAATACGCACTGGGAATTGCCGAGGACATTGCCGTCGAGTTGGTGGAAACCTTCTGTCCCGCGAACGAGCACCCGGAGAAGTGGAACCTCTCTCAATTCGCTCTTGAAGTACTCAATCAATTCGGCCTCGATCTCAAGTCCGCCGGAATTGACCCCTCTCAGTTGAGTCATCCGGAACTGGTTGAAGCGCTCATTGAGAAGCTCAAGCAACGCTACGACGAAAAAGAAAAGCTGTTCGGCGCCGACCTCATGCGCTGGCTCGAGCGCCGCATCGTTCTGGATCGAGTGGATACTCAATGGAAGGACCACCTTCTCACTTTGGACCACTTGAAAGAAGGCATTGGCCTGCGCGGCTACGGCCAAAAGGACCCTCTCGTCGAGTTCAAGAAGGAAGCCTTCACTCTCTTTGAAGACATGATGGGCCGCATCGACTCTGAAACGATCCGGTATCTCTTCTTGGTGCAGCCGACCAGACCGGAGGATCAGGCCCGCGAAATTGAGCGCCGCCAGCGCAGGCAGCAGCAGGAGTTGCAGTATCAATCCGGGGCCGCCCAGGCCGAAACTCCGAAACCCATTCGCGCGGGCGCGAAGATCGGAAGAAACGACCCTTGTCCTTGCGGCAGCGGAAAGAAGTACAAGAAATGCTGCGGCAAGGCCGCCTGACCTGTCCCCCGGAACATTCGAGCCCACGCTGGACTTTCACGGCACATGTTGACTTGGCGGAAACCTACCCCGCCATTTTGCATGGACAGGCATATCCTGCTGTTCCAAGATGAGACTTGTTCAGGCGTGGGTGGGAATAGTTTTGGGAGGAACGTTCTGATGCGTAAGATATTTATGCTATGCGCGGCCATTCTTGCACTTTCCTTGACTGCCGCCGCGCAGGACACCACGGAGACGCTCGCGGCACCCAGTCCGGCAGGTGCGCCTGCGACCCCCAGTCCCTCAAAGTCCGTCGATGAGTTCAATAAGCAGCTCTCTGTGGGCTACGAATTTGTGGATTTCCGGAACGTCGGCGGCCTCAGTTTCCACGGCAACGGCGCCAGGTTCGACTTCAATTGGTATCACAACGATTGGATCGGGTTCGAAGGGAATCTCGCCGTAAACTTTGGCATGACCCCGTACGGGAATTTTCCGAAGGGAATCTCAGATGACAACGTGTTCTTTGGCGGCGGAGTCCGTTTTGGTTACCGGCGCAATCACAAGATAGAGCCGTGGGGGCACGCGATTGTCGGCTTTCAAGAAGTCATCTACACGCAGGTAACTACCGGGATCGGCCACGACAAAGGCCTCGGGTATCTTCTTGGCGGCGGAATTGACTATAAACTTGCGCCGCGCCTCTACCTGCAACTCGAAGGAGACTACTTGGGTACCCGTATAGTCAGTGTCAATCAGAATAACTTCAAAGTCGATGTGGGGGTCGCTTTCAACTTCTGACCTCTCACCATTGCTTCCAAAGAAGTTGTAAATCGGCGGGCCACCATACGCATTTTGCTACAGGCCTATTTTCTTGCACTTCTTTAGCATGCCGCTCTCCTCGCGAGCGTTCCTCGCCGCTTCCAGTCCACCCAGGTGCACCCCACCAGCCGCGCGCCCATCTGGTGAACGTCTAGGAAGCGGAGATTCCAGCCTGGCTACTTTTTATCCGTCCCGATTCACGCCCGGGCAGGTGCGCGCGCCCGCCTCCTCCTAAATCCAGCATTTGCAACTCTCGCCGCGCCAATTGCACTGGCAGTCCTCTTGCTCGGAATTCACTCAATTGGGTCTGGGGGAGGTGTGTCATGCCGAAGACGACGCAGTGCCGAACGGCTGGCTGTGCCAATTCTGTCCTCCCAGCGCTTGCGGGGGAAGGCGTCTGCATGGATCATTACCTGGAGCGCGTTTTTCTTCAAATGGGAATGGCGATGGAGATGTGTCAGCGGGGTCGCCCGGTCGAGCCTGGGACCTTCGATTGGCTTCTGTGCCAAGCAGAATTGGCCGCGACCACTTTGGCGAACAAGGACTCTGGTGCGAGCTCAACGCATCGCACGCGATTGCTCGAGGTGCTTCTGTGCCTCTCGAACTTGAACGAGTACATTCGGCACCATTCCGTCGCGCTCGTGGCTCGCGAACGGGAAGCGTAAGAAGTCTTTCGTGTGGGAGGGGGCGCCCGAGTTTTCACGCGCCGTGACTGCCGCCGTGTCTGACGTCGCTCTCCCGCAAGAGGTGGTGTCGCAAATTAGTTAGAGAATCGCTGACCGATGTCCGATTCGAAAGAATCCTCCGATCGCTTTCATCCAGGAATGCCTGCCATTCCCGGCGTCAGCCAACAATCCGCCGCATCGTTCGGCCCAGCAGGCGGTGGCCCGGCCCGGGGCATCTCGCCTCGCGGCCTCCGTGGGTTGATTCTGCTTGGCGTCGCACTGCTTCTATGCGGTGTTGCTGGTCTGTGGATTCACGCCCAGCTCAATCGCCACAGGGTGCAGGCCATTTCGACAACCGACCCGGCGGACGTCTTGCAAAACGACAGGGCGGACGCGCCCCTGCCTGCATCTTCGGAGGCGTTACCCGAGCGCATCGGGCCCGGCAAGATTGCGCGCCTCGACGAGCTCGCGAAGCCATGGTCGTCCGTCGTGTTCACATTCCTCCGCCAGGACACACATGAAGAGGTGCCCGCGATCATCGTACGTTTACCGGGCACAGCAGAGCGCAGCAGTTCGTACTGGGCGTTTTCGCTCGTGGAGCCTTACGGGAAGTGCCAATTACTTTTCGTCACCGAACCCCAAAAGCTGGCCAGCCAGTTCGGCTACACGGCCCATCACCCCATGGTCGCGGACCCTTGCAATGGGGCCGTATTCGATCCACTCGGGATGGGCGTGAGGCCGGACGGTGCGTGGGTTCGCGGTGCGATCGTGCAGGGCGGAGCGGTTCGGCCGCCAATTTCGATTGAATTGAGTATCCAGGGCGAGAATCTCTACGCGGATCGCATCGAGTGAGCGGGCTCCGGTTCCCCCCGTCAGGCAATCTTCACCTTCAGCTTTTCCGATGAAAACTGCGCGCCCGCGCAGGACCAGGTCGAGGCTCTCAACCCCTGCAAGCCGGCACCATTCAACCGAGGCCGCTCCGACGGCCTGGGCAGGCAGAGCAAACGCGTCAAGCCCCGGAGGAGCAAGACAGCCCCTCTTGAATCAAGATTGTGCTTGCTGCGCCGGTTCCGCCGCGGCGGGAGCGAGCAAACCAAGCAGCAGACGGCGCAAGCGCCCGCGCTCGTCGAGGTCCATCTCCGCAATTTCGAAGCTCAGGCCCTGCGCCCGCGCGTCGCGCATCAGCACTTGAGCTCGAATCGGACGCAGGCTCGAGCCCAATTTCAGCGCCACGAGCGTTCCTGGATGCATGTGTCGTTCGCCGATTGCGATTCCTCCGCTCAAACTCAGGCCGCGCACTTCCAGCCGTTGCGCTTCATGCTCTCCGGAAGCCACCGCCGCGATCGGCGTGGCCAGCCGCACACGCAGGTAGCGTCGCTGGCGGAACCAGTTTGTTTCAGGTGCGGGATCGAGCGCCGCGAACGATAGGTCGTTGTTGTCCAAACCGCTGCGGCCTGCGACAACCTGAGCGGCCACGGGATCGATCTTCCATAGCGCTTGCAGCGCCGCGATGCGCAGTTCCGCGTGAAACGCCCAGCGCCAAGCGCGCCTCGACTCAACGATCTGTTGGAACAGGCCCGCTGCCGCGCCCACTCGGAGGCGGCCCAGCGCCTCGATGGCTTTGAGCCGCAGGAAGGGATGTGCCGAAGCCCCTTCTTCCCCGCCTGCCACGCGGAGCAGCATGTCCGCGCAGGTGGCATCGCCGCTCATCCCCGCTTCATCTATCACTAGCGGACGAAGGATCGGATCCAGGTGATTCAGAATGGATGCCAGCAGCCAGCCTCGCTGTCCCGCGCCGCCGAACGAGAGCAGCCGGACCATCCGGTCCTGGTTCACGCGGGGCCAGTCCCGCAACCGCTCCGGCAGCCAGCGCTCGATGGCTTCAGGGTCGAGCCGACTCAGCAGCGCGATCGCTTCGGTGGCCTCCGTCGCCGTTCCCGTGCGAAGCAATTCGCGGAGCACCGAGACGCCATCGTTTCCGAGTTCATTGGCCAGCTCGGCCAGCTTCTGCGTCTCCTGTCGATGCCCGCTCCGATTGAATCGCATAACCAGGCCTTCGAAGGCGGGGCGCGGGATGCGCCGCAACAGCGCGACGGCGTCCTTCGGTGCTGGCGTGCTTCGGATGCAATCTTCGAGAAACTCCGGAATCCGCTTTTCGAGTTCGATGCGCGGCCGCAACGCTTGTGAGACGGACGGCCGCTGGTTTTCCACGGTGTCGAGTGAATCGAGCGCTTGGAGCAAACCCCTGTAGTTGCGCCGCGCACCCGCTTCCTGCGCCAGGCGAACGAACGCGGCGCTCACCAGGCTTTGCACTTCGGCGTCGTGCTCCAGGCTCAACTGCGCTCCGCTCTCGCGCAGTGCGACGACCAGCGCGCCACCGTCCTGCTCGGCATAGAGCTCGGCGAGTTCGGTCAAGCCGATGGCCGTCCGCCGGCGCGCTTCCGCTTCTTCGTTTTGTACGCAGGACGCGTACGTGCCGAGGATGGTCGCGGCCAGCTGGTAGTCGCCGCGGCGGCGCAATTCATCGACGTAGAGCTTGACGTTGCGCGGAGGGATGCACCACGCGTCGGGCGAAGTCAAGACCGTGCGCTTGCCACTCTCCGGAACCGCCGCCCAAAACTGACGATCCAGCAGATCGGTGTGCGCTTCGACGAAGAGCCCGGCCTCCGCCATTTTTTCTTCGTGCGAACCGAGGATCGCCCGCAGCGCCTCGATTTCCTGATTCATTTTGTCGAGCAGCTCGCGCACGGCATTCACGCGGACCTCTCCCCGCTCGTAGCGTTCGAGAGCGAACCGGATCGCGAGGTGCTCGGCCACGCGCAAGAGGGCGGGCTTGCTCGGCTGCGCTCCCGGCGCGTTGGAAGCCAGCGACTGCAGAGCCTGGCGCAACAGATCGCGTGAGGAAGCCGTAAGCCGGCCCATACCCTGTGCCACTTGCACCTTCACGCCGGGGTCGGAGGGATCCGTGGCGTTCCGGCCCAAATGGCCGAGCACGCGAAAGACGTTGAGGATCTCTTCGTCTTGAACGGCCCAGCCCGCTACGGCGACCCCACCTCCGCCGGCCGATGTGCTTCCTGCCTGCGCTGATGCGGACCCACCCGAAGCCCCTGCTGTGGAATTAGCCTGCGCGTCGCCTGAAAAGCCCCCGCCGCCTCCGCCGCCGATTCCTGATTTGCTCCCGGCGCCTCCTGTGCCGCCCGAGTCGCCGGGGCCGCCGCCGATGTTGCCCGGCCCGCTGCGCGACCCTTCAGCCGCGGCGATCAGTTCGAGAAGTTTCTGCGGATCGTTCAACCAGTCTTTCAGTTGACCGACACTCGCTCCGAGCGTCTTCGCCGTGAGCTGCGCGGCCGTGCGGGCTTCGGTCAGGCTCTCGTCTTCGGCCACGAAACGGATCTCGTTGACGCGAATGCCCGCACAACCCGTAATCGCGGTTTTCAATTGTTCTGCAAGGTTGGAAGACCTCACTGGGGAAAGTGGGAAGGCGCGCACGAATCGTTTGAGGTCTCCCTGGGTGATGCTCGGGGAAAACTGGATGCTGGCGAGACCGGCTGCGGAGAGAAGTTGCGCGAAGCTACGCTCGGCCGGAGTCGCCTCGAGCGGCGCGCCATCCAGCAGCAATTGCGACCCGCTCGCGCCCAGCAGCAATCCCGCCTCGGCGTTGGCGGGAACTGCGGTGCGCAACTCACTCCAGGCGATCTCAAATTGTTGATTCGTGCGAACGTGGTCGAAGCTGTAGAGCCTCGCGAACTTCAACAAAATGTTGAGGCTGCGAATGAAGGCGCGGGCGGATGTAATCTTCGCGCTGTCGGACATAGAACCCACGCAGTCCTAGTGTAGGCCGGCGTCCAGGTCCTTCCCTTGAAGCTAACTCCTGGGGCCCGTCCCGACAATGGTGCGCGTCCGCTACTGTGGCCAAATGCCAACCTCCTGCGCCCCTCGGCGCGACTCCAGTAGGGCAGGCAGGGTTCCGTCGGGTTGGCACAGCCTCCGCGCCGCCTTGACCGGAGCGGCGGCTCTTCTTAATCTCGCTGGCGCGGGCTGTCCTCTGCCTGTGGACGAAGAGTCCCTGGCTATGGTGTGAGACTTCGCGACACGAAATTCCGCGCCGGGGCTAGCGAACGAGCTTCGCCCCGCAGCTCCTAAGCGGCTTTCGGCGTTTCCGGGAACATGTGCCAGAACACTGTGATCAGAATGCCGTAGTACAGCACTACCACAATCAATCCGATCACGAACGTCTTGCCAAATTTGTGCAGCCCGGCGAATTCGCGCTTCCAGCGGTACGCGCAGCCCACGATCATCACGACGCTGAGAACGGCGATGACCGCCGCCATCAGACTGATGCTGTTGGTCGGGCGCTGCTCTCTAAGCAAGTGTCCAACCTGGCGCGCCGCCCCGCCGAGAAGTCCGGTGGCATACGTCATGAGCAGCCAGACCGCCGGCGCCAGCATGCCGAGCATGTAAGCGTATTGCTCCTCGAAGTAAAACAGCATGAGGATAATCACCAGGTAGATCAGCGATTGGTAGAAATGGAGCAGGAAGAACTCCGTTTCGAGATGGGTCAGGTAAAGGAACGACAACATCAAGGCTGCGGCAAGCGTAGCGATTCCGCGGTGTGGCATGGCAACTCCTCGCTCCCGGGCGACGTGGCCGAGATTCGCTGAGTTTTAGGCGCTCTTTCAGCGGGAGCATGAGCGCGCCTCGCCACATTGTCAAGCACGCACCCGGCGCGTGGGCCGCGCTCGTTTCGGTACATCGCGGCGTCATGCAGCAGTGGTAT
>Ga0187769_10001290_pt1 | contig 14207 bp, 13 predicted proteins | sample 0116_SJ02_MP02_1_FD_133140 | JGI IMG/M metagenome (GOLD analysis project Ga0187769, IMG submission 133140) | Tropical peat soil microbial communities from peatlands in Department of Meta, Colombia - 0116_SJ02_MP02_10_MG | ecosystem: Environmental > Terrestrial > Soil > Wetlands > Peat | place... | reverse complement strand
CTGGCTTTGGCAATTTTCAGGGCCTTGGCAAAAACTGCCCCCATTTCCCCCTTCGTCACTTTTGAGCTGCAGGCAAATCCCCATGCGCCTTGGTAGAGGACTCTGATTCCAAAGCCGAAATCGTCATCGTGAGTCAAAGCCTCCACTTTTCCGTTCTTCACTTCGATCTCTTCGCTCTGGCGACGGACGATTCGAATATCGGCATAGGTCACCTTTTTCAGCTTCGCTATATCAAGAATATTCTCGACAAGGTCTTTCATTATCACAACTCGCTTTCCTTTTTAACCTCCTCTACCCATGGGGGAGAGGGGGAATTGAGAATAAAGTTATTTATAATGCGGACACTCCCGAGAAGTTGAATCCGTCTATTTTGACGGCAGGGACCACCGTGCCGGTAACAAAACGTCTCGAGTAGACCGTCCCTTCAGAGCAAATTCTTCGATTCTTTGATACGCCGGTCACCCGCGAAAGTGCTTTCAGAACGGATTCTGTAAATCTCAGATTCTTGATCGGTTCCTTGATCTCTCCTTCGTCAATCAAAAAAGTCCCGTCTCGGGTCATCCCGGTGATGACGGCTTTCATAGGTTCCACCACGTTGGTGTAATGGAACCGGGTTATATAGACTCCTCTTCGGACCGATTTGACCATCTCCTCCAAAGAGGACTCCCCTCTCTCCATAAAAAGGTTGATAGGAATGGGACCTTCCGTATTGGGTGGTATCAAGCCGTGTCCGGTAGATTTTTTCCCTTCCCGGCCTGCAGTGAAAGAATCGTAGGTTACTTCTTTCGCCACCCCTCTGTCAAAAAAAGTGACCCTTTTCTTCGCAATACCTTCGAAGTCGAAAGGAATTTGCAATCCTTCCGGATCAAGGCCGTCATCGTAAATGGTGACCTTTTCATCCACTATTTTTTCCCCGAACCGGTTGGAAAAAAAACTTCGGCCTTCCTGGACCGCCAACGCATGAAAACCCAGATAGCCCAGAAACGACAAAAGCTCACTCACCGCATAAGGCTCTAAAATAACCTCATATTCCCCTGGCTCGACCTGAATCGGCTCCTCTTTGGATGTTTTTTGGATTGCTTCTTGGGCCAAAGAATCAACGTCCAATTGATCAGGGTCCCTTGCCACAAAACTCGCATAGCCGGAACTTTTCTCATCCTCCACGATCAGATGAAGGAACAGGTCGGAAAATCTCTGGTAGGCCTCCACTCCGAGGGAATTGACTACGGCCATCTCAACCTCTCCATTCGAAAAGGCACCAGAGCCTCTACACCCCTTTTCTTTTACTCGCCTCAACAACTTTTTGATCATCCCCATCTTATTATTGGGTGTGAGGCGGCTGATATTCTCAGAAAAGGTCTTCGTCTCGGGAAGGAATTCGGGCTCCGGCAAAGAAACAAATTCATCGTTGGGGTGTTGAACCTTGGCCAGGGAAATGGCCTTCTGAAGAGATTTTCTTAACGAAGAGGGCCGAAGGATATTGGTTGTAACCACAGCAATCTTTTTCTCCAAAACCGCCCGGAGGATGACCGTCAGGTTTTTCTCCGCCACGTGCTGGTGAACGGCAGATCCCGCAAAACGGGTGAGTGAAGAGTCCTCCGTCAACAGGATAGCTTCCGTCTGATCCGCGGAGGAGGATTGAACCACTTTCTTTAACAAATCGACAGCAAATTCCCTTTCGATCATCTCATGCTCCTCCTACCTTCCGCTTTGGCCCCCCTCATCCCATCCCTCTTCCCTATGGGGAGAGGGTGAGGGGTTTTTCTTCCGATAATCTGAAACGGCTGCCTGGATTGCTTTCTCCGCCAAGATGGAACAGTGGGCCTTGGTGGGTGGGAGTCCACCCAGGGCGTTGTCGATCACCTGATCTGAAATCATGAGAGCCTCTTCAATCGTTCTTCCTTTGATCATCTCTGTCGTCATGCTCGAAGACGCGATCGCGGCCCCACACCCAAAAGTGAGAAACGTCGCATCGATGATCCGATCTGTCTCAACTTTAATGAAGAGTCGCATAGTATCACCGCAGACAGGATTTTGAGCTTGTCCAACTCCGTCCGGCTTCTCCATCTCCCCCATATTCCGTGGGTGCTTCAAATGATCGAGAATAATCGCGTTATAAGCTCCAATTAGCTCTTTCATATTTCAACTATGGTAATAAAGTGACTAAAGTGAGCTACAGTTTCAAGTAAGCTAAAATTAACTTTAGGCACTTTAGACACTTTTAATTTTAGTCACTCGTAAGTTTACGGGCAAATTCTCTTCCAAATTGAATCCCATTCTTCAATTCTTCCGTATCCGGAACAAACTGGACGGACAGCTCCTTTTCCCAGATCTCGAATTTCTCCTGTTCGAGAACCTTTCTCATCTCTTTGATTGCTCCGCCTCCCCATCCGTGGGATCCAAAAAGGCCGAACATCTTTCCCTTGGGCCTCAATCCCTTCATGTAAGTCAGAAAATCTCCCATCGTGGGAAACATCCCGTTATTCAAAGTGGGAGAGCCCAGGAGGATGCCTTTTGCCTCCAGCATCTCCTCGATGATGTCGCTCCGGTGGTTGGATCGCAGATGGAGAAGCCTCGCCTCGGCTCCCTCCTCGATCAGGCCTTTGAGGATCGCTTTGGCGATGGCCTCCGTGCTTCCCCACATCGTGTCGTAGACGACGAGGATTTTATTCCCGGCTTTTCCCTGGCTCCAGTCCACATAGGCCTGAATGATCCGGCTCGGATTTTTTCTCCAGATGAGGCCATGGCTGGGCCCGATCATGTCGATGGGGATACCCATCTTCACCACTTCGTCTACTTTTTTCAAAATGAGCGGCGCCAGAGGCCAGAGGATATTGGCGTAATACTTTGCGGCGTGTCTCATCACCTCATCCCCGACTTCATCCTCGAACCTTTGGCAAGAGGCGACGTGCTGGCCGAAGGCATCGTTGGGCAGGAGAAGCTGATCCTCTTTGACATAGGTGAACATGCTATCGGGCCAGTGAAGCATCGGGGCCTCCACAAAGGTTAGGGTCCGATGACCAATCGAAAACGTCTCCCCGTTCTTCACGGTCTTAAATTTCAACGATTTTTTGTAATGCTTGGTTAAACCCTTCTGGCCTCTCTCAGAGGTGATGACAGTGGGATTGCCAATCCGTTCGACCATCTGGGTGAGCGACCCGGAGTGGTCCATCTCCACGTGGTTCGAAACAATCACATCAATTTTTGCCGGATCGACGATCTCTGAAATTCGCCCCAGCATCTCAAGATAGAAAGGGGCCTTCACCGTATCCACAAGAACAACTTTCTCATTCAGGATCAAATAGGCGTTATAAGTTGTCCCGTAAGGAGTGGAATAGCCGTGGAAGTCCCTCACATTCCAATCGATGGCTCCAACCCAATAGATCCCTTTCTTCAGTTCCACCTTCTCCATGAAAGCCCTCCGTCATATCCTAAATTCAATATTTCTATTAGAAACCATGACTCCCCAAAAATCAAGGCCCTTCAAACGATAAGGTTTGAGGGGCCTTTCAAGATTCCTCTTCGTTGGGGGGCAAATTGCCAATCCTTGAATTCGCAATTCCTCAATCTAACTCTTTATCTTTTTGGGTTGGCACACTTCGTCTTTACCCACTGCCACCCGGCCACAGGCATCACACACATAGTTTAATTTCGCAACTTTCGGCTTGCAGACATGCCTTGGATCGCTGACAGTGAGACCGCAATACTCACAGGTATAGGCTTTCTTGACCGCTTTAGGACTACATAGATGCCCCTTTTCAGTAGTCACCAATCCACACGTTTTACACTTGTAAACTTTTGTCGCTGGTTTCGTTGCCATGGGCTGCTCTCCTTTCTCATCTGATTTTTACTTCTTTTGGAGGACCTCAAAAGAATCAAGAATCTTTTTCACGTCCTGGCGGTCGTTCGCGCCTTCCTTTTCCAGCATCATATAGAGGATGAAGATCTGATAAGGTTCTGTGAACCCATAAATCCACCCCTGCTCCCGCTTCACACCTCGCACCGTGTAGGTGGCATACTTCTTCGCAGCAAACCGGACACCTTTCAAGGATATTGGTTCTGTGGGGCCGACCTCAACCTTTACAACCTTCCCATAATCCTTTTCTATTTCGGACGTAAGGCTATCGGTTGCAGCAGTCACAAGCCGCTCAATCTTCTTCTGATCGAAGGTGGCATACCGACCTGCCGGCGTGAAATCGAATTGCATATTTGATCTCGTTTCCGGATTATAAGCATACAATTCCGTCTGCTCCTTTTCCGTCGGAGAAGGTTTGTCATAACCCAGCTCTTGCAGGAAATCAGGGAATTCTGTTGTCATTCTCCAATGGGGAGGGACCGAGACGTTGAATGGGTACCGGATGCCAACGAATTGATTTCCCTCGATCTTACCGGAAGGAATACTGAGATCTTCTTTGAGCGCCGGCCGAACAGGAGCGGTTGTGGCGCACCCGATTAAGAGAACGATAAAAAAAGGAATTAACAGTAAACTTTTTTTCCCTACCCCTACCATGATTAGCCCTTCCAGAATTTAGTCGATTCACCTAAGAATTTATTTCCTGACCCTTTCTTCAAGATTAATCATAAAGGTCTAAAAAGTAAATAAGGTAAAATAGGTATTTTATAATGAGAGATACTGTACGTTGAGACCGAATCTCTAAGGCGGTTAGCATGCCGAATGCTGAATCAACCTTTCCTTTGCTCTGAGGTCAGATGGACGGATCTCTTTTATCGAATGTGGCCAATGGCTCCAAGATAGACAGAAATCTCATTCTCCCCATCCACACCAATCACACGGTCTACCTCTTCATCGAAGAAGGCACCGACTGTGCAGCAACTTAGGTCCAATGCCGCGGCAGCTAAGTAGAGCGTCTGACCGATATGCCCCGCATCCATGTAGATGTAACGATAAGCCCTCTCCCGATATTTCCACTTTGATCGTCCAGCAACGGCGGTCCAGACGAAGACGCAAGCAGCCTCTTCAAGCATCTCCTGACCCAAGCCGGCTTCGGAAAGCTCGCGGCCAAACTGGCCTTCCTTCAAAAAAGTTAACTGGGCCTCCTTCACATTGTAATGATAGATCCCCGATGGAATTTCCTCGACTCGGTTCACGACGAGATAAGTCTCAATCGGGTAAAGCGCCCCAGCAGAGGGCGAGGCCCTAAATTCGAATCCCCAGGCCTTCGTGGTGATCCCTTGCGTGGCCCAGAGTAAACGGGAGAGCTCGGAAAAAGTGATGGATTGATCAGAAAGCTCCCGGATGGATCGCCTTTTAGCAATCGCGTGCCAGAGGGATTTTCCACCCATCTGATCAACAGGACGAATGGGAAAATGCTTTATGGCATTAGGGAACTCTTTATAAGGGGAAGGCTGATGGGCCCAATCGAGTCCTCCTCGGGGCATGGCCTCTCTTCGATATTTTGTCTCTCGATGATACACGTCACCGATTCCCTCTGTTCTCCGATCCATGCAGCACCTCCTTAAAATCAAGTTAATAAAGATAGGCTCAAAAAGCAAGCGATATCTAACGTTTGCCCCCCAGTTTTTTCTTCCAAGGACAAGAGGATCTCAGAAAAACCATCGAGATAGAGAGGAAAACTTTTTCTGTAAGCCCCACCTGGGGGGCCCCTTGGAGAGGCTTCATTGGTCCGACCGTTTCGCGGTTCGGGTACACGGGTGATGGCCGTCACCGGAGTTTCTGCTCTGGTTGCGTCTTTGTCCCATTCCTATTAAGTGCGGGCCTTATGAAGGCTCGGAAAGGGATTCCCCCAAGTCGCGGGCAAAAACTGAGGGAGGGCAAGGTATCTAAGGATGGATTCGAAAGGAAAAAGACTTTACAATTCGGCTTGCAAACACTAACATATGTCTTAATTAAAAACGGACTGGAGGGGTTCCCATCAAATGGAAGAAAAAAGAGAGAAGCCAAATAGACGGAGAAAGAGGACTTTTGTCTTTATCCTACTCCCCATCATTATCCTTGTTGGAGCAGCGGCGATATACTTTTATATCCGTTATAAAGCGACTCATGTTTCTACGGACGATGCCTTTGTCGACGGCAGAGTTCACGTCATCGCTTCAAAGATTCCCGGTACCGTCAAGGTTCTTTATATCAACGACAACCAGTTTGTGAAGAAGGACCATCTCCTCCTCGAGATCGATCCCGTCGATTATGAGGTCAGAGTGAAGGAAGCCCGGGCTGGCTTTCAGGCTGAGAGGGCAAGGCTTTCTGAGCTCCAAGACAGGGTGCATACCGCCAGAAGACAGCTGGCCGAGGTCATCGCATCGTTGGAGGCGGCCCGGGCGAATGTCGAACTCCAGAAGGCCAACCTCGACTTGGCAAGAGTAAACCTCCAAAGATCAGAAGCCCTTTTGAAAAAAGAGGCCATTCCCCGGCAGCAATATGACAACGCAAAAACAGCCTATGAGGTGGCGGTAGCTCAAGTGAAGGCAGCGCAGGATCTGGCCGGACAAATTGAGGCATCCCTTGAGACACAGGGCGCGCTGATCAAACAGAGCGAATCGGGTCTCCCCACGCAGGAGGCTCAGATTCAGCAGAGAGACGCAACTTTGAAGGGAGCTGAACTGAACCTTGGTTACACGAAGATTTATGCACCTGTAGACGGGTACATCACAAAGCGAACGGTGGAGACAGGGAATCAGATTCAAGTCGGCCAACCCCTCATGGCCGTCGTGCCCCTTGCCCAAGAGGAAATCTGGATCACCGCCAACTACAAAGAGACGGACCTCCAAGACGTAAGACCAGGTCAGAAAGTGAACATCACAGTGGACACCTATCCGGGAAAAGTTTTTTATGGAAAGGTGAACAGCATCATGGCAGGAACCGGAGCCGTTTTCTCTCTTTTCCCGCCTGAAAATGCGACAGGAAATTTTGTAAAGGTCGTCCAGAGAGTTCCTGTGAAGATCGTTCTCGATGAAGGGGCTGACCCTGATCATCTCCTCCGAATCGGGATGTCCGTGATTCCGACGATTCTGGTTCATTCTAAATAGGACGTGGGCGCTTATGAACCGGTGGATTGTTGCCATCGCAGTCATGTTGCCCACGCTGATCGAGATCATCGACACCTCGGTCGTCAACGTATCTCTCGATCATATCCGTGGGAGCCTTTCCGCTGGAATCGACGAATCCACCTGGATCATCACGTCCTATCTTGTATCCAACGCCATTATCATCCCCATCTCCGGATGGTTAAGCAGATTCTTCGGGAGAAAACTCTACCTCATCCTCTCCATCTCCCTATTTACCTTCAGTTCGTTCATGTGCGGTTCTGCCTGGAATCTGGAGAGCCTCATATTTTTCAGGATCCTTCAGGGCGCCGGGGGCGGCGGCCTTCAACCTCTTTCCCAGGCCATTCTTCTCGAAACGTTCCCGCCGTATCAACATGGGATGGCGATGGCGATTTTCGGCGTCGGCACCATGTTCGGACCGATCATCGGCCCTCTTCTGGGAGGATGGATAACGGACAACTGGTCCTGGAGGTGGATCTTCTATATCAATGTCCCTATTGGATTCATTTCTACCCTCATGACCCTCTTTTTTATCGTCAATCCCCCCTACATGGAGCGCATCAAGATGAAGATCGACACCTGGGGGCTTTGCTTCATGACCGTTGGGCTCGGGTGCCTTCAGGTCGTCCTGGATAAAGGCCAGAGGGAGGATTGGTTTTCATCCCAGTTCATCATGTGGATGGCTTTTATCGCCGTATCCTGTCTGATCATTTTTATCGTCGTGGAATTATCGGCGGAGAACCCAGTGGTGAATTTGAGAGTCTTCAAAAATCTTTCCTTCAGCTCAGGAAATCTGATCATGTTCTTCGTCTTTTTCAATCTCTTCGGCAGTATTGTCCTGCTCCCGATCTACCTTCAATCATTGCTGGGGTATACCTCCTTCCTCGCTGGACTGGCGTTGGGGCCTGGCGGCATTGCCACGATGATCGCCATGCCTATCGCCGGAAACCTGGTAAACAGGGTCAATCCAAAGGCCATTCTTACCTTCGGCATCGCCGTGGCCGCCTATGCTATCCATCTCATGTCGCAGTTTAACCTCCTTGCCGATTTCAGTGCCGTCTTCTGGCCAAGGGTTGTGCTCGGAGTAGGTATGGGTTTTCTCTTTATCCCCCTGACCACCACAACGATGTCAGGAATACGAAAGGAAGAGATGGGAAATGCGACCGCCGTCTTCAACCTTCTGAGAAACCTCGGGGGCAGTTTTGGTGTGGCCTTTGTGACGACCATGGTAGCCAGAAGGTCACAGTTTCACCAGTCCCGTCTTGTGGAGCATCTCACGCCGTTTAGCAGAAACCTACAAGATGCCGTTCCCCAGATCTCGCAATTGTTAAGGGGAAGGGGACTGATACCTCCTTATCCAGGTCAGGGAAGCCTCGGCCTGGTCTACAATCAGCTCTTGCAACAGGCCTCCATGTTGGCCTTTAACGACTCCTTTTGCATTCTTTCCGTCATGATGATTCTGATTCTCCCTTTTGTCCTGCTGATGAAGAGGGCAAAAGAAACGCCCCCGCCGATGGGTATGCATTGACCGCAAGGCGCTCTCCAAACCCGCCCGTTCTTCCCTTGACAACGAAAAATCTGATTATTATGTGTTTATCAAACAATAATTCAGCGTCTTTGGAAGCTGATAGAAAAGGAGGACCGTATCATGAATAAAATAATATATCCAATCATGGCGTTGTTTGCGTTAAGTATATTGTTTGTCGGTATTCGGACTTCATCCTCCCAGGAATTCCAAGAGGGGACGATAGCACTGTATGGCCAGTCGGACATCAGGGGTTGGGATACTTCGGAAGCAAGTGGCATGATCGGAGTTCAGCTGCTGACGCCAGAGGGGGACTATATGGGGCAAATCAGCGATTTAGTCATAGACCCGGGAACCGGACATATCTTAGAGGCCGTCCTCTCTGACGTCCCAGGAGAAGGTGGGAAGTCGATCACTGTTCCGTTCGCTGCCCTGTCACATACCGGTGCCGACCTCTTCGCGTTTAACAGACCCGAAGAATTTATCGGGCGTTTCAGGGATGACGAAAGCCCTTCTTTGGAACAGCCTTTTACGCATTGGGCTGAAACCCGCTTCCTCTACTCCGTAAGGCCGTTACCAATGGGAGCGTTTAGCACGAGCACGTTGATCGGTGCTTCCGTTCAAACTTCAAAAGGAGAAGAGGTGGCTCAGGTCAACGACTTGGTGATTGACTTCAGGAATGATCAGGTGGTTTATTCAGTCCTTTCCGATGTGGGAGGAAGTGAAGGGAGAATGGTTGCTGTTCCTTTCAGCGAACTGTCAAAAAGTGGCGGAAATCTCTTTACTCTTCACACCACAAAAGAAAGATTGCTCGACTCACCTGCCTTCACGGAAATCGACATGACCAATCTCCGCTATGCGGAAAACGTTTACAGATATTTTGGCGTGCAACCTTACTGGGAAGAAAAGTAATGCTCCCGGGAAAAACCATTTCGCCAAAAGGGCAGGCTGTTTAGCCTGCCCTTTTTTGTTGTCGTTCCTGTCCCCTTCCAAAATAGTCATAAAGGTGCCGAAATTTGCCACAAAATGGTACTTCGTCGATCCCTTCGCTTCATAATATTATTAAGTTTCAATAGATTACAATTCCTACTCTTTGGCATGACAATTGCTTACATTTAGATCAATTTTCTTCATCACAGTGTTTATGGCTGCAAGGATGTAAGAGATCAAATAACAAACCGGGGGTTCTTCGGCACAAGGAATTATGGAGTCTCCAGGCAAATTTTTAAAGAGAGAAAGGGAGACACGAAACATCTCTTTGGAAGAAATCTCCAAGTTCACCAAGATTAAGGAACACTACCTCAAAGCCATCGAAGAAGATAGATATGAGCTCCTTCCTGCGATGCCTTACGTGAAAGGCTTTTTGAACGTCTATGCCAAATATCTCACGCTCAATCCAAAAGATATTGTCCTTCAATATGAAAATTATCTAAAAAGCCTTATTCCTTCAGAGCCTATCGAGTTGCAGCACCAGGCTCCATCCAAGAAAAGGAGCCTCAGAGCATGGTTTTTCTTATCTCTGACCTTCGTAATATTCTCTTCACGATAACCTTTATCTCCTATCCCACGCGTCCCGTTGAAAAAATAGGGATACATCCCCTTTAATTGAGTAAAATTCTGTAGCATCTCTTAGATTGGACCATCGAGCTGGCAGCAACAAAAAATGGGATGTGTCCCTATTTTTGTTGGCTAACAACAGTCCTGACGGTTAGTGCCTTGAGAACGTTCCATCAGATCACTGGATATCCCGTCAGAATCTATCGTGCAACAGCAGGAAGATTTTTTTCGACCCAGCATAGAGTTAATCAATGCAGCCGTACAGCCATTAAAAGCCTTCAGGCTGCGAGCTCATACAGGCTAAAGCCTGTCTTACTATTTTAATTACGGACTATGGACCCTCGATCTGACCCTCGAAGAGGTTACGTCTCCAAAAAGATCAGATCGGGATCTTCAAGGCGTGCAATCACGGTACTGAGAAAGCGGGCAGCTTCAGCGCCATCGACCACTCGGTGATCGAAGGAGAGGGATAGGGGAAGAATTTTTCGGACGACCACTTTTCCATTCCTTGCGACGGGCATGTCTTGAATCCTTCCGATGCCGAGGATAGCCACTTCAGGGTAGTTGATGATCGGAGTCCCGTACGTTCCGCGCACCGCCCCGTAGTTGGTGATGGTGAAGGTTCCACCTTTCAGGTCAGCAAGGTCGATGGTTCGGTTCCTCGCCTTTTCAGCCAACTGGGCTGACTCCTGCGCCAGCTCGAAGATGGACTTCTCTTTGGCATTCTTGACCACCGGAACCATCAACCCTTCAGGCGTGTCCGTGGCCAGACCGATATTGAAATATTTTTTCAGGATGATCTCTTCATTCTCCTCGTCCAAGGTTGCATTCAGATAAGGATGTTCGGTCAGACCCGCAATAAGGGCCTTGATAATAAACGGCAGAATCGTCAGTTTAATTCCTTTTCCCTCCGCCACCTTCTTCTCTTTCTCCCGGATCTTCCAAAGTTCGGTGACATCCGCTTCGTCCATGGCCGAAACATGGGGGGCCGTATATTTCGATTTCACCATGGCTTTGGCAATGGATCGCCTGACCCCTCGCAGAGGAATACGCTCAACAGAACCGTATAGGTCATACTTTCTGACCTTCTTTATCTCTTTCACTTCCTCAGCGGGCTTCGCTTTGCCTCCGGCAAACTGCCTGACATCCTTCTCCAGCACCCGGCCTTCAGGCCCCGCCCCTTGAACTTTATTGATGTCAACGCCTAATTCCCTTGCCAGAGCTCGAACAGAAGGCGTTGCCAGCGCATGTTCGCTCACCAGAGCTAACCTGACCGGTTCAGCCTTCATCCTTGCCGCAGGGGCTACGGCTGGGGCTTCTTCAGGCGCCTCTTCCAGTTCGCCCACCACACCCACTGATTTGGGCTTTGCAGGCGGAGCCGAGGGCCTGGGAGGCGGAGCGGCCAAGGTTTCTCCCTTCTCTCCGATCACAACGATCACCTGACCAACCTTTATGATCTCCTTCTCCTTGGCCAGTATCTTCAGGATCGTTCCCGTTCTTGGAGATGGAATTTCTGCAAGAGCCTTGTCGGTTTCTACCTCAACGAGGGGCTGCCCCTCCTTGATCTCGTCCCCTTCTTTCACCAACCAACGGACAATCTCGCCTTCCGTCAATCCTTCTCCGATGTCAGGAAATTTAAATTCGAATGCCATAAGTCCTCCCAAAAAGTCTTATTGGATTATTGAAATGATGGAACGTTGGAACAATGGGGAAAAAATTTAAATAAGAGGGCAAAAAAAGATTACTTTTTTATTTTTGAACCCGTCATTCCATTATTCCAGTGTTCCATTATTCCATTTAAAAGCTCATTACCTTTTTCACAGCCATCACGATCCGTTTAGGATTGGGAAGATCATAGTGCTCGGTCTTCATCAGGGGAACAGGAATATCAAACCCCGTCACCCTCTCGATCGGCGCCTGAAGAGAAAGAAACGCCTTTTCATTGATCAGGGCGATGATCTCCGCAGCTAAGCCGCAGGTCTTGGGTGCCTCGTGGACGATGACTCCCCTGCCCGTCTTCTTGACAGAGGTGACAATCGTCTTCACATCCATGGGAGAGATCGTTCTGAGATCGATGATCTCGGGATCAATCTTATCCCCTTTGAGCTGCTCCGCTGCATTCAACGCCTCCCTTAACATGGCTCCGTACGCAATGACCGTCACGTCTTTTCCTTCCTGAACTAATCTTGCCTTTCCGAGAGGGATGGTGTAATCGCCTTCCGGAACTTCTTCCCTGATGGCCCGGTAGATGCGCTTAGGCTCCATGAAGATAACCGGATCCGGATCTCGAATCGAAGAAAGCAGAAGGCCCTTGGCTTCGTAGGGCGTTGAAGGAATGACGACTTTGATCCCTGGGATATGGGCCAAGATGGCTTCCGGACTGTCCGAATGATGCTCCGGTGCATGGATGCCACCTCCGTAAGGGGTCCTGATGACCAGTGGGCAGGTGAATCTCCCTCTTGAACGGTTACGCATTCGGCCAATGTGATTGTTGATCTGATCAAGGCAGGGATAGAGAAATCCTTCAAACTGAATTTCTCCAATAGGCCGAAGACCGTAAACAGCCATTCCGAGGGCTGTGGCGGCAATCGCCAACTCTGCCAGCGGTGTGTCGATCACCCTGTCCGCCCCAAACTCTTTTTGGAGTCCATCGGTGACGCGAAAGACGCCTCCCTCTTTCCCTACGTCCTCGCCAAAAATAATGACCCTGTTGTCCCTTTCCAGCTCCTCTCGGAGTGCCAGGTTCAGTGCTTCCACCATATTGAGTTTAGCCATCGCCTATTCCTTTCCTATAAGCAAATCCAAATTGCCAAATAAATTTTACATGACGGGTTCCTCACCCGCGAGCAATAAAAATCATAAATCCCCCTCGCCCCCCTTTGGCCAAGGGAGGGTTGGGGGGATTTGGCAACCCCTTCATGTTAATCCTCTCTCCTGGTGGGAGGAGACTGTTTCTTCCGTCATGGCCGAGATTGCAACACAGCCCCTTATGGGAGAGGGGATCGAAATTACCTATGATGTCGATTTTAAATACTCCAATTGCTCTTTCAGCTGAGGCGTCATCTCCGCAAAAACATACTCAAAGATTTCTTCCGGCCTTGGCGCAGGAACGGATTCCGCCTCCTTGACCACCTGGTCGATCTCCTTCTGGGCCTCTTCCGTCATCCGGTTCTCAACTTCCTCACTCCACAGGCCTTTTCCTTTCAAATAGGATCTCAACCTGGCCATGGGATCCAATGGCTTCCAACGTTCAATCTCTTCGTCGGCCCGATATTTGGTCGGATCATCGGCCGTGGTATGAGGTCCGAATCGGAACGTTACGCCTTCGATCAATGTCGGCCCTCCTCCGGAGCGCGCCTTATCCACGGCCTCCTTCGTTGCGACGATGACGGCAAAAAGATCGTTTCCATCCACCTGGATGCCGCTGAATCCGTAGGCAATTGCCTTTTGGGCAATCGTTGCCGAGGCAGTCTGCCTTGACCTCGGAACAGAGATAGCAAATTGGTTATTCTGGCAGAAAAAGACCGTGGGGGTCTTGAACACTCCTGCAAAATTCAATGCTTCATGAAAATCGCCTTTGGATGTCGCGCCATCGCCGAAGTAGGCCACGGCAACGGTCTTGTCGCCCCTCAGTTTGGCTGCCCAAGCCGTCCCTACGGCTTGGGGGATATGGGTCCCGACAGGGATGGAAACGGGCAGGATGTTGATGCCGTCGGGTGCCCGGCTTCCCAACTCATTTCCCATCCAGTAAACAAAAAAACTCTTCAAAGGAATCCCCATCATTAATGTGATTCCGATCTCTCGAAAAGCCGGAAAGACCCAATCCCCCTTTTGGAGGACATAACCGCTTCCGACCTGGCAAGCCTCCTGGCCCCAGATGGGTGCATACGTTCCGAACCTCCCTTGACGCTGAAGAAGCAGCCCCCGCTGGTCAGCCGACCTGATGAAGACCATCTTTTGATAAAGGGCCAATGTCTGCTTGTCGTCGATGGGAGAGGCAAGGCCTGGTTGGAGCGTTCCGTCGGGTTTTAGAATCTGGAACATCTTTCCCTTGAGCGGATCATAATCTTCCATCAAACCCATGGCTTCTCCTTCTTTTTCG
>Ga0187769_10001288_pt1 | contig 14219 bp, 16 predicted proteins | sample 0116_SJ02_MP02_1_FD_133140 | JGI IMG/M metagenome (GOLD analysis project Ga0187769, IMG submission 133140) | Tropical peat soil microbial communities from peatlands in Department of Meta, Colombia - 0116_SJ02_MP02_10_MG | ecosystem: Environmental > Terrestrial > Soil > Wetlands > Peat | place... | reverse complement strand
GTTGGGGTGAAAGACCGCTCTACTTTCTGTCCGGGAGCGCCTTCCACTTCTTCGATAGACCCCAGCTAAGGAGGCCTACGCCAACGAGCTGTGAGAAGCTGCCGTCTAGGGAGAAATACCCTACGAGCAGGTTGGCTTCTTGCTTGTCATTCATTTCACTGACGACTTCCCGACGCGGGATTTAAGGCTGGCGCCATTCTGACGCGATGAATCCTGCCAGAATGGCACTTCCGGGGTTTCTTGTGGGTGATTCTGTACCATCGGAGGGAGAATTGGTCCCGGGCTCCTCCCTAGGGTCGGAGAAAGCCCCGGATAGGCTCCATCACCCAGTCCCGGGCTGGGCCCACCTAGGAGGGAGCGTCTACCGTCTGGACACCCTTGGCCGGCCCCGCAAGGACTAAATTCCTCGACGAAATGTAGACTCAGGATGGACGAGGTGAACCAGAGGCAAGGGCCGGCTTCGGACGGCTGGTTGGGCCTGATGTTGGTCCAGTGCTCTTGTGCCTACTTCGGCTGGTGCTACGTGAAGTCTCGCGAGCCCTCCCCCTAGACGACAGGGGTCCTCGTCCAGATGCGCCTGAAACGGCAGTGTGCGGCTTGTGTCCCTCGGACGTCTAGCTCTACTTGGTCAGGAGTCTCCAGGAAAGGACGATCCCCAGAACGGAAAGGAGAACTGCGAATACGGTCAGCACGCTAAAGTCGACCCAAAGGGGCGCAAGAGTAGTGTACCCTGCGGCTGTCGAGGCGGCTGAACCAGCACCGAGGAGCATCTGTCTGACTCCGTCCACTGCGTAGCTTACGGGATTGTATTTGACGACCGACTGGAGCCACCCTGGCATTATCTTCACTGGGAGCATCGCATTGCTTGCGAACAACAGAGGCAGGTTCAGCAGGTTGATTATGGCCATCTGAGTCTGCCAGTCGCTCGACCGGAGAGCGAGCATGACGAAGAGTGCTGAGAGTCCGAAGGACATGAGGAACAGCATGATGAACGAACCCCCGACGCTGAGGAGGCTGAAGTTGGTCGTGTCCATCCCCAGGACGACCGCGATACCCAGGACGATGACCGCCTGGATAAGCGAGCGGATGGTGCTCTGCGCTATCTTGCCTATCACTATGGAGCCGCGGCTCACCGGCGTGCTTAGCGCCTTGTTCATGAAGCCGAACCTCCTGTCCCATACGACAGACATGCCGGCGAAGGCGGCCGTGAAAAGTATGATGAACGCGAGCATCCCCGCGCTGAGGTATGAGAAGTAGCTGGTCGTGCCGAAGGTGCCGAGGTCTATGGCGTTCAGCTGAGCCGGGGGCACCTGCCCCGAGAAGAAGCCGGTGATGTTGAAGGCCTTCCCGAAGAGCCCTAGCCACACGACGGGCTGGACGAGGGAAATGATCAGCTGAATCGGGTTCTTGTACCACTTGACCAGGTCTCTGTTGGTCAGGGCCCAGAGCCCGTGCAAGGGACTCTTGTTGAGCTGCGGGGCCGCCCTGAAGGCGCGTTCCGCCTCTCTTTCCTTCTGCTCCTCTGTAACGGCCTCTTGGGTTGTCATGGTCGATCTTGTGACGTCTTCGGTCATTCCATCTTCACCTTCGGGCCCTCATCATCGTCACGCGTTGTTTGAACATGTCCATCTTGTTGGTCTCCTCTTCTCTCAGGCTTCTCCCGGTAAACTCGAGATAGGCTTCGTCCAGGGTAGGCTTCGTCAGAGAGATCTTCGTCACGTGGAGCCCTTTGGATCTGACGAGGTCGATTATCTGGATGGAAGATTCCTCCCCCACTTCCGACTTGATCCTGTACTCGTGGTCGCTCTTCTTTACCTCCTTGACGAGAGGGATCTTCTCTATGTCAGCAGAGATGTCTGGCCCGGATTCTTCCACCCCGACCACTATGACGTCACCGCCGATGCTAGCCTTGAGCTCGGTCGGGGTTCCTATTTTGATAATGTGCCCATGGTCGATGATCGCAATCCTGTCACAGAGGGAATCGGCCTCCTCCAGGTAGTGAGTGGTGAGGAAGAGGGTCATCCTGTATTCTTCCTTGAGCATCCTAATGTAGTTCCATACCGCAGTCCTTGTCTGGACGTCAAGCCCCAGGGTCGGTTCGTCCAGGAAGAGGAGCTTGGGGTAGTTGATGAGGCCGCATGCCAGCTCCAGCCTTCGTCTCATCCCACCAGAGTAGGTGCTGACCTTCCTGTCCGCTGCTTCCTGCAGTTCGACGAGCTTGAGGAGCTCCATCGCGTGCGGCTTCGAGTTGCTTCTCGGAATCCCGTAGAGGTCTGCACAGAGAAGTATGTTCTGGAGCCCCGTCAGGTCTTCGTCTGCCGTGTATTCCTGGGGAACCACTCCCACGTTCCTTCGAACTTCCGTGGCGTGCTTGTGTATGTCGAGCCCCCCTACGCTCGCGTTGCCGCCGGAAGAGCTGAGGAGAGTGGTGAGCATGTTGATGGTGGTGGTCTTCCCAGCTCCGTTGGGGCCGAGGAAGCCGAAGATTTCCCCCTCGTGCACCTCGAATGAGACGCCATCCACTGCCTTGAACTGCCCAAAAGTCTTCGTTAGTCCCTCCACTTTGACGATTGCTTGCTGGCTCAAGAAACCTCTCCTAGTTTTGCTAGCCTGTTGCTGAGCTCCTTTATCTTTCCTTTGGTGTTCAGAAGTTTGCCCTTGTCAGAATCGGCGACGTCCTCGAGGTATGAAACGTAACTCGAAATCACTTCAGCAACTTCCTCGGGAGAGCGTGGCGAGTACGAGGGGCCCATCCAAGAGAAAGGCCGGTCTATCTCCTCGAGCCCCCTTTCCGTAAGACTGTACTTCTTCCCTTCCAACTTCTTCAGCACTCCCTCGGTGACCATCTGGTCGAGGAGGGGGTAAATCGACCCTGGCGACGGCCGCCACCAACCCTGCGCAGTATTCTCAATCATGTCCATGATTTCCATGCCGGTTCTGGGCTGGTCTTTCACCATGTACATGATCCACTTCCTGAGACCTTTGTGGGTGCGCTTCGACCAATCGAAGTTGAACATCATTAGCGATATCGGAACTTCAATATCGTGGCTACATAAACCTTACTGACCTCTGCCAAGACCCTCATTTGGTCTCAAGCGGCGTGACGGCGCCCCCCCAAACCAAGTGCCCGTTATCTGGTCATTGCCCGCCTGAAAACAGGCACCGCGATCGCTGTCATTACGATTCCGAAGGATATCAGGATCGTCAAATCCGTCGCTATGTCTGGTATCCCCGCTCCAAGCACTACGACCTTCCTTAGGGCATCCGTAGCATAAGAGAGCGGAAGCATCCTCGACACGTCCTGCATGTACCAGGGCATCTGTTGGATTGGAAAGAACACCCCGCTAAGAAACATCATGGGGAACATGATGGTCGTCATGAGCATGGTGGCCGTCTGCTGGTCGCTGGTTATCGAGGTCAAGACTATCCCCAGCCCAACGAAGCTGAACACCCCGAGAAGCATTAAACCGAAGACGAGCAGGATGTTCCCCTGAATTGTGACCCCGAACAGGGTCACGGCCAGTATCATCAGGATGACTCCCTGGAGCAGCCCCCGAGCCGTCTGGGCCAGGGTCTTCCCGAGGATTATTGATAGCCTGCTGATAGGCGCCACCATCATGCCATCCATGGTCCCCACCTCCTTCTCCTGAGATATTGCACCGGGGAGCCCGGTCATTACGCTCATCATTACCGTCATCGCCATGATGCCCGGGGCCACGAACTCGAAATAGTTGGACGACCCGGGGACAATCCCCTGTGTGACCACCTTGAGAGGCTGGACAATGGCGATGGCGCCATTGCTGCCAATGGTCGGGTCAAGCGCCATTACTTTCTGCTGCGCCATTCCTGTGCTCATCTCGTTGAACACTGCTGAGAGGAGAGTCTGGATGGTGGCCGAGACCTGTGGATTTGAAGTGTCGGTCATTATGGTAACCGTCCCCTGCTTTCCGCTGAGGAGGCTGGCGCTGAAGTTGCTGGGGATTATTATCCCTCCTTCGAGATCTCCCCTCTGTATCGAGTCCTTCAGCGCGGATTCACTGCTGAGAGTCGTGAGCTTGAACATGCTCGTCTTCGTATTGATCTGCTGGAGTACGGAAATGAAAGCTTGGCTTGCCAGCGTTGAGTTGCTGTTCCCGCCATCGAGGTTAACGACCCCCACAGGCAGGTTGTTCCCCGAATTTGTGTTGCTGGGGTAGATGAAGCCAACCATCCCCATCATGAAGATGGGCATCACGATCAGGAGAACCAAACCGAACTTGTTCCTGTAGAGCTCGACCACGTCCTTCCATGCGATTCTGAAGCTGTGCGAAAGGAGGTCCCTGTTGGCCACTGCTCTTCACCGGATTCTCCGGGCGCCCCCCATGAAACCGCGGTGCCGTTCGAGAGGGATCTTCTGGTCTGCGCTGTCCCTGACTTCATGGCCGGTGAGGTGGAGAAAGACATCCTCGAGAGTGGGCTGAACGTTCTCCATCGACGCTATCTTGCCTCCATACTTCCTCACAGCGTCGATGATGCTGTCGAAGGCGTCATCGCCGCTCGCTATGATCTTGAGATGGGTGGAGTCTTCCTGAGAGACGGACTTCACATTTCCTAGCGCCCTGACGCCTTCCACCAAAGCAGGGCTGAGGTTTGGTACGTCAACCTTGAGGACCATATTGTTTGTCCCTGAGATGAGCCTCTTCAGGTTGGAAGATGTGTCAAGTGCGACCACTTTTCCGTGATCTATGATGCCAATACGATCGCACAGCATGTCCGCGTCCACCATGGTGTGGGTGGTCACGATGATGGTGGTGCCCGTGTCCCTGTTGAGCTTCTTCACGAACTCCCTGATCTCCACGGACGACTGGGGGTCGAGGCCCAAGGTCGGTTCGTCCAGGAAGAGCACCTGAGGCATGTTAAGCAGGGCCCGGACAACGTTCATGCGCTGACGCATGCCCGTCGAGAAAGTCCCTACGAGAGAGTTCTTCCATTTCGTAAGCTGTACCAGCTCTAGTAGCTCATCGATCCGCTGGTTCAGCGTGTCGGCTGGAATGTCGAACAGGCTCCCGAAGAACCAGAGATTCTCCTTGGCCGTTAGGCGGTCGTACATTATCATCTTCTCCGAGACAATCCCTACCAGCCTACGAACCTCGTTGTCCTGCTTCACAACATCGTAGCCGCCTATGCTCGCGGTGCCGTCGGTCGGCCTGGCGAGGGTGGAGAGTATCCTCAGTATGGTGCTCTTCCCGGCGCCGTTGGGGCCCAACAGTCCGAACACCTCCGCTTTGTTCACCACAAAGGAGATGTCCCCGACCGCCTCGAAGTCGCCGAACTTCTTCTTCAGGTGTTCCACCCTGATCATCTCCCCTCTGCCCTGGACGGTCACCGGGGCGACCAGAGTTGTTTTGCTCATGCTCTCCTCCTCTTTCGTGGTGTCCGCTCGGTGCTGCTTTCCTCCCCCGGTCTGCCGCCGTGCACCCTGATTGACGAGTCTGTGTGCGCCAGCTCTCTCTCCAGATTGAGTCTGTACTGGCGGAGTGCGAACAGCTTGTCCGCCTGGGTGAGCCCCTTCCCTTCGGAATCAAGCAGGGTCCGTAGGATCTCCGTTTGGAACTCGGACAGGTTGAGCAACAGCTTCACGAGATCGTCCGGCTCCAGGAGTTCGAGGAAAAGGGAGCTCAACATCTTCCATCTTGTGGGATAGGACCTCATCACCTTCTTCGCAAGAGAAATCCTACGAAGCCCCTGTGGGGCGACCTCGTAGACCACTTGGCCTGGACCAAACTCTTCGGATTTCTTTGCCAGCAGGTCTCCCTTCTTAGCCAACCTCCCTAACAGTGGATAGACGGCCCCCGGCCCCGGGCGCCAGGCCCCGTCTGTCTTCATTTCAATCTCCTTAATCAGGTCGTAGCCGCGCATCGGCCTCCTGGCTATGCTCAGTAACGAGTAGACTTCCAAAAGCCCCCTTGGGGCGCTGTGTGGGTGAAGTTCCTCTCCACGTGGAACGTTGGTTCTGGGCTGCCTCGCCATGGGAGGGGGCGGGCAGGGAGTCGCTATATAATCGATATCCCTAACCATATCGCATTAGATAGACTCCCCAAAGAGCGGAATCCCCGGAGTAATTATAGAAGTCTCCCGAGGAGACCATCCAGGCTAAAAGGCGTTTAAGTCGTGGATTGAACCCCAAGCTGCCATGGCGCACGTTTGTCCGTACTGCAAGAAGAGCGAGTTGTTGTTGGTAAGCGAGACGACCGACGCGGTCGGGAAGAGGCGCTACCGCTACAAGTGCCCCCGTTGCGGAGCCACCTGGCCATTCTGAAGAAGGTCTAGAACTCGTCGGCTCTCGGACAGGCTCCCCACCCGCGTCTCCCTGCGAGGGGGCTAGGATTCATAGACAGCTGATTATCGCAGTACAGATGAACCTAACCATGAAGCCAGCAAGGAAGGCAACACAGGAATCCGCCAAGAACATCTCCCACACCAGCAAGAAGTTTAGGGGATTCACGGACGAGGAAAAAGCCGCGATGAAGGAGCGCATCCAAGAGCTGAAGGCGGAAAAGGCGGATGGAGAAACTGCAGTGCTCTCGAAGATCGCTGCCATGAAGGGACAGGATCGTACCCTTGGTGAGCGACTTCATGCCATCAACAAGGAAAGCACACCAGGACTTGCACCGAGACTCTGGTACGGGATGCCTGCTTATTCCAAGAAGGGCAAGCTCGTTTGCTTCTTCCAAGACGCGCAAAAGTTCAAGGCGAGGTACGCGACCCTGGGATTCATCGACAAGGCGAACCTAGACGAAGGCTCCGTGTGGGCGACCACCTTCGCTTTGAAGGGGTTAACCGCCACCGAAGAGGCGAGGATCAAGGCGCTTTTGAAAAAAGCCGTTGGCTGAGAACTGGGGCGCAGTTGTGTCCCGCCAAAAGGGGAGTCTAGACCGACCAGGGGCACAGAATAATTAGTAGTGCGATGAGATTCGAAGGAGCGTTGACGTTGGGAGCAGAGAATGTGTTCAAGATAGCCATAGGGGAGGTCCAAGTTCGTGAGTACCTTACAGCTCGGGGGTGGGAGTTCTCTGGCAGCGATAAAGAGACGGAGATGGATGCCTACAGGAACAGGAAAACGGGGAAACTGTTGTTCATCGAAGATATCTCGGAAGACTTCCCTGTGACCTTCCTCATGGGTGAACTCGGTCTGGCGGATTTTGGGAAGATTGCGCATGACCTGACCCCTGACATCGATCTAATGGAAGTAGAGAGCAGCTGGGAGGGCAAACCAACAACAATTGTAGTAGCGATGTCAAAGGCGCAGGTAAGAAACATGTTTGGCAAGAGGGCGAGGATGAGACAGCTGCCGATAAGCAACGTTGCTTCACAGGCTTGAAAGCGAGAGCCCATTCCAGTCAATCTTCGTCACATTGCGGCAGAATCTTGACCAACCTCTTGCAGAAATCCCCGGTGTGAACTGTTTTTGTCCGCGATAGTCTTTGACACGTGGTGAGCCGCGCACAGGGTCATTTACTTCCGAAGGAGGTTGCGACATCGTCGATGGTCTGAATAGAACCACGCCCTTCGGACTTCAATGCTCGAGCATGCATGCACGCCGCATGACGACCGCAACTGGTAGGTAGTGATTTGCGCTTCTGCTACGCGGCGCTCGATTGCGATGCTAATCCAAGCTCGGACTGCGCTAGGGAACTGATGGGGGCGAGGGATCTGGCGCTCCGGTAGAGGAAGTAGCCGGCGACTGCGGCGAGAACACCCGCAGGGAGGGCGTAGTACGAGTAATAGAATTCATACTGGCTCACACCAGGCAATGAGGAGATTATCGTGTCATCTGCAAAGATAGCCACGAGCATAACCAGGATAAGGGCTATCCACTTGAGGCTCCGCTTGAAGAAAGGATCGCGAGAGTGACGTGCCCCGATCGCCAGGGCTGCGCCTGAGGGGCAGAACAGCGCCAAAGCGAAGACGAGCCAAAGCGGACCCGAAAGGAGGTTCCCTATCTCAGAGTTGGAGGGGAGGAACGAAGGAACCGCGTTTGCGATAGCCATAGCGGCGGCATCGACCCATAGCACCACTCTCAGTCTCCCCCATCCGAGCACATTTCGAAGCAACGGGTCTGAGAGCCTCGCGAGGGGGACGGTGGAGTCTATGAAAGCGAAGACGAAGATGAAGAGAGCCGAGATGTAGACGGAAATTAAATCGTTGATCACCTGGTTGGTGCTGTAGGTTAGGAACGCCGTAGGTGCCACAACGACCCCCAAGACCCCGAGCAGAAGGGCGTGTCTTCTGTATATCCTCCCCGCCAGGGCCTTCCTCACCGAGAAAGCCCAGTATGCTGCGTAAAGCCAGACCGCGGCGACCACAAACTCTCCCGCAACTGCTGCGTCGAACATCCAACTGCTATCTGACATGCGCCTTGAGCTCCAACCCGCTCCGGGTCAGTGAGAAATCGAAATAGCCAGGCTGAGGCGGGTTTCCCCTCATCTTCCGAATCCGCATAAGCGGGACAACGCTTAGGCCCTCTTCGTAGAGCTTCATCTCGATCACGCCGTCGAAGAGCTGCTGCATCGCCGCAAGAACCTCTGGCTTGTGCATCCCCTCCTCTAAAGTGGCCAAGACCACTGCGTCGTATTGCTTCACTTCCGACAGAAGCTGAGAGAGGAACTTGTAGACTGTGTCCGACTCGTTGAGCATGAGGATTGACGAAAGGACGTCAGTGACGACGCGAATTCGGCGCGAGGCGTTCTGCTTCAGTACATCCTTGATGTTAAAGGAAAGTGACGCCAGGTCGCTTACCATGAACTTGATCTGACCCCCCTCTCCGGCGAGCCAGAGCGGCACCTTTTGTCCCATGTCGATGCCGAACCCCTTGACGTCCTGCAGGACCTCACGGACGGGAAGGCGAGTGACGTAGAGGCAGAAGTCCCCTTGGACAAGACCGGACTGCGTGAACCAGTATCCGAGGGCCTCTTTCCCGACTCCCGGGGGGCCTACGACGAGGATTGCTGACTTGTCGGGGTAGCCGTCGGCGATGAGCTTGTCGAGAGCGGGGACCCCGCTGGAGACCAAACGCGGCGGCAGTCCCAATATCCGAAATAAACCTATGCTGCCGCAGCCGAAATTTTATCCAGCAGACAGGAGGTACTGCCTGCCTGGAATGAATCAGCGGTATCCTTCCTGCTTCCACTTGCCCAGAAGGGTCCTCTCGGCGTCCGTGACCTTGGGCCCGACCCGGTCAAACTCCTCCCCTGACCCTGAATGGACCTTGACCACCATCGGGTAGGTCTGTTTCCTCTCGTCGTAGTACCAGGCCCCCTTGTCTCTGTCAAACTCGACTTCCCAGACCTTCAGGGAGGCCGCCTTTTCGTACTCGAAGTCGATACCGATGATTGAATATCCTGAGGAGATGCCAGGATCGTTCGCCTCGTCGAAGACGCATCGAGCGCAGCTTATCACGGGGGGAGGTCCCTCCCGCGACCGTCCAAGCATTCTCGCGGTATATTCTACCGAGACCCTCGGCGAATGAACGTGGCCGTTCAGAATCACGTCTGAGAATCCGAAGAGGCGCCTCTTCGTCTGCTCCTGCGAGACGGGGACAATCGCCTCGAGCGGGTGGTGCACCAGCGTTATGTTGAAAGAGGGTTCCCTCTGGTTGGAGACCGCAGCTTCTGCTGCCTTCAGCTGTGGGAGGCCCACATAACCGTGGTAGTTGTACTTGCGGCTGAAGAGGTAGGCCGAATTCAGACTGAGGAGGTTGAGCCTCAGGTTTGCGACGGTGTGCGACCCCACGTACAGCAAGTCCGGGTCGGACCTTATCCCATGCCTTTCAAGGAAGGAATAGTAGGGTCCCATCCCGGCTCTCATTGCCTCTCTGTCAGCTACGACAGTGTACCTCGATTCAGTGGTCGCCATCCCGTCTCTCTTCTCCATCATGGCGTTCATCATGTCGGTGCTGAGCGGAGACAGCGCAGCCCAGTTGACGTCATGATTGCCGCCGCAGAATGTTGTGCTCCGGGCATGGAGGCCGTCGACCAGGCCCCCGACGAAGGAATCTACGATCGCGTACTCTTCGTCCCTCCCTCCGTAGGCAAGGTCCCCCGATAGGGCGATGTGGGGGGAAGGGAGGTCCAGGGACTCGACTCTTGACTTCAGGTCAGACGTCAGTGAACTCAGGATGCTGTCCGTCTGAGGCTGTGTCGACGTTCTGAGGTGAAAGTCGGAAAGGTGCACAAGGCAGAAGTCCACTCTGTCACCGGCTCCTTGTCAGTAAACTTCCTCGGTCGCCAGGACTTCGATGCCCTTGCCGGTTATCACATATGGTCGCGGATGCGTATCGACCTTGGAACCTCTCATTTTCAGGATCTGAATCGTCCTGACGCCTTTCCGGAGGGTCCTCATGAGCATCACGCCTTCCGCAAGGTACTCCTCCGGCTGGAGCACACGCTCTTCCCCAGTGGCCATGAGCTCGCTCGTGAGGAGCGAGGTAGCGCTTGTCGATTGGAGCGTCTCGATCATGTCGAGGACCACGGGCCTCCTCTCTTCCACGGTGGGGAAGCGGAAGACCAGGTCGGCCATCGAGTCGAGCGCGATCCTGGCTGGGTCGAATTTCGAAATAGCGTCCTGGATAGTGTCGAGGAGGTTGACCAGTCCGAGCTCCCTCCCGCCGACGGCTATCCTGCCCACCTTTGCAGTTTCCGGTATCTTCCTGACGTCGGTGGCATCGATGTACCTGAACTTCCCTTCAGCTTCGAGCTTCGCAAAATCCATCCCCAGGTTCAACATCTCTTTCATGAAGCGGCTCTTCGGCTCGTTCATGCCGATGAACATGCTGTGCTCCCCTAGTTCTGCGGCGCCCTTGTGGAGATACTGCGAACAAATGATGGTCTTGCCTGTCCCGGGCTCCCCCAGGATTAGGACGACCCGACCCCTGTTGAATCCCCCGTCGAGCATGATGTCAAGGCCTGGGAGGCCACTGCTGAGCTTGATTTCTTCGGCTGAACTGTCTGTCACTTGGCGGGCGGGATGACTTTGGCTGATTATTAGTGTCTTACTGCGAAGACTCGGCAGGAATCGGCCGCACAACGGATACCAATCTAGATCCCCTTCGTTTTCTCATGGCGTCCGAAACCGGACGGTGTGTCGACTGGAGCTCCGAAACTGGAAGACTTCGAGTTTGTCCCTTGGGTTATCTTGAGCTTCTTATCGTCTTATGCGCCGGAGAAGGGCTCGAGCGACTTGGCCATCAAGCCAAGCGTCTTTTGGACTGCCAGGAGCATTTTTGGCCCTTCTGGCTTACTGGATATCTCAACGGCATTGCTAGCGAGCTCTAGCAACCGTTCTCTCAGGATGACCCATGCGGCCTGCCCCCTGGGGAGGAGGTAGTTCATCTGGTACATTTCAAACGTGGGTCCTGCCGTCAGCCCTGGTCGGTGACGCCCGACCGGTAAGGTCGTGAGGAGGACTCCGAGGGGCCTGATGACGGTAACCATTAGCTTGACGGAAACTTCGCTCAGGACCGTGAGGCCGTCCTTCGACGTGTCCACCTGGAGGAAGAATCTAGTAAGAACCTGGAGGAGGAGTTCGTATGAAGCGTTGAAGAGGTCCGCAATCGCCCCAGTCATCTCGTCGTCGATGAGCTCCAAGGACTGCACGTCGCTCGGAGGGCGGACGAAGGCTGCCAGTGTCGGCCGGGAGGGCTCGAAACCCGGATCCTTGCGCTTCATCTCCATGTATTCGTCGAGTATGCTCAGGAACTTTCCGAAGTGGGCCTCCTTCCAATCCCCCCTTGCCCCCTCCCCTTCGGTTATGATTTCATCTATTGCTCTCTGAGCCGAGGCAAGGTCAGTTACGGCCGTTAGCTCCTTCCAGCCATAATACTCCTCCGTAGCCTGGTCGTGAGCGTTCCCTATGAAGAGCTGCCTCTCGCCATATGCCTCCGTCAGATACCTGAATCCCTGCTCGATGCCCCGATATAGTTGTCCGACCGTCGCGAACTCCTGTCCCTCGGGGACTATCTTGCCCCCCACTGGGCCGCCTAACACAGTCTGAAAACCCGGGACGTCCTCTATCGACATGGCTTCTGGACGCTCAAGAAACAAGAAATGCCTGAGGGAGGTTTCGTTCAGTGGCAACAACACGAGTTTCACGTTGGATGGAAAGTATCGCGATCCATATGGGAAGTTGGGCCGACCAAAGTATGGGGAGCCGCCGATGGAGGTGAGGAGGTTGTTCGCGAGGGAGAGATGGAGCATTTCCTGTTCTGCGACCCCTGAAATCACCCTGTCCCACTTCCTTATCGAGTTGAGTTGCTCTGGGGTCACTCCCTCCGAAACGTTGCGCTTCAGGCTGAACGAAGCGAAGAGATATTCGCACATGATCATGTGCTCGAGGGTAGCAGCCTCGCAGAGCATGAACATGAGCTGCTCTCTACTCTTGATGACAATGGGGTTCTCCATGTCTCACACCTGGCCCCGACTTGGATTGACTAGAACCGTTCCCCTGATTCACCGCACAACTAGCACATCGCACTTTGCATTTACAATGACCCCTTCCGATACGCTTCCGAGCATGAGTTTGGTTACGTCCCTGGTCGTCCTTGTTCCAACCACCAGGAGATCTATTCGCTCTGTTGCCGCAGCGTCACAGATGGCAGCTATCACCGAACCGGTAGTTTCGATAGGCTTCGTCTGGAGAGGCACCCCCGCTTCTGAGGCTAGCTTGCGAGCTGCTTCGAAGGCCGCTTCCGCCCTTGCCACAAGTTCCTGACTCATCTTCCTTTGAGCCTCCGCTGCCACATATTCAGGGAGTTGCACTACATGGACAACCACTACCGAGCCGCCCATCTGCCGCGCGTATTCTATCGCACGCTGGGCGGTTCTAAGTGATCGCTCGGAACCGTCGACGGCAACCATTATCCGACGAGTCGTGGCAGACAAGAAAGGCTACTCCGAGGCTTTTGAAAACCGAGTATTTATCCAACACAGATGCAGCAGCAATTTACACCGGTCTATGTTCTTCTGACCCACGGCCGACGTCAGACCTCCACCATAATCTGCTCCTCTTCGACCTTAACTTTGTAGACCGGCTCTGGAGGAAGAGGCCGTGCAAACCAAACGAGCTCCCCCGTCTTAACGTCCCACTGAGAACCATGCAGCGGGCAGGTTACAACGTTTCCTTCCAGGGTCCCTTCTTCAAGGGGTCCACCCATGTGGTTACATGTCGAACGCATCGCAAAATAATCCCCTCCAACGTTCGCAATGAGAATCCTCTCTCCTCCGATGTCGGCTCCGATCATGCCCCCGACGGGGACATCTGAGGTTCGAGCCACTGGGACGAGAGTCATCGTATGGGACCTAACGGTGGAGGAGGACGAGTACCGCTATTTTACCATGGTCCTGTTTGGCGCCCAAAGTGAACAGTAACCGTGCGGGGCGATGACCTTCGTGAACTTGCCGTTGCAGTCTTCCCCCTGACTCTTCACGATTGCGCACTTCCCACCCTGGACGTTGACGAAATAGACGCATGCCTTGCAGAAGTAGCCTTTCTTCAGGTCAGAATCCTTGAACTCGTCAATTTCGATGTACCCCGCCCTCTTCTTCGGGATCCGGGCCTCCTTCGCCATGTCAATGAGGTGCTTGATTCTGGACGACAACTCTCTATTTCACCATGGACGGGTTCTTCCAGAGGGCGCACATCCCGTGAGGAGCGATGTGATCAGAGTTCACTCCGTCGGCACTCTCCCCTGTGCTCTGGACGATGGCGCACTCGTTCTTGCCTTCGAAGAAGTATAGACAGCTGGCGCAAAAATACCCCTTGTTCAAGTCGGCGTCTTTGAACTGGGAGAATTCCACGTACCTTGCAAGGAGCTTCGCAACCTTTTCGAAATGAGTGCCCGGAATGTTTGTGGACTCGCTTGGCAACCTTACAGGTTCGCGTACCCGGAATTGGACTTTTTAAGGGTTGAAGACTGTTTCTGAGGCTAGACAGGACGTGGAGTTTAGCAGCTTGGTTGGAAGAGAATGTGCCTTCCCCCCGCGGGGTCCGACTACGAGGGTGGGCGGTACGACGGGCATCGGCCCTCGCTGGCGCCCCCGCCCCCTGGCCTTCGAACTGCGTGGAAGCTTCGCCCTAATGGGCTTAAATCCGTATGAAACGATACCCAAGGCTCCATTGCAGAGCGGTGACAGGGAGGACCTCGCGAGGAAGGTCTCGGCCGCCCAGGAGATGCTTGGAAGGGT
>Ga0187769_10001287_pt1 | contig 14228 bp, 27 predicted proteins | sample 0116_SJ02_MP02_1_FD_133140 | JGI IMG/M metagenome (GOLD analysis project Ga0187769, IMG submission 133140) | Tropical peat soil microbial communities from peatlands in Department of Meta, Colombia - 0116_SJ02_MP02_10_MG | ecosystem: Environmental > Terrestrial > Soil > Wetlands > Peat | place... | reverse complement strand
CAGCCTCGCCGGGCTGCCCCTTTCCCGCCGCGCGGCCGCTCTCGGCCCTCAGGCGGCCTCGGCCTCGGCGGCGGCCTCGGGCTTGGGCCCGGAATCCTGGCCCTTGGCAGCGGTGTCGCGATCCACCAGCTCGATGATCGCAAGCGCTGCCGCGTCGCCGTGGCGGAAGCCCGCGCGCAACACGCGGCTGTAGCCGCCGGCCCGGCCCTTGTAGCGCTCGGCCAACGCGCCGAGCAGCTTCTCGACCAGCTTGCGGTCCTTGATCGCGGCGAGCAACTGGCGCCGCGCGTGGAGCCCGCCGCGCTTGCCGAGCGTGATCAGCTTCTCCACCACCGGCCGCAGATCCTTGGCCTTGGGCAGCGTCGTCGTGATCTGCTCGTGCTTGATCAGCGCCGCCGCGAGATTGGCGAACATCGCCTTGCGGTGGCTGCTGGTGCGGTTGAGCTTGCGCCCGCCGATCCTGTGCCGCATCCCTCGATCTCCTCTCGCGCCCGGGCCTCAGTAGGGCTCCTCGAGCCGCTTGGCGAGGTCCTCGATGTTCTCGGGCGGCCAGCCCGGGATCTCCATGCCGAGATGGAGGCCCATCTGGGCAAGCACTTCCTTGATCTCGTTGAGCGATTTGCGCCCGAAGTTGGGCGTGCGCAGCATCTCCGCCTCGGTCTTCTGCACCAGGTCGCCGATGTAGATGATGTTGTCGTTCTTGAGGCAGTTGGCCGAGCGCACCGAGAGCTCGAGCTCGTCGACCTTGCGCAGGAGGTTCTTGTTGAAGGGCAGCTCGGCGGGCCGCTCCTCCTCGCGCGCGTGCACCGGCTCCTCGAAGTTGATGAAGAGCTTGAGCTGCTCCTGCAGGATGCGCGCGGCGAGCGCCACCGCGTCCTCGGGCTTGACCGCGCCGTTGGTTTCCACCGTCATCGAGAGCTTGTCGTAGTCGGTCACCTGGCCGACGCGGGTGTTCTCCACCTTGTACGAGACCTTGCGCACGGGGCTGAAGATGGCGTCGACCGGAATGAGCCCGATCGGCGCGTCCGCCGCGCGGTTCGTGCCCGCCGCGACGTAGCCCTTGCCGCTCTCGACCGTCATCTCCATCGAGATCTTGGCGCCCTGATCGAGGGTGCAGATCACATGGTCGGGATCGAGCACCTCGATGTCGTGGCCGGTCTCGACCTGGCCGGCGGTGACCTCGCCCGGTCCGCTCGCGCGCAGATGGATCTTCTTCGGCCCCTCGCCGTGCATCCTGAGCGCCATCGACTTGATATTGAGGACGATGTCGGTCACGTCCTCCTGCACGCCGGGAAGGGAGGAGAACTCGTGAAGCACGCCCTCGATCTGCACCGAGGTGACCGCGGCACCCTGGAGCGAGGAGAGCAGCACGCGCCGGAGCGCGTTGCCGAGCGTCAAGCCGAAGCCGCGCTCGAGCGGCTCGGCGACCACCGTGGCCGAGCGATCGGCACGCGGGCCCGACTGGATGTCCAGCTTCGAGGGCTTAATCAATTCAGTCCAATTTTTCTGAATCACGGGAGCAACCTTTCCGTGCTAGCGCGGAGCTCGCTCCGCATTCCGTTCCAAAGTCCTGGCCGGCCGGAGCGTGTCCCCGGCCCGGCGCGGCCGCATTCCCGACGGCCGCTTTCGTCACACCCGGCGGCGCTTGGGCGGGCGGCAGCCGTTGTGCGGGATCGGCGTCACATCGCGGATCGCGGTGATGGTGAAGCCGACGTTTTGCAGCGCGCGCAAGGCCGACTCGCGGCCCGCCCCCGGCCCTCTGACCTCGATCTCGAGCGTCTTCATGCCGTGCTCCATCGCCTTCTTGCCGGCATCCTCGGCCGCCATCTGGGCGGCGTAGGGGGTCGACTTGCGCGAGCCCTTGAAACCCTGCGAGCCCGAGGACGACCAGGCGATCGCGTTGCCCTGGGCGTCCGTGATGGTAATCACCGTGTTGTTGAAGGTCGCGTTCACGTGCGCGACGCCCGAGGTAATGTTCTTCCTCTCGCGGCGGCGCCGCGGGGCTGCAGCCTTAGCCATGATCGGACCTGATCCTTAAACTCTAGCTCAAACGGCCTTCTTCTTGCCGGCAATGGGACGCGCCTTGCCCTTGCGGGTACGCGCGTTGGTATGGGTGCGCTGGCCGCGCACGGGGAGCCCCTTGCGATGACGCAGGCCGCGGTAGCAGCCGAGGTCGAGCAGGCGCTTGATGTTCATCGCCACCTCGCGCCTGAGGTCGCCCTCGACCTGGTACTCGCGGTCGATCACCTCGCGGATGCGGATGACTTCCTGCTCGGTCAGCTCGCTCACCCGGCGCTGGCTCGGGATGCCCACTTTCTCGCAGATCTCCGTCGCCTTGGTCGGGCCGATACCATAGATGTAGGTGAGGGCCACCTGGACCCGCTTCTGCGTCGGAATGTTCACGCCCGCGATTCGCGCCACTTAACCGCTCTCCTCAAGGCCGTTTTGCCCACAACGAAACACCCCTCCTGGCCCGCTGCCAGGAGGGGGAGCACGGATTATAGGTCGAAATCCGGCCCAGTCAACTCCTCATGCGCCCTTGACGCCTCTTCCGAGGATGGCCTCGATCTCCTTGGTGACCTGGTCGATGGGCGCCATGCCGTCGACCCGCTTGAGCACCGATTTCTGCGCGTAATACGGCAGGATCGGCGCCGTGCTGGCATGGTAGGCGGCGAGGCGCGAGGCGACCGTCTCCGCGCTGTCGTCGGCGCGCCGGGTGAAGCTGGTGCCGCCGCACACGTCGCACACGCCGGGCGTCTTCGGCTTCTGGAACTCGTCGTGGTAGCCGGCACCGCAATTGGCGCAGCTGTAGCGCCCGACGATGCGCCTGGTGATCGCCGCCTCGTCCACCTTGAGCTCGATCACGTGATCGAGGGTGAGGTGCTTTTGCGCCAGCATGCGGTCGAGCGCCTCGGCCTGTGCGGTGGTGCGCGGGAAGCCGTCGAGCACGAAGCCGCGCTTGCAGTCGGGCTGGTCGATGCGTTCCGCGATGATGGCGATCACCACCTCGTCGGGGACGAGCTTGCCCGTCTTCATGATCGCCTCGGCCTTCTTGCCGATCTCGCTGCCCGCCTTGGCGGCCGCGCGCAACATCTCGCCGGTCGAGAGCTGGATCAGGCCGTATTTCTCCTCGAGCCTTTTCGCCTGCGTACCCTTGCCTGAGCCGGGCGGGCCCAACAGCAGCAGGTTCATCCGCGTCTTCCGCGCAGCTTGGACTTCTTGATCAGGCCCTCATACTGGTGCGCGAGCAGATGCGCCTGGATCTGCGCGACCGTGTCCATGGTCACCGAGACCACGATCAGGAGGCTGGTGCCGCCGAAGTAGAACGGCACCGAGTATTGCGAGATGAGGATCTCCGGCAGGATGCAGACCACCGAGAGATAGATCGCCCCGATCACGGTGAGCCGGGTCAGGATGTAGCTCAGGTAATCCGCCGTATTCTTGCCGGGACGGATGCCGGGCACGTAGCCGCCGTACTTCTTGAGGTTGTCGGCCGTATCGTTCGGATTGAACACGATCGAGGAGTAGAAGAAGCAGAAGAAGACGATGAGGGCGACATAGCCCACCATGTAGAGGGGCCGGCCGTGGCCGAGATAGGCGGTGATCTCGGCGAGCCATTCGGGGCCCTGGGCGCCCGAGAAGCCCGCGACCGTCACCGGGAGCAGGAGGAGCGAGCTCGCGAAGATCGGGGGGATCACGCCGGAGGCGTTGAGCTTCAGAGGGAGATGCGAGCTGTCGCCGCCGAAGACGCGGCTCCCCATCTGGCGCTTGGGATACTGCACGATGATGCGCCGCTGGGCGCGCTCCATGAACACGATGGCGCCGACCACCGCCACCGCCATGACGAGGACTGCCATGATGACGAGGCTCGAGATCGCGCCGGTGCGGCCGAGCTCGAGGGTGTTGGCGATCGCCGTCGGCAGCCGCGCGACGATGCCCGAGAAGATGATGAGCGAGACGCCGTTGCCCACCCCGCGCGCCGTCACCTGCTCGCCGAGCCACATGAGGAAGAGCGTGCCGCCGGTGAGCGAGAGCACGGCGGTGAGACGGAAGTAGAGGCCGGGCTCGAGCACCGCGGGCCCATGGCTGCCGGTCATGCCCTCGAGCCCGATGGCCAGGCCGTAGGCCTGAAAGGCGGCGAGGATCACCGTGCCGTAGCGGGTGTATTGGTTGATCTTCTTGCGGCCCTGCTCGCCTTCCTTCTTGAGCTGCTCGAGCGTGGGCGAGATGGAGGTCAAGAGCTGCATGATGATGGAGGCGGAGATGTACGGCATCACGTTGAGCGCGAACATGCTCATGCGGCTCAAGGCTCCGCCCGAGAACATGTCGAACATGCCGAGCAGGCCGCGCGAGTTGGTGTTGAACACGTCGCCCAGCACGGCCGGATCGATGCCCGGCACCGGGATGTAGGTGCCGAGGCGGTAGACGATGAGCGCGCCGAGCGTGAACCAGATGCGCTTCTTCAGCTCCGTCGCCTTGGCAAAGGCGCCGAAGTTGATGCTGGCAGCAAGTTGTTCAGCGGCAGAAGCCATGTTTTGCTCCCGGCGTGCTGCTGAGGGTCAAGCCCCCGCGGACGCTCCGGCCTTCCCGGCCTCGGCTTCCGACTTAGCCTGAGCGACGATCACTTTGCCGCCGGCCTTCTCGACCGCCGCGATCGCGGTCTTGGAGGCGCCGGCGACCTCGAGGGTTATCTTGGCCTTGAACTCGCCCTTTGCAAGGAGGCGCACGCCGTCTCGCGCGGACTTGATGATGCCGGCCGCCTGGAGTGCGGCCGCGTCGACCGGCTTCGCGGCATCGAGCTTGCCCGCCTCGATCGCCTGCTGGAGCCGGCCGAGATTGACGATGCTGTAGCGCTTGGCAAAGGGCTGGTAGAAGCCGCGCTTGGGCAGGCGCCGGTAAAGCGGCATCTGGCCGCCCTCGAAGCCGAGCAGCGACACCCCGCTCCGCGCGGTCTGGCCCTTGCCGCCGCGGGCCGCCGTCTTGCCCTTGCCGGAGCCGATCCCCCGCCCCACCCGCTTGCTCGTCTTATGGGCCCCGGGATTGTCGGAAAGCTGGTTCAATTTCATGGGCTTGTCCTGCCTTCAGGCGTCTTTCAACCGGCCTCGGCCGGCACCACTTCAATGCTTGGAGCGCCGCCCCTCATCCTCGACACGGAGGAGGTGGCGCACCCGCTCGATCATGCCGCGCACTGCCGCGGTGTCCTCGAGCTCGACCGTGCGATGCATCTTGTTGAGGCCGAGGCCGATAAGCGTGGCGCGCTGGTAGTTCCGGCGCCCGATCGGGCTGCCGATCTGCGTCAGCCTGACGGTCTTTTTCTTGTCCGCCATCGCCTACTCCTTCGCCGCCGCCTCGGCCCCGCTCGTGCGCCGGCCGATGACCTCGCTCACCTTCTTGCCGCGCTTGGCGGCGACCAGCCGCGGCGCCATGATATTGGCCAGGGCTATGAAGGTCGCCTTGATCATGTTGTGCGGGTTGGTCGAGCCGACCGACTTGGCGACGACGTCCTGCACGCCGAGGCACTCGAAGATCGCCCGCATCGGACCGCCGGCGATGATGCCGGTGCCGGGCGCTGCCGAGCGCACCACCACGCGTCCGGCCCCGTAGCGGCCGATCACGTCGTGGTGCAGCGTGCGTCCCTCGCGCAGCGGCACGCGCACGAGCGAGCGCTTGGCCTGCTCGGTCGCCTTGCGGATCGCCTCCGGCACCTCGCGCGCCTTGCCCGCGCCGTGGCCGACGCGGCCCTTGCCGTCGCCGACCACCACGAGGGCCGCGAAGCCGAAGCGCCGGCCGCCCTTCACCACCTTGGCGACGCGGTTGATGCTCACCAGCTTCTCGACCAGCTCGCTCTCTTCGCGCCCCTCGCGCTGGGCCACGTTTCTTGCCATCGCTTTCCCTTTTCCCGGTGCCTATTTGGAGGGTTTCGCGCCACCTGGCGCGAAGCCTGCAAGCAGGCACGACACTTCAAATCTCTGCCGACTCCGCGAGCTCGCGAAAGCCGGTCCTAGAACGCCAATCCGCCCTCGCGGGCGGCCTCGGCGAGCGCCTTGACCCGGCCGTGATAGAGATAGCCGCCGCGGTCGAACACGACCTGCTTGACCCCTTGGGCGATCGCCCGCGCCGCGATGAGCTTGCCCACCGCCTTGGCCGCCTCGAGGTCCGATCCCTTCTTGATCTGCTCCTTCAAGTCCTTGTCGAGGCTCGAGGCCGCGGCGAGCGTCACCCCCTTGGTGTCGTCGATCACCTGGGCATAGATGTTCTTGCTCGAGCGATGCACGCTCAGGCGCAGCCGGCCGCCCGCCTTGCGCGCGAGCCGGGTGCGAACGCGCCGCTTGCGCCGTCCGCTATGATCGCTCAAGGGTTTCATGGCCCGCCCCTACTTCTTCTTGCCTTCCTTGCGCCGAACATACTCGCCCTCGTAGCGGATGCCCTTGCCCTTGTAGGGCTCGGGGCCCCGCTTGGCGCGGATCTCCGCGGCGACCTGGCCGACGCGCTGGCGGTCGGTGCCGCTGATCGAGATCGCCGTCGGCTTCTCGCACTTGATGGTGATGCCCGCGGGGATGGGATAGATCACGTCGTGGCTGTAGCCGAGCTGAAGCTGCAGGTTCTTGCCCACGACCGCGGCGCGGTAGCCCACCCCTTGGATCTCGAGGCTGACCGTGAAGCCCTTCGAGACCCCGTTCAGCATATTGTTGATCAGGCTGCGATAGCTTCCCCACATCATGCGCGCGCGCTTGCCCTCCGCGCGCGCCTTGACCCACACCTTGCCGCCCTCGAGCGTCGCCTCGACGTCGTCGGGGATGGCGAGGCTCAATTGCCCGAGCTTGCCCTTGGCCGTGAGCTGGGCGCGGGCGATCTGGACATCGACGCCTGCGGGCACCGCCACGGGATATTTGCCGACGCGCGACATGGCCGCTCCTAGAACACCTGGCAGAGCACTTCGCCGCCGACGTTGGCCGCGCGCGCGTCCGCATCCGACATCACCCCGCGCGGGGTCGAGAGGATGGCGATGCCGAGCCCCCCGTGCACGCGCGGCAGATCCTTGATCTTGGAATAGACCCGGCGGCCCGGCTTGGAGACGCGCTGGATCTCCCGGATGACCGGTTCGCCCTCGTGGTACTTGAGCTCGATCTCGAGCGCAACGCTGCCGGGCTTGTCCTCGTGCTCCGCATAACCGCGTATATAGCCTTCCCGCTTCAGCACATCGAGCACGCTGGTCCGGAGCCGCGAATGCGGACTCGAGACGATCGGCTTGCGCGCGCGCTGGCCGTTGCGGATGCGGGTCAGCATATCCCCGATGGGATCGCCATACGACATCAACCGTTCTCCTCTACCAGCTCGACTTCACCATGCCCGGGATCTGCCCCGTCGCGGCGAGATCCCTGAGCGCAATGCGCGACAGCTTGAACTTGCGGTAGTAGGCGCGCGGCCGCCCAGAGAACTCGCAGCGGTTGCGCACGCGCACCGGCGAGCTGTTGCGCGGCAGCTCGGAGAGCTTGAGGCGCGCGGCGAAGCGCTCCTCGCTCGGCTTCTGCTCGTCGTTCGCGATTGCCTTGAGCCTGTCGCGGCGGGCCGCGTATTGCTTCGCCAGCCGCCCGCGCCGTTTGTTCTTCTCGACCGCACTCTTCTTTGCCATGCTCAGACCTCCGTGATGGTCAACCTGCGAACGGCATGTCGAACCCCTTGAGAAGCGCCAGCGCCTCCCGGTTCGTCTTTGCCGTCGTCACGATGGTGATGTCCATTCCCCGGATCTGCTCGATCTTGTCGTAGTCGATCTCGGGGAAAACGATCTGCTCCTTGAGCCCGAGGGTATAGTTGCCGCGGCCGTCGAAGCTGCGGTCCGAGAGGCCGCGGAAGTCGCGCACGCGCGGGAGCGCGATCGTCACCAGACGGTCCAGGAACTCGTACATGCGCTCGCGCCTGAGCGTCACCTTGCAGCCGATCTTCTGACCCTGGCGCAGCTTGAAGTTCGCGATCGACTTGCGCGACGCCGTGATCACCGGGCGCTGGCCCGAGATGCGCGCGAGCTCGTCCGCTGCCACGGTGATCCGCTTGCTGTCGCCGATCGCCTCGCCGACCCCCATGTTGATTACGATCTTCTCCAGCTTGGGGACCTCCATGAGGTTGCGGTACTGGAACTGCTTCATCAGCTCCGGCTTGACGACCTTCTCGTAATGCTCTCGCAGCCTTGCAGCCATGGCGCTCGCCTACCTATCGATGATCTCCCCCGAGCGCTTGGCGTAGCGCACCTTGCGCTCGCCCTCGAGGATCTTGAATCCCACCCGGGTCGGCTTGTTGTCCTTCGGATCGAGGTGCGCCACGTTGGAGACGTGGATCGACGCCTCCTGCTCGACGATCCCGCCGGAGCTCTTGGGCGAGGGCCGCGTATGGCGCTTGACCACGTTGACGCCCTGGACGAGCACGCGGTTCTCCTCGCGCAGAACCTTGAGCACCTTGCCGCGCTTTCCCTTGTCGCGCCCCGTGATCACGATCACCTCGTCGCCCTTCTTCATCTTCCACGCCATCACAGCACCTCCGGCGCCAGCGAGATGATCTTCGTGAACTTCTTGGCGCGCAGCTCGCGCGTCACCGGCCCGAAAATGCGCGTCCCGATCGGCTCATTCTGGGGCGTGATGAGCACGGCGGCGTTGCGGTCGAAGCGGATTGCGCTGCCATCGGCGCGCCGGATCTCCTTCGCCGTGCGCACGATCACCGCGCGGTGCACGTCGCCCTTCTTGACGCGGCCGCGCGGAATCGCGTCCTTGACGGAAACGACGATGACGTCGCCGACCGAGGCGAACTTCCGCTTGGAGCCGCCCAGCACCTTGATGCACTGGACCCGGCGCGCGCCCGAATTGTCGGCGACCTCCAGGTTCGTCTGCATCTGGATCATTGTCTCGATCCTTCCTTACGCCCGCGGCTACGGCGCAACCGGCGGCTTGCCGTCCGCCACCACTTCCCAACGCTTGCGCTTGGACAGCGGCCGGCACTCGCGGATACGCACGACGTCGCCCACCTTGAAGCGGTTGGCCTCGTCGTGCGCCATGAACTTCTTCGAGCGCACCACGTACTTCTTGTACATCGGGTGCTGGACCCGGCGGTCGACGCGCACGACGACCGTCTTGTTGGCGGCGTCGCTCACCACCACCCCTTGCATCACTCGTCTCGACATCCTCCTACTCCTAAGACGCCTTCTTCTGCGGCGCGGGCTTCTCTTTCGCGGCTCGGTGCCGCTCACCGAGGATCGTCTTGATCCGCGCGATGTCGCGCCGCACGCGCCGCATCTGCGCCGTGTTCTCGAGCTGGCCACTCGCCTTTTGGAAGCGCAGGTTGAAGGCCTCCTTGCGCAAGCCGATCAGCTGCTCCTTGAGCTCGTCCGCGGTCTTCAACCGCAGGTCCTCCGCCTCCGCCATGGCTCAGTGCTCCTCGCCAAGACGCGCCACGAACTTGGTTCTGACCGGCAGCTTGGCCGCGGCGAGCCCCAACGCCTTGAGCGCGATCTCGCGCGGCACGCCGTCCATCTCGAAGAGGATGCGGCCAGGATGCACGCGACAGCACCAGAACTCGGGCGAGCCCTTGCCCGAGCCCATACGCACCTCGGCGGGCTTCTTGCTCACCGGGACGTCCGGAAAGACGCGGATCCAGACGCGGCCCACGCGCTTGATGTGGCGCGAGATGGCGCGGCGCGCGGCCTCGATCTGGCGCGCGGTCACGCGCGCCGGGGCGACTGCCTTGAGCCCATAGGCGCCGAAGTTGAGCGCGGTGCCGCCCGAGGCAGGCCCGCGCACGCGGCCCTTGTGCTGCTTTCTGTACTTCGTTCGCTTCGGCTGTAGCATCGTCCGTCCTCACTCCGCTCAGCGCCCGACCTGCTGCTCGGCGAGGCGCTTGTCCTGCGCCATCGGGTCGTGCGCGAGAATCTCGCCCTTGAAAATCCACACCTTGACGCCGCAGGTGCCGTAGGTGGTCTTCGCCGTCGCGGTTCCATAATCGATGTCGGCGCGCAGCGTATGGAGCGGCACGCGGCCCTCCCGGTACCATTCCACGCGCGCGATCTCGGCCCCGCCGAGGCGCCCGCCGCAATTGATGCGGATGCCCTGGGCCCCGAGCCGCATGGCCGATTGCACCGCGCGTTTCATGGCGCGGCGGAAGGCGACGCGACGCTCGAGCTGCTGGGCGATGTTCTCGGCGACAAGCCGCGCCTCGAGCTCGGGCTTGCGGATCTCGACGATGTTCAGGTGCACCTCGCTCAAGGTCATCTTGGCGAGGTCCTGGCGCAGCTTCTCGATGTCCGCGCCCTTCTTGCCGATGACCACGCCGGGGCGCGCGGTATGGATGGTGATGCGCGCCTTCTTCGCGGGCCTCTCGATCACCACGCGGGCGACGCCCGCCTGCGCCAGGCGGTCGTGGAGGTAGTTCCGCAGCTTCAAGTCCTCGTGCAGCAGATGGGCGTAGTCGTGATCCGCGAACCAGCGGCTGTCCCACGTCCGATTGATGCCGAGCCGGAGCCCGGTCGGATTGACTTTGTGACCCATCAGGCGGTCTCCTCGGCTTTGGCTTCGCTGCGCTCGCGCACGATGATGCGGAGGTTGCTGATCGGCTTCTCGATGCGCGCGCCGCGCCCGCGGGCGCGCGCGTGAAAGCGCTTGATGACGAGGGCCTTGCCCACGCTCGCCTCGGCGACGTAGAGGCGGTCGACGTCGAGCTGGTGGTTGTTCTCGGCATTGGCGATGGCCGCGACGAGCACCTTCTTGACCTCGCCCGCGATGCGCCGGGTCGAGAAGGTGAGCTCGGCGAGCGCCTTCTCCGCCGTGAGGCCGCGGATGGCCTCGGCCAAGAGGTTGAGCTTGCGCGGGCTCGTGCGAATGCTGCCCGCGAAAGCCATCGCCTCGTTGTCGGCCAAGCGCCGCTCGGCTGCCTTCTTGCCCATGCTATTCCCTCTTCGCCTTGCGGTCCGCGGAATGGCCGTAGAAAGTGCGGGTCGGCGCGAACTCGCCGAACTTGTGGCCGACCATGTTCTCGGTCACCAGCACGGGAATGAACTTATGGCCGTTGTGGACGCCGAACGTCAGGCCGACGAACTGCGGCAGGATGGTCGAGCGCCGCGCCCAGGTCTTGATGACCTCCTTGCGCCCCGACTCGCGCGACTTCTCCGCCTTCCTCAAGAGATAGCCGTCGACGAACGGCCCCTTCCAAACTGATCGAGCCACGCTAGAGCTCCCTTACTTCTGATAGCGGCGGCGCACGATGAATTTGCCCGTCGCCTTGTTCTTGCGCGTGCGCTTGCCCTTGGTCTTGATGCCCCAGGGGGTGACCGGATGGCGCCCGCCCTTGGTGCGGCCCTCGCCGCCGCCGTGGGGGTGATCGATCGGGTTCATCGCCACGCCGCGCACGATGGGACGGCGGCCGAGCCAGCGCGAGCGCCCCGCCTTGCCGATCTTTATGTTGGCGTGGTCGGCGTTCGACACGGCGCCGATCGTGGCCATGCATTCGGCGCGCACCATGCGCACCTCGCCCGAGCCGAGCTTCAAGAGCGCATAGCCGGCGTCGCGGCCGACGAGCTGCACGTAGCTTCCGGCCGCGCGGGCGAGCTGGCCGCCCTTGCCGATCTTCATCTCCACATTGTGCACGATGGTGCCGACGGGGATGCTCGCGAGCGGCATGGCGTTGCCGGGTTTGATGTCTTCCTTCTCGCCGGCCACCACGCTGTCGCCCGCGCTCAGGCGCTGCGGCGCGAGGATGTAGCTGAGCTCGCCGTCCTGGTAGCGGATGAGCGCGATGAAGGCCGTGCGGTTCGGGTCGTACTCGAGCCGCTCGACCGTGGCCGGCATGCCCCACTTGGCGCGCCGCACGAAATCGACGACGCGATAGCGCTGCTTGTGCCCGCCGCCCTTCTGCCACACGGTGATATGGCCGTGATTGTTGCGCCCGCCGGTCGAGCTCTTGCCCTCGGTCAGGCGCTTGACGGGCTTGCCCTTCCACAGCTCCGAGCGGTCGACCATGACGAGGCCGCGCTGCGAGGGCGTCACCGGATTGAAGGTCTTGAGTGCCATTCTGCGAGTTTCCCGTCCTCTAGATGCCGGTCGTCACGTCGATCGTCTGTCCCTCGACGAGGGACACGATCGCTTTCTTGAAGTCCGAGCGCGCGCCCAGCCGGCCGCGAAAGCGCTTGAGCTTGCCGGCGACGCGGACGGTGTTCACGGCCTTGACCTTGACCTTGAACAGCCCCTCGATCGCCGCCTTGATCTCGGGCTTGGTGGCGTCGAGCGGGACGCGGAAGGTCACCTGATTGTGCTCCGAGCCCCGCGTCGACTTCTCGGTGATGAGGGGCGAGCGCACGAGCTCGTACATGCGCTCCCGGCTCACCGTGGCCTTGCCGGAGTATTGCCTCATCTCAGTCTCTCCTGCAGCTTCTCGACCGCGGCCTTGGTCAGCACGAGCGTATCCCGGCGCAGGATGTCGTAGACGTTGGCCCCCTGCTGCGGCAGCACGTCGACGCCGGGAATGTTGCGGGCGGCGCGGGCAAAGCCCTCGTCGAGCTCCGGGCCGTCGATGATGAGCACCGAGCCCCAGCCGAGCTTGTCGAGCTTGCCGGCCAAGAGCCGCGTCTTCGGCTCCTTGAGCTTCGCCACGTTGAGAACCGTGAGCTTGCCCTCGGAGAGCTTGGCGGAGAGCGCCATCTTGAGGCCGAGCTTGCGCACTTTCTTCTGGAGATCGAAGGCGTGGCTGCGTACGACCGGGCCGAAGATGACCGCACCTCCGCGGAACTGGGGCGAGCGCAGACTGCCCTGGCGCGCGTGGCCGGTACCCTTCTGACGATAGGGCTTCTTGGTCGTGCCGCTGATCTCCGAGATGCCCTTGGTCTTGTGCGTGCCGCTGCGGCGCTTGGCGAGCTGCCAGTTGACCACGCGGGCGAGAATGTCCTTGCGCGGGACGAGACCGAAGACGCCCTCGTCGAGCTCGAGCTCACCGACGGATTTGTTGTCGAGATCGATCACGGGCGTCTTCATGGCGCCTTGCCCTCGCTCTTCTCGGCCGCGGGCTCGCCTGCGGCTGCCGCCTCGGCGGCCTTGCGCACCGCCCCCGGGAAGGGCAGGTCCTTCGGTGCCGGCCGCTTGACCGCATCGCGCACCAGCACATAGCCGCCCGCGGCCCCCGGTACGGCACCTTCGATCATGAGAAGGCCGCGCCTGCCGTCGGTCGCCACCACCTTGAGGTTGAGGGTGGTGCGGCGGCGGTCACCCAGGTGGCCCGCCATCTTCTTGTTCTTGAACACCCGTCCCGGGTCCTGGCGGTTGCCGGTCGAGCCGTGGCTGCGGTGCGAGATCGAGACGCCGTGGCTCGCGCGCAAGCCGCGGAAATGATGGCGCTTGATGACGCCGGCGAAGCCCTTGCCGATGGTGGTGCCGCTCACGTCGACGAGCTGGCCCGGCACGAAGTGCTCGACGGTAAGCTCGGAGCCCACCTCGATGAGCGCCTCCGGGCTGACGCGGAACTCGAAGAGCCTGCGCTTGGGCTCCACCTTCGCCTTGGCGAAGTGGCCGCGCTGGGGCTTCGAGACGTTCTTGACCCTGGCCGTGCCGACGCCGAGCTGGAGTGCCGTGTAGCCGTCCCGCTCGACCGTGCGCTGGGCCACGACCTGGCAACTCTCCACCTTCAGCACGGTGACCGGAACATGGTCGCCGGCCTCGGTGAAGAGGCGCGTCATGCCGACCTTCTGCGCGATGAGCCCGGTACGCATCGAACCAAATCCCTCAGAGCTTGATCTCCACATCCACGCCCGCGGCGAGGTCGAGCTTCATGAGCGCGTCCACCGTCTGCGGCGTGGGATCGACGATGTCGAGCAGCCGCTTGTGCGTGCGGATCTCGAACTGCTCGCGCGACTTCTTGTCGACGTGCGGCGAGCGGTTCACCGTGAACTTCTCGATTCGCGTCGGCAACGGGATCGGCCCGCGCACGCGCGCACCGGTGCGCTTCGCCGTATTGACGATCTCGCTCGTCGACTGGTCGAGCACGCGGTGATCGAACGCCTTCAGGCGGATCCGGATATTCTGGCTGTCCATCTTGTTGTCCCGTACCTGAGGGGCCTCGGTCCGGACGGCCGGACCGGCGCCGCGGCTCTCCTTGCTACTGGATGATCTTGGCGACGACGCCGGCGCCGACGGTGCGCCCACCCTCGCGGATGGCGAAGCGCAGGCCCTCGTCCATGGCGATGGGGGCGATCAGCTCGACCT
>Ga0187769_10001286_pt1 | contig 14230 bp, 12 predicted proteins | sample 0116_SJ02_MP02_1_FD_133140 | JGI IMG/M metagenome (GOLD analysis project Ga0187769, IMG submission 133140) | Tropical peat soil microbial communities from peatlands in Department of Meta, Colombia - 0116_SJ02_MP02_10_MG | ecosystem: Environmental > Terrestrial > Soil > Wetlands > Peat | place... | reverse complement strand
GGAACCGTGCACCGGCTCAAACATCGAAGTCTTCCCGGGATGAATATTCCCGCTGGCGGCCATGCCTAGACCACCCTGCAGGCCGGCGGCGAGGTCGGTGATGATGTCGCCGAACATGTTGTTGGTTACGATCACGTCGAACTGCCGCGAATCACGTACCATCTGCATGCAGAGCGCGTCCACGTACATGTGTTCGGCCTTGATCTGCGGATATTCGCTGCTGACTTCTTTAAACGTGCGTTGCCATAACCCGCCGGCGTGGGTCATGGCATTCGATTTGTCGCACATGAGCACGCGCTGGCGCTGAGTGCCATCCTGTTTCGTGTGCCGCTCGCAGTATTCGAAAGCGTAGCGAATGATGCGCTCGACACCTTTGCGCGTGTTGATGTCTTCCTGTACGGCAATCTCGTCGGGCGTTCCGTGCTTGAAGACGCCGCCAGCATCGGTGTAAACGCCCTCGGTGTTCTCGCGGATCACCACAAAATCTACATCCTTCCGTTCGATGCCCTTCAGCGGGCACAGCGCGGCATCCAGCAGGCGCACCGGGCGAACGTTGGCGTAGAGATCCATTTGGAAGCGCATGCCCAGCAGGATTTCTTTGGCATGAATGTTGGTAGGGACTCGCGGATCGCCAAAGGCGCCAACCAGGACGGCATCGAAATCGCGCTCCAGCATGGCGAAGCCGCCAGCCGGGACCGTGACCCCATCGGCAAGATAGCGGTCGGCGCCCCAGTCGAATTGGGAAGTCTCGATGTCGGCGCCGGCGGCGGTGATGACCTTGACGGCCTCGGGAATCACTTCTTTGCCGATGCCGTCGCCGGGAATGATGGCGATTCGTTTCTTCTGGCTCACGCGTGGAAAAGGTAACACAAGTCGGGAGTCGGGAATCAGGAGCGAGGATTCAGTTACGAATATTCGGTCGGAACTGACTCCTGACTACCGACTCCTGATTACTGGCTTTCCGCTTGTATAATTTAGGTTTGGACCATGACTTACGCAACCCTTCATGACAGCCCTGCCGCCGTCGGTCCGGCGGATTTGCGGGTGGAGTTCGCTTCCCTGCTCTCGGGCTGCGGTCTCTTCGACCTGAAAAGCCGAGCCAAGATCAGTCTGTCCGGCAACGATCGCGTGCGCTGGCTAAACGGCATGATCACGAACAAGGTTCGGGATCTTCCCGTGGGGCAAGGAATCTATGCTTTTGTGCTGAATCCGCAGGGACACATTCTCGGCGATCTGTACGCCTACAATCGCGGCGAGGCGCTGCTGGTTGATACTGACCAATCGCAATCGGAGAAACTGCTGGGCATTTTTCGCAAGCACATCATTATGGACAAGGTGGTGCTTACGGAGATGAGTGACGGGTCGACCGCGATCGGGGTTGCAGGGCCGAAGGTTCACGAAGTACTTCGTGCTGCCGGATTCGAACTGCAGCAATTGGAGCTGCTCCAGTTTGCTGAAATGAAATGGCAAAGTTTGTCCCTCAACGTTGTGCGCACTGACAATGTGGCGGTCGAATCTTACGAAATCTGGTTGGCGCCTGAGCACGTTCCGCCCGTCTGGGATGCATTGACAAAGGCAGGCGCGACGCCGATCAGCACGGCTGCTTTAGAGCTGCTGCGTATCGCTTGCGGGATTCCGCGGTATGGTCAGGATATTCGGGAACGGGACCTGCCACAGGAGACAGAACAGCTCCGGGCTTTAAACTTCAACAAGGGATGCTACATCGGTCAGGAAATTGTCGAGCGAATACGCTCGCGCGGCGCGGTGCACCGCAAGTTCGCCGGTTTTGAGGTGCGGGGTCCGCTGCCGGCTGTTGGAACGAAAATCCAATCTGAAGGGAAGGATGTCGGCGAAGTCACCAGTGCTGCTTCCCTGCCGCTGCCGAGTGGAGAACGAGTGGTCGCACTCGGCTACATTCGCCGCGAAAGCGCAACGTCGGGGCAGCAGCTGCAAGCGGGCGAAGCTTGTCTGACGGTGGCAAGCGTTCCGTTCGAAGGAGTTTTTCCAAAGTAAGAGTGCTAGAAAGCTATGGCTGAGAAAAAGCAAGAATCTTTTACCGTAACCGACCGGCGGCTGTTCACGCCGGATGGTGAAATTCGCAAAGAAGTCTCACAAGAGGAAGTGTCGTCTGCTCCCAAAGCTGAAGCTGCCGCCGGACCGACATCGCAGCCGCAGGAACGCGAAATGCCTCCGGTTCCTACGGTGGCCGAGCAACAGAAGCAAGCCGATGAATATCGCAAGTCGTCTAAGGATCTGGACACGCGGGTAGAGTTGAGCGGTCATTCCGCGAAAGACCTGGAAATGACCTTCGAGAGGTTCACGGCTTCGTTGTACATGACCGCGATGCTGCAACTCGGTTTGATGCACGAGCAAGGGGGCGAGCCGCGGGTTGATCTGATCGGTGCGCGGCAAACCATCGATACGCTTAGCATGCTCTCGGAGAAAACCAAGAGCAATCTCACCAGCGCCGAAGAAAATCTCTTGCAAAACTGTCTGTACGAATTGCGCATGGCCTATGTGGAAGTCACCAACGCGCTGGCGCGCCCGCCGCAAGCCACCGGGACGGATTCTGTAAAACGATGAAGGCCAGGCTGACGGTGCTGGGCAGCGGCACATCGATGGGCGTGCCAACCATCGGGTGCGACTGCGCCGTCTGTCATTCCTCCGATCCGCACGATCGTCGGACACGCCCCTCGGTTCTGATCGAATATGGCGGCAATGTCGTGCTCATCGATTCCACACCGGATTTCCGGGAACAGGCCATCCGCGAACAGATCCGCAGAATTGATGCGGTACTCTACACTCATACCCACGCCGATCATATTCTGGGCATTGACGATTTACGTCCGCTCAGTTTTCGTCACAAGCCTAACAGGCTGCCTCTTTATGCCAGCGAAGAAGCGGGACAATTTATTCGCAACATGTTCCGCTACATCTTTGACGCGAATTACAAATTCGGCGGTCTTCCCCAGGTGGAGCTTCGGGTCATCAATGGTCCGATTGAGCTCTTCGGAGCGAGCTTTGAGCCAATCCCAGTGATTCACGGGGATGTCGAGATTTATGGCTTCCGCTTCGGCAGTGCCGCGTACCTGACCGACCACAGCGAAATCCCCGAAGCGTCGTTCGCTAAGCTGCACGATCTCGATATCCTGTTTCTCGATGCGCTGCGTCATAGGCCCCATCCGACACATTCGACGGTGGCGAATTCGCTGCAGATCGTCGAACGGCTCAAGCCGAAGCGGGCTTTCTTTACGCACATCTGTCACGACCTGCCGCACGAGGCAACCAACGCGTCACTTCCGGGCAACGTGCGGCTTTCTTACGATGGCATGAAGCTCGATTTTGAGATTTAACAAGAGCCTTTAACCGCAAAGATCGCAAAGTACGCCAAGAACGTCTTTGCGGCCTTTGCGGAAGAAAAAACTCGCTTACGGATGCAGGTGTTTCACAAACTCGAAGGCGTGCCGGCTGAGTTCGGCCCGACGATCCTCAGTGTGGGGAATTTTGACGGAGTGCATCGCGCGCATGCGAAGGTCCTGCGGACGATCGTGAACCGTGCCCGCCAGTCCGGGTGGAAATCAGTGGCGGTCAGTTTCGAGCCGCATCCGGTGCGTATCCTTCGTCCGGATTCGGATTTGAAGCTCTTGACTCCAACTCCGGAAAAAGTACGCCTACTGGCTGAAACTGGACTCGATGCGGTGCTGTTGCTTCCCTTCACTCGCGATCTGTCGCTGTTGACACCGCAACGCTTCGCCCACGACATTCTGAAAAAGGGCTTGCACGCCCACGAGGTTCACGAAGGCTACAACTTTCATTTCGGCCATAAGGCCGCGGGTAACGTAGCTCTGCTCGCCGAGTTCGGCAAGAAAATGGGCTTTGAAGTTCACGTCTATCCGGAAATGAAATTGCGGGGCGAGCCGGTCTCAAGCAGCCACATTCGCAGGCTGATCAGCCAGGGCCGCGTCGGCCGCGCTCGGCATTTGCTGGCCCGGCCCTTCAGCATTCTCTCCACGGCTGGACGTGGACGGGGATACGGCGCGAAGTACACCGTGCCCACCATCAATCTGAGCCGGTACGAAGAGCTTGTTCCGGGGGACGGCGTTTACATTACCCGTACTCGGCTGGGCGAGGACTGTTTCGATTCTGTAACCAACATCGGCAGCCGGCCCACGTTTGGAACTGAGTCGTTTGCCATCGAAACCCATCTGCTGAATTTCCACCCCATCGAGCTGACTCCGGAGACCGAGGTTGAAATCCATTTCCTGCAGAGATTGCGGGACGAAATCAAATTTCCGTCAGTGGAAGCTTTGCGCGAGCAAATTGCCAGGGATGTGAAAAAGGCCAGGCGGTACTTCCATTTATTGCAGCGTTAAGTGACGCTAAGGCCCTGCGGTTTAGGGAGAATGCGGGTGATCAAGCATACCTGGCTTTGCGGTCGAAGTCTTCAATGAGGCAAATAGCCCGTTTCCATCGGCAGTTTGCCGTCCACTTTGAGCACATTTACTTGATCGTCGATTGAGTGTACCTCTACCAGCCCTACGGCCCCGGGCGTCATCCCGACGAAGCGCAGCACATCAGCGTCAGAGTCCACGAAGGTGAAGGAATCCTTGTGAGATGAAATGAAGGACTTCAATTCGTTGCCGGACATCTTGTTCAGGCGTTCGAGAGTGACTGTCTCTCCAACGGAATCCGTGTGGAGCACAATGACCACGTCCTTGCCGTCGCTCCACTTCTTGGTCTCCAGGCGAAGCAGCTTGGCCAGATGAGCGGAAGTAATTTCCCCCGTGTTGTTATCTTTGTTGACTACCACTGCCATGTGGTGCGCGAAGCATGGGGCAAAAGAAAGTAACAGAAAGCCGAACAAAGACAATACGCGAGAACACTTCATATAGATCACCTCAGAGTGGTTCCCTCGGCATTCGACAGCATGCTGCCTACCTGCCAAGGTCACCACTTATTTTCAGAAGGGGGATAAGGTGACCTTAACAAAAAGACGCACCCTCGGTTGTAAAAAAGATGTCAAAAACAGCGGTAGATGGTTACGTTAGTTATGCGGCTGATCGAGCCGGAGAACGCATAAGTGTGAGTTCAGGCGTGGTCACTCCATCGGCTCTACGACGGGAATTGCTTCGCGCAATCGCCGGTCCGGTAACTGCACTACTACAATCGCCACCAGCACCAGAGCGATGCCCACGCCTTGCAGCGGGCGCATCACCTCGCCGAGCGTAATAGCGGCGATTACGATCGAAAAAACCGGCTCCAGGCAGCTCACCACAATAGCTCGTGTCGGCTCCAGATGCTGCAGGCCGGCAAAATAGAAGGCGAATGGGGCAAGCACAGAAATGAGCGAAAACACCAGCAAGAACAGCCACTGCCCAGCGGAGTAATGTGCGGCGGCGATCTTCCACGGCGGATTGATTACGATCCAAAACAGCGAGGCGCTGAGGAGGACGTAAAGCAACACAGTCCACCGGTCGTAACGGGTCAGAACGCTGTGCCCGCCCACGTTGTAGAACGTAAACGAAAAGGCTGCCAGCATCGCTGCGGTGACGCCGATGGCATCGAGGCGAAATCCGCCCGCCCCGAGAATTCCAATGACCAGCGCAATCCCAGTGATCGCCAGACCCACTCCCAGGACGCGCTGCAGGCTGGGTTTTTGCAGACGACGCGCGACCGAGTACAGCAGCACCCAGACCGGCGCGGTGTATTGCAGGATGATGGCCGTTGCCACGTTAGTTCTTTGGATCGCCAGATAGTAGAAGTAATTTGACGCAGCCACTCCGAAGATTCCTAACGCGAACAAGCGGTCGAGGTCAACAGGCGGCAGCTTCAACCGTCGCCAGCCGCGAAGCAGCCCCAGTACGCAGGCAAGCAACAAAAAAGAAAATGTGGCGCGGCTCTGCGACAAGATCAGCGGATCAATTGGCCGGAGAGCCTCTCCTCGAGGCAAGAGACGGCCGGTGAACGCGGCGCGTCCCAACGCGGCTGCGACTCCCCACAAGAACGTAGCCGCGGCGATATACAAGTATCCGCGAAGAGGATGGCGTCTGGCGATTTCCAAGTGTGGGTTGCCGATTTCAGAAGAATAAACCACAGAGGACACGGAGAACACAGAGGAAGATTCACTTGTCCGAATACTCTATCGTGTAAGTGATCTTGGCAGTTTTGTTGAGCATAGCGGCCACGGAGCAGTATTTTTCCTCCGACAGCCGCACTGCATCCTCGACCGATTTGTGTGAGATGTTGCCTCCGACCTTGTAAGTCAACCGGATATCGGTATAGACCATCGGCGGGCTTAGAGCTCGTTCGGCCTCCGCTCTTACTTCTAGGCTTGTGAAAGGTTCGCGTTTTTTGCGCAAGATCGTGACCACATCACTGGCAGTGCAGCCGCATAAGGCAATCAGAACCAGTTCCATTGGGCTGTTGGCAGTCTTTTCTTTGCCTGCATCGATGGCAATTGCATGCCGGCTCGTCGCTTCCCCTGCAAAGCGTTCGCTGTCAGTCCAGCGTACCTTGGCGTCGATCATGAATTTGAGGCCTCACTCCTTTATCTACGATTGTCCGTGCTCGGCTCGGGATGAATCAAGACCCGGAACAGCTCCGGCGCAGCCTGCTTGAAACGAATCTCCAGTTCAGTTTGAATGTCGTGTACGCGAGAAAGCGGCAGGTCATCGGAGAATGTGCAGTGACACGAGACATAAACGCGGCCGCGCACACGTTTGACTTCCACCTCGTGCACATCTAGCACTTCCGGAAACTCTCCGACGATGGACTTGAGTTTCTTCTCCAGCTTCGCGTCACGCACGATCTCATCCGCCGACTCGATGGTTGCGGGTTCGCTTTCAATGTGAGTCAGGATGGAAGAAATCTCCGGCACCTCGTGGCGAATCTCAGCCTCCAGACGAGTCACCCGATCGTGAGCTTCTTTCAGTGTCAGGGCCTCGTCCAGTTCGAGATGTTGCTCCACGTGTAGCCGCCCTCGCAAATCCTGGATGCTAACGTCGTGCACATTGAAATTATGCTGGGTTGCGACGCCCCGCACGCGATCGAAAATATTCTCCCGATGAGCGGGCCGCGGAATCGAGTGAACTACCACATCGGCCTCTGGCAGAACTCCGCGCACCGCAGCGGTTACCGCATGGGCTACCTGCTCCGAGCGCTGGAAAGTTACGCTGCGTGACAAGCCGATTGAGAGATCGGCAAAATAGCGGTTGCCGGCACGGCGGATTCGCACGCGATCCACCTCGAGCAAACCGTCGACACCGGAAACCGCAGCTACAATCTTGCCTCTTACACCAGATGGGGCTGCGTCGAGCAGCGCATCGATGGTCCGGCGCGCCAGTCGCGAACTAACGTAAACCACGACTCCGGCAACAAACAATGCAGCGATAGGATCGGCGTTATGCAGCCAGGCGATGCCATAGATGCGACCCAGCAGCACCAGCAACAAGCCGAATGCCACCACGCCAGTTGACCAGATGTCGGTCGAGAAATGCAGCGCGTCGGCTTCCAAAGCCTGGCTGTCATATTTGGCCGCGATCTTTCCCAAGACACGCGAACGCCAGAAATCCACCGCCATAGATGTGAAGAGCACGAGGAATGCGGGGATGTTCGGGTCGACTTCCACGCGGCGGAAAAACAATCTTTCGATGGCTTCGTAAACGATCCACAGACACGTCAGCAGGAGCAGGCCGGTCTCAATGAAGGCGGAAAAATTCTCGATCTTGCCGTGGCCATATTGATGGTCGGCGTCGGCTGGCTTGTCAGAGACGCGGACCGAGAAGAAAGTGACGACGGCGGCAATCAGATCGAGGCCGGAGTGGGCAGCTTCGGACAAAATTCCCAGACTGCCGGTTGCCAAACCGACCACAATTTTCAGCACGGTGATGGCGATGGCGGCGAGAACAGAATTCCCTGCGACGGCGCGCTTCTCCGTGCGCATCGCATCCGGACTATAGGTGACCGGCGACCCCACCATATTGGCATTATCGCCGCAGGCGCTGCCAGCGCCAAGCGAAGCTACCGACAAAGTCACTCGCGACAACAGTCACAAGGTCTTCTGGGCAACACGGCGAACCTGCCATCTTTATGCTAGGATTTTTAGTTGTCCTTACATTTCTCTGGAGGAATCCCTGATATGACCCGATGTGGGTTCGTCTGTCTGCTGCTTGGGGCGATGGCCTGGGGCCAGGCCGCAACTCCGAAACCTTCGCCAGCCCCTCAAACACCGGCTGGCCAAGGCAGCAGTGCTGCAAAAACCACCGAAGGCACGCCGCAGGAGGCAGAAGCTCCCAAAGTGGCGCCCGATGCACCGGTCATCACCATTAAGGGCGTGTGCGATCAATCTGCCGCCAAGGCGCCGGCTCTGGAGTGCAGGACCATCATTACGCGCGCCGAATTCGAAAAAATTGTCGAGGCGGTGCAGCCCAACATGCCGGCGCGCGTGCGCCGGCAGTTCGCCACACGCTACGCGAATGCGCTGGCAATGTCGATGAAAGCGGAGGAAATGGGCTTGGACAAGGGACCGGACTATGACGAGCGCATGCGGCTGGCACGCATCCAAGTCTTATCCGGGGAACTGAACAAGGCAATGCAAGACAAAGCATCGCAGATTGCAGACAAGGAGATTGAGGACTACTACAAAAGTAACCCCGACAAATTCGAGCAGGTCGAAACGAATCGGATCTACGTACCCAAGACTCAGCAACAGCCAGCCGAAGAAGACAAAGATAAGAAGCTGAGCGAGGCGGAACAACAGAAGCGCACTCAGGCTTCCGAGCAAACCATGAAAAATGAAGCTGACAAGCTGCGGGCACGCGCTGCCGCCGGCGAGGATTTCACTAAATTGCAGGAGGAGGCTTATCAACTTGCTGGACTGAAGTCTTCCGCCCCTAACACCAGCATGGGTAAAATCCGTCGGAACATGTTGCCGGCCAGCCAGGCATCGGTATTGGACTTAAAACCGGGCGAGGTTTCGTCTGTAATCTCTGACCAAAGCGGGTATTTCATCTACAAACTCGTATCCAAAGAAACCATGCCCCTGGACCAGGCGCGGGAGGAGATCAAGGGGACTTTACGTTCACAGCGCCTGCAGGATGAGATGAAGGCGGTTCAGGAATCCACGACACCAACCTTGGATGAAGCTTACTTCGGGCCAGAGACGCCACCGCGTGGTGCCATGCCGCCGGGCGCCCCAGGAATCCCACCATCGCCAGTGAAGCCGGCCGTGCCGCCTGGACCGAAGTAATGGATTCCAAGCCAACCGTCATCGTCACCGGAATTTCCGGGAATCTGGGGTTGCGTCTGCTGCCGCTCTTGGCGGATTTTCAGGTCATCGGCGTGGATCTTAATCCGCCACAAACCCCTCATCCTCTGCGCTTCGTGCGCATGGACTTCGGCCAGGAGGAATCCTGCCGCCAGATGCTCCTTCTGCTCAAGGAGGCCCGGCCACTAGCTGTGCTTCATTTGGCGTTTGTGATCGATCCAGTGCGCACAGGCGTGCTCGAGCTGGAGCGCATGTGGCAGATCAACGTTGCCGGGACCGCCAGAGTAATGGAAGCCATCACCGAAGCCAACCGGTACGAAGCAGTCGTCGGAAAGTTTGTCTTTCCGAGCAGCGTTTCGGTTTACGGCCCTGATTTCCCGGAAACGGCGACCGAAGACTTTCGATTCGGCGCGCACACTCTGCCCTACGCCATTCACAAGATGGAGTCTGACAAGGTCGTGCAACAGCGGGCGCCGGCCTTGCGGGGATGCAGCGTTTACATGCTCCGCCCGCACATCTTCGCCGGCGCCAGCGTCGAGAATTACCTGATCGGAGCTTTTCGCGGCACGCCTAATGGGCGGAGCAAACGCGCGGCGCATATGCGTGCTGAGGGCAAGCGCCTCCCGGTCATGCTGCCGTATGGGTCACGCTATCTGGACAACAGGATTCAGTTTGTCCACGTCGATGACATGGCCCGTCTATTGGCCTACATCGTTCGCAAGACCGAGCCGGAGGCACAGCGTTTAACCGTCCTGAACGTCGCCGGACGTGGTGAGCCCATGACCTTTGCTGAGTGCATCGGCATGGCGAACGGCAAGCTGATTCGCGTGCCCGGAAAGTGGGCATTCCAGCTCATTTTAAAGTTTCTCTGGACATCGGGCATCTCGGCGATTCCGCCTGCCGCCATGCCTTATATGACCGGTCAGTACATCATGAACACCGACCGTCTGCGCAAGTTCTTGGGCAGGGATTACGAGGAAGTCATTCGCCATACCATCACGGAGGCTTTCGCGGATTGCTTCGCCTTAAGCCCGGCAATGACTGTACAACACCAGGCAGCAGCTCGTTGAGCTTTGGCTGCCCGCCTCTCCAGGTGAAAATCTCTTCACTATATGCAGGCAAGCGAAATGAGTGTACACTCGCTGACAACTATTGAGGTTCTGGCCTATCTCGCTGGTCGATGAGTGAGAACTCAAACTCCAGATCCAAAAGGAAAAAATCATGATCCGCAGTTTAAGCCCGCCGTGGCTGGCAATCGTGGCGCTTGTTTCCCTCGTAAGTATCGTCGGCCATGCGCAGTCTCTACCCGTGGCGACGCGTCATGTGCGTGATGTGACTCTGAACGGAGAGGCACAACCCATCGGTCAGCTTCCCGCAACGCAGCGCATGCGTCTTGTGCTCGTTCTGGCGCTTCGCAATCAGGCCGGGCTAGATAACATGTTGCGGGAACTCTACGATCCTTCCACCCCGTCTTACCGCCAGTTCCTCACGGTGGAAGAGTTCACCGCGAGATTTGGTCCCAGCCAGGAGGATTATGACGCAGTCATTCGTTTCGCGGAAGCTCATGGCCTTACGGTGGTTGGTACTTCCCGCAATCGCATGAACCTGGAGGTCGTCGGGTCGGTTTCGAGCATCGAGCAAGCCTTTCATCTCACCATGGGTGTCTATCAGCATCCCAGCGAAAACCGCACTTTCTACGCTCCGGACCGCGAGCCTACGCCAGACCTGGCAGTGCAGCTCTGGCACATCTCGGGCCTGGACAACTATTCGATCCCGCGGCCTGCCCTTGTGCATCGGGACCTGAGCGTGAAGCCGAACGCCACGGCCGGCTCCGGCCCTGATGCTTCCTTCCTTGGCAGCGATATGCGGGCAGCATACTACGGTGGATCTCTCACCGGCAGCGGGCAATCGCTCGGCTTACTGGAGTATTACGGAACCGATTTAGCCGACTTGAACACATACTTTAAGAACGCCGGCCAAGTCAACAAAGTCCCGATCACTCTCTTATCCACCGACGGAACGAGCACAAGCTGCCTGGCAAAACAGGGCTGTGACGATACCGAGCAGACCCTTGACATGACGCAGGCGCTCGGCATGGCCCCGGGAATGTCGAGCCTGGTGATGTATGTGGGATCGACTGACGCCGCCATCTTTAACGCCATGGCGACGGCCAGCCCGCTTAATGCTCAATTGAGCTCTTCGTGGACGTGGTTCCCGCCGGACCCCAAGACGGATAACCCGTACTTCGAGGAGTTCGCGGCGCAGGGTCAGAATTTGTTTCAAGCCGCTGGCGACAGCGGCAAGTGGGGATCTGGTTCCGAGATTTACCCGGCGGATGATGTATACCTCACATCGGTGGGCGGAACCGACTTGGAGACGACCGGCGCGGGCGGCGCGTGGGCTTCGGAGACCGCTTGGGTCGACGGCGGGGGCGGCATTTCGCCTGACAAGTTTTCGATTCCTTCGTGGCAGACCGCCACGGCCGCCGGTTGCTCCAAGTGCTCCAAAACCTATCGCAACGGCCCCGACGTTTCGGCGAACGCAAACTTCACTTTCTACGTCTGCGCCGACCAGACGGCCTGTACTGCCAACTACTACGGCGGAACTAGTTTCGCGGCGCCTATGTGGGCCGGCTACCTGGCTCTGGCCAACGAACAGGCAGTCTCTGGTGGTGGAAAACCCCTCGGTTTCATCAACCCAGCGCTTTATACCATCGGCTTGAGCTCGAACTATGACGCCGATTTCCACGACGTCACCAGCGGCAGCAATGGTTACCCGGCAACAACGGGTTACGATCTGGCAACTGGCTGGGGCAGTCCGAACGCGAGCGGACTGATCGACGGACTCGTTCCACTGAATGCCTTCAGCATCAGCGCATCGCCCTCAACCATTAGCGTTGCCAGGGGAAGCTCGGGTACCTTCACGATCACCACGACGATTTCCGGCAGCTTCAACTCGGCCATTACCTTGTCGGGTCCGCCACTGGCCATAACTTTCAGCCCTAACCCCATACCTGCGCCGGGGGCCGGGACCTCGACTATGACAATCAACGTGCCTAATGCGGCCCCGCTGGGAAACCACAGCATCACCATCACGGGCACGGGCGGAGGGTTGACGGAAACCACCACGGTCACCGTGGACGTCGTGCAGTGAGATGCTTCAGCGCTCGCTGCCTCGGCAGTGAGCGATCAAAGCCCGGACCTGCTCGGTCCGGGCTTTTTTCTCGTCCGGGTTCTACTTCGCTCCGGCCTTAGCCGCTGCAGACCGAGGTAAGGAAACGGTCACGTCCCCCGTGATTGCTTTCTTTGCAGAGAGATTCTTGAGCTTGATAATGAGTGGAAGGGTAACTTCCTGGCCTTTGGAAACCACTAACAATCCGGTGAAGCTGTGGATATCCTCCTGCACGATCATGCCGGGCGAAAGTTCGTTGACCCAGCACCTCTTGATCTCGCGTTCTTCGGCATTTGGATCCAACTCCACCAGGGCCTCAAAAACGCGCGAGCTGAATCTCTTGTATTGCCGGGAGAGGGAGTGTGCGGCCTCGGTTCGAGACGACCCCTGACTTATGAATTTTTCAAAGTCCAGAGTGAGCCGGAGTATTTCAGCCCCAATTCGCATGTCATCCCTCTGGGGATCCTCGATATCTCCTTCAACAGGTGGCGCTTGAGCCTGATATTTGATCATCCAGGCGATGGGTTCGAGGCGCGGGATTTTCGCCAGCAGATCACCCGCGATGTTGGGGTGGGCATCATATTGCGCCTGCTCTTCGGCAGAAAGCTTCTGGCCAGAGTAGACGGCCTCAATAATTTCCGGAGGCAAGGTAACGCAGCCCAACTGAGACATGAGAGCCGCAACTTCGTACCGCCAGGCATTCTCCAGGCCTAAAGTCTCGGCAATGTGATGGATGTAGCGCCGCACCCGCATCGCCCGGCCGAAGGCAGCCGGGTTGACCAGACTCAGAACTTCGGTGAGCACCTGGATGCTGCCATGCAAAGTCCGCTCCAGTAGTTCTTTCTCTGCTGTAATCAGCCGGTACTGCACCAGCGCGGCCGTCAAGGTCTTGGCCATCAGCTCCCTGTCGCATGGTTTGGCGAGGAAACGAAATACGCTGCCTTCATTCACCGCCTGGATGGCAGTTTCAAGTTCCCCAGTGCCGGTGAGCATGATCCTCACGGTGTCCGGAGATTGGGTCTTGACCTTGGCCAGAAACTGAATACCATCCATTCCCGGCATACGCATATCGGAGACAACAACCGCATAAGGGCCGTTGTGCGCGATGAGCTGCAGCGCCGGATTCGCTCCGGAAGCTGTTTCCAATTGGAATTCCTTGTACAAGCTACGTTGGTATCCACTCAGGACGTTGAGGTCATCGTCGACCAAAAGAATTTTCTCAGTCATTGCGTTGCCCCTTGCTTTGGGTTCCAGGCAGGCGTTTCGCCTAAGTGCTCCGGCTCAGGATGCCGCTCCCGGAACTGAGCGAGAGCACAGTCCTTCTCTTAGGGACATCGGCAGAAAGGCGGTTTGCTTGATTTGCAAATTTAGCAGGGAGGAAAAAGCATTCGGCGTACATCTGGGTCGATCGGGCACAACCCGGTTTTAGGGCAAAGCCCCGCCCTTCCGCAAAAAACCCGAAAAGGGTGGGCAACCCGCCTTGACGCTGCTTCCCCAGCCTGCGTGCGCGACTACAGCAGGTTGAATTCCGCGGGCTCTTGCTTGACAGGAATATTCTCTCCCCACCGCCGTTCGCTCCTCTTTCTCGATCTCTCGCTGTCCATTCCGATTCGACTTGCACCACTCCCACTTCCCGATAAGCATAGTGGCGAAAACTACTCCACTTCCAGTCACCCGGTTCCCGCACCAGCCCCCGCGTCACCGGATTGCGGTGGACGTACCGTAATTTCTTCTTGAACTCGTGCTCGTTCCGCACGTTTCGATCATAATAGCGTTTCTGCCAGAATATTCCGC
>Ga0187769_10001285_pt1 | contig 14230 bp, 10 predicted proteins | sample 0116_SJ02_MP02_1_FD_133140 | JGI IMG/M metagenome (GOLD analysis project Ga0187769, IMG submission 133140) | Tropical peat soil microbial communities from peatlands in Department of Meta, Colombia - 0116_SJ02_MP02_10_MG | ecosystem: Environmental > Terrestrial > Soil > Wetlands > Peat | place... | reverse complement strand
TCTCCTGGAACCTGATTCCTCACTAGCGTCGTTCAAGATAGCGGCTTTCGAGACCATGAGGAGCGAGAACGCCCTCTACGCGGACAGGGTGAAGCAGGAGCTGACGGTCAGGCTCCGAGGACTGCCCGACCTGGTCCCCCTGAGGAAGGTAGACACATCCTACATCGACCACATGATAGCGATATCGGGCATGGTGGTAAGGACTTCGGAGCTGAGGCCCATGATGACCGAGGCTGCCTGGGTCTGCCCCAGTGGTCATCTCACTTACCAGGAGCAGGACGACCTCGCTTTGAAGAAACCGCCGAAGTGCGAACTATGCGGAGAGGTAAGGAACTTCGAGCTCGATAAGAGGCACTGCAGGTTCATCGACTTTCAGGTCGTGAGGGTACAGGAACTCCCCGAAGAGCTACCGCCTGGCCAGCTTCCCCAGTTCTTCGACGTCAATGTGGAAGGGGACATCGTGAACACAGCAAGGCCGGGGGACCGGGTGGTCCTCACCGGCGTGGTGAGGGCGGTCCCAGATTACACCCTCGGCCAGGTCAGAACCAGGCTCTTCAGGTCTCAGATCGATTGCAATCAAGTGGAGGTGAGGGGGAAGGAACCTGAGCAGATTCTGGTTACCAAGGAGGACGAGGAACTGATCAGGAAGATAGCAGCCACCCCAGACGCCTACGACAGGCTCGTGAACTCGATTGCACCGGTGATTCTCGGGCATCTCGCCGAAAAGGAAGCCATACTGCTTCTCCTAGCAGGAGGGAGCGCCACGGTCCTGCCCGACGGGACGAAGCTGAGGGGGGACATCAATGCACTTTTTGTTGGCGACCCTGGTTGCCTGGTAGCAGACGAGAGAGTCGTCCTAGGGGACGGAACCGTGGCCAGAATCGGAGAAATTGGCAAGGAACATCTTGAGCCACTGAATCTGCAGGTCCTGACAGGCGAGGGTGGCGGGAAGCGCGCCGTTGCAACTAGATTCCACGTATATCGAAACCAGCCCGTACTTGAGGTAGTAACTGAGAGTGGGAAGAGCGTCAAGGGGACATACAACCATCCGCTGCTGGTCTCGATTAACGAAGACGGGACGCCGCTGAAAAGATGGAAACGTTTGGACGAATTGAAGGTCGGAGACAGGATCGTGGCAGTCACCGGATTCCCGTGCACCATCACCGGCTACAGGCCGACGGGGTTCAGGACGATTCAGCCCAGATTGGGCCCAAGGTTCAGAGGACGACTGCCGTCCGTTCTTGACGAGGACCTGGCGGGTTACATGGGCTACCTACTGGGAGACGGTTCCGTAGATAACTACAGCGCGATAGCCTACATAGCGGAACCCGAGATTGACATCCTCCCCAAGCTCGAGAAGATGATTGGGCGCCTTTTCGCAGTCACCCCCAGGCTCGTCAGAAGAGAGAGGCCTGATCGAAATATACCGGTGACAGAGCTATATCTGAACAGTGAGTGTATCGCATCCAACCTCGCGTTCCTGCGACAGAAAAGAGTCCCGAATTTGGTCCTGATGTCGGGAAACAAGGTGGTCGCTCAGTTTCTGAGGTGGCTCTTCGAGGCTGACGGTACAGTGTTCTCGAAGGGCAGAGGGCGAAGGGCCATCGGACTCAAGGCAAAAGATATCGAGCTCCTCCGCGACGTACAGATTCTGCTACTCCGATGGGGAATTCATTCGAGGATCGATGGTAATGCCCTGCTGATCAGAAGGGGGGAAGACATTGTGAAGTATTGGAAGAACATCGGGTTCGTTTCTGAGAAGAAAGTCTCCAAACTAGAGGCTCTGGCGAGGGAGGCAAAGATACTCGGTAGGGTCCACAGGCAGATGAGCGAGCGGGTGGTGGCAATCCATCCTAGACCCCCTGAGGACGTCTATGACATCGAAGTTCCCGAGGGTCATCGCTTCATAGCAAACGGGCTGGTCTCTCACAACACTGGCAAGAGTGAGCTACTGAAGTTCGCATCGCAGGTCGCACCTCGCGGGCTGTATGCGAGCGGTCGCGGCACGACTGCTGCTGGGCTTTCCGCGGCCGTCATCAGAGAGAAGAACGTGCTCATGCTGGAAGCAGGAGTTGTGGTCTTGGCCGATCTCGGGATCGCCTGCATAGACGAATTCGAAAAAATGAAACCTGAGGACAGGACTGCGTTGCACGAGATGATGGAGCAACAGACGGTGACCATAGCCAAGGGGGGGATCTACGCGACCCTCAACGCAAGGACCGCCATACTTGCGGCCTGCAACCCTGTACTGGGGAGGTACAACCCCTTCCAGAACCTCACGGAGAACATAGGGACACTCCCGATTCCTCTGCTGACCAGGTTCGATATCATATTCGTCTTCAGAGACCAGCCGAGCCCGGCCGAGGACGAGAAGCTGGCGAGCCACATACTTGCTGTGCACGCCAGGAGGTCGTACACGACGCCTCCTCCTATCGAGTTCAGCCTACTCAAGAAGTACCTGACCTACACAAAGCGGGTCTCACCGACTCTGAGCAAGGCGGCGGCAGACCGGGTCAGAGATTACTATCTCGAGCTTAGGAGGAGCGGGGGGGCCGAGGACTCCATCCCCCCGACACCGAGGACCCTGGAGGCGCTCATCAGGATTGCCACCGCAAGGGCAAGGGTTCTTCTCAGGGAAGAGGTGACAGAAGAGGACGCGCTTGCGGCAATCGCGCTGATGAACAGGATGGTGGAGGACGTCCTGACCGACGCCACCACGAAGAAGACCGATTTCGGGATTCAGTTGGGGAAACCGGTAGGGGAGACGAGGAACCTGAGAGCAGCCATTGATGTTCTGAAATCCCTTGAAGGTACAGAGAAGAAGCCCGTTGAGAGGAAGCTCTTCAAGGACGAGCTGATGAAAGCCAAGTTCTCGGAAGAAGATGCGGAGAAGATGATCAGGACGATGTTCAGGGAAGGGGTGGTTTACGAGTCGAAGCCCGGCTTCATCCGGAGACTCGGCGGCTAGTGGAAGGGAGGCCGGCCGTTGAGGCTTGAAGAGGCCAATATCCCCGATGAGCTGGTCAAGTACTTCCGTGAGAAGGGGATAACGGAATTCTACCCTCCCCAGGAGCAAGCCATCCGCGCCGGGCTGCTAGAGGGGAGGAGCCTGGTGGTATCGTCGCCCACGGCGTGTTATGATAGCAATACCGAAGTTCTCACAAAGGAAGGTTGGAAACTGTTCAAGGATACCGAACCGCATGAAGAGGTTCTTTCCATGAATCCCGAGACATTTGAAATGGAGTACGTAACCGCCGTCAAAAAGACCGAGTTCCCTTACACGGGAACCATGGTCAGTGTGAAGGGGAAGGAAATCGACTTCAGAGTCACTGGCAACCACAACATGTACGTGTGCCGCGCTTCGGAAAGGAAGGCCAGGGTCCGGGGACATCCGCGTCCCTATAGACGGACGCCCGCGGAATTCCAGTTTGTCACTGCGAGCAGAATTCACTACAACTGGAAGTTCAAGTCTGACGGAATCTGGCGTGGTAGGAAAATAGAATCCTTCGAGCTCCCCGAGATGGTCCAAAGAGGAAGACACCCCTCTCTACAAATGGTTCTTCCTGCAGTTAGGATTCCTATTTTCGACTGGCTCAATTTTCTAGGCTGGTACATGGCTGAAGGCAACGCGAGGTACGGAGGGAATCGATATGAAGTGACACTTTGCCAGCGAAAGGACCCTGATGCTGCCAAAGACGCGTTGGTAAGGTTGGGGCTTGCCAGAGTCTACATCACCGGACGAGAGAATCATCAACACTTTAGCGTCTATTCCCCTCAACTGGCCACTTATCTTTCCCAGTTCGGCAAAGCCCCCGAGAAATTCGTCCCAGATTTTGTGAAAGATCTTCCTCCCGAGGACATTAGAGTGTTCCTTGAAGCCTACTCTCGGGGAGACGGCAGCCCCGCGAGGGACGGAATCAGTCCAGTCTTTGGAACGTCATCCAGACGGTTGGCTGATGACGTCCAAGAATTGTTGTTGAAGGTTGGAATCAGCAGTTTGGTCAGAAACCGCGGCATAATGCCTCCTCATTCGATGCCTGATGGACACGTAATCAAGGCGCGATATCCACTTTACGAAGTCGCCGGTAGAAGATTCTCTGAACACGGTATAGATTACAGGAAACCAAGCAAACCCAGATTCGAAGTGACCCGTGGAGAAATGGTCTATTGCCTAACTCTGCCCAGGTATCATCTCCTGTATGTCAGGAGAAATGGTAGGGCATTCTGGTGCGGGAATTCCGGCAAGACCATGCTTGCGCTTCTGGCAGCCTACGCCAAGGTCAAGCAGGGTCGTAAGGTCGTCTACTTGGCCCCGCTGAGGGCGTTGGCTTCGGAGAAGTACTCTGAGTTCTCGGAGTTTTCCAGGTTCGGCATAACGACGACTATCTCGACGGGAGACTACGACACCAGCGGCGAGTCGCTGGGCAGATCGGAAATCATAGTGCTGACAAACGAGAGGTTCGACTCCGTGATGAGACACAGGGTGTCCTGGATCAACTCTGTGGGGCTGTTCATCGCCGACGAGGTTCACCTCGCCGGGAACGACAGCAGGGGGCCAACCCTGGAGATGATACTGACCAAGGTGCTGCACTTGGGCCTTGACGCCCAACTGCTGGCCCTCTCCGCCACGATAAGCAACGCAAAGACGATGGCAGATTGGCTCAGGGCCACCTCGGTGGAGCTCGACTGGAGACCTGTCCCGTTGAAGGAAGGAGCGTACGACTACGGCAGGATAGTCTTCACCGACGGGGAAGAGAAGCAGGTACCGAGGTCGACGTATGGCGCCCCGATCGATGTTGCCATGGATACGCTGAAGGGTGGAGGCCAGGCGCTGGTGTTCGCCAGCACCCGAAGGAGGGCAGTAAGCCTGGCAACCAGGGCAGCGGAGCTGACGCAAAGGCAGTTGAGCCCCGGCGAGAAAAAGGCGGTCTCGGAGGCAGCAAGGAGGATACTCGCTTCCGGGGAAGAGACGAGTCTGAGCCGACTCCTGGCAGAGGTGGTCGCCAAGGGGTCGGCGTTCCATCATGCAGGGTTGGAGGCAGAGCACAGGAAGATAGTAGAAGACTACTATAGGGCGAGGGCCATCAAGCTCCTGGCCGCGACCCCCACCTTGGCTTCTGGAGTCAACCTCCCAGCGAGGAGGGTGGTGGTGGCGGACATGTCAAGGTACGACGCCGAGCGAGGGGGAAACGCCGAGATTTCTGTCCTGGAATACAGGCAGATGGCAGGGAGGGCAGGGAGGCCTCAATACGACGACCACGGCGAGACTGTGATGATCCCACCGCCGTCAGCGTCTTCGGCCGAGTTTCTGGAGCACTACGCGAAGGATCCCCCTGAACCTATCACCTCGAGGCTCGCAGAGGAGTCGGCGATGCGCTCTCACACCCTGGCGACGGTAGCAACGGGCAGCGGCCTCTCGAAAGGAGATCTTGACAGTTTGTTCAGCAGGACCCTTCTCGCCATTCAGGTCGGGGAGGGGGAGGTGCGCAAGCTTACGGAAAAGGCGCTGGGCTACCTCCTTGGGGAAAGGCTCCTGGAGTCCCACGGCTCTCTCTTCTATGCCACCGACTTCGGCAGAAGAGTATCGATTCTGTACATCGACCCTGTCACAGGGGTCATGTTCAGAGACTCGGTCCGACGGGCTGAGGGCGGGAGAAACCACACCGCTGGCATCCTGCACCTGATCGCTTCAACGCCCGACTTCGAGCCGAAGTTCCCGCTCAGGAGCAAGGACTACGACCAGGCCATCGCCTTCATGGAGGAGCACGCTTCAGAGATGCTGGAGAGACATAGCTCCAGGGCTTTCGTGGACTACGATAGGGTCCTCCAGGACATGAGGAGCGTCATGGCCTTGCACGGATGGATAGACGAATGGAGAGAGGAGCAGCTCCTTACCAGGCTGGGGGTGGAGCCCGGGGACATGCACAGGGCGGTGGACAACGCCGACTGGCTGCTGCACGCACTTGGGGAAATCTCCAAGCTGTACAAGATGCCGGAGATGGCGAGGCAGGCCGAACTCCTGAGGAGGAGGGTCGTGAGCGGCGTCAGCGAGGAGCTGGTCGAACTGACTACGCTCCAAGGTATCGGGAGGGTAAGGGCCAGGGCCTTGTACTCAGCCGGGTTCAAGACCCTGGAGGACATCAAGGAGACGCCGGTGGAGAGGATCGCCAATGTCGAGAAGGTGGGGACTGCCGTCGCACGAAAGATCAAGGAGCAGGTGGCAAAATACTGAGCGGGAGCCCGGACTCCTTTGAGGATGCCGCCTCGACAGTTGCGAGGCTCGTAGAGCGGGCTGTGGGCGAAGCGGTTACAGGCGAACCCCTGGTAGCTGTGGCGTTCTCGGGGGGGCTCGACAGTTCGATAGTGGTTGCATGTGCGAAGCGCAACGTCCGTGTCGTGGCCTGCACCGCCTCTTCGGTCGGGGCAAGGGACGCTTCCAGGGCAAAAGTGGCAGCGAAGGCCCTGGGAGTCGAGCTGGTGGCGACAGAGCTCACGGAGGAGAACGTCGCCAGTGCCCTTGCAACCATTAGGCTGCCGTTCGAGCCGACACTGATGGACAGGAGCCTATGGTGTCTTTACTCCATCGTGTCGGGCAGCGCCAGCAGGTGCGGTGCCAGGGTCCTCCTCCTTGGGCAGCTGGCCGATGAGCTCTTCGGTGGCTATGCGAAGTACGCCGAGGCTCTCCGGGTAGGCGGGGAGCATGCCGCGAGGAAAATGATGGACGGTGACCTTCGGGAGTACGCCAACAGGGGCAGGATACGCGACCTGGGGGCCTGCGGGCGCTTGGTCCAGCCCAGGCTCCCTTTCGAGCACAGTGCCTTGGTAGGCTACGCGAGATCTCTCCCCGTGTCCTTTAAGATCAGAGGAGGTATTCGCAAGGCTGTCCTGAGAAAGGCTGCCTTGGCCCTTGGTGTGCCGGAGGGGCTGGCCGAGGCAGACAAGAAGGCCGCACAGTACAGCTCGGGAATCCAGAGACTGGTGGCCGGTTTACGCTTTTAACGCCCCCGGCTGACGGCAACCTATGATTCCTTCGTCGCAACCCAGGGGAAAGCTTGTCGGGTTCAAGCCGCTCCAAGAAAGGTTCAGCTACTACGCTCTGGACGACGGGACGGTGCTGGGCATAAAGCCCGCGGTTGTGAAGGTGTACAGGCTCCAGAACCCTGACAACACCCTCGCCACTTCTCCTGACGGCACCCCCGCCTACTTCTACCAGACCCAGAACATCACCCAGGTACTCACTCCGGAGGAGTACAGGTCGTTCAAGACCGACGGCCTCACCGAATGAGCGGAACGGTGTACCTCGCGTCCGAGGACTCGGCGCTCCTCAGGAGGGCCCTTCAGCCATACTCAGGGCTGAGCTGCCTCGAGATAGGATCCGGCAACGGGGGGAATCTGGTCGGACTGGCGAAGCGCTTCGGGACCGTGGTGGGGACAGACCTCGTCAGGCCTGAGATGTCCGACTGGAAGGAGGCCGGAGCCAACTACATTCTGGCAGACGGGGCTTCCTGCCTGAGGCCCGATTCCTTCGACCTCGTGGCGTTCAACCCGCCATACCTGGCTGAGGGGGATAGCCCGGACAGGGCTGTCGGGGGAGGTAGCCACCTCGAGGTACCGAAGAGGTTCCTAAGGGAGGCACTCAGGACTGTCAACGACGGTGGGGCGATAGTATTCCTTCTGAATGACGAGGCTGACCCAGGGGAGTTTGGACGCCTGTGCGCAAGATCAGGCTTCCACCTCGAGCGGGTGGCTTCCAAGCGCGTCTTTTTCGAGGAACTCTCGGTCTTCACGGCCTCGCGGCAACCCAGGCGCAAGGCCCGAGGGGCGGAGCCCGGCCCCCTAAAAGGTAAGGGACACGCGCCGCCACAGTCCGATTTCCACTTTTGAGAATCGTGCTTCCGCGTTAAATAGACGACTCTTACCCTAACCTGTTCAGAGATGCTCAGGCAGATAGCGCTTCAGGTTAAGACAGAAAATAAGCTCCAGGACGCGGCGAAGGAGCATGGAGCCAAGCTGAACATAGTCGATTGCAAGCCCTTCAACAAGACGGGGATGTCTCTGTTGCTCGAACTCAGGGGAGAACCGCAGGCATTGAAGGCAGCCACTGCGACAATCAGACGCACCGACGGGGTTAGGCAAGTTGTCGAAGGGGAAGGCCAGGGAGAGACGGCGCCCCTTCTCGTCGTTCTCGACAGGCCCGGCATCTGCCGCGCCTCGAGCGATGCAGCCATAGTCTGTCTTGATTGTCCCCTGAACTCAGAGACCCAGCCGTCGTCCTGGAGGTTCATCGCCAGGAAGACGAGCGACTTTAGACAAATCCTCACAAGACTCCAAAAGGAGGGGATTGAAGCGAGGATAGAGGACGTGGCTCCTCTCGAGAGGAGGGCGACTCTCACGGGAAGGCAGAAGGAAATCATGGCCACAGCCGTGGCTCAAGGCTATTTCGAGTTCCCGAGAAAGATCAGCCTCACGGGCCTGAGCGAACTGGTGGGCGTGAAACCATCGACATTGAGCGAGATTCTCAGGAGCGCCGAGCGGCGCATAATGGCGAATGCCCTGGGCGTGCCCTTCCAAGAAGAGTAGCGCGTCCGCTCTACGACTGAAGGCCGGCTTCGGGTCTGCAGTGGAAATCAGACGCGCTATACCGATGCCCCCTCCCGTTGCCGTTCGTGGATTCACCGCTACACTTTTCGATGAGCTGTTCGCCGGGTGGCGCTTGGTATGGTGAAGTTTCCGAGCGAGGAATGGGTTAGGGCGTACATGGAGAAACTGAACGGCAACGAAACCTACGCGGACGCGGGGAAAAACTGGGAGGGTGCCATGACATTCGTTGTTCAGAGGGACGCGGCCTTTGACAGAGACGCGTTCATCTATCTCGACTTGTACCACGGGAAGTGCAGGGACGCGAAGTTCTCGTTCACTGAATCTGATCTTCCCGCCCCAGCATACAAGTACGCCGGTCCCTTCACGAACTGGCAAAAACTCATGAACAAGGAAATCGACCCCATCCAGGGGCTTCTGACGGGTAAGTTCAAACTCCAAGGCGACATGATGAAGGTGATGAGGTTCACCAAGGCCGCCAAAGAGATGGTGAACACGACCACCATGGTGCAAACGGAATTCTGATGTTGGAGAATGTGGTTCTTCAGGTCCCCCGAGATCGTCTTCGGCGAGGATTCGATTTCGTACCTCTCCTCCTTGGACATTAAAAAGGCAACGATCGTAACTGACAGAAACCTGCTCAAGACAGACATCCCCGAGCGCGTTAGAATGGCTCTACCTCCCGGGGCCAGCTCTATGGTCCTCGGGGACATTTCTGAAGAGCCCACCCTTGCTGAGATGACCGTCCACATGGACCGTATCAGGGAGTTCTCTCCCGACTGGTTCGTAGCCGTGGGCGGAGGCTCTGCCATGGACACAAGCAAGATACTCTTCGCCCTCTACGAACGTCCCGACCTCACGGTTTACGACATCACTCCCCTGGTCAAGCTGGGGCTGAGGAAGAAAAGCAGGCTCGCTGCAATTCCCACTACCAGCGGGACCGGGTCCGAGTGTACCTGGGCGGCGATGCTGACGGAAGGCGAGGAAAAGAGGAAAAACGAATTGGCTTCGCCCGAGATTGTCCCAGACTACGCCATTCTCGACCCTTCCTTCGTAGTCTCTCTCCCGCTCGAACAGACGAAGAACACTGCCTCCGACGCAATCACCCATGCAGTCGAAGCTTACGTGAGCACTTGGCGTAACCCGTTCTCCGACGCCATGGCGGAGAAGGCCCTAGAGCTCGTCCTGGGTGGTGTTGAGGGGGTAGTCAATGACCCGCACAACCTAGAGCTTCGAAATCAAGTTCACATAGGGGCGTCTATGGCCGGTCTAGCCTTCTCCAATTCCCAGCTCGGGCTGGCACACGCGCTGGCGCACGCCCTCGGCGCCTACTTCAAGACTCCCCACGGAAAGGCGGTGGCCCTCTTCCTCCCCCACGTGGTGGAATTCAATTATGACGCCTGTCCCGACAGGTACGACAGGCTCAATCGGATAGTCCCTGACAGTTACAGGGGAACGAGGCTCTCGGATTCCTTGGAGAACGTTATGACCGCAATCGGACAGGCCCGGTGCGGCAAGGACGCAGGCATAGACGAGAAGGAGTTCAACTCGAACCTAGAGGCTCTCGTCTCGCTCGCCGCGGAATCGACGGAGATTGTTCCCAACCCGAAGGATTCGGGCTCAGCCGACCTTAGGAAGCTTTTCATCAGCGCGTATGAGCCGGTCGGACCATGAGAGAGAGGTACGGGAACGTCATAGGCGGTCACGAAGATTTCGAGGGAGACGAGGTCGCCCTTCGGAGCCCCGCAGACGGATCACTCGTAACCACTGTTGTGCACGCAGATCCGGCTAAGACGAAGGAAGCGATTGACGCCGCCGAGGACGCATTCAAGAAATGGTCCAAGACGAGCCTGCCTGAAAGGCGGGAACTCCTTCTGAAGCTCGCGGATAGGATGCAATCAAGAGCCGAAGAGTACTCGATGCTTGAAAGCTTGGAAACGGGAAAGACGATTAGGCAGAGCACCATCATGGACATCCCAATCACAATCGAGCACATCCGCTACTTCGGAACAACGAAAGACATCCCGTCCACCCGAGAGATTGAACATCCCGAGTACCCAGGAACCAGAGGGATTATCCAATATGCCCCCGTCGGGGTGGTGGGAGCAATCGCACCCTGGAACCTCCCCTTAGTCCTTGCAGTGTGGAAGGTTGCACCAGCGCTACTCACGGGCAACACTGTCATCCTGAAGCCCTCTCACTATACTCCGCTGACCGCACTCGAACTCGCGAAGGATGCCAAGGAGGTGGGCTTCCCAGGTGGAGTTCTGAACACGGTGACGGGTGGCGGCGCGGCCGTAGGCCAGACACTTGTTTCGAGCCCGAAGGTCAACATGATCAGCTTCACCGGCTCCACTGCGACGGGAGAAGGGCTCATGTCGAGCTCGGCAGGAGTGAAGAAGTTCACCATGGAGTTGGGGGGCAAATCCCCCAACATCGTGTTCGAAGATGCGGACCTGGAGAAGGCGGTCAAGGGCGTGTTGTTCGGCATCTATCTGAACTCGGGCCAAGTCTGCGAGTCGGGGAGCAGGCTCATTGTACAATCCTCCATTAAAGAGAGATTCCTGGCAAAACTGGCAGGATTGATCGAGAGGATGAGGGCGGGAAATCCGCTTCAGATGGAGACCGACGTCAGCGCAATCACCACGGAGGAGCAGAGGAAGAAGATTGAGACCATGGTGGAGAGCGGAATCAAGCAGGGAGCACGTCTGTACTACCAGAAACAGATTTCCCAGCTCGTTCCGAAGGGAGGCTTCTACTACTCCCCTAGTCTGCTGACAGAAGTCCCTAGGGACGCCCAACTCGCCAGGGAGGAGGTGTTTGGCCCCGTGCTAGTGGCCCTCGAGTTTGAAAGCGAGGATGAAGCCACGGAGATTGCGAACGACACAGAATACGGGCTCGCGGCCGGGGTCTGGTCGAAGAGCCTGGAAAGAGCAAAGAGAGTAGCGGGCAAGATAGACGCGGGCACAATCTGGGTCAATGCCTATCATCTGGCGTCGGCGGCCGCTCCGAGGGGGGGCTTCAAGAAGAGCGGTATTGGCAGGGAACTCGGCCTCGAAGGGATTGCGGAGTTCACCCAGACCAGGCACATCTTCGTCAACGAAGGAGGGGACATCGACGAAGTGGCTTACGGACTCCTCCTCCCGGAGTAGGCAGAGCTTCGGGCAGGCCGCACTAGACCATTTCGTTCACGCACACGTAGACATGTGACCTTATCCTCAGCCCCAAGTGGTCGACCGCGCCCTCGAGGACGCAAAAGACGTCGTTCAGCCACCTGTATCTGTGGTCGTCTGTCTCGAAGATGATCGAGAGGAGCTGCCGTCCTATCCCCATTCCTTTTACCCACACCGTCTTTCCCTGAAACGCAAACAAGATTATCGCGCCGTCGTCTGTCTTGATTACACCGTCGGCGTCCGGGAGGACGGAACCGTCGCCTCTGTGACGAGAGTGACTAACCCAGCGAATCTTCCCGTTCAGCCTCTCTCCCTTTATCGACCCCTCCCCTTCGCCGAATCCCCATCCTTCCTCGCTTCCGAACGGTCTGACTAAATGAAACTTCTGACCGAACGCCGAATCGCGATAGACAAGGTCCATGTCACCTAGCAGTTCGAGTCTCATGTTCATCGTGAAGCCGGACTGACGATTTACGAGTTTCTCGGCCAATGATTTTGGCTGGTCCGGTGAAATGCGCCTTCCTTCGAGCTCTTCTGCCGCACCGATCTCCATTCCACGGTTTCCTTGACAAATGGACCGACGACGCCCCGGCCCAAGGATTAGCCTCACCAAGCGGCGCAACGAGATGACAAATGAGGATGCAAGATTAATACCGAGAGACCGAAGTTCGCCTGTGTGCAGCCATCGCTCAACAGTCTTAGGGCTCTCCCGAAGGCCGACCTCCACAGCCACATCGACGGGTCTGTCTCGGCGCGAGAGCTGTTCCAGATAGCAAGGAGAAACCGACGGAGGATACTCACACCGAAAGGCGACGAATTGAATAGCGTGACTGCCCTCACGAGGTACGTCACGGGCGATGGGTACGGCTCCCTGCTCGAAAACATAGTTGACCGTTTCTATCCGATGACCGGTCTAATGCAGTCAGAAGTAACAATCAGAGAGGTCGGAATCTCCTACGTCAAGGAGCAGAGAAAGGACGGCGTGGCGTATGCGGAAGGACGTTTCGCGCCTCAATACCACACGAGGGAAGGCCTGTCGTTGAAGGATGTAATCACGAGCATGTCCGAGGGACTTGCGGAGGGCGCCGAGAAGTATGGCGTGAAGACGGCCCTCATTGTTGCGATTGGCAGGGAATCGTCCCCACGCTTGGGGGAGGAAGTGGTGAGGGCCGCCTTTGAGAGCGGCTCGGCCGTCGCCATGGACCTCGGTGGCCCCGAGGCAGGAAATCCGCCACAGAAGTTCAAGGATGCCTTCGAAACCGCCGTCGCATCTGGGTTGAAGGTCACCGTTCACGCAGGTGAAGGGGCGGGGTCGCTCAAGCAGAACCTGGCAAACATAGAAGCCGCCATCATCCAGCTCAAAGCAAATCGTCTGGGTCATGCCATCGACCTTGCTCGAGATGGGCATCTGATGTCCTTGGTGCGAGACAGATCCGTCGTAGTCGAGATGAACCCCATTTCTAACTTGGTCCTACAGAAGATAGGGGGTCTGAAGGAACTCGCGATTGATCGCCTCCTGAGGGAAAGCATCAGAGTCTCGGTCAACTCCGATGACCCGGCAATCTGGCCCCATGGGAGTCTTTCCGATGTCTATGCCTCCGTGTGCGAGGCCTACGGGTTCGGAATGAGAGAGCTTGACGCTCTGGTCGAGAATTCATTCAGGGGAGCGTTCGCCGCAGACAGGGAGAAGGACGAGCTGGTTGAGCGTTACAGGGCCGCCAGAAAGCGACACTGTTGATGGCCCTACCTGGTTAGCATCTCGTTTCTATTCCCGCTTTCTCTGCGACCCTTTCGTTGCCTGCCCAGAGGGCGAGTCCTTCCGGGGTCCCTGCGCGACCTTCGACAGAGCGTAGAGCAATGCGAGGGCAAGAGCCAGACTCGCAGGCGGCACAGCAAAGGCATTGGTAAGGGAACTCGAGGATACAGCGCCCGCAGCGATTGGACCGAGGATTCCTCCGACGCCGATTGACGATTCGAATAGGCCCGCTCCTGCGCCTCTCTGTTCCGAGGATGTCTCTGCAATCAAGGTCGTCTGGGATATCGCGTACACTACTGAATATCCAATTCCGAATAGGATGAACGATAGAAAGTAAACTGCTCCTGTCGTATCCTTGACGAAAAGAAGCAGGCTTGACAGAGAAGCAACGCATGCGAAAGCAACCAAGTTCCTAACTCGCGCTCCGGCATCGAAGACCCTGCGCCGTAACGATTTCTTCGCCAGGGCGATGTAGGCAAAGAATCTTACTACGCCGAAGGTAGTCGTCACCGCGCCGATTAGGACGACCGCCATTCCGATGGAAGCCGCGTAGGGACCAAAGAACGTGAAGAAGACCGCAGACGTCGCGGTCGACAGAGCCATCAAGATCAAAGAGGACCACACCACAAAGCCCCTCTTCTCCCCGCCTGAGGAGAAAACCCCGCGTACAGCCAAGGAGAGGGTCGATTGTTGTTTGGTGCTC
>Ga0187769_10001284_pt1 | contig 14245 bp, 11 predicted proteins | sample 0116_SJ02_MP02_1_FD_133140 | JGI IMG/M metagenome (GOLD analysis project Ga0187769, IMG submission 133140) | Tropical peat soil microbial communities from peatlands in Department of Meta, Colombia - 0116_SJ02_MP02_10_MG | ecosystem: Environmental > Terrestrial > Soil > Wetlands > Peat | place... | reverse complement strand
GGATTCAGTTCTGTCTTGCTCTGGGGAATAGCCATTGCCGATACACGCACTCCCGGCTACGAATCAGCCACCGTGGAGGTCGCTCGCACGCAACTCTCGTGCCTTGCCGACGGCAAAGAGGTCGTCCTGAATGACGATGCGGGCAAAGTGCGAGGAGGGCTGTATCGACGCGACCCTTGGTTCGGCACTGACGAGCACGAGCCTATGCCCATGGTCTATGACGATGCCAACCGCGCAGTTGTTCTGCGCGTTGGACAGCGCGCGGACCGGGTTTGGCACTTTTGGAGCGCCTCACCGCGGCCCGCGTTACCTTCCGGCAAGCTTGAAGGCTGCACGGTGAAGGCGCTGGTGAAGATATCTGTCGGGGCATTGTTGCAGATGGGAATGGATTATTGGCGCAATCCCACCGTGCCCTATGCTCCGGGAAACAACCACGAAGCCGGCGCCAGCAATTGGTATTTCCCGTCTGATCGCTGGCAGGAAGCAGTCTTCAGTGACATCGGCGGCGTGCGCTTCTAAATAGGTTGCAGCGCGAAAAGGCTGGAGCAAAATATATACTGTGCACTGCAGGGGTGAGACATGGGTCTGCCAGCGTTGTGCAAGCAACTACCGATACAGGATTTTGTTTCGCAGTTGAGGAAATTTCCTGAGTCTGCCTTCGACCGCACCGACCAGATCATCGAATTTCTCACCAATGCCCCTGTTGCCGCCGACACTCTCGCGCCATATCTCACCTGGGACCGCCAGCATTACACTCGCAACCTCATCGACAAAACGCCCCTTTACGAACTGATTGCGATCTGCTGGGAGGTTGGGCAGGTAAGCTCTGTGCACAATCATCGCGATCAGAACTGCTGGATGGCGGTGCCAATTGGAAGACTGCTGGTCGAGAACTATCATGTCCTCTCGCAAGACTTGCAAAAAGGAGTTTGTCAGCTCAAGCTGGCTGAAACCGTTGAGATGAATCCTACGCATCCCTGTGCGGTCGATCCACTGGAGCCCGTGCATCGCGTGTACAATCCTCGCGAGTTTCAGCAAAGAGCGGTAAGTTTGCATGTGTATTCGCGTCCCTTCGACTCATGTGTCGTTTATTCGCCCGAGCAAGGCACCTGCGGAGAAATCAAGCTGCACTACAATACGGCGTATGGTAAACCTTGTAGTTGATTCTCCGGTGGCGAGGCGCATGCGAGATGAGAGTTCATTCGCGCAGACGGCGACCTGCGGAAGAATCGCCCGCCTGTTCGCAACGGTGCTGGTGCTCGCAAGCTGCAATCGTCCAAAGACGGAAGTTTCGCAAGAGAGCGCGGCACCGCTCGACCACGTGGTTCAAGGACCGCCGAAAGACCCAATCAACTTTCTGCGTAAGACTTTCCCCGTAAAGGATTATGTAAAATTCGAGTTCGTAATCCCGCCGCACAGCGCACAGCCGCGACTGCGCGGTAGCTTTCGATCGTTTGTTACCCGCAGTAGCGGCGCCACCATCAGTGACGACAGTGCGAATGTGGAGCTGCTCGTGCTGAACGAAGAGGAATTCGGCGCTTTTGTGCAAGGGAGTTCAGGCTCAGCTACCTATTCGATTGATCACATTCACAAGCAAACAGTGGACTTCGCGTTCGCCTCGACAATGGACCAGCCGCAAAAGTTCTACCTCGTCTTTAGCAATCCTCCCGGCGGGCCGCGGAACAAGTTCGTGGATGCGGACTTTACTGCCAGTTTTGAATGAATTGTCACGGGCGAAGGCTCCTGCTGCGCTGTTAAACTAGCCAGTTGTCTCCCAGAAGGAAATCCCCGATCGCCGCAGAAGGCTCGGCCGTAGCCGCTCCTCCCAAGCCTTCTATTGTCCAGGAGCCAAACCGAGCGCCAGGCGAAACCCGGCAGCGTATTTTCCTGATCGATGCGATGTCGTTCATCTTTCGCGCTTACCATGCAATGGCGCGGCAGCGCGGGATGTCGACCAAAACCGGCGTGCCGACTGCTGCCACGTATGTCTTCGTCAATATGCTGCGTAAACTGCGCGACGATTTCTCGCCGCATTATCTGGCAGCGGTGTTTGATGTAGCTGCTCCCACATTTCGCGATCAGCAGGCCGGCGCCATTACCAGCGTGCGAAAGTTCGACCTGAAGACCCAGACATTTCAGGAGGTCGAATACCGCGGCTACAAAGCGAATCGTGCGGAGATGCCCGGGGACCTCGCGCAGCAGTTGCCATACATCCGAAGAGCTCTGGGAGCCTATCGAATCCCGATCCTGGAACTCGCGGGCTACGAAGCTGACGACGTGATCGGCACGCTGGCGCAGAAAGCTGTGGAGCAGATGTATTCGGTTTACGTCGTTTCCAGCGACAAGGACATGCTGCAGCTGGTCAACGAGCTGATTCAGGTACTGAATCCGCCCAAAGACAATCTGATTTGTGACGCCCAGAAGGTCGAAGAGATACTCGGCGTGCCTCCGGAGCGGGTCGTGGACGTAATGGCTCTTCGTGGCGATAGCATTGACAACATCCCCGGCGCACCTGGAATCGGAGACAAAGGCTCGGTCGAACTTATTAAACGCTTCGGCAGCGTGGAACAGGCCTTGGAGCGCGCGGCCGAAATCGAGAAGAAGACTTATCGCGAATCTCTGCAGAACAACCGCGATGTCGTCCTTCTGAGCAAGAAGCTGGCGACGATCGATCGCGATGTGCCGGTTGAGCTCGACGTGAATTCGATGAAAGCCGGAGAGCCGGACGTTGAAACGCTGCGTGCGCTCTTTACAGAGCTGGAATTCACCTCGTTACTGAAAGATCTTTTGCCGGTCGTAGAAGTCAGCGAAGCGCGTTATTCCGAGGCGAAGTCCGCAGCCGACGTCGAAGTGGTGCTGAATGCAATCCCTGCGGGCGGATTTCTGGCGCTTGCGGTGCAGAGCGAAACTGCGGTTCCCAGCGAGGAAGACGACAAAGAAGAGGATGCAGAACCAGCCATGCTGCCGCTCGCAGGCGAGAGCGTTCACTCTGGTCAGCCACAGAATATCGCTATCTCCTCCCTGCCTGGCGCGGCTGTCACTGTTTCCGCTGATGCAGAAGCAGCCACAGCAAGATTGAAGGCCGCTTTGGCCGATGTCGACCTGCCCAAGGCCATTCATGATTGGAAAGCGACCACGCACATATTCGAGGCCCAGGGGATCACACTGCGCGGAGTGCAACATGACCCGATGCTGTATTCGTACCTGCTCGATCCGACCTATTCTTCGCATCGCTTAGCCGATGTGGCGTTACGGAAATTCAGCGTCAAACTCAGCGGGACCTTGCCCGAAGCCGCCGATATCACGGGCAGGTTGACAACGGCGCTTCGCCGCGAAGTAGAGTCAGCGGGATTGCTCAAGCTGTACGAGGAGATTGACCTGCCGCTTGTTCCCGTGCTGGCAAGGATGGAACAGGCCGGGGTCAAGATTGACCGCAAAGCTCTGGCGGAAATGTCGGCACGACTGGAACGCGAGATTGATACCAAGGCGAAGGAAATCTACGAGTGTTGTGGGCAGGAATTCAACATCAGTTCTCCCAAACAGTTGGGCGACGTGCTCTTCAACAAGCTCAACCTCCCCAAGCCTGTGAAGTACGGCAAAGGCCGGACGATTTCGACGGCAGTCGATGTGCTCGAAGGACTCGCGGCAAATCACGAAGCGCCACGGCTGGTGTTGGAATATCGGCAGCTGACGAAACTCAAGTCAACCTACGTTGATGCGCTGCCGGCGCTGCTCAATCCCGTGACCGGGCGCCTACACACAACCTTTGGCCAAACGGGAACGGCAACCGGCAGATTGTCCTCGGCGAATCCCAATCTGCAGAACATTCCAATTCGCACGGAACTGGGGCGGGAAATTCGCGCGGCTTTTACCGCAGAGCCCGGCCATGTGCTGCTCGCGGCCGACTACTCCCAAATCGAGTTGCGGCTGCTGGCCCACTTCTCAAAAGATCCGTTGCTGGTCGAGGCTTATCGCCGCGGCGACGACATTCACACCTTGACGGCGTCTCAGGTTTTCGGAGTTCCACCGCTGATGGTCACCGCCGACCACCGGCGTCAGGCCAAGGTCGTGAATTTTGGCATTGTGTACGGGCTTTCACCGTTCGGACTATCGCAGAATCTGGGCATCGAAACTGGGGAAGCCAAGAAATTCATCGACTCTTACTTTGAGAAATACGGCGGCGTGCGGAAGTTTATCGATGCCACCCTCGACGAGGCGCGTCGCGAGCAGAGAGTGAAGACGTTGTTCGGACGTGTGCGCCCGATCCCCGACATCCAAAGCAAGAATGCGAATCTCCGTGGGTTTGCCGAACGGACCGCAGTCAATACCCCGCTGCAAGGGACGGCGGCAGACCTGATCAAGTTGGCGATGATTCGGATCGATCAACAGCTGCAAGATCGCGGTTTGAAATCAAGGATGACGCTGCAGGTGCACGACGAGTTGGTGTTTGAAGTGCCTAAGAGAGAGATCGATCAGATGAAGACCTTGGTGCGTGAGCAGATGGAACAAGTACATCCGCTCGCGGTACCGTTACTGGTCGAAATTGGAGTAGGGCCAAACTGGCGGGATTTGGAATAGGCTGTTACCGCCGACCAGCAGTCTCCCTTTCCGCTGCCTCGCGCAGCATTCTGCGTTCGCGAAAGTTAGCGATTCTTCTCGCGCGAATGAGACGTCGGAGCACAAACCAATACAGGAACCACGAGAGCGCCCCGGCTGCAGCCAGCATCAGGATCAGATTCCAAATAGCCGCGAGATTGTAGAAGAATCTTGTCATGGTGGAAACATTCGTTGAAGCGAGCGCTCTACGCCCCTAGTGCCCGTTTGATCGCATCGGCGATGTTCTGGGCCAGAATCTGCATTCGTTCGTGCGACCCCGCTTCCACCATGACTCTGGCGAGCGCTTCTGTGCCCGAATAGCGAACCACGACTCGGCCATTGCCATCGAGTTCTCGCTCCGCTTCTTTAATTGCGCGCTGGATTTCTAGAACCTCGGCAAAAGGGATCTTTTCGCGGACCCGGACATTCTGAATCGTCTGCGGGAAAACCTTCAGGTCGCTGACCAGAGCTGCCAGCGGCTTGCCGCTGCGGGCCATGACCTCCATTACACGCAGCGCTGTGAGTAATCCATCGCCAGTCGTTGCATCGCCATCCCGGAAGATGATGTGTCCCGACTGCTCGCCGCCGAGAGTCGCCCCGGTTTTCAGCATTTCTTCGAGGACATACTTATCGCCCACATTGGCGCGCAGCATGCGGATCCCCGTTTTCCGCAAGGCGATCTCCAAACCCATGTTCGACATCGTCGTAGCAATGATTGTCGATCCGCGAAGTAGACCGCGGGATTTCAGATCGCGGGCGGCAAGCAGCAGGATGGCGTCTCCATTTACTACCCGACCATCGCCGTCGCTGAAAAGGGCGCGATCGGCATCACCATCGAAGGTTACACCCAAGTCGAATTGCCCCTTTTTTTCTACGACTGCCTTGGCGAGAACTTCGGGATGCAAAGCGCCACAGTTTTCATTGATGTTCCTGCCATCCGGTGCCGCGCACAAGAACGTCGCTTTAATCCTGCATGCCTTAAACAGCTCCGGCGCTTCGGCGGTGGCCGCGCCGTTGGCGCAATCCACCAGAATCTTAAGGCCGCTCAGATCCGTGTTCACATTTTGCGAAAGCCATTCGATATAAGCTTGGCGTAGGCTCGCTTCGCCCGGCAAACTCGCGACGGAGCTGGGCGCAGGCGTCGAAGCTTCAGGTTGTTCGAGCAGAGAGAAAATCTCTTTCTCAATCGCCAGCTCATGAGCGTCGGGCAGCTTATATCCATCGCCCGAAAACACCTTGATGCCATTGTCGGTCCACGGATTGTGCGAAGCGGAGATCACCACCCCAGCCGCATACTTTCTAGAACGGGCAAGAAATGCGACCCCGGGAGTCGTGATAACTCCGGCACTGTGCACGGCACAGCCGGTCGAGGCAAGGCCTTGGATCACGCGGTCGGCGATCCAAAAACTTGATTCTCGCGTGTCCTGGCCAATGACTACCCTGGGGTGGGGATTAGTTCGAATCAGATCGTGGCCGAGCGCTCGTCCGATCAGATAGGTGCTTTCCACGGTTAGAGGAAATTCGCCCGCTACACCCCGAATACCATCCGTCCCGAAGAGTTGTCGGCTTGTAGGGGTCATTGCGGTGCGTGGCTTAGTGCCCATTTTCTGAGGAAGTCTTCTCCATCATAACTGTGATCCGTACGGGATCGGGACTCGCAACTTGAATGAGTGGATCGGAAACGTAGGGATGGCGCACAAATGTCATCCGGCTGACAGCGCCGGTTACGTCCACAGGATCGGTCGTGGCAGCTTCCACTGCGTCGACTCGCTTCTTCGGCCCCGTAACCTGAATCGCAGGAGGATCGACTTGAATCTGGCCAATCTTATAACCGTCTGCGAAGGTGCCAATGACACGGGCCTGGACTGGAATCTGGCGCGTCAGGCGAAAATCGAATGCAAGATGCACGTCGCTGGGAACCACCTGTACAACCGCTAACTCGCGAGGGTGATGGATCTCCCTGGCGGTCAAGTCGAAAGTACGTTCACCGGGCTTTGCGCCGTTCAGCTCGATTTCTGCGTAGATATCGGAGGGCTGCAGCCGGCGGATGATGCGCTGCGGCCCGCGCAACCGGATTTGTGCTTTGGGGATACTCTCTGAGCTGATCTCAAGATTCGCCGGCATATTGTGGAACGCGATAGGTACGTCCACGGCTATTTCTGACACGGGCTCTCCGGCGACGGCCAGCCATAATCCAACGGCGAGGGCGAGCGACAAGAGCTTCAACCCGAGATTATGAAATACGTTACGGCGCAGAAAATTGTACGCAGAATTAGACATCGGTTTCCTGATTTACCCGCGAAGCTTCCGGACGTGGCAAGTGAGTGCGCGAGCTTTCTGCTTCCGGCCCTTCCAATGCTTCACGGGCAATCGTGATTGGCGTTGGCAGAGTCGTGGGCGGCACGTAACGATGCAGCAGCTCTCCCAACCGGTTACGAAGCTGATCGACTGTAAGGTCCCGCTCGATTTTTCCTGCCACCGCCAGGCTAATGCTGCCGGTTTCTTCTGAGACGATCACAGCGATCGCGTCCGATTCCTCAGTTACGCCGATGCCGGCTCGGTGCCTTGTGCCCAGCTGAGTCGAAAGCACTGGATTCATTGACAAGGGCAGAAAACACGCCGCGGCTGCAATGCGATCCTTTTGGATAATCACCGCTCCATCGTGCAACGGGGCGCTGGGACGGAAGATGGTCGCTAGCAAATCGTAGGAGAGCTGCGCATCCAGCGGCACTCCACTTTCAATGTACGTGCGCAGGCCAATCTCGCGCTCAATCACCATTAAAGCGCCGGTCTGGTTCTGACAGAACAGATTTGCGGCCAGCACAATGTCGTCGTAGGCGTCGGCTGCTGATGTTGCACTGCGGCCCAGGGCAAGGGTTCGTCCCAAGCGGGTCAGGGCCAACCGAATCTCGGGGGCGAACACCACGATCAGGGCAAAGACTGTGTAGGGTAGCAGGGTGCTAATCAGCCAGTTAAGCGTTGCCAGTTCGCCCAGCCGGGATAAGTAGAAAGCAAGTACCAGCGCCGCGACGCCGACCAGCATGAGTGCCGCGCGTGTGCCTTTGATTAGCGCCAGCAACTCATAAATGATGACGGCGACCAGCACGATGTCGATGACCGAAATCACCGACAAGTGTGGCCACGCCACTGCCAACTGCGTCACTCCCTGCTCCTTTGAAAGCGTAGAATTCGCCGCTCCAACAGCTAGCCTAATTGTAATGCACCATTCCAGAAGGGCGGCAGGCGGCAGAGGTAACCTTCGTTTGTAGGCTTCCAGTGAATTCTTACTTGGCACCAGCCGCCAGGGCCGGTAATTCGATCTGCATTCCTTCGGCCGCCGCGCGAACCCGGGGGTAATAATTTCTGGCTTCTGTGACGACCTTGTCGATGCACGCATCATCGTGGTCAGGGTCGTGATGGAAGAGGATCAGCTCTTTGGCGCCGCTTTCCATGGCGACATTCACCGCCTCCCGCCAGTGGCTATGGCCCCACCCGCGCCGGCGCGCTTCGTATTCTTCGGGGAGATACTGAGCGTCATAGATCAGCACATCGGCGCCAGCAGCCAGTTCACGGACATTCTTATCAAAGGTTGTATCCCCAGGCTCGTTGTCGGTGGCATACACCATCACACCGTCTTTGGTTTCCAGGCGGAAGCCCATGCAGCCTTGCGGATGATTCAACCACATTGTCTGCAACTGCGCACCGCCTAAGTCCAGGCGTTTTTTTTTCAGATCGTAAAAGTCCCGGCGGGCTTGCATTTCGTTCAGCCCAACAGGAAAGTAGGGCGCTGCCATCTGTTCCTCAAACACCTGTTTTAGGCTGCGAGTTCGGCTGGAACAGTGAAACTGAAAACGGTTTTCCCGATTGTCGTAGAGCGGCTCGAAAAACGGGAGGCCCTGAATGTGGTCCCAGTGGAAATGCGACACGAAGACGTGTGCGGACAACGGGCGTCCATGGAACTCACGTCGAAGAGCCCGGCCTAAGATCCGAATTCCGGTGCCGCAGTCGAAAATGTAGAGGTTGTCGCCGACGCGGACTTCTACGCAGGAGGTATTGCCTCCGTAACGCATGTTTTCCGGCTGAGGAGCCGGGGTCGACCCGCGGACTCCCCAGAACTTGATCCGCATACTCCTCCACGCAGAGGGCCGCCTAAGAGTCCATCTTGCGGCCTGTTAAGCAATGAGTCAATTCATTCGCTGGTTACGGATGGGATATGTCCGAAAGAGAAGCCAGATTACAGAACTTTACATCGCGACCGACAAGGGCTGCTGCCGGCCACCGGGCCAGGCACTCTTTAGCTCTCCCCTATAATTGGGAGACCCCAAACGCAAGAAGTGCTGGGCACAGGGCGATGCTCCGTCCCGATTACAAAGAATTTTCCCGGCTTGCCCGACAGGCCACTCTGGTTCCCGTGGTCGAGTCTGTCATGGCCGACGTACTGACGCCGGTTTCTGCATTCCTGGCAATTGCCGCCAAAGAGCCCAATGCCTTCTTGTTGGAATCCGTGGAGCGAGGAGAACGAATAGGGCGTTATACATTCTTAGGAGCCCGGCCTTATATGCAGGTGGTTGCCCGAGGCGAAAACATTGAGTTCCGCTACGGCAAGCGGACTGAACAGAGGCAGGGCAACCTCCTGCCGTTATTGGAAGCTTTGCTGCGCCAGCACAGGCCGGCAGCGTTCACTGGCCTGCCTCCGTTTACCGCCGGAGCAGTCGGCTATTTCGCCTACGACACAGTCCGCCACCTGGAAACTATCGGGGAGCACGCCAAGGACGACTTGGCTCTGCCCGATTGTATGCTGATGTTTTTCGATCGCCTGCTGGTGTTTGATCACCTGCTCCACCAGATTCACATCATCGCAACGGCAGACGTTACACGGGAGAATCCGCGGCGAGCGTATGACCGCGCGATTGCCGACATTGTGGGTCTCGAGAAGAAATTGGCAACAGGCCCGCTACCGGCGCATTGGAAAACAGCCGGAGGCCGCAAGGGGAAACTGAAGATCCACGCTGGAACGAGCCGTAAACGCTTTCTTGAGTCTGTCGAACGTTGCAAAGAATACATCGCGGCAGGCGACATCTTTCAGGTAGTGCTCTCGCAGCGCTTTGACTTCACCCCGGAAGTCGCACCGTTTGATATCTACCGAGCCCTCCGAACGGTGAATCCCTCGCCTTATATGTATTTTCTCCGCATGGAGGGTCAGCACATTCTCGGTTCTTCGCCCGAAATGCTGGTGCGCGTCAGCGGACGCAACCTGGAATATCGTCCCATTGCCGGCACTCATCCTCGGGGCGGCGACGAAGAGGAAGATCAGCGATTAGAGAAGCAAATGCTGGCCGACGGCAAGGAACGTGCCGAGCACGTAATGCTGGTCGATCTGGGACGTAACGACCTGGGACGCGTGAGCGAATACGGCTCTGTAAAAGTGCGCGATCTGATGTACGTGGAGCGCTACTCTCACGTCATGCACATCGTTTCGGCACTCGAAGCCCGACTGCGAAATGATCTGGATGCTCTCGATGCCTTCGCCGCTTGCTTTCCCGCCGGCACACTGACCGGGGCCCCGAAGGTCCGCGCCATGCAGATTATTGAGGAACTGGAGCCGGTGCGCCGCGGAATTTATGGCGGTTCAGTCCTTTATGCCGATTTCGCGGGGAACCTCGATTCCTGTATCGCCATTCGCACCATGCTGATGAATGGCAAACGCGCCTATTTGCAGGTGGGCGCCGGTATCGTGGCTGATTCCGATCCCCAGCGCGAGTATACGGAGTGCATGAACAAGGCGAAGGCGGTGTTGAGGGCGGTAGAGCTCGCGCGCAGTGGTCAGTGATTAATGGTCAGTAGGCGGTGCAAGATGCTCTTTCCGAAAATCGAAACTTTTGCGCTTATGACCCAATTGCGAGGCAGCTGCAGTCTCAGTATTAATGCGAGAAGAGTTGCCGGTCCCGCTCCCTTTGCGTATTGCTCTGATAATACTCCTCAAACCACGCTGGTTTGCCGCTGATGGCGCTCGGCTTTTGTAGTGTGAGTGAATCCTTCTTTTTCGATTCTGCGCCTTTGCCTTTCTTAGCCTCCTGCATGCGCGACCGGAAATGCAGGTGATCGAAAACACGAAGCGCTTCGATTGCGTAGGATGTCGCAATTCTCGGGTCCTCGATCATTACCAGGTTGTCCCCGTTTTTCTCCTCTCCGCTGGGAGAGAGATTGGACGAACCCGTGAACACCTTGGCGGTCGGTAGGTTGAAATCTGTCACGACAAACTTGTGGTGCTCGTGGATCCCCTTACCGCCTGACCATTCGCTCTTGAATGGTTCAGGGGTGCTCTTGGCCAGGTATTCGAAATCCACCAATCCAATCGAACCATCGGGTTTCTTCACCTGCAGACCCCCCGCCTTGTCTGAGATGCCGTAGCTGAATACGTTCTTCTTCATAAGGCGATCGATTGCTTCGCGCGTGGGCCCTGACTTGGTCTGGTTGAGAAAAGCAATGGAGAAAAAAACAGAAGATGTTGCCTGGTCAATGGCCCCGCCCAGCGGATTGAGCGAAAGATCCGGTTGCGTATGTGGGGAGAAACAGAAATGCAATGAAGGTTTTCCGGGAACTTGCACGAGATGCCACTTCCTGGAAATCGGATCCTCGCGGAACGCGTCGAGCGACTGAAACGCGAGGTCGAACACCTTTTCGAACAGCCCGGCTGCTTCTTCCGAATGGCACACCACAACATTGTTCGCTTGAATGTAAATGCCGCGAAAGCTGAAGTTGGTCGAACCGAACAAGACTTTGAGAGCCTTTCCGTTCCGTTTCGCGATCAGCACCTTGTTATGCTGAAGATTATTGAAGTGCATGCGCTTGACCGCGGCCTTCGCGGCGGTCAGCTTTCGTGCAGCTTGGGACTCCGCGCTTGTGCCTGGCTTGTGCGATCCGGAATCGTCAATAATGGCTCTCAGCCGCTTCCCCACTTTTGTGAGGCGCTCAACAACGTTCGGTTCATTCAAGTCATATGCGAAGAAGTCGAGATCGATGCTGGTGTCGTTGACGACTTCGTCAAGAAAGCCAAATATCAGATCGTAGGCTTCAAAACCGAGCCATTTATACACATCCCCTGTCACTTTGTGGAATTTAAGCCCGTCGTCAGCCTCCGCCGGAATCACATTCGGGTTGTTGCCATATTTGTCCGCATATGCCTGCGACGATGCAAAATTGCGAGCGAAACCAACATCCAGAAAATCGTCGTACACGACGGGATCAAGCGGGATGTCCAGCGTGAGCGAGACACCGCTCTTAAGCTGGTTGTCGCTGGGCATATGCATCTTCGTGACTCGGTAAGTGTACTGGCCGCCCTTCGGGTTGTAGGGAAAGTGGACCCAACGAAATTTCTGAAAGGGAGCTACGGTTGAAAGATAGTTTCGATAGCCGTTCACTGCCGCAGCGGCGGGCTGGGCGTAGGAGAAGTTCAGCCGGTTGCGCAAAGGAATAAAATCCGGACTGCCGGGACTCTGCACCTCGACAGCGAAGCCCACGAAATCCGCTTCCGGTTGTGTAACATCCATTCCTACGAGGCACATTCTCTCTCCCCGCCACAGCTTCACGCTTAAACCGTCCTTTTGATCACTGTTCGCGAATTCGTCCATGTCAATCCTCATTCTTCTCAATGTAGACACTTAATTGTCAGTACCAACCACAAGCTCTCCGAGGTCCATGATCTTCTTCAACGTCCTGCCGAGACCGTCGCGTCTTTGATGGCTTGCTCGGCTCGCTGCGCTGACCACTGATCACTGCAACTGACGCCCCATCCTTGCCGGTTACATGCGCAGAAAATTGCTGATCAGTTTCTTCCCGTCTGCGGTCAGCACGCTTTCCGGATGGAACTGAACACCTTCAACCGGGAATTTCTTATGCCGGAGGCCCATAATCGTGCGCGAACTGGCCCCATCCGATGTCCACGCGCTGATCTCCAACTCATCCGGCAGGCTCTTCTCCTCGACAATCAGCGAGTGATAACGCGTGGCGGTCAGCGGCATCGGAAGGCCCTGGAAGATCGTCTTGTTGTCGTGCACCACTTCGCTGGTTTTTCCATGCATCAGTTTGGGAGCGCGCACGATCTCGGCACCGAATGCAGCTCCAATGGCCTGGTGCCCAAGGCACACGCCGAGGATGGGAATCTTCCTAGCCAACTGGCGGACTAGCTCGACACTGATGCCCGCCTCCGTCGGCGTGCAGGGTCCGGGCGAGATCACGATGTGCCGCGGGTGCATCGCTTCCACGTCCAAAACTGTGACCTGGTCATTGCGGCGGACGACGACCTCCGCACCCAGCTCCCCTATGTACTGGACCAGGTTGTAAGTGAACGAGTCGTAGTTGTCGAGCACGAAGACCATGGCGCTGGCTGCTATCAGCTTATCGCAAAACCTTGAAGCGCAAAGCCTTTGGAGAGAAGTTACCCCCACGATCAATGTATCTTGACAGCGTGGCGGCGACAGGCCATGCTACAGTCTCATCGGAGGAGCCCATGGCCGAAACCACGCAGGATAACAAGCGGGCAACGCGCCGCTTCGCCCTGCGGCTGCCGGTGTCGGTCAGCTATGCAGAAAACGGACAACAGGAAAAGACGGCGCAAACTCGCGATGTGAGCGCGCGTGGCATCTGCTTCTATGTGGATTCGGCCATTGCCGCAGGTTCTCCGATCGAATTTACGCTTACCCTTCCGCCCGAGATCACCCTAACCGAGAGCATCCGCGTGCGCTGCAAGGGGAAGGTCGTGCGCGTAGATGATGCCGCTGCCGACGGCAAAATCGCGGTGGCTGCCGTGATCGACGAATACGAATTCCTCTCGGAACCGTAATTCGTGCATAAGCTCCGAGATCCACGTGGCTTCACTCTCTTCTGCGCCAGTGATATCGTGATAAGACGTACTGCGGAGATGAGGTTCTTTCGCATTATTGCTCGCCTGACGCTGCTCTTGACATTCGTCGTGCCCGCCCTCAGGGCGCAATCCAAAGCGACTCAGCCCGCGGCCGTTCCGCTTAGTTCCGCCTCAATAGGAACAGTGACGCTGGCTGGCAACCGCCTCGCAGCGGGATCCTCGGTGACAGCCGGCTCTGATACTGCCATTCTGCATTTAGGTCGAGGCGGTGAGGTGCGAGTTTGCCCGGGAACCACTGTCTCTGTGACTCCATCTCAGAATGGGCGATCCCTAATGCTCGGCATGAGCACGGGAGCATTGGAAGCGCACTACACGCTGGATGCTTCCTCGGATTCGATTCTCACCCCCGACTTCCGCATCTTGTTAGCCGGCCCGGGGGAATTTCACTATGGCATCAGCGCGGACCAGCGAGGGAATACCTGTGTGCAGGCTTTACCTGGAAACACCGCCTCCGTGATTGTCTCGGAGCTTCTAGGAGATGGAACCTACCAGGTGAAGCCGACACAACAGGTTGTGTTTCAGACCGGGCAACTGAAAACCGCTGATTCAACCGTGCCCGCCAGTTGCGGCTGTCCGGCGCCGATGGCGCCGCCGATCATGCGAACGGCAGCTCCCGCTACAGACCAGAAGGCGCTTACGTCGGCGGAATCAGCGCGAGCTGTGGAGCATGAGGAACTTCCGGCTTTGGCGAAATCGGGCGGTTTGCAGGACACATCTATGCACGCG
>Ga0187769_10001283_pt1 | contig 14247 bp, 13 predicted proteins | sample 0116_SJ02_MP02_1_FD_133140 | JGI IMG/M metagenome (GOLD analysis project Ga0187769, IMG submission 133140) | Tropical peat soil microbial communities from peatlands in Department of Meta, Colombia - 0116_SJ02_MP02_10_MG | ecosystem: Environmental > Terrestrial > Soil > Wetlands > Peat | place... | reverse complement strand
GACTGGGCGAGTCGTCAGCGGGGTCCGCTGCGCGAGTGCGACGGCGCTTCTCGGTGGCGTCCCACTGATAACTAAGGGGACGATGCGTAGATCGCCAGGCGCTACCCGAGCCTCCGAAAGCCTGCGCGAGGCCTCGATCGCCGCAGGGACGAGCCGGGCCCGCCGATCTTCGCTTGGGCGGCTTGGTGTTCTCCCCGTTCCGTTGCTCGGCTGGATCATCGGCTCCGGCATCGGGTGATGATGCGTTCGCAGGGTTGCGCTTCGCGCCCGTAGCGATGTGGCCAGTCGGCGCGTCGCTTGGAGCTCTTGCCGGAGTTCGCGATGGAGCTGCTGCGTGGCGTTCAGCTTGTCCAGCGTCAGCTCTACCTCGTCATCGGCACTGACCCGGCCGAGCATCACGACCCGCAGACGGGAACGTCGATCCGCGCCGAGGATGAGCAGATGCGCCGAAGCGGCGAGCCGATCACCCAGGACCTCCGGATCACGCTGGCCGATGGCGGCGAGCACGACTTCTACGTGCTCCGCTACCCGGTGTTCGACGAGCGGGGGGAGGTGAGCGCGTTCGGCGCATTCTCGCTCGATGTGACGGACCGCAAGCGGGCGGAGCGCGAGGCGCTAGAGGCCGAGCGCCGCTTCCGGATGCTGCTCGAGGCCGCCCCTGACGCGGTCGTGATCTCCGACGTCGACGGTTCGATCGTGGTCGTGAACGCTCGGGCCGAGGAATTGTTCGGCCACGGACGGGAGGAGTTGCTGAGCCGGCCGGTCGAAACGCTGATTCATCCCACAGCGCGCGCCCGTCATGTCGCGCACCGACAGGGGTACGCCGCCGACCCCGAGCCGCGCCAGCTGGAGGTGACCGCGCAGCGCCGCGACGGGAGCGAGTTCCCGGCGGAGATGACCCTCAGCGCGTTGGCAATCGACAGCGGCAGCTTGATCGTCAGCGCGATCCGCGACATCACCGAGCGCCGAAAGGCGGAGGCGACGGTCGCGCGGCTAGCAGCGGTCGTCAGCTCCTCGCACGAGGCGATCGTCGCGAAGACGATCGACGGGACGATCACAGATTGGAACCCGGCGGCCGAGCGGATGTACGGCTACAGCGCGGCGGAAGCGATCGGGATGCCGGTCTCGGAGCTGCTCGCGAGCGAGGGCCAGCAGTCCGAGCTCGCCGAGATCCTCGACCGAGTGCGCGACGGCGACGCGATCGAGAACCTCGAGACCACCCGCCGCGCCAAGGACGGGCATCTCGTTGAGGTCGAGCTGACGATCTCGCCGATCCGTGACCCTCACGGCCGGATCGTGGGCGCATCGACAGCCGGACGTGACATCACCGACCGAAAGCATGCCCAGGAGCTGCTCCGTCGCAGCCGAGAGCGACTGGAGCAGGCCGAACTAATCGCCCACATGGGTACCTGGGAATGGGACCTGCGCACCAATCGCGTCGCCTGGTCAGCCGGACTTCACAGTATTTTCAAGCTCAGCCCCGAGGATGTCGACGCCACGCCGGACCTTGAGACCAGCCTCCGACAGCGCGTCCACCCCGAGGATCACGAACTCGTCCGGCAAGCACTTCACCGCGTGCGCGCCGAACTCACGAGCGTCTCGATCGAGTACCGCGCCCTGAGCTCCGACGGCCGCGTCCGGATCCTGGAATGGCAAGCCGAACCGATCGTCGACGACACCGGCACCCCAGTCCGAATCATCGCTGTGGTGCACGACATCACCGAGACAAAGCGCGCGCAGCAAGCGCTCAACGCGGCATCCTCAAACCTCGTCAAATACGCCCAAGAACTCCAGCGGCTAGCAGACGCTACCCCAGACACACCGCCAGCGCCCGAGTCACTCTCAGCAAAGCAGCTCGAGATCCTGCGACTTCTCGCCCAAGGCCTCACGAACAGCCAGATCGCCAAGCAAATGTTCATCACCGAAGCCACCGTGAAATGGCACGTCAGACAGATCCTTACCAAGAGCAACTCAACCAACCGCACCGAGGCCGTCGCACGCCTCCTCGGCACCAACAACCAAAGATGACGAAACGGGCGCTGCCAGCAACACGCGCCCGAGCCCAGGGTCGTTGGACGAGCAGCAGCGCTTCGCTGTCGACCGTGCAGACTGCTGCCCTCGGTCGAGAATCCGGAGGAGCGGAGAGGGCGACCTTCCACAGCAGGGGCCGCTATCGCATCACCAATGTTGGGAGGGGACAAGGTCGCGCTCTCGGAGTCCACATCCATCCCGAACGCCAATAGAACCAACGATGGCGAACCGCCAGCAGACCCTCGTCACCTACAGGCCACAGCCAGTGCGACAACGACCCTGACGCCACCGGCCGGAATACACCCGACCCCTCTGAGTGTGCAGTCCGGACACAGACGGAGCCCGGCGAGCATCACGGGATGGCGCCGCCAGTCCACGGTCTCCGGCGTGTTCGCCTCTGGTTCCCGAAACGGCGCCTGCGACGGCCGCCAATTGAGGCGGCAGCCGCAGACCGTAAACGCCTTCAAATTGATACCAACGCAAGGGCCCGCTGAGATCCTGACGCGCGCCACCGCGCTCGTGGGCGTGTCGGCAAGAACCTCCGCCCGTCTGTCCGCATTCCATGCGATTCATGGTCTCAACCGTTGAATTGACCGAAGAGGAACTCGTGCGCAAGGGGCCTACATACGCTGGAGGGTTGGTTGGAGGGACCATAGGGAGCTTCGTTCCGAGCCTTTGGGGAGCCGGGCAGCTCTCGCTCTCATCGGTCGTGTTCTTCATGATCGGCGGCTTTGTCGGGATCTGGATCGCTTACCGGCTGTTCGTCTGATCCGCTTAGAACGAAGCAGCCCGCCCAGCACGCGTCGCGCCGCCGTGTCGGGTGAAGGCGCTCACCCAACCTGCCGGCAACCGCGCTGCTGCTGGCCGAGCGAAGGAGCCGTCCGGCCCGCGCGAATTGACCGGTGAAGGACTGGCCGCTGTCGGACGGGTGGACAACGTCCGTGCGCGCCCGAACCGCGTCGACCCTCAGCCGGGGTGAAGCCCGCGATCCGGGGGTCCGGAGAACTTAGCCGTGAGGAGGAGCCTCGCCGTCGTCGCCAGCCGGCTGCTGTGCCTCCGCGTGGTCAGCCCTACCGCTGTCGCCGGCAGGAAGGGCGGACTGCGGAGAGCCGGCCTGGACCTCCGCCTTGAGGCGGACGAACTCGTCGTCGACGGCGCTCTTAGCGCCGAGTTCGTCGAGTTGGCGATCGACGTCGTCCTGGCCGGGGCCAAGCGCTGTCAGATCCTCGAAGGTTCCCGCCGCCTGAAGCTCATCGACGGCCTCCGCGCGAGCCTTCATTGTCTCGGTCTTCTCGAGGGCGCGCTGCATCGCCATGCCGACATCCGCCATCGAGTCACCGACTCCCGTGGCCGCCTCGGAAACCTGCACCTGCGCCTCGGCAGCCGAGTACTGGGCCTTGATGACTTCCTTCTTTGCGCGGAACTGCTCGGTCTTCGCTTGGAGCTGCTTTTCGGACTCAATCAGCTTTTCCTGCTCTGACTCGAGCTGTGCGATCTGCTGGTCGAGCGAGCCAGCCTCCTGAACGGCCAGCTGCTTGCGCTCCAGCGCTGCGCGAGCAAGATCCTCACGTCCCGCGGAGATCGCCTCGCGGGCCTGAGCGTCGAGCTTCACGCGCTGTTCGCCGAGCTGCTGCTGCTGGAGCGCAAGCCGCTTCTTGGCGGTGGCGATGTCGGCGATCCCCTTCTTGACGTTCTGGAGGTTCTCGAGCTGGCGGCCGTACGCATAGTCAAGCGTCTCGCTCGGGTTCTCGGCGCGGTCGAGCTGCTTTGAGATCTTCGACTTGACCACAGTCGAAAGCCGTCCCTTCAGTCCGGGCATCGAAACCTCCTAGCGGCTTCGTAATCGGGGTGGCTCACTCATGTGAGCGTACTCCGGCTCACCGGCCGGCTTCCAAACCGAACTGGGTGGGTGGTAGCTCGCGACCAGCCGGTGATGCGCGTGCCGAAGTCGAGTCGAACGCGGCGACGTAGGACTGACGCGCCGGCATCGACTACCTCTAGTCCGAGAAGGAGGAAGGGGATCCGCCGAAGACAAAGACCGCAAAGAACAGCGCCCGAGGGTTCCGGTGAAGCCGCCCATGGAATGCTCCGATGAGTGTGTGAAGCTCCTCCGGCGCCCTGTGCCGGTAATCACGCGCCGCTTTTCGACTAACGAGCCGCTCGGGGTCCGAAGCAGTCAGGCTGTCGACGTCACAGTGCTGTCGCGGAGACCGCTCCCGGACAGACGGGGTCAGGTGGTCACGTGGCGCCCCGGCGCCACCGTTCCGTCGCCAAGGCGATAGCCAGCGCTGCGTGGGCTAGAACGCGAATGCGATCGTGCGAGCGTATGAGTGGCGGCGTTGCCGCTGAGCGCAGCGCGTCGTGCAGCGGCGTTTGCGCGCCCGGCTGTTTCCCTCGGGCGGATCCGGTCGCAGAGGGTGGTCGACCCATGTGGCCCCTTTTCGCCTACACCGGGTCACGGCGGCCGGGTGGCCTGTCCCGCACAAACTCGACGACACCGGCACGCGACGGGCGGCCGACTCGAACCCTCGTGTCGGATCTCGCTCAGACGGTGAACTGGGGGACTTCGAACGCGAGCGAGTGGTCCAGCCGGACGGTCGCTCGCGCGCGGCCCGGTCGTGGGATCCGGGGGTTCATATGTTCCTTTGACAAATCTCTTCGTCGACTTTCATATTGGATTCCGAAGGTTCTCCGGTGGCTGTCCAGCGGCGGAACCTTCGACGCTCGTGAGCCGGCGCTCGCGGCGCAAACGCGGGGTGCTCGGCAGGCGCCGGTTACCGCTCACCGCGGTCGCTGCGACTCTGGTTGGCGCAGCGGGGTGGCTGGCCGCGGGCGCCGCCGCGGACGTGAGCCAGGCGGCATCGATCGCCACGACGACTGCCACGGCCGCTGCGACGGCGACCACGGCGGTTCCGGCGACGACGGGCGCGACGGCAACCACGACCACCACGACGACGACCACCACCACCACCACGGCCCCACCGGACACGACGACCCCGCCGGATACGACCGCCACCACGACCACCTCGGCGCAACCGCCCGCAACCACCACGACGGCCTCAACGAACACAGGTGTCGCGAGCACTGCGACGACAGTCGCGACGACGACGCCGGGCGTCTCAACCGAGACGACGACCGCGTCCCCCGGCACCGCGAAGGGCTCGCCGACGTCCCGCTGCGCAACCAAGTTGGCGCAGAACAGAACGCACGCCCGCGTGCCGCCCCACGCCCGCGTCTGCGCGACCAAGCGCTCCCGGACGGCCGACCACCACTCCAAGCAATCGAAGGCAAAGTCCCGCGCGACCAAGACCCCGACCGCGAATTCGACGCCGAGCTCGAGCCTCAACGTGCAATCAAGCACGAGCGCCGGCAGCAGCGACGGCGGCACAACCAGCGCCGCGGACAGCGCGATCACCAACCCCTTCAGCTACTCCATCGGCAGCACGAGCGCGAGCGAGCTCTCCGCGCTCGCTGCACTCTCCGGTGCGCTCAGCAGCAGCATCAAACCGCCGGCCAAGCTGGTGCCGATCTATCAAGCCGCCGCCCGGCGCTATCACCTGCCATGGGAGGTGCTGGCCGCGATCAACTGGGTGGAGACCGATTACGGCCACGACCTTACGGTTTCCTCAGCCGGTGCAGTGGGATGGATGCAGTTCTTGCCCTCGACGTGGCGCATGTACAGCGTCGGTACCGACGGCAAAGGCAGCGCCGATCCCTACGACCCCCGCGCTGCGATCTTCGCGGCGGCGCGGCTGCTGGACGCAAACGGCGGCGCCCGCCATCTCCGGCGGGCCATCTTTGCCGACAACCACGCCGACTGGTACGTCGATGAGGTCGTGTTCGTCGCCGCGCGGATCGTCGGCGTCGAGACCCAGCCGAGCGGAGGCGCGCGGTCCCGGCTGAGCGCGATGGAATCCGCCGCCGAACTCCTGAACGGCAGTCCCTATATCTACGGGGGCGGGCACGCCGGCTGGGAGCCCGCCGCCGGTTACGGCTGCTCGGGATTTGTCTCGGCCGTGCTCCATGCCGCTGGCTACCTCGAGCAGCCCGTGACCACGCAGACCCTTCCCGGCCAATCGGGGATCGAGGCGGGGCCCGGCAAGTGGGTCACGATCCTGGACCGCACCGACGCCGCCACCACGAGCGAGGACCACGTGATCATCAATCTCGACGGCCAGTGGTGGGAGAGCGGCGGGTCCTCGAGCGACAGTGGCGCCGCCACCGTGCACCCGGTCGCCTCGATCTCGAGCGCATATCTCGCGACCTTCAACCTCATCCTTCACCCCCAGGGCCTATAGATCACCGGTCAATGGTCGCTCGCCGCTCCGCGATCCGCATTCGGGTGCTCAACCAGGAGCCGGTTTCGGCGACGCGTCTTCCGCCGAGGTTGTCTCGGGGCGTGCCGGTTGACGTGGGGAACGCTTCGCGACGGCGCCGCGCGAGCGGTAACGGTCAGGCGACGGTTTGAACGACCTGTGAGCTGTCGCCGCAGTGCTCGCTCGGCTGGCAGAGGAGCCACGACGCGAGAACTGCAGGGCACTCACGGCCGGCTGTTGCCAGCCACGCGAGGCAAGGCATCCCCGCCTGACTGGCTTTGTCCAGGTGATCGCTGCCCGTGAGCGACGCTGAGCGCGCCGGACCCGAGTGCGCGGGGGCCCGCCATGGGAGTCGATCGGCACGCCGACGGCTGGCGATGCGTTCGTGGCGTCGCCTCAAGCGGCCCGCAGCGATGCGCTGCGACCCCTGCCCGCCGGTCCCGCGCGGATGACCGCGAAGTTCACGTTATCGGCGCTCGGCGGAGGCGTCGGATCAGGGATTCGCCCCGCGAGGGCTCGACGTCCTCCGTTTCGGGTGAAGCAGCCCGGGTGGCGGAGTGGGAGGCTCACGCTATGGGCGCGAATCACGGCAGTGCCGGGTCAGAGCGGGACGAGGGGTTGCCGACCTGGCGAGCAGGACTGTGCTCTGCTCGGCCCGCGGCCGCCTCATCGGCGTGTGCGACGCAGACCAGCGGCGTTGCAGCCGGTGGATACGGCAACGCCGCCGCTGGCAAGCCCAAGCTGGTCATCAGCAACGACCGGCTGGGCGAGGTGCTGGCATGGTGCTGCGCAGCCTGGCGCTGTTCGCCATCGTCAACGCCGGGTGGCGCCGCCGGTGTCGGGCCGCCGGAGCGCTGGCTGCGGCGGACCCGGAGTGGTTGTGGGCGATGATCACCCGGCGCGTCCCGCTCACTAACCTCGGTGACGCGCTCGACCGGAAGTCGAGGGCATGAAGGTCGTTGTGAGCCTCACGGCATGAACGCGCCGATCATCGCGCCGTGGTCGGCCGAGCCGGGTGTGCTCAGCGAGGGTCCGCGCTGGCACGAGGAGCGCGGCGAGCTGCTATGGGTCGACATCCTCGGCAAACAACTGCATCGGGGTACGGTCGCCGGTGACGGCAGCCTCGAACGCGTGGTCACGATCACGATCGACCGGCACGTGGGTGCTGTAGCGCCGGCGGTCGGCGGCGGCTACGTGCTCGCCGCTGGGCCGGGGTTCTTGTTCCTGGATGAGCACGGCACGACCCGCGAGCTCGCTCAGCCGGAGGCTGGTCGGACCAACGTGCGAATGAACGACGGGGCGTGCGATCCGCAGGGGAGATTTTGGGCCGGCACCGTGGCCTACGACGAGTCGCCCGGCGAGGGCGCCCTCTACCGCCTAGAGCTCGACGGCCGCTGCAGCACCGTGCTGCGCGGTCTGACGATCTCCAACGGCATCGGTTGGAGCCCGGACGGCCGGACCATGTACCTGAACGACAGCGGCCCCGGCACTGTGGAGGCGTTCAGCTTCGACGGGCACGACGGGGCCATCACCGATCGACGCACGCTCGTGCAAAGCGACGATCCACATATCGTGCCCGACGGGTTAACAGTCGACGCCGACGGTGGGATCTGGGTCGCGCTGTGGGGCGGCGGGGCCCTCAACCGATACGCCCCCGACGGGACCCTGCTTGTCACGGTCGAGCTGCCGGTGGACCAACCGACCTCGTGCGCGTTCGGTGGGCCCGACCGGGAGACTCTGTTCGTCACGACCGCGCAGCATGGACTTGACGACGCCGCCCGCGAGCGACAGCCTCATGCGGGGCGCGTGTTCTCGATCACAGGGCTGGGCGTCGGCGGGCTCCCCTGCCTGCCGTACCGGGGGGCTGTCACCTGATCATGCCCGGCGTGCGACCTGCGCAGGTCATCGTGGGGCTGGACGTGGGCACTACCGGTGTCAAGGCCGTTGCCTTCGGGCTGGGTTCGTCCTGGCGGCGGGTGGCGATCCGTGAGTACCCGCTGCTGCAGCCGGCGCCTGACGAGGCTGTCCAGGATCCGGCCGCGATCGTCGGAGCCGCTGCGGTCGCGCTCGCTGAGTGCGTCGCTGGCGCCGCCGATGCAGAAGTGTTGGCGGTGGCGGTCAGCGCTGCGATGCATGGGCTGATGGGGCTCGACGGCGAGTTGCGGCCGCTGACGCCGCTGATCACCTGGGCGGACGCGCGGGCCTGGCAGGAGGCCCGGTCGCTGCAGCAGTCGGATGTGGATCTGCAAGCGCTCACGGGCGTCCCGGTGCATCCGATGACGCCGCTGGCAAAGCTCCTGTGGTTCGCCCGGCACGAGCCTGAGACGCTTGCGGCAGCCCGGTGGTGGGTAGGCCTCAAGGACTATCTTCTCGCGTGGTTGACCGGCAGACTGGTGACCGAACTGTCATCGGCGTCCGGCACCGGGCTGCTCGACATGAACGCGCGCAGCTGGAGCGCGACCGCGATCGAGCTTGCCGGCGTCCACGCTGAGCAGCTGCCGGAAATCCTGCCCACCACCTTCCAGCTCCCACTGGACGCTGGGGTGGCGCGGCAGGTCGGCTTGCGGGCGGGCACGCCGGTCGTGGTGGGCGCGGCGGACGGCCCGCTCGGCAACCTTGGAACCGGAGCGATCGCTCCCGGGCTTATCGGCCTGTCGTTGGGGACGAGCGGCGCGGCCCGGATGGCGGTGGCCGAGCCGAGCATCGACCGCGGCCGAACGCTGTTCTGCTTCGCGCTCACCGACACAGTCTGGGTGATCGGTGGCGCGATCAGCAACGGCGGGAACGTCGCCAGGTGGGCTGAGCAGTCGCTGACACCCGATTTTCACCCCGTCGGGGAGAGCCCCGATCAGGCGATGCTCGAGCTGGCGGCCAGCGTTCCCGCTGGCAGCGACGGGGTTGTGATGCTGCCCTACCTGCTGGCCGAGCGTGCGCCGCTGTGGGACCCCGGCCTGCTCGGGGCGTTCCTGGGTCTGCGGCGGGAGCACACCCGCGCGCACCTCGTTCGTGCCGCGGTCGAGGGCGTGTGCATTCAGTTGCGGCTGATCGTCGATCGGCTCGACGAGATCGCACCGGTGCACGCGGTGAGGGCGACCGGCGGCGTTTTCCGGTCGGCGCTGTGGGGCGAGGTGATGGCCGCGATGCTCGCGAGACCACTGATGATCGTCGGCGAGGCAGAAGGTACCGCGCTCGGAGCGGCAGCACTCGGTGTATTCGGGCTCGGCCGGACCACAACGCTGGCCGAAGCGGTGTCACTGTTGGCGGACCCGAACGCGCCCGCTTCGCCACGCGTCGACGCCGACCCCAGGCTCGTCGAGGTCTACGACCGGTTACGAGCGGGGATCCCACGCCAGATTCGAGAGCTCGACCGCGTAGCGGACCTGTTCGCGGCGAGGGAACCGTCGACACCATAATCAAGGAGGGCCGCAGATGGCCAAGCTTCCCGCACCGTCCGAGGGCATCGCGCTGACGCACTTCATCGTGTCCGACGACATCGAACGATCGCGCCGGTTCTATACCAAGGTACTTGGCGGTGAGGTCGTGTTGGACGGTGAGCCGACAATCGTGGCGCTCGCAAACAGCTGGGTGATCATCAACCGGGGCGGAGGCCCGACCGACGACAAGCCGACGGTCACCCTCGAGACGCCCTCGGATCCGGACCGGGTCAGCAGCTTCCTCAACATCCGTGTCGCCGACATCGAGGCGGTCCACGCGGACTGGAGCGCGCGTGGCGCTGAGTTCCTCACACCGCCGATGGACCGCGGACGTGAGGTCCGTTGCTACGTTCGCGATCCAGACAGTCACCTCATCGAAGTCGGCCAAGCGACGGGCGTCCAGTCGCCCGGTGCCGGTGAGACTGGCTGGGAGTGGCCAGCGCGGTTGGATGCGCTCGCTGCTGCACCCGCGAACCACATACTGCTCCTCGAGAACGAGCGGGTGCGCGTGCTCGAGACGGTGATACCCGTAGCGTCGATGACGGCGGTCCACACGCATCGCTGGCCTAGCGTCGAATATGTCGTGAGCGCTTCAAGCCTCATCCGCCGCGACGGTGACGGAAACGTCTTGTTCGACAGCCGAGAGGCGCAGGCGGAGCTCGAACCGAGCGAGGTTCTGTGGTCCGGGCCGTTCCCGCCGCACTCCGTGGAGAACGTCGGCGACGCCGAGTTACGGGTCCTCATGGTCGAGGTTAAGGCGCTCTGAATCACGTGATTGGGATGAGGCGTTCTTTCGCGAGCGCGCGGCGGTCTCCGCGGGTAGCTCTGGCAGTCCAAGTCACAACCAGAACATGTCCGAGTCCGACGCCGAGCGCATCATCGGTGACCTCGAGGCATTGGGAGTCGGCGAGCTGGAATGCCGGCGCCCTCATGCCGCCCACCGCGACGACGAGGTCCACGTGTCCGAGCCTTGTGACTCCGAGGAGCGGTTCCAAGCACACGGTGAGCACCTCTTCGCCGCTCCAATGGGTCGGCACCGATGCCGGCTCGGTGTCGGTCGGTCCGCTGCGCTCAGAGATCCCAGACTGCCGCGCACGATGACGGACATTGGCGACAGCCAGTTCCACAAAGGGCAGCCCGTCTGGGTCATCCAGCAGGACGGGTCGCACCGCGCAGCTGAGTATGTCGGCGAGGGGGAGTTGAGCGCGTGGTTCGGCGGAGCGCCGACCGTGATCGTCATCTATCCGGACACCCAAACCGGTGAGCCGGTCGAGGTCGACCGGGTGATCGCGCGCGACTTGGAGTGAGCGGGTGAGACGGTCGCGCCGGGTTCGTTCCCGTCAGCCCCCCGGGGCCGAAACGGCCCGCAATTGTATGCGGGTGCAGATCGCGAGGTTGTCCCGGGGCTCGTAGAAGTTTGTGGTGACGGCGGTCCCTCCGGCCCGTCTGCTCCGGGTGGGAGCGTGCTGGGCGATCCGGCAAGATCCAAGGAGGAACCGCCGTGAAGTCAAACGTACCGGTCGTCGAGGCGATCCAGGGTGAGGTCGTGCTCCCGGAGCGCTGAAGGGCAGGTGGAATCGGGATCGGGTCGCGGTTCGTCACGGCCATGAGGTTGGGGGGTCACGCTTGGGGGGCAGGCGTGCTGGGTCGGGCGCGCGAGGGTGCGCACGGGTGCTGGCGAGAGTGAGGTGACGCTTGCCACCTATGAGCATTTCGCCGATCGTGACCGGCTCGGGCGCCCCCGCTGGGACTGGGGCGCCAGAACCCGGAGCCGCAATCCTGGATCACCGAGCGAGCCGTGCAGCATTCCCCTAGAGCTCGCGCAGTGATGGTCGCCCAAGCAGGCGACGCCGGGATCGCTGAGGCCGTTTCGGGGTGGCGGCGAGTCGGCCATCGACGAGCCCGAGCCCGGACAGCACGAGCACGACCCTCCTTGAGAAATGGGCGGGGCGTGGAGCGCGTATCTCGCCGAGGCTACGCCCGCCTCTTCGAATCACCCGGATTCCGAGATGCGACCAGCCGCTGCGTCCCGTCCGGTTCGCAGATGGCGTTGGCGAGCGCGGACCGGACGTAGTACAGCGTCGCGCGCAACTCGGACACGTGAATGTCCGTGTTGTACAGCGGGCTCTTGCAGCCGTCGCCGAGCACCTCCCGCAGCGTCGCGAGGCACCCGGGGTCGGGATTGTCGGTGTTGTCGAGCAGATCGGCGATGTCGAGCAGATCGGTCCGCGTGTGCGCGACCCGCTCGTAAAGCAACACGTCGCACCGACCGCGAACCGGGTCGCGACTCGGCGTGCGATTGGCGGTGCGGCGCAGCCAGCGCGCCAGCGTGGCGGGCTCGCTGGTGTTAGCGAAGTGGATGCGCGGCCGGGAGAACCAGCGCTTGATAACCGCAACGCCGCGTTCGTCACCGATTGCCGGCCTCGCCGTGTGCGACCATGTCGTCATCGACCTCTCCTCGGTCTGTCGGCGGGACGAACGCGGTGAGCCCAGCTCGTTGGCTGTGGAGGCGCTTCGAGGAAGATGTCAACCGACCGCGTGGTCACCTGGTCACCGGCGCTCTTTAGTTTGTCGATCAATCCCATCGCCGCGTGTGGGTCTCGGACGGCGCCCCGGGCCCGTCCAAACAGTTCAGTTCTTTAAGGCCGTAGGGCTCTTTCTGATGCCCTCCGGGGCGCGGGCGGGCGATGGTCAACCGTAACTGCATTGGATTTCTCCCCAGGCGGGGGTTGGGCAGCACCCGATGGCACTGAGGCCCCCGATCCGACACGACGGGACCGAGTAAATGACTCGAACGGCAGTGTCGAGCGACCACGCCCCGGAAGCACTCGGGGCCGCCGCGGTCACATTTGCATCGAGCGTCCGCCGAAGCGCGGACACGTCGATCTCGGAGAGCTCGTTGATCGGCCCGCGTACCGGCTGCCGTCGCCGTGAGGCATGAGCGACCCTGAAGCCACGCGGGACGATCTGGAAGAGCTTGAGGAGCGGCGGTTGCGGTCCCGGCGGCTGGCGGCGGGGGATCCGACCGGGCCGGTCCGGCGTTCCTCGCAACGCACTTCGGGTTTGTCACCCGCTCCAGCCACGAGGGGCCGACTCCTGCTTCGGCATTCCGCCGCTGAAGCAGGAGTGCCCGACTTCAGTCCTGGAGGCTGACCTTGGTGACGATCAGCTACCACCCGCCGCTGGCGTCAGGGGCGTCAGTTCGAGCGCCCGAAGATTTGTAGGAAGAACAGGAAGATGTTCAGGACATCGAGGAAGATGCCCGCGGCGAGCGGGATCGCCTGGTCGGCACCGGCATGACGCAGGCGGTTGAAATCCGCGACTGTGTAGAGCCCAAAGACGGCCAGGCCGACCAGCGACCAGATCGTGTAGGCGGCCTCGATGTGCACGAAGATCAACACAATCCCGGCCAGCAGCAGCGCGAGCAGTCCAAAGAACGCGAACCGATACAGAAACGACAGGTCGCGGCGCACCGCGTACCCGCCCGACCCGAGGACTCCGACGAACAGCGCCGTCGCCCCGAAGGCCTGGCGGACGGCGGTGGGATCGACGGCGGAGTAGTAGTTGACCGTCATCGAGACACTCACGCCGATCAACAGCCCAAACGCGAACAGCAACACCAACGCGAGTCCCGTGTTGCCACGCGCGTTGGCGAACTGCAGGCCGACCAGGCAGCCGAGCGCGACCAGCCAGGAGATGAACCAGGTCGCGCCGCCCGCGTTTCGGCCTAGCCACACGCCCAACGTCGCGAAGCCAACCGTCACCGCGACGAGCCCCATCACCCGGCCGAAGAGCGTCGGCGTTGACGCCGCTGCCGGACGCTCCGCATAGGCGCTCGTACTCATTGCCGGAAAATCGTACGACCTCGTCCTACGCGTGATCAAACCGCCCAACGTAGCCAAGCCCGCGCGCCTCAGCATCCCCGGCGGGCCAAGCACAAGCGTCACACCGGCCCGCCGCCCCAAGCGGATCCGGCCCGCTCGGTTGAACGGCACACAAAACCTGAAGTGGCCGGCTTGCCTGGCCTCTGAGGTGTCGCCGATCCCGAAGCGCGCCCGAGACTTCCGCTCTTCGAATGGGAGCTGGGCTGGGCGACGCCGCCACAGGGTCAGTGCGGCATGACCTGCATGGTCTTAATTTAAACCCGCCGGACGACACAACTTTGCCCGACAGCCACGGCTAAGCGCAGCAGCGCCGCGAACACGTCCGGCCGTCGGTCGCCCCTGAGACTGTTGGATCTCGATCAAACGGGCAGCGGAGAAGGCAGCGGTAGTTGCGGTTACCCGTACAACTCATGCGCCGCCGTTGCCCTTCTTACTGGTGAGGTCCCACACGATGCTGGCTGCTACCGCGCTCGTCCTCAGCGGTTCAGCGACCGAGGGTGTTATCTGGACGGTGTAGTGCGCAGAGCCGAGGCGGTGAATCTGTGCGACCTCATTGCCCGTAGCGTCCTCGACCGTGGCGCG
>Ga0187769_10001282_pt1 | contig 14251 bp, 10 predicted proteins | sample 0116_SJ02_MP02_1_FD_133140 | JGI IMG/M metagenome (GOLD analysis project Ga0187769, IMG submission 133140) | Tropical peat soil microbial communities from peatlands in Department of Meta, Colombia - 0116_SJ02_MP02_10_MG | ecosystem: Environmental > Terrestrial > Soil > Wetlands > Peat | place... | reverse complement strand
TGAAGCCGACGGCTCGATGAAAATTCTCAGCATAAATCTCGGCGAAGCTCTTGCCGGCAATCCCATAGATAACCTGGTGCTCCAGCCGCGCGACCGAGTTCTCGTGCATCGCAATACTTCGCGAGTTGATCCCCCTTCCGTCTATGTCAAGGGCGAGGTCGCCAAACCCGGAAAATATCCGCTCACGGGCAACATGCGCGTCGAAGATTTAATCCGCGTCGCTGGCGGCCTGAAGCGCAGCGCCGACACGGAAATTGCCGATTTGACCAGCCACGAGGACGGCGACGCTTCCCATCCCATTGCTCGCAGTGTGGACGTCAAGCTCGCCTCCGCCATGTCCGGAGATGGCAAAGAAAATATCCCGCTCCGCGACGGTGATGTTCTGACCATTCGCCAAACGCCCGGCTGGAACGACCTTGGCGCGATGGTCACCCTGAAAGGTGAACTGCAGCATCCCGGCACCTACGGCATCCGTCCCGGGGAACGCCTCAGCTCGGTCCTGGAGCGCGCCGGCGGTTTTGACTCGCAAGCCTACCCCTATGGCGCCGTTCTAATGCGTCGCGAAGTCCGGGAGCTTGAAATGAAATCTCACCTGGAACTCGTCCAGCGGGTTAAAGCCGAGCAGGTCAGCCTGAAAGCGCTGCCGGAAACGGATCAGGATCAAAAGAACGCCAAGTTGACAGCCATCGCGCAGACCGAAACGGCCTTGACGCAACTGGAGGAAACCCCGCCCATCGGCCGCGTAGTCGTACACATTCGTTCCGACATCAAGAATTGGAAAAACACTGTGGCCGATGTCCCGGTTCGCGATGGCGACGTTCTCGTCATTCCAAAGAAGGCCGACTACGTCACCGTCACCGGGCAGGTTTACAACGCTACGGCCATCAGCTACCAGCCCGGGCGCAGCGCGAAGTGGTATTTGAGCCAGTCTGGCGGATTGACTCCGCTTGCCGAGAAGAGCGGCGTGTTCGTTATTCGCGCCGATGGCTCCATCGTCGCCGCGAAAAACAGCAATAGCGGCTGGCTTTCCGGCGATCCTCTGAGTGCGGTTTTGAAGCCCGGTGACTCGGTTATCGTTCCGGAGAAAGCGCCCAAGATTGGCGGCAGGAATTGGCAGACTTTGTTGCAATCCGCCCAGGTCGCCTCCTCCGTGGCTCTTGCAGTTGCGTATATACACCCGTGACGGGGAACAGTTTTGATGGGTCTTGGGATCGCGGTAGGTATTTGCAGTTGGACTGCTTTGAGTCTGGCGCTGACGGTTAGCTCTTGCTGGCCGGCAGCGCTCCCGCAGTCTCAAGACCAGAGCGATTCGTCGAGCAAGCAGGCTGTTTCAAAAACTGAGAGGAAGGATGGGAAAAACAAGCCGGCCGAAAGCTCCGACGATGCGGATTCCGGTCCGAGCACGATTTCGCATCCGGGTTTCAAAGGACTAGCAGAGGATTTCTTGACCGATCAAAAGCAAATCTGGACCAGCCCCGTGAAAGTCCGCTTTTCGGACGCGCAATGGCTTGTTCCTCTTGGCGGCATTACCGCCGCGTTTTTCGCTACCGACGCCACGTTCAGCAGGCATCTCTCGCACGCTCCCAGCACGATCAGCCATTACAACAGCGCATCGAACGCCGGAGTCGGTGTGCTTGTTGGAGGCGCCGGCGGCATGTGGCTGCTAGGCCATGTCAAGCACAACTCTCACTGGACAGAAACCGGATTTCTCGCAGCCGAAGCTGCCGTGAGCAGTCTTGCCGCCGTTGAAGGCCTCAAATACTCGCTTGGCCGCGAACGCCCTTTTCAAGGCAATGGCAACGGTTCTTTTTTTCAGGGCGGCACTTCCTTTCCTTCCGAGCACGCCGCCGCGGCATGGTCCGTCGCCGGCGTTATCGCGCACGAATATCCCGGGCCATTGAGCAAAATCGCCGCGTACGGTCTGGCTTCGTTCATTGATTTTTCGCGTGTCCGCTCGCGCCAGCACTTTCCTTCGGACGTTTTTGTAGGCAGTGTTCTCGGCAACTTCGTCGCCCAGGATGTGTATAGCCGCCGCCACGATCCGGAATTGGGCGGCGAAGCTTGGCGTTCAGTTAGCTCTGTTTTCCATGAGTTCAGCAGCTCCGCCCCCAGTATTCCTGCGTCGCCCTTTGTGCCTCTCGATAGCTGGATCTATCCCGCCATCGAACGCCTAGCCGTGCAGGGATTTATCAATTCCGCTTTCCTCGGTTCCCGTCCTTGGACGCGTATCGAGTGTGCGCGCCTCGTTCAGGAAGCTGGCGATCACCTCGCGGGCAGTGAGCCCTCCAATTCGGAAGCCGAACGGCTCTACGAACAGGTGTACTTCGAATTCGCTCGCGATCTTGAGGCTTTGGGGAATGGCGGCGAGAGCCAGGCCAAAATCGAGTCGCTCTACACCAATTTCACCGAAATTGCCGGCAAACCGCTCAACGACAGCTACCACTTCGGCCAAACTGTAATCAACAACTTCGGCCGCCCTTATCAGCAGGGTTTCAACAGCGATGATGGTTTCTCCGCCTGGGCCGCCGACGGTCGCTTCGCCATTTACGTTCGCGGGGAATATCAGCATGCCCCGGCGAATCCCGGTTTTTCGCAGTCCATTGAAAACCTCATCGCATCTCTGGACCAGAATCCCGTGCAGACCGCCTCACCGATTCCCTCCACGAATCAATTTCAGCTTCTCGATACCTACGTCTCCACAGCGATTGGGGGATGGAATTTTTCGTTTGGTAAGCAAAGCCTCTGGTGGGGCGAAGGAGAAGGTGGCGCACTCCTCTTCAGCGACAACGCGGCACCCATTTACATGTTTCGCACCAGCCGCACGGTACCGATTACGCTTCCCTGGATTTTTGAACACTTCGGTCAAATCAAGGTGGATGCATTTATTGGCAAGCTGTCCGGGAATGAATTCCCGGCGAGGCCGGTGGTTCATGGAGAGACCCTGAGTGTAAAACCGACGCGCAATCTGGAGTTGGCCTTCACGCGCATGGTTGAAATGGGTGGCGCACCGATCCCCGGGATCGCCAGCCTCCCGGGCACTGGCAATCCCTGTCCGTTTGGGTTGGGTCGCGCGCTCACATTCGCGGCTTTCTTCAACAGCTACTTCAGTTTTCAAGAATCGAGCAATTACGCCTGCAACGAAAATCCCGGCAAGCGCACCGCAGGATTTTCATTCTCCTATCGCCTGCCCTGGCTGCGGGATTGGCTGATGCTATACACAGACTCCTTGTCCCCGGACGATGTCTCACCAGTAAGCGCGCCGAGAAGAGCTGCCGTTAATCCCGGAATCTATTTGTCGCACTTTCCGAAACTGTCGCGGCTCGACTTGCGGGTCGAGGGAGTCAACACGGATACACCTTCTTCCAGCTTCGGCGGGCATTTTGTTTACAACGATTTCTTCTACCACGATCTCAGCACCAACAACGGCAACATCATCGGAAGCTGGATAGGAAGGCAGGGCCAGGGAGTCCAGGCTTGGAGCAAGTACTGGTTCAATGCCCGAAGCAGTCTCCAAATTGGCTACCGCCATGCCAAGGTCGCCAGTGATTTCATTTCTGGAGGTGAAACCTTCAACGACGCTTCGCTCCAGCTCAGCTTTTGGGTCCACAGGGACCTGAACATTGTTGCCGCGACGCAATACGAAAAGTGGCTGGCTCCGGTTCTGGCTCCCGGGCCGCAGACAAACTGGACCTCGACCATGGGCATCAGCTATCGGCCGAAAGGGTTGAGCTTACCCTTCCGCGCCAATCACCAGGATCAAGACCAAGGCGCTGCAATCACACAGAAGGATGCCAAGCCATGAGCGGCACCGGCGTCAAACCCAGCCCGGCGATACCTGATGCGGAGCTCCTTGAGCCAGGGCGGAACGGTCGGGAGATTTTGGAGCCGCAGGACCTTGCTGCGGCCGCAGAACGGCAGGCGCAAGTCCTACGCGTGCTCTGGAATTGTCGGCGCACCTTGTTTCGCGCTGGAGCCCTCGGCTTGCTCGCCTCCACGCTTATTGCGTTTCTGATTCCCAAGTCCTACACGTCGACGGCACAACTGATGCCGCCCGATACTCAGTCAGCCACCGGGCTGGCCATGATGGCGGCGATGGCCTCTAAGGTAGGCGGCGGGGTCGGTTCGGTGGCGGGCGATTTGCTCGGGCTAAAGAGCTCCGGTGCCCTTTTCATCGGCGTTTTGCGCAGTGAAACCGCGCAAGACCGGATCATTGAGCAGTTCCACCTGCAAAAAGTTTACGGTGCAACGCTGCTCGCCGATGCGCGAACAAGGCTCGACCAGAACACTGTTATTTCCGAGGATCGCAAGAGCGGCATTATCTCCATCAGCGTTACCGATCGCAGCCCGCAGCGTGCCGCGGACATTGCCAACGCCTATATCGATGAGCTGAATGCGCTGGTGGCCCAGCTGTCCACCTCTTCCGCGCATCGCGAACGTGTGTTTCTGGAGGAGCGCCTCAAGGTTGCCAAAGTCGATCTCGACGACGCGTCCAATGCGCTCGCGCAATTTTCCAGCAGGAATAGCACCCTCGACATTCAAACAGAAGGCAAGGCCATGCTGGACGCGGCGAGTACGCTTGCCGGCCAGCTCGTCGCGGCGCAAGCCGAGTTGGAAGGCCTTCGGCAGATTTATACGGACAACAATTCCCGAGTGAAGGCCTTGGCCGCCCACGTCGCGGAACTCCGCAAGCAGCTCGAGAGGCTGGGCGGCGCGCAGCCGGGTAACGTGGATGGCGGCGTGACTACTGCCCCTGTCCCCCGCGGAGCACTTACAGCGGATCCGCCCTCATCGCAGGTTTCTGAGCTCGCCTCCGGCAGAATCGGGAGCTTGCCTTTTCCCACCATCCGCAATCTCCCGCTGCTCGGTGCCAAGTATGCCGACTACTATCGCCGCGCCAAGATTCAAGAAACTGTTTTCGAATTGCTGACCGAACAATACGAACTCGCCAAAGTCGAGGAAGCGAAAGAGACTCCCAGCGTCAAAGTCCTGGATCCCGGTAGGGTTCCTGAACGGAAATCGTTTCCTCCACGCCTGCTCATTATGTTTTTGGCGACATTTCTTGGTGTTGCCTCGGCCGTCGTCTGGGTCCTAGGAGCCAAAAATTGGGAAGACGCCGCGCCAGATGATCCGCGCAAGATCTTGGCACAAGAAGTCGCAGCTACCGTGAGGGCGCGTCTTCCGTGGTCGTTCGCAAACGGTCATTCATCCGCTGCATCTTCGTCGCCGGCGACCGGTGAAGCTGCGGATCTGACGGCTGGCAAAACTCCGGCAACCGCCAACGCAAACAGCATTTGGGGCCGATGGAAGCGTCGTCCGCCAGCGAATGGGGGAACAGCAGAGTGAACAGCGAACGGTGGGCAACGCCTGAGTTCGTCCTTGCGAATGCCGTCGGCGCCAAGTTCGCTCTGCGGGCAGGGCCGCGATTTAGCGATGGATCAGCTTACGTGCCCCGATGCTGTAGGTCGAACCGAGTTTGTGGGAAGTTCGTCAGGTACTTGCGCAGTTTGTAGGTAGGCTCAAGCAAACAGCCAAGTGCGCTTGTAAGTTTAAGAAATATATAGGCCTAGGTCACATATCGCCCTGTAAGTGACGGGGCGGAGCTGTATGTGGCTGTAGGGCAAGGAAAAGGACGGGCTTTTTGATGGGGGAACATCAAGAGTCGGATTGCCGAGCTAGAGTTGCTCAAGGCGGTCATGCTCATCGCGCAACTCAGCTCGGTTCCATTTCAACTGCCGTGCAACTCGGTTCAGCGGGCGTCGGGGCCCAACTGAGCTGGTGTGCCACCCCCACCCTGAATTGCAGCGGCGGTGCTGCCGCACGAACCGCTCCTGAGAACACCGCGTCCCGCGAATCGCGGTCGGAACCGGGCGAACAGGCCAGGCAGTGGTACGCGGTGTATACGTGCGCGAACCACGAGCGGCGCGTCGCAGAGCAATTCGCGGCGCGCGGAATCGAGCATTTCCTTCCTCAGTACGAATCCATCCGCAAGTGGAAAGACCGCAACGTTCGCCTGCAATTACCGCTCTTCCCTGGATACATATTTGTGCAGATCGCTCTTGCGAATCGGCTTGGTGTGCTGCAAGTGCCTGGTGTGGCTCACCTCGTGGGGTTCAATGGAACGCCGGCAGCGGTGCCGGAGGCGGACGTGACGCGCGTGCGAGAGTTCTTAGCGCGGGGATTCCGCGCAGAGCCGCACCGGTTCTTGAAGATGGGGCGAAGAGTGCGGGTGAAAGCGGGACCACTGGTAGGGATGGAAGGAATCGTGGTGCGACGGAAGAACCGCAGCCGGCTGGTGATTTCGTTCGAGATGATCCAGCGGGCCATGGCCGTGGAGGTGGGCGAAGGGGATTTGGAGCCGGTGTGAAAGTTGGCTCGCCCAATGACTACCCCCCCACCCCGGGGTGTTTTGCGAAAAGAGTTTGGAAGTGACAGAAAATATGGCAGATAGCATTTTGTACAGTGCAAAAGAGTTCGGAAGAGTATGAAAGGAAAGAGGATAGGGGAAACGAGAGGGGTAAGCAGGTGAGGTTTGCGGCGGGTTAAAGCTGGTAAACACAAGAAATGTTACCAGAATTGTACCCACTTTGTCAAGGAGAATCTGACGTTAAATGAACGATAGTTCGAGCCTTTGTTAGGTGGGAGAAATTGTGAGTGTGTCTGCTGACGCCCGTGACTGGCTGTTAGGCAAGCGGCAGGAACTTGCGTCCAGTAGGTCCCTGGGCACAAGGTTTACTGCTGGCGTTGCGTGGTCTGTAGCCGGGACGGTGATTTCGCGGGGATTTACACTTGCGGCCTCCATTGTCTGTGCTCGGTTTTTGGGCAAAATGGGATTCGGGGAACTGGGGATCATCCAGACTACGATCGGTACGTTGGGGATCTTCGCCGGGTTGGGCTTGGGCCTAACGGCGACCAAATACGTTGCGGAATTTCGCTGCCAGGATCCGGAGAAGGTGGGGCGAATTCTAGCGTTGTCTAACCTGGCATCCTTGGTCAGCAGCGCCGCAATGGCGGCCGTTCTCATTGTTTCTTCGCGCTATCTTGCCTCGAAGACTCTGGCTAACTCGCGGCTTGCAGTGCCGCTAGCGATAGGGGCCGGTCTGGTATTTTTTGGAGGGTTGAACGGGGCTCAGACAGGGGCTCTCGCAGGTTTTGAGGCATTTCAGACGATCGCGCGGGTGAATGTGCAAGCGGGCTTATGTTCGTTTCCGTTGGTGGCCATTGGGGTGTGGCGCTGGGGGTTGAATGGAGCGGTTTGCGGATTGGTCGTGGCCATGGCGGTCAACTGGGTTCTGAATAACTTTGCGCTGCGCCGTGAATGCGCCGAGGCTCGAGTGAGCTATGAGCTCGCCGGATTTCTAAAGGAGTGGACCGTGCTGCACAGGTTCAGCCTACCGGCGTTTCTCGCGTCGATTGTGGTGGGCCCCGCTTCGTGGTTTTGCAATGCGCTTTTGGTGCGGCAGCCAAACGGGTATGCGCAGCTCGGGCTGTACACCGCGGCAGATCGCTGGCGACTGCTGATCTTATTCGTGCCGACATCAGTGTTTGGAATGCTCGTACCGGTTCTCTCAAACTTGTACGGCTCCGGCGACCAGTTGAGTTTCAGACGGATATTTCGAGCTAACCTCGTCGGGATTGCTGGGCTTGCCCTCGTAGGTGCTGCACTTGTTAGTGTGCTTGCTAAACCGATCATGGCCGGGTATGGCCCAGGTTTTAACGTCGGTTGGCCCATTCTCATCATCTTGTCGTTCTCGGCGCTCCCGGAGGCGCTGAATACTCTTTTTGGTCATCCGCTGGTTGTGGCTGGGGCAATGTGGTGGCGGTTTGGTTTCGATGCCTTTTTGGCGTTGATTCTGGTCGGCTTGGGCGTGGCGTTAATTCCTCGGTGGGGCGCGGTGGGACTTGCATCAGCCTACGGCGGAGCATTTTCAATGGTCAGCGCAGGTTTGTACGTTTTCGGAGCGAGACGGCTGTCAAGGTTACGTATTCAGCGGACGGCCGCCGCGAGTTTAGATTCGGACGAAATTTGATGCTTAGACGTGCTAAGACTTGGGCTTGGATTGCCTTCGCAATAGTTTGCTTTGCGGTCGTGGATGCCCCAAGCCATCACAGATTTGGCGGAGCCATTCTTAGCAGTTTTGCTTTCGCGGCAGTAGTCACCTGGTTACCCAAGTGCCGCCCGGTGGCGAAAGCACTGCTTTGCCCATGGAACTGGGCCTTGCTTGTATTCGCGTTTCAATTGATTGTGCTCCCGCTCCTGATCAATCTCGTGGGACCAGCAGTAGGCGTTCTTCCAGCCCTGCCATCGACCTTCGCCGTAAACATGGCGATGGTACTTAATACACTTGCATTCGTGACCGCTTGCGTGACCTACAGTTGCGTCGCAAGCTCTAGGGCGGCACCGGATTCGGGATGGTTGGAACGACTGGGGCACGGAACTGACGCGACAAGAAAACGACGAACAAGATGGGTTGTGCTCTTTGGACTGTTCGGTCTAGCAGGGGTCTTCCTGTCGTTTGGCACTTTCGCCAGCCTGCTGGAATACTTCAATGATCCTGCTTATTACCGCGAACGTCTTCTAGATTTGAGTTCCACGTTGCGAGGTGTCTCAGGTACATTTCTGAAACCTTTCCTTGGATTCGCTGTGATCATGTTGTGGTGCGAATGCATGGATGCAGGAGGAAAGAAGGACTCATCTCGGTTGCGCCGTAGTATTGCGGCGGTTCTTATGCTCGTCGGTGTCGTCGTCTGCTTCAGCCTGTTCAGCTACAATCGAGGGGCCGTGGCCGTACCGCTAATTGCTGTCGCCACGGCGAGTTTTGCGAAAGGTGACAAGGTCGCCTGGCGAACCATACTTTCCGTTGGGCTTATTGTTTTGATTCTATCGCCCATCTATGCTGTCTACCGAAGTGGGTCTCAGCTCGGGGTGGACGTACTGGCAGAAAGCAATTCTTGGGAGATGCTAACGGGAAAGTTGGATATCTACGATGTCGTGGAGATGTACGGCGGTGCCCCACAATATCTGGGCTTCTTGCTAGAACGGACCAACTGGGGGGCAGAACCACACTGGGGTACTGTTACGGCTTCGTCTATTCTTTCTCCGGTTCCTGTACTGGGAAAAAGCTTTCGCCGGGAGAGCGGTTGGGCAGTATATAACCGGATGATTTATGGAACAGATGCAATCGAGGACCAAAATGTGCCCTTCCTGGGCGAAGCCTTCTTGGACCTTCATATTACCGGAGTAGTACTCTTTTTCGCCATGTTTGGCTGGGTACTGTCCCGCCTGCAGCGAGCATTCGAACGGTCGCGCTCGTCGCTGGAGATTTACATCTGGCAGTATCTTTCCGTCTGGATCTGTTTTTTGATTTTGTGGAGCGTCGCTGTGACGTCTCAGGTCTTAGTCTATTTCTGCTGGCCGATCTACTTGTTTTGGTACTTGAATGGGAGGAAGTCTGATACGCCCATATGGCGTCTCGCTGTCCAGAGGACTTAGACCTCGCGCGAGAGCATAGTGCCAAGGTGCACGGCGCGTGCAAGGCGGTTAGATAATGTGATGGAAACGAACACTTCGAGTTCGCAAACGTCCTACGGCGACTATATCTTGCGCACTGGCAAAGGAATCGTCGGCGAGCTTGAACTACTGCTGGGCGCGTACTGGTATCAAACGAAATTTGCCGGCAAAGCACCGATCCTGGACCTGGGCCCGGGGCGTTGCTGGTTTACCAAGCAGAATATAGGAAGCATCCTGGCGGTCGACAACTCCCCTGAGCTCGTGGAGCATTTCAAAAGAGAAAAGATTGATATCAAGCTAGGGGATGCGTACTCGATTCCTTACGCGGATGGCTACTTTGAAGGAGTATTTTGTTGCTGGTTGTTTGAACACCTCCCTGATCCCGAACGAGCGATAAGAGAAATACATCGAGTTCTCAAGCCCCAAGGTGGCTATGCGTGCGTGATAGTGCCTACACCCAACGACATGGTTGCATTTTATGATGACTATACGCATGTTAGGCCATTCACGCCGGCGTCCCTGAAACAACTGGCGGAAAACGGCGCCTTTGCAAGACATCGTATCGATTGGCTCCCATGGACTCGTGGGTTAACTAGAGTGCTCGGCTTGTTAGGAGAGGCGACAGCATATCGGTATCTGCGCTTTGCCGATGAGACACTCAGGCGCCTGGGCATAGTGAACAAGAATAATCTTATGCTGGAGGCTTGGAGAGCCTAAACGAATGAACATCGCGCTCGTCGGAGGCATTTACGGGAAGGACGAAAGCTTTCGCCGGTCATTGCAAGTCACGCCGGAAATCGTTCTGGAGCAGGGTTTTAGGGATAGAGGACACCGAGTTCAAACTGCGAGCCACCATGCAAGAATCAAAATGCGCATGTGCGACGTAATCCATGTGCACCACCTTGGTTATGGAGCACTGCGGGCAGGCTCGGATAGTTCGCGCACGCCATTTGTCTATACAAGCCACGACGGTGCGGCGATGGTGGGTCTGGAGGCGAGCAAGTTAAAATTGTTTTTCTCGCGCTGGATTATGGCGCGGGCAGATGCGGTCATTGCGCTTTCGCAAGCTGAAGCGACCTTTCAGCAGCGAACTTATTCGCTAGCGGGCGCCGTCCATGAGGTGATACCCAACGGAATCGAAGCGAAGAGATATCCATACGAGCGTAGGAACGCTGCCGGGAAGGGGCGCGCGTGGCAACTGCTGTATGTTGGGCAATTGGTTGAGCAAAAGAGAGTTGATCTGCTATTGCGGGCGATGGCCTTGGCAAAAGTACCGGTGGAACTCAAGCTGGCCTACCACAACGCCGCCTGCGAAATACCACTGCGCCGTATGGCTGCGGAGCTTCGTCTGAGTGATCGAGTCCGCTTCTTAGGGCCAAAAGAGCCGAAGGACCTCAGTACGCTGTATCAAGAAGCAGATCTATTCGTGCAGCCGAGTACGGCGGAAGCGCTTCCCAGTGTTGTGACCGAAGCTATGCTCAGTGGAACTCCCATCGTTGCGGCTGATGTAGGAGGTGTCCGTGAGCAATTGGGTGGCTATGGTGTAGTGGTCTGTCCCGGGCAGAGCGAAGCACTAGCAGCGGGAATTGCGCAAGTGATTGAGGACTACGAGCATTTCGCGAGTGAAAGTCGGGCGATGAGCACGCGAGCGCGAAGGAATTTCTCGATAGAGAACATGGTGGAAAATCATTTGGAGCTCTACACGAAACTCATTAGAAGGAGATGGGTGCGGCGCCATACGGCTCTACGAGCGCCTGTCAACGCGCTGGTGAAAATGGGGGTAGATCTTCTATGCGCGACGAAATGACGGCCATACTTGCCATCTACAAATGGCCGTCGCAGGCTTTCTGGCGGTATTTCGAATTCAAGGTGTTAAAGGAGATTCACTACGAAAGACCCATTCTGGAGATCGGGTGCGGTGATGGCCAACTGAGCTCGCTGATCTTCGACAAGATTGACGAGGGAATCGACGTGAACCCGCGGTCTATCGACAGGTGTCGCCGGTTATCGGGCCATGTATACGTTGAGATGCGCTGTCAGGACGCACGCGACTTACAGCCAATCAATGGCGGTTACGGTACGGTCTTTGCCAACTGCGTTGTCGAACACGTTCCCGATATTGAAAGAGTTCTCGATGGATGTTTCCGAGGGCTCCGACTTGGTGGCTCTCTGGTGATAACCGTCCCCTTGAAAGAGATGAATAGCCATCTGCTGTTCCCATGGGATTGGTATGCGCGCTTGCGCCAGAGGCAGTTGGTGCACGTAAACCTATTCACCAGGAGCAAATGGCTTGAACTTCTCGAGAGGGTCGGGTTTTCTCAGATTGAATTCCGACCTTATCTTTCGGCTCGAGAATGCAAGTTGTGGGACGCTCTGGACAGCCCTGGGTGCATCGGGAGCGGACGATATTGTGTTGCGACAGCCGTCTGTTTTCTTGGGGCAAGATTGATGCCTAAATCGGCAAGACGGTGGTTACTGCGGCATACCGCGGAGTGGTTGAGTGTGAAGGCGAGCCGGGACTGCGAAAAAGGGCCGGCTTGCGCCAGTGTCATCGTTGCTCGGAAGAACTGAGCAAGAGCAAACATCGTGATTATTGCGCATCTTGGACCTTCCGTTTTGCCGGTACGATTTCAGTTTGGCGGAGCAATTCAGAGAAGAATTCTGGAACTTGCTAGAAATCAGGCAGCGCTGGGTCACACAGTGACGGTGTATTCAGCCGCAGGGCATGCCGGAGTGGAGTTTTGGCACGGCGTGCAAATTAAGAACATCGAGTGTCGCCGACGGTTGCTGTTCTTTAGGGATTTGGAATATCTGGAGAACGCGGCGAGAATCCTTGAGCGTGAAACTACGGACGTTCTGCATTTCCACAGCTTGCCTGAAGCGTCTTTGATCCTCGGCAAGATACGGGCGAAAAAGGTCCTCTCATATGATCATTTCGTCTTTCGGCGGGGAAAGAAGAACCCGCTTTTCTGGCTGTATCGGAAGGCGCTGCAAGAATTCGATCACCTTCTGCCTGTTTCGAAGTACTGCCGTCGAGAATCTCTGGCGTATTGGAACTTGCAGAGCGTTCCAACCTCCGTCGTCCATAATGGAGTGAATCTTGAGCAGTTTTTTCCCGACGCAGCAAGCGAAAGCAAGGGCCGCCAGGCACACGGGCTCGATGGCGCACGCGTAATTTTGTACGTGGGGCGGGTTTGCAGGCAGAAAGGGACTGACGTTTTGATTGAGTCCTATCGTTTGTTGAAGAGGCGAATCTCAAACCTTGCTCTCGTGGTTGCCGGACCTGCGGAACGGTTCGAAAATGGCGCGCCAAGCGAATTGACGCAGGAGGTCGCCGCAGCTGGGGGACTTTATTTGGGGGCAGTACCCGAGGAAGACCTTGCACGCATCTATAACATGGCTGATGTCTTTGTGATGCCGACTCGTGAGCTAGAGATGTTTGGGATGGCAGCGGTCGAAGGACAAGCGTGCGGGAAACCTGTTGTTGCTTCACATCATGGAGGTCTTTTGGAAGTGGTTTCGGAAGCCAGCGGGTTGTTTTTCCCGGTCGGTGATAGTGCCGCGCTGGCAGAAAAACTAGAACTCCTTCTCACAAACGGAGTAATTCTCCGGTCCAAGTCGCAAGCCGCTCGCGAAAACGTCCAGCGGTTCGAGTGGTCCCGTATTGCTCGGCAGCTCGAGGAGATTTACGGAGCGCCGCGTTCGACGGACTAACTTGGACGAACTTTAATGTGGGCACACGGGGCGGCAAGGCAACAATGAGTTTCGTCCGAAATGTTCAACCTGTTGTGCCATGCATAAGCATTGGAATGCCGGTCTACAACTGTGCGGAGACGTTGCCTTGGGCTATCCGATCGATTCTGAATCAGAGTTTCTGTGACTGGGAGTTATTGATTCTCGATGACGGTTCCAATGATTCGACGGTGGAAGTAGCAGCGAGTTTTTCCGATGCGCGGATCCGCGTGGTGTGCGATGGGAAACATCTTGGCTTAGCGGACAGGCTCAATCAGGCAATAGCACTAAGCCGGGGCGCCTTCTTCGGTCGAATGGATGGAGACGACGTTGCGTATCCTGACCGGCTGGCAGCTCAAGTAGGTTTTCTCAAGACACATCCGGAGGTTGACCTGCTGGGGGGAGGGATTCTGGTATTCGGGCGAGACGGAAACCCTCTCGGCACGCGCAAAAGCATGCTGACACACGAGGAGATCTGCCGGCGCCCCTCCTCAGGTTTCTATCTCGCGCATCCCACTTGGCTGGGGAAGACGGAGTGGTTCCGGAGGAACGGCTACCGCGCAGATGCATTGCGCTGCGAGGACCAGGATCTGCTTTTGCGAACCTACGAAACGAGCCGGTTCGCGGCGCTTCCGGAAATTCTTTTGGGTTATCGGGAACAAGAACTGTCATTGAGGAAAATCTTCGTAGGACGAAGATCGTATCTTCGGTCTGTGATTCGAGAGAGTCTGCGAAAGCGAAGGTATTTGATCGCCGCGACTGCGATTGTGGAGCACACTTTGAAGGCTACAGTGGAATGGTTTGCCATCGGAACTGGGCTGAAGTACAGAATTCTTCGGCATCGCGCAAAGGCGGTGGATACGTCGGCGCAACTGTTCTGGGCACGAGTGTGGAACGAGGCGAGATGTGCGGGATAGCGGGATTTTGGCATAACAAAACGAGGAGTGAGGCGCCGCTGGAAGTGTTGAGGCGGATGGCGGGGGCGTTGAGGCATCGGGGACCGGATGATGC
>Ga0187769_10001281_pt1 | contig 14252 bp, 4 predicted proteins | sample 0116_SJ02_MP02_1_FD_133140 | JGI IMG/M metagenome (GOLD analysis project Ga0187769, IMG submission 133140) | Tropical peat soil microbial communities from peatlands in Department of Meta, Colombia - 0116_SJ02_MP02_10_MG | ecosystem: Environmental > Terrestrial > Soil > Wetlands > Peat | place... | reverse complement strand
CTGCGGGAAAGCAAGTGGGATGCGGGCATCATTTCGGAAGGGTTGGATCCGGCTACAGCTGTTATGGATAGCGCTGGCGGAGCGTTCGCCACGGCAGCAGGCTATGTGGCGCATGCGATCTGCCAGAAGTTCTGCGAAGTGCACGAGGCCCGGACTGGCCAATAGGAATTGCGGCTCCTAGGGGTGTATAGGGCCTAAGATGCTGAGGCCGCGGGAGAGAGAATGGGCATTGCCGCTTTTCTGACCCAGGGTGTGCATTGAGAACCCGGAGACGATAGGGCGTCCTGCTCACAAACAAGTGGTGAGAACCTAACTCCTTTCGAGTTGAAGATTGAAATACCCGTCTTTCATCGCTCGCAAGCCGCTGTGCGACTATAATGCCATCAGACACCTTGACGCGCGATTAGGCCCACGGCGCCGAGCCCAGAAAAAGGCCAGGCCCTATGAGAGACCCCACCGGCGTACGGACGACACTTCGGGGTGGAAACTCAGATCCCAGACAAAGGTGGAATACCATGAAGCGCAGCTCTTGTGCCGCTACGCTCGGTTTTGTTTTCCTGACTTACTGTTTCCTGGCTGGCTGCAATAGTTCGAACTTCAGTCCGCCTGCCGAGTCAATCGCCGCCACCAGCGGAACACCGCAAAGCACTCAGGTCAACACGGCGTTTCCTGCTCTTCTAGCGGCCACAGTGACCATGGGAGGCAAGCCGGTCAGCGGTGCGTTTGTTATTTTCACGGCTCCGTCTTCTGGGGCAAGCGGCACGTTCACGAACGGAACGAACACGGAGACGGACTCGACCGATGCGACCGGCGTTGTTACCTCGACAAAGTTCACCGCCAACGGAGTCCTGGGAGCGGTTACGGTGACGGCCAGCCTGGCTGACGCGACCGCGACCACAACGTTCAGTCTCACGAATACTTCGGGCCCAGCGGCCGCAATCTCGGCCACCAGCGGATCTTTGCAAGACGCCACCATCGGCATGGCATTTGGAGCGCCGCTGGTGGTTACGGTCGTAGACAGCAATAATTACCCGGTGACAGGCGCATCTGTCACATTTACCGCTCCGGAATCCGGAGCAAGCGGAACATTCGCATCGAACTCATCGACAACCGAAACGGACACGACGGATGCGAGCGGCATGGCCACGTCATCGAAATTCACGGCCAACGGAACGGCCGGTAGCTACACAGTAACGGCCGCAGTTACCACGACTACGGGAACAGTTACCGCGAATTTCAGCCTTTCCAACGTCACAGGGGCTCTCCTTTCGATCGCGGCAACGAGCGGGACACCGCAAAGCGCAAAGGTCAACGCGGGGTTCGCGGCGCCGTTCGTGGTTACCGTTCTGGACAGCAACCAGAGTCCAGTTAGTGGCGCGCTCGTCACATTCGAAGTTCCAGGGTCAGGACCAAGCGGAACATTTGCGAATGGAGTGAGTACGGCCACCACCAATGCGAGCGGCGTGGCAACCTCCGCTCCATTCACCGCAAATGGATCGGTGGGAAACTATACGGTGACGGCCACAGTCGCGTCAGGGGCTGAGCCGGCCAATTTCCTTCTGACCAACTCGCCGATTTACTTTGCATTTTATTTAAGCGGGCAGGAAGCGATCGACAGTGGGCCGAACTTTTATGCTCTTGCAGGATCGGTCGCTGTGGACGGCAACGGCAACGTGTTAGGGGGTGAACAGGACTATAACGATGGAATAGGAATCACGTCTCCCCAGCCTTCCGGCGACACCATCATGGCAGCCCCGAATGCGCTGGCGGTCGATCCGACAACGGGCCAAGGCACACTCACTTTGGTGACCAACAACACAAGCTTGGGCTTGAATGGCACGGAAACTCTGGGCGTCCAGTTTGTGAACCCGAACCACGCCTTCATCATTCAGTTTGACGGCACGGCGACATCCAGCGGAAGCATGGACGCGCAAACGCTGGCGACCGCGATCCCAGACGGAAATTACGCTTTCACTTTGTCGGGGAAAGATACGAGCTCGTTGTCGGTTGTTTACGGAGGCGTTTTCTCAGTATCGAGTTCCGGCACGAGTTTGACAGGCACATTCGACGTGGACGATTTCGCGGCCTCGCCGACTCCGACGATCGGAACAGCCTTTACGGGAACGATTACGGGACCGGATTCTTTTGGGCGAGGCACGATTACCAGCAGCGCACTGGGAATTTCGCTCAACTACTACGTCGTTGGCCCTGAGGTACTCCGCATTATAGACGTCGATTCCGGCACTGGAGATTCGGCGGTCGGCTCGGTGTTTGGCCAAGGGACAGCTACTTTCAGCAGCGCATCGGTCGGGTCCTCGGTGTTCGGCGTCGAAAGCAATTCCTCCGGGAGTCTGTATGCCGCAGCCGGTATGTTCACGGTTCCAGCCAGTGGCTCGTTCACCGGTATCGCGGATGTAAACGAGTTTTCCAACGACGTGGTCGTTTCTGCTGCGCCCATCTCAGGCACTTTTACCATCGAGAGCAATGGTCATGGCAGTTTGACGATCACGAAGGGGAATCTGGGCGACGTCAGCACATTTGGAATATATATGACGGACCCAAATCTCAACCTCGACGATCCGAACAATACGGTTAGCGGATTGGGAGGCGCTCTGCTTGCTGAATTCGATGGCGCAACGCTGAACGGCACCGGCGTTCTGATTCCGCAAACCGACACTTCCAGCGCCAGCTTTGCGGGCGACTATGCCATCGCAGCGCAGGCTTTCCATACCCCTCGCTTGCCCTCGCTCGGTGGTGAATTCGACTTTATTGGGCAGGGATCGGTTAGCGGTGGCGCTTTCGGAGGAACCAACGGACTTCTGAGCGATCCCTTCGCTGTCTTCAACGGCACAGGTCAGGATGGCACCGATACCGCGAAGTTCTCGGGGACGGCTTCGCCCGATGGCGCGAATCCGGGTCGCTACACTATGAAGCTCGGGATAACCGTTGCTGCCGACCCGGTGGATTTCGCCACCGTCATCTATCAGGCCAGCGGCGGACAATTGTTCTGGATCAACGAAGATACAACCAACCACGGTGTATTCCTGGGAGCGCTTCAGCAACAAGGTTCGTTAACCGGATTGCCGGCGGCACGATTGGCGCGGGCAAAAACCAGGTCGAGGCGTCAACCTTAGAACCAAAATCGAACGAGCAGCCGAGGTGCCGATGGTTGCGCTGATCAGGCAGTTTTTGTTGGAGGGTCTACGGGAGATCGCGATGAGAATCCCTAAGGCAGGGTGGTTGTTCCTGCTCGTGATGTTGGCATCAGCCGTGACCTCGGCTCAGGAGGCAGCCGGCAGGATCTACGGAACGGTTTACGACCAGCAAGGAGCTGTGATCCCGGCGGTGCAGATTACCGCCACTGAAGTCGCCACCCATGTTGCGCGCACCGCAACCACCAACCAGGAAGGGTCCTATCAACTGTTGTCCTTGCCCATCGGGACTTACAAGGTGACGGCCGAGCACGCCGGGTTCCGCACTGTGGTCAGCCGGGAACAGAAGCTGCTCATCAATCAAGCGCTCCGCGTCGACTTTAAGATGGAAGTGGGTGCGGAAACTCAGACGGTCGACGTAGGAGCTGAGGCCTCGCCAGTCGAAAGTGTCAACCCGACGCTTGGGCAATCTATTACTGGCCGCGTCCTCACTAACATGCCACTTAACGGGCGCGATATGCTCGATCTCGCGCTCCTTCAGCCCGGAGTTACCGAGAGCAACGATGACAATGCCGGGGCTGGTAACTACAGCATTGCTGGCGGCCGCACCGATTCCGTCACTTTCCTCCTCGATGGCGGACTTAACAACGACTTACTCCACAACGATAACGTCCTTGATCCCAATCCTGATGCGGTTGCCGAATTCAAAATTCTTGCCAGCGACTATACCGCCGAATATGGCCGTAACGGTGGAGGGGTTATCAGCATCGTCACCAAGTCGGGAACAAACCAGCTCCACGGCAGCGCTTTCGAGTACCTTCGCAACCGCTTCCTCGACGCCAACGACTACTTCAACAAGCAGCAGGGACTGCCTCGCCTCGACCTCAAGCGCAATCAGTTTGGCGGCACGCTCGGCGGCCCCATCCTCAAGGATCACGCTTTCTTTTTCGCTGCCTATCAGGGCCAGCGCCAGGTCGAAGGGCTTCCCCTCATCGATTCTCCCGTTTTCACAACGCAAGAGTTGCAGGGAAATTTTTCTACGTCTGGACCGAATTCCACTCCCGACCCAGGCGTTCGGGCATTTCTTCAAGCCAACCCGTACTTTGCCCAACCCAATGGCAACGTCGACCAGGCCATCATTGATCCCTCCAAATTCGGCGCAGTCGCCCAGGCTTACATTAACCACGGACTCATTTCCAGTACTTCCACTGGCCTGCTTTCCACCGACCTCCCGTCGAACGACAACCGCAACGAACTTACTACCAAATTCGACGTGAATCTCAATCCCAAGGACAAACTTTCCGCCACGCTCGGCTGGAATCGCGCTGGCGACCCATATGCCGGTACTCTTAATCCTGATCCCTTCGCAACCGTGCCCGGGTTTCCCAGCGTAAACAAGAAATCCTATTACTTCATGAATCTTGCCTACACGCGCGTCTTTACGCCGACTCTGCTCAACGAGTTTCACTTCGTAGCCCACCGCACAAACTTCCACCACGACTATCCGGGCGCTAATCTTCCCACCGGTCTCAAGCTCGGCGTCGGCATCACTCCCGATCTCTGGACCGGTCCCACCAACATTTTCTTCGATAACGGATTCGACGTTGGCCTCAGCGAACTAGGTCCCACCGACTACATAGAAAACACTTTTTCCTGGACGGACGCCCTCACGTGGACGCGTGGCAAGCACAACTGGAAATTCGGCGCCGGATTTTCGCCTTATCAGCAAAATCTTGTCTATGCTTACTATGTCAATGGCGAGTTTGACTTTGACACTGGCACCAGCACCGCCACTGGCAACGATTTCGCCGACTTCCTCCTCGGTATCCCCGATTCCTTCTACGAGGGACCAAACGCCGTTTCCAATATCCGCAGCAAGAGCACGTATGCCTTCGGTCAGGACGAATGGCATCTGACCAAAAACCTGGTGCTAACCTTCGGTCTCCGCTACGAGTACAACACTCCCAAGTACGATACCGAAGGCCGCAGCTTCTCCATCGTGCCCGGCGCTCAGTCGCATCGCTTCGTAAACGCTCCTCCGGATTTGATTTTTCCTGGCGATCCCGGCGCCCCCCGTGGCGTCAACTTCCCGCAACGCACGAATTTCGCGCCCCGCTTCGGCTTCGCCTGGGACCCCACCGGCTCCGGCAAAACCAGCATCCGCGGGGGCGTGGGAATCTTCTATGACATTCTGAAAGGCGAAGACAACCTTCAGTTCAACGGCGAAATCCCCTTCTATAACGAGCCCGGGCTTTACTTCAATCCGGTCGACTCCCTGCCTTCCTGTCCCAGTCCCAACGGCTGTACCTCACCCATCACTTATATGCAGCAGCCCTACCAGAATGCCTGTAATTTCAACGCCGCCGGCAACTGCATCAGCCTCGGCGTCCAAAATACATTTCCTTCAACTCCCCCTCCGTCCAACGTCACCTTCAACCAGTTCCTCCCGCTCAACACTAGCGGTGCCGTGTTCATTGTCGCTCCCCATCTGCGCACGCCCTACGTTTACCAATACAACTTCAGCCTTCAGCGCAATTTAGTCGCCGATACCGTTCTCGAAGCCAACTACGTCGGCAGTTCCGGCCGTGGTCTCACCTCTCTGCGGGATATCAATCCCTTCGTGCTCGACACCACCAACCGCGTGCTCAATAACCCCAACGGGAACTGCGGTCAGTATCAGGGTGTCGTCTGTTACGGCCCGCTTCCCGAGTTCCAAAACGTGTCGAACGCCGACTATAACGCTCTCGAAGCCAGCCTGACGCGCCAACCGAAGAAATCCAACACCGGTACCGTCTATTACACGTTCGCCTATACTTACGCGCATAATATTGATAATGCTTCCGGCTTCCGGCAGCGCAATTCACAAGTGCCCGCTTATAACTCGCACCAGTTCAATGCCTCCGGCGATAGCGACGTGCGCCATCGCATCAGCCTAAGCGGAGGCTGGGATCTCCCGCTCGACCGCGTGTGGAACGGCGGTCCAAAGGCCCTTACCAAGGGCTGGAGTATCTATCCCATCTTCACCTATCGCACCGGTTTTCCCTTCGACATTAGCGCACAGTTACCTAACGTTTACGACCCTAACAATCCGGGCACTTCTGGTGCTGGTGATCCCTTGCTCACCAACGCCGCCGTCGTCGCGCCCATCCGTACCTTCGATCCCCGGCACGTACGCACAATCAACGAGACCACGTATAACTCGGTCCCAATACCTGGTACCAATCCTATTCAATATCAGTGTTCGATCTCAATCCAACAGGTCACTGGTAACTTCATCTTCGACCCCAACAGTTTCTCCAACGTACCACTGGAGAACTACGATTACTACGATGGAGGAACCCCGAATCCTTGTTTCCCTCAAATCGACCCAATCCATAACCCTGCCGACCGCACTTACGGACTTCATCGCAATACTCTCCGCGGACCTACTCTCACCAATCTCGATATCGCCCTCGCCAAAAACACCGCGCTCACTGAACGCTTCAAGCTCGAGTTCCGCGCCGAGTTCTTCAACTCTCTTAACCATCCCGAATTCGCCCAGCCCACGCTCGTTAACAACACCGCCAATATTGCCAGCCCGACCTTCGGAATTGTCACAACCACCGGCACGTTCCGTGGCGCTGCCCCGCGCATCGGCCAGTTCGCGCTACGGCTCACGTTCTAGCAGTTTGCTGAAAAAGTGTTTTCGCGGGCTGGCAGTTCCCCAGCGGCTGAAAGCCGCCGTTGACTTTACATCACTTGCGGCACGAGCGGAACCAGCAGGCCAAGACCGGGCTTGCTGAGGGCCCCGGCCGTGTCCTTCTGACCGTGACCTGTTCACGCTGGTCGAATCTGAACCGCACAGAATTCGCGGGGTGCGAAATTTCGTTGGTTCCGCAGGATACCCCCCGCTCGCTCTGAATCCTGTGATGAATGCCGGCTCCCAGATTTCCGAGGTCCTTCGAGCGCGCCTGCCCTTACCTACAAACGAACGGCGTGAGCAGGTGTTGGAATTGCTCGGCGATGTCGGATTCGACCTTACTTAGAACGTGAGGCGCAGCCCGAGTTGAAACTCACGCTTCGGGAAATCGGAAGTGAAGGCCAGCGGCGTGCTGGCACTTGTCGTGACTCCATTTCGCGTTCCGGGCGCGATCCCATGCACGTTGAAGGTCGTTGAACCCGACCCTCCACCCTCAGGTTCGACGCACGCCGGTGAGGTTGTTGGACCACAAATTTCCTGGGGAATCGCGAACAGCGGACCCACCTGATTGTTCACGCTGGCATAGTTTGTGCGGTTTGCGATGTTGAATCCTTCCGCCGTGATTAAGAGAGTGCTTTTCTCGCCCACTTTGTGGTGCCAACTCAAGCGTGCGTCGAAATCCGCATAATTCGGACCGAGACCCGAGTTGCGCGGTGCTCCGATGGGGCGGCCGTTGGTGGGGTGATTATCGCCATTGGTTGGCTCTCCACTCAGCAGATTGAAAGGATGCCCGCTGTTGTAATTGAAAATGGGCGCCAGTTCGAAGCCGGACCAAGCGCCTCTAAAGGGGCTGTCGAGAACGCCGGCGATGACCACCTTGTGCCGTTCATCGAAATTCGACACAGAACGATCACCGTTCAGATTCAGGTTGTCGTACGGCCCGTAGTCGCTGTTGAAATCGGTGGTAGTGTCGATGGCTTTGCTGAAGGTGTAGTTCGCAAAGACCGCGGTGGTCTTGTTGAACTGCTTCTTGACTTCGACAATGCCGCCTTGATAAAGAGCGGAACCCGCCGACGTGTATTGGTTGTTCTGGACAACGAACGGGCTGTAGAAGCAGTTGAAGACATTACCAGGATTGACCGTGCTGTTACACTTCGGTGTGGTCTGGTAAAGGGGATCAAACTGTGGAAACGCATTCCAGTCCCGGTAGGAGACGGTTTTTCCGTTGGCCAGGGTCGCCTGCACAAAACCAGGATCCTGCAGGTTCGTGTCAATCGCCACTGGGAGATGGACGGTGTGGGAATAGATGTAGCTGAGGGAAACCGAGAAACCGGGGCCAAGCTGCCGCTCGATGCCAAACTCAGCTTGTTGCGAGTACGGGCTCTGGTAATTCACCTGGTTGCTAAACAACACACTTAGGGCGGGAACCGCACCGCTATTGGTGGGGATGAAGAGTCCACTCGATGCCGCACTGAGGTCGCTCGCCGTGATGCAACCATAGCTCCCGGCAGGCGGCGTCGTGCAGCCAATCACTCCCCCATTGTTCGCTCCCCCGCTAAATCCCGGATTTCCTTGGGCAAACAGGTTTTGGAAGACGACGGTACTGGAGGCCGCGGTTGGATCGAACACACTGAGAAGGGTATCTATATTAATCGGATCGATATAAATACCGATTTGCCGGGAGCAAGGACCGCTCGGGGTGGTGGCATATCCCGGAAGCGTAAGAGCTTGCCCGCCGAGTGCAATTCCGCAAGTGGCTAGCAGATTCTTGACCTGACTGCCGGGGTAGTTGCTCGCATAGGGCAACGTGTTCTCGACTGCAGTGTGATTCTTGTTCAGAACCCCCAGCGCCATATCCACGCCGGGAATGGAATCGTAAATCTGCCCATAGAATACGCCGTATCCTCCTCGGATCACGGTCTTGTGGTCGTTGAAGGGGTCCCAGGCGAAAGAAACCCGGGGTGCGAAATTGTGCCAGGGTGTGCGCAAAGGAGCATACTGCGTGTCCAGTTCGTAGCGGATGCCGTATGTGAGCGTGAAGTTTGGTTTCAACGCCCAGGTATCCTGCCAGTACGCAGCGGTGAACGGTCTGGTTTTGGAGTAGGTCGGGATGCCGAATCCATCTTCGAAGATAGTAGGGTACTGCAACGAGAAAGCCTGGAGCGAACTCAGGTTGGCGCCCGGTATGTTGGCTAGACCGCAGGGATTAAGACCAGGGGCGGGCGACGGAAAATTGGGAATGACCGCCCAGCTGGGGTCGAAGCACGGGGACAATATACCCCCTGTAATAGGCCCGACTTCAAAACGGCCCGGCATAAAGACGTCAGTCTGAGTGTGATTGCCTCGCAGCAGTTCCACGCCGCCGAGTCGAAAGGTGTGGTGGCCCTTGGTGAGCGTGAGGTTGTCCGCAAACTCATAGCGACGCAACATCTCGTAGTTGGGCAGAAAGATGTTCGTCCCCAAATTCGCGACGCCGAAAATGTCAAGCCCTACTTCGGCAGGCTCGTTAGTGAGGACGTTCACGTGGTTGTAGCTACCTTGCGCACGCACTTCATTCGACGTGCTCGGGCTGAACAAGTGGAACCATGAGGCCAGCAAAGTGTGGTTATAACCATGGATCGAAGTGCCTCGCGAGTAGCCGGTTAAGGACTGCACGTCGGGAGACTCTTCCAGACCATGCCCGTAGTTGTAGCGCAGGGAAACCTGGTCCTTTTCGCTGAAACGGTGGTCGAGGCGAGCGGACGCCAGGTACTGCCGCGTGTCATACGGAAATACCCCACCATTATTCTCAAGCTGGTTGATGAGAAAGCCCTCCACCAATTCGTTCTGCTGCGAAAGAAAACCAAGCGTAGGGTTGATTGTCAGGTAGTCCTGGAGAAACTGGGCGCACGAGACCGCGGGAATCATGGGCCCCTCAGTAGTACCGCCGGGATTGTTGATACAAGGCACCGAGGTACTGGTCCCGAGGTTATAGAGCTGCTGAATAATCTGCTGCTGCGCAGGTCTCGGGTCGCTCGCGGGAAGAGTGGAAGGCAGGGTACCTCCAAGTATTGAAGGTCCGGCAAAGATCGAGCTGTCGGTCAGCAGGGGAACGGAATTCTGCGAATCCTGCCGCAGCCCTTCGAAAGAAGTGAACAGGAAAGTCTTGTTTTTCACGATGGGGAAGCCGATGGCGCCGCCATATTGCTGGCGGCTGAGCGAATTCTTGATCGGCTTGCCGAATGAATCGGTGTTGTAGTTGGAAAAGGTCGGGTCTGGCGAAAGGGCCGGGCTGAAGGCAAACGGGTCGCGCGCATCCATGGCACTGTTGCGGAAAAAACCAAAGGCGCTCGCATGCAAGTCATCCGTGCCCGACTTCGACACAATGTTAATGGTGGCGCCGCTCGCTCCTCCCATGTCTGCGCCATAATTGCTGCGGTTGATCTGGAATTCCTGCACCGCGTCCTGGCCCAGCGTCAACCGCACGCCGCCTTCATCGTCGTTGGCTTCTCCGCCATCCACTGTCACGCTGTTGCCCCGGCCGTTGCTGCCATAGAAAGAAAGTCCGCTGCTGCTGAACTGCTTGACGCGATAGTCCGAGTCATCGGCCAGCCGGGTTGAGTTGGAAACGCCGGGCGCCAGCAAGGAGAAGGTCAGGTAGTCGCGGCGGTCAATCGGCAGATCCTGGATCATGACCTCCGTCAGCGTGTTCGACTGGCTAGATTTCTCGGTATCCACCGTTGGCGGCGCGGCCGACACTTCGACGGTTTCCTTTACCGACGCCACCTTCAGGTGAAAATCCAAAATCACCGTCTGTCCCACTGTGACGGTCAGTCCCTCCTGGATCTCGGTTCCAAAACCGGGAAGCTCCACGCTCACGTTGTAGGTGCCCGGGGGCAGTCCCGTTAACAGGTATGCGCCACCGCTGTCCGTCACTGCACTGCGCCGGATCCCCTTTGGGGCGTCCTCCGCAACCACATTTGCCTTTGGCAAAACTCCGCCCGAGGCGTCCGTAACCGTGCCTTTTATGCCGGAAGCCGCGCCCACACCTTGCGCGTGTGCCGCACTTAGCATTCCCAACACTACCAAGAGGCATCGCAAACCCAGGCTGCCGGAACGGATCCACGCCTTCCCGCTTCTCATCAACATTGAAAATCCCCCCAATTTTTGTCAACAATAACGAGCTTCATCTTCAACTCCGGTCCGGCCTCGCCATCGGCGGATCGAATCCCTGTCGGCCACTGATTTCCTGGAGCGTACTCTTCGACGGAGCCAGCTATTACGGTCGAGAACGGCGCTAGTTCTCAGCGAAACGCTGCGGCCGGAACGCAGACCGGCCCTCACGCCGAACCAATTTACACGATATCTTGGAGCAACGTAAGGCCGTCTTGCGGAAGAATCTTAAGACGTTCGTCTATCTGGGCGCAGTATTGCTCGCTATCACGGCGGCGCTCTTCAGTTCACCTGGCAAGAAGACGCCCATCCTTCGCGAGAAGTTCGCGAAGGATGGGCACATCCAACGTGTGGTTGTGCGAGCGGATGACTGGGCCAACCGCGCGGGCCAGCCCACTACTGCAGAAAGGTTCCCACGACGTTATCGCCAGAATTGGTCACGATCCACAGCGCTTCTTTGCCTCCGTCTACGATCACGGTGTCAACATTGAATGTCCCCGACGATCCCAGCGATGGCACCGTAAGGGTCCCCGAGCCAGTACAGTTGGCGCTGATTGAAGAAGTGCCGCTGCCCGGAACAATAAAGTTTCCCGCCGCGCCAAGATCCAGGATCACGTTCGGGGCGGTGGTAAACGTTGTACCGGTAGCTCCCCATTTGAGCTCTCCTTCGCCAGTGACGAGACCACCGACGGCCGGGATGTTGCCGTACGAATACAGGGACAATTGTTTATTCTTGAAAAGCAAGTTGCTGCAAGTCACGGTTCCCTGCGCGACCATAAAGCCGGCCTGGGTGTAGCCGGTATCCGTTTGAACTATGTTGGCGCCCTTTCCGGAGTTGTTGATAGAGAATTGGAAGGTCTGCTTCGACGGGCTGGTGACGGTCATAGTGCCTTCGCAATCTGATGCGGGCGTCACCATCACCCACGTGCCAGAGATCGCTGTCGGGCCGCTGATTGTTCCGCCGACGCTTTCCCACTCGCTTCCGGCGAAGGTGCCCGCCGAAGCGAAGGTGACCTGCATGAGGTAGTTAGTCAGCCCGCCGGGCCCGCTGCCCTGGGACTCGATTCCCCACACTCCCGGCGCAGTGGAGAGGGTGGTAGCGGTGCAGGCCGCGAAGCTGGCTGTGCCCGCTCCGAGCACGGAGATCAGCATCAACAGTGCAAACAAACTTGATTTTTTCACAGTATCCTCCGACTGGATTGGAACTCTTGGATTTTCGCGCAGACTGCGCGACTGAACCGAAGTTCACAGCCTTGTCCCCATCGTAGAGCACAGGACGCCGCAAACTTCGAGGCCGAATTGTCAACTTTGCGGCATGGGAAGTCAAGGTGAAAAAGATTGCGGTCGATTGTGCACGAGCAATTCAGGGGAGGGGCCGCCTCAGGCCTCTGGACGGCGCATTCGGTCCGTCTAAAGAACTGCGCCAGCTCCTACTCGCTTGGAGGGATTGCTGGCTCCTATAGAGTTCCCACCGAAGGATTGTCAAGAAGAAAAAAGCGCGGAATTTTCGGGCTGTGCCTAGCGAAAATCTCGGAAGGGCATCAGGCTGTCATTTTGCCGTTGAGAGATCACCGGGCGCGAACGGGACCGCGCAGAGGTTCCGCTTCGGAAGGCGACAGTTCCCGGAACTTGCAAATTGAAGTTGCGCAACAACTTGCCTCTCGGCTAGAAAGGTCAAGTAGTCACGCCGCGAGCTTCAAGAAGGCAGCTCAAACCTCAGACCCTCCCGATCACCGTGTTTGATCGCGCGGGGTTGGCATTTCATCCACGCCGATTGCGCCCAGCCTGGATGCGCAACAGCGCCGCCACGAGCTGGTCGAGTTCTTCACATGTGTTGTAGAACGCAAGCGAGGGCCGCACCGTGCTCTCCACACCCATGCGCCGCAAAATTGGTTGGGCGCAATGATGGCCAGAGCGGACCGCGATGCCTTCCTCATTCAGAGCAACTCCCACATCTTCCGTCCGCATGTCGTCGAGCACGAATGACAACACGCCCGCCTTCTCCCGTGCCGTTCCGATCAGGCGCAGGCCGGGCACTGTCAGCAGGCCCGCGGTGCCGTAATTGAGCAGGTCGTGCTCGTAGGCGGCAATGTTCTCCATACCGACCTGTTCGACGTAATCGAGCGCGGCGCCGAGTCCGACGGCGTCGGCGATATTGCCGGTCCCGGCTTCGAATCTAGCGGGGGAGGGTTGGTAGACGGTTTTCTCAAATGTGACGTCCACGATCATGTTGCCGCCACCTTGCCATGGCGGCATGTTGTCGAGAACGTCGAGCTTCCCATAGACAACGCCGATCCCGGTCGGGCCGAAAATCTTATGCCCCGAAAACACATAAAAATCACAATCCAGGCTCTGCACATCGACGTGCATGTGGGAGACTGCCTGAGCGCCGTCGACCACCACACGCGCTCCGTGGCGGTGGGCTATCTCGACCATCTCACGAGCGGGCACGATGGTCCCCAGCGCATTTGAAACCTGGCTGAACGAAACCAGCCGTGTGCGCGGGCTGAGCAGCTTCTCGTATTCTTCGAGGATAATTTCGCCGCGATCGTTGACCGGTGCGACTCGCAGCCGGGCGCCCTTTTCGGAGCAGAGTTGTTGCCAGGGCACGATATTGGCGTGGTGCTCAAGCCAGGTGATTACAATCTCATCGTCCTTTTGGACATTGCGGCGTCCCCAGGACTGAGCAATGAGATTGATGCCTTCGGTTGTTCCGCGGACAAAGATGATCTCGCGCGTCGAGGAGGCATTCAGAAAACGACGCGTCTTCTCCCGCGCGCTTTCGTAAGCGTCGGTGGCACGAGCCGCCAGATCGTGCGCGGCCCGGTGAATGTTGGAATTTTCATGCCGATAAAAATACGCAAGGCGATCAATGACTGCATTTGGCTTTTGGGTCGTGGCAGCGTTATCCAGCCAGATGAGTTGCCGTCCATGCACACGCTCTTCGAGGATCGGAAAATCGCGCCGAATCAGGCGCGGGTCGAGCGGGCGCTTGGCAGTGCCGAGATCCGGAATCACGTCGGGGCGAAACTCGAATTGTGGCGCCGGCGTGGCCAGGGCCGGTTGCGGATTCTGTTTCGAAGCGTCGGTCGCGACCCTGGTGAGTCCACCCGTAGCAGCCTGCGGCGGGGTTGCCCCTGGAACCGCAGGAAGATCAGCCTGACTAGGCAGCGTCGTCGGTATTGAGGAGGGCAGAACCGGAGCCCCCGGCGGCGATTGCACACCGGGGACTCCAGGGAAAGAGAACAGTTCGCTCGCCGATGGCAAGG
>Ga0187769_10001280_pt1 | contig 14254 bp, 15 predicted proteins | sample 0116_SJ02_MP02_1_FD_133140 | JGI IMG/M metagenome (GOLD analysis project Ga0187769, IMG submission 133140) | Tropical peat soil microbial communities from peatlands in Department of Meta, Colombia - 0116_SJ02_MP02_10_MG | ecosystem: Environmental > Terrestrial > Soil > Wetlands > Peat | place... | reverse complement strand
TGGATGCGACTTTGACTTTGACGAGAACGTCAGTACGCCCGAATGCCGGCACTTTTACTTCGCGAATCTCCGCGCCGGGAGCGGCTTTCGGCTTTACGACGGCTAGCATTGTATTAGGCATGAATCACCTGATGAGACTCACCTGGGACTCAAAACCTCTGATTTTAGCACCACTTACTGGGTTTCCCTCGCCGCAGTTCTAATTCACGCTAAGGGTTTGTATTCTCCGTCTCGCGGGAGACCGCGGTCATGCTTCTCAGCTATCGCATTGAAGTCTTGCGACTTGCCGCGAGGAATGCTGAGAGTCTTCCACTCGCTCGAACGTAAATGCTTAGCGAGGAAGATGATCTGTGCAACGTGCGCCGAATAGTGGGCGAGTTGCCGGTTGATAGCTTGCAGCACGGTGTGCGGCTCGCCCCGAATGGTCACCGTACGCAGCAGGTCTTCGGGTGTGAGCGTAATGGCAGAGAATACTTGCTGCCAGCCTTCTTCCCACCAGCGCATGACATCGGCACGAGTCGTGTTCGTGGTGATTTCAAACTCCTGATCGCGATTTCGGTTCGGCTTCTCGCCATCGGTCGTCAGGAAATCGGTAAAGCGGGATCGCATGTTACCGGCCAGGTGCTTCACGAGGATTGCCACGGAATTAGATTCCGGATCGATAGTCACGAACAGTTCCTCGTCTCTTAACTGAGACATGGCGCCTTCGCCCAGACGTTTGTAGCCGCGAAATTGCCGGCGAACTTCATCGAGATAATGATGCGCGAGCTCCGTCATCTTCTATTGCTCCTTAATCAGCGTTCCCTCCCCAACCCCCGCCTCCTGGCGTTTCAATCCGAATCCGTTCGCCTTTGCGAAGCCGGACGTTGAATTTACCGGGCACAACCTGAGACGAACCATCCTCTCGGATAAGCAAGGCTTTCCCCGGCGCGCCGTCGCCTCCGCCATTCAGGCCGTAAGGTCCGCGCTGACGGCGCTCCGCCAGCAAAGTAGATTCGGCATCCGTCAGAACTTCGATCTCGCGAACGATGCCGTCTCCGCCGCGATGCTGGCCCCGGCCTCCGCTCTCTGGCCTTAAGGAGTATCTATGCACGTGCAGCGGGTATGCGTACTCTAGTGCTTCCACCGGCGTGTTGAGCGAGTTGGTCATGTGAGTATGAACGCCGGAGACCCCAGCCTTTGTCGGACGGGCCCCCATGCCTCCGGCGATGGTCTCGTAGTATGCGAATGGCTCATTCGTTCGGGGATCGATTCCGCCGATGGTCAGATTGTTCATGGTACCCGAGGCGGCTGCCGGAATGCGTTCTGGAACGACTTGTGCCAAAGCCCGCAAAAGCACATCCACGATTCGCTGTGATGTCTCTACGTTTCCGCCGGCCACTGCTGCCGGAGGGCGCGCGTTCACTACTGTCCCCTCCGGCGCGATGACCTTGATCGGTCGCATCAATCCGGCGGTTGCAGGCACATCTTCGGCCAGCAGACACCGAAACACATAGAAGCAGGCTGAATACGTGATTGCCGTCACCGCATTGACGCTGCCTTCAACCTGCGGACCGCTTCCAGTAAAATCTACTACCACACTCTTGCTCGAGCGGCTTCGTCCGCGAGAGAACTTTATCGTGACCGTAATCCTCACCGGCTTGTCACTGATTCCGTCATTGTCGAGAAAATCCTCTGCCCGGTATGAGCTGGGAGGAACCAGGTTAAGAAACGCACGCATCATTTCTTCCGAGTAATCGAGCAACTCTTGCGCCGCTCGCTTCACCCGCTCTGCTCCATAGCGCGCACACACCTCGCGCAGGCGCTCGGCTCCAGTGTGACAGGCGGCAATCTGCGCTCCCAGGTCGCCTTCGCGTTCCTGCGGCGTGCGTACATTGTTCAATAGAAGCGCGAGAACGTCGGCTTGCATCTTGCCTTCGCGCATGAGTTTCGTGGGAGGAATACGAAATCCTTCTTGATAGATTTCGCGGCACAGGCCCATGGACCCGGGATAGGCGCCGCCCACGTCCGCGTGGTGCGCGCGAGAAGCCACATAGAAATCGCATCGCCGGGCGCGGCTGGAAAAATGCAAAGGCGCCACTAACGTGATGTCCGGGAGGTGGGTGCCTCCACGGAATGGGTCGTTTAGCATGGCGACATCGCCGGGCGCGAGGTCGAAGGCTTTCAGCACGGCGCGCACCGACATGGGCATCGAACCCAGATGCACCGGCATGTGATCGCCCATGGCAATGACTTCGCCATCGGAATCGAACACAGCGCAGGAGTAATCGCGCCGCTCTTTGATATTCGGGGAAAAGGCAGTCCGCCGCAGCGCCGCACCCATCTCCTCGGCAATGGAGTGAAAAATGTTCTTGAAAATCTCGAGTTCGATGGGATCGCGCCGCATAGGTCGAATGAAAGTTTACGACAAATCTTCAAGCGCAGTCGCTCCAAAGCCCGGCTGTGCGTGAAGAATTCTATTGACAATCGAAACCGATCGCCACAATATCTGAAGTGAGAACGCTATCGCTTGGCAACTGTCAGAGACGGCGTTCAGGAAGTCGGGAAAGTTCAAGTAAGCTGCAAGGGAAAATAGTTCACGGAGGAAAAGTCATGGCGACGAAGAAGAAAGCTGCCAAGAAAAAGAAACACTAGCCTTGGCTAGACGATTGTTCGCACTTTCAAGAGTTGAGCAAAAGCCTCTCGGGAATTACTGGAGAGGCTTTTTCATGGTTTGACAGACGAGTCAGTAGCGTGCTCTCGTCGCTTCAAGTTTCGGATGATCATGTCCGCAATGCCCAGTCCACCATTGGCTGCCACGCTCGACGCCAGCGCCTGCATTCCCAGAAACTGATAGTGGTCCGATCCGGTTTCGGCTTTCTTTTCTCCGAAGGCAGAGAAAGCACGCTCCAGGGAGCCTAGCACCTCGTTGAGCAGCACCGCCTCGAACTGGTGTGCGGCACGAACTAGCTTTTCCGCATGGGATTGCTCAGGGGCGAGAAGAGTTGAGTTCTGGATTCCGGAGACAGCTTCCATCAGATCACCTCAAGATCGGCTTCGAGAGCCCCCGCAGCCTTAATGGCTTGCAAGATTGCAATCACATCCCGCGCCGTGGCGCCGATTCTCTGCAGCCCGTTGACGAGTTGCTCGACGCTGGCGCCTTCCGTCAATTCGATACGCCGCGCCGGTGACTCTTCAGCTTTTATGGTAGTTTCGGGCACCATCTCGGTCTTCCCTTTGGACGACGGGTTTGGCTGCGACACGGCGAACTGCGTGGCAACTTCGATGGAGAGGTTGCCGTGCAGGATAGAAACTGCACCGAGATGGACGTCCTTTCCCATCACGATCGTGCCAGTGCGCTCGTTTACTACAACTCGGGCGCGATGATGCACGTCAATGCTCAGGTTCTCGACTCGCGCCAGCAATGTGGGCAGCTTTTGGGCTTCGGGTCCGGAAGTGTCAATATCAACTCGCCGGCTGTCCACCACTGAGGCAATCTCGCGCTGGAATTCACGGTTGATCGTGCTGGCCACTTCCTCGGCAGTGCTGAAGTTGGGATCATTCAGCAGCAGCGAAAGCCTGGGAAGCGCGTGCAAGTCGAGCGAACTATCTCGTTCCACCAATCCTCCGCCGGGAATACGCCCAGCCGTGGGATGATTTACCTGCTTGGCATTGGCCCCGCCGCCTTCACTGAACCCGCCCAGAGTCAGAGGCCCTTGGGCGCTCGCATAAACTTGTCCGTCGGCTCCGTAAAGAGGTGTGAGCAGCAGCGTCCCTCCTTCGAGACTTCGGGCGTCCCCTGCCGATGCAACGGTGACGTCGAGCCGGGTTCCTGGCCGGGCAAAAGGAGGCAGGGTGGCGGTGACGAATACTGCAGCTACATTTTTCACGATGATCGTGCCAGCGGGCGTCTGCACGCCCATGCGCTGCAGAATGTTGGCCAGTGTCTGATTCGTGAATAAGGTCTGCTGTTTGTCGCCGGTATTTTTCAGCCCCACGACGACCCCATAACCAAGGACGGGATTGTCGCGGATGCCCTCAACCGAAGTCACGTCGCGGATCAAGGCCTTGTGCACCATGTCGTCCGCGGCCAGCGGCAGCGTTCCCAACAGCGTCAAGGCCAGCGAAATCTTAAGTAGATGATTCATGATGTGTTCCGTCAAAAGCCAACGATTCGCAGCAAAGCGCGAACCAATGGATTGGGAGGCCGAGTGCCGTCGCTCAGCACGCCCTTGCCTTTCAGTTCAAGTTCGAGATTCGCAACAAGGTTCGACTGCACGCTGCCGTCGGGAGCTATATCCCCTGGGCGCACCAGCCCGCGCAGGAGAATGGTTTGTTTCTCATTGTTCATCGTAAGCTGACGCTCGGCTTCGATCACCATCGCCCCACTGGATAGCACCGCCACGACTCTGCCAGCCAACGTTGTATTCAATGTGGAGGTGGTTGCGCCTTGCGACTTGCCACTCAAGGTCTGCGATGATTGCGGGGAAAAAATCTCTTGCACTCCGCTGGTCTTGAGGTGGCCCGCCAGGCCAGAAATGCCGGAACTGGCGTTGAATGTCCGCGCGGTGGAAACACTGTTCGCATTGTTAGCGGTGGTTCCCTGCGCCACCACAATGGTGATGAGGTCGCCTATGTGCCTTGCTTTGTAGTCGCTGTTCATGTCAGCCAGTCGGCCATTGTCCGTCCATAAGCTGCCCAGAGTCGCGTGCGTCAAGTCGGGGCTTTGCTGTTGCATTCGTTCGACATACTCCGCCACGGTTTCCTGTTGGATCTTTTTCTCATGCGGCGCCTTCTCACTCGACTCTTTGGCCATCGTGGTGACGACTACCAGCAGAACGGCAATGACAATTTTTATGGGCGACATGTTCTCTCCTTGCCTCTCACAAACTGGCGTGCAGCAGGTGATCTCCGACGACTTCCGCCAGAAAGACTTGCCGGCTGCTCCTGTCAAACACGCGGATACGCTGGTTGAGCACGCCCGGTTCGAGACAAATCACCGGCATTGAAATCCGTGTTGTTGCATCCTCCAGAATCAGAGTTGCGGGTTTGCCCCTTGCCACTAATGACGGATAAGCAGGCTTAGGGTGACTCGTCGCATCGGGAGACACACCCCGAAGCAGCCCGCTTGGCCACGGTTCTGCCAACGGCTCAGGAAAAACTACGTGCACCAGGAAACTCCCGCAAAACCGACGGTTCGAGCAGCGCAGACGGATCGCAACTGCTTGCTGCTGTACGTCCCACTGCATGTGCGTGACCTGCAGCTGAAAGTCTCTCCCGGTTGCGGCCAGGGATTCCGGCAAGTCCAGCCTGGCAGCATCCGGCAGGCTGCCGTCGGATCCGTGATTGCGCAAGAATTCGGAAATCGCACCCCGCACACCAGCTTCGTTAATCGGCCAGCCCGAGTAACGAATGGTAACGCGGCTTGGTATGACGAGCTGCTGAACCAAATCTGCATGACTGGTAATTGACGCCAGGATCTGTTCCGCCCGTAAGATGCGTAGGCTTCCCGGTTGTGGAGCGCGGCACAACTCAAGCGTGGTGCCCGCTTTTCGGATCGGCCTTGGAGCATCGGTTGGCAGAAGGTCAGACAGCACGACGGTTTCGTGGTTCACCTCAACCATCTCGCGCAGGTGAACTGCATTTCCGGGTTCCTTGTCCAGACACCAGCCGAATGGCGTGAGGATCACAACCGTCAGGCACACCTTAATTAGAAACGACTTCACGCGCACATCCTTAGTGGCTAATGTTATTCAGGCCTTGCAGCATCTCGTCGGCAGCTTGCACCACGCGAGTATTCGCCTCATAGGCACGCTGTGCAACGATCATCTCAACGAATTCCTCAACCACGTCTACGTTGGATTGTTCGAGATATCCTTGTTCGATAGTCCCAAGTCCTTCGCTGCCGCCCGGCGTGCCCTGCACCGGATCTCCTGAGGCAGTAGTGGCGAGAAAAAGATTCTTGCCAATGCTGTTCAAACCCCCGGGATTTGGGAACAGGGCAAGTTGTATAGTGCCGACTTGCTGGGCCTGGGTCTGTCCTGCGGTCGTGACGCTGACCGTACCATCCTCGCCGATAGTGATCGAAGTAGCTCCGGTCGGTATGGTAATGGCGGGCGAAATCGGGTTGCCGTCGGCAGTGACCATGTTTCCATTGGCATCGAGCTGGAACGCACCGCTGCGGGTGTAGGCGGTTTCGCCCGAAGGGAGGGTAACCTGAAAGAAGCCGTTGCCGGAGATGGTGAGATCGAGCGGGTTGCCGGTTTGGCTGAAATCGCCCTGCAATTGAACAATCTCCGAAGTCGCAGTGCGCGTGCCCAAACCAACCTGCAGGCCCGCCGCAAAGGTTGTCTGCTGGGTGGCGGCGGTGCCGGGCATTACGACATTTTGGTAGAGCAAGTCCTCAAACTGAATACGGCGCTTGCGAAATCCCGCTGTGCTGGAGTTGGCCAGATTGTTGGCGACATTGTCCAGATTGGTTTCCTGCGCGCTCATTCCGCTCGCAGCCGTGTATAACGCTCGCAACATGATGATCTCCTACACGTGCGGCAGATCGTTTGCCGCTATGCGATCAAGATTCGATTGGAACGCGGACATGGCGCGTTCCAGCATTTCTGCCCTGCGTTGAATAGTGATCAAATCCACCACCGCCGCAACCGAGTTGACATTCGAGGACTCCAGCATGCCCTGGCGAACATAGGAATCGGCAGCCAGGCGCACATCCGCTTGCGGCACTGAGTAATACGCCTTGCCTGCAGCAAGTGGAGCGCTGCCGGGTGCGAACTCGACCAGGCGCAACTTGTCTGCCACCGCGCCATCGACTGACAGGGTGCCGTCGGGACTGATCGAGATAGCACCTGCGGGAATTGTGATCGGTCCTTGTTCCCCCAGCACTAAATCGCCCGCCGGCGTGATCAAACGTCCGTTGGGTGAAACCTGAAAATTTCCGTTGCGCGTATACAGCGTTCCGGCTTGGGTTTGAATCACGAAAAAGCCAGTTCCTTCGATTGCAAGATCCAATGTGTTGCCGGTCCGTTCCAAATTGCCGGCGCTAAGGTCTGTTCGACTGTCCCCCAACACATTGAAATTATTCACGGCGCGATTTAGAGGATCAGCCGACCCGGCTACCGAGTCTGCCAGCAAGGATCGGAACAGAGCCTGCTGCGCGCGATAACCCGTAGTGTTGACGTTGGCGAGATTATTAGCGACCAATTCCAAGGCCTGACTCTGCGCCTGCAAGCCGGCACATGCTGCGTAGTACCCGCTATTCAATTTTTTTCTCCCACGGAAACCGAAGCACGTCGCGAGCCATTCGCGCAGGCTCACTCTCACGTCCAACTTCATATTGCCGTAGGGCCTTCAAAGCAGGGCTGATGAGGACAACTTAATGCAAGACGAGAGAGGAAACTGTTGCCGGGCAGAAGAAATCAACTAGGCAGAATGTTCCTCGGGCACAGCAGGAGATTCATCCAAAATTAGCTATGAACTTCAACCGCGACGCTGATCGGGGCGCCTTCGAAGAGGAGCGCGACTTCGAGCGGTCCGGTGTCGGCCATGGAACGAAAGCTATAGTCCGATCCGGTGATGACCGTGGGCACGGATAGCATACAGCGGTCTCCCATCCCGGTTAGCTTGTTTTTGAAATTGCCGGCAATCATGTTGGCGATCTCGCCGATCGCATCCCACATCTGCTGGTCGCTTTCCTTAACATCCGCGCCAAGCATCTTGGAGGCCATCAGCGCGGCCGAATGCGCACTGCAGCGCAAAGTGAGCAGGCCGCAAAGTTGTCCGGCCAAGCCCACCATGGCGGTAAAGTCGGAGGGAACAGGACCGGCTGCGTTCTGCGTTTCCAGCTTGCACCCCAGCATGATTTCAAAAACCTCCCTGGCGGCAAGTTCCAGGAGCGGACTCCAGCTTTCCGGTGCCTTGTCAGGCATGGCAATCTCATTTGCAGTTTTCATTTTGCGTTTTCCAGCAAAGGTGCGACGTGTTCCTTCACCTGTTCGGGGGTAAATGGTTTGCGGATGTAGCCACGCGCGCCAACCGAGAGTGCCTGCACCACATGGGACTCGCTGCCTTCGGTCGTGATCATGACCACCGGCACACCCTTGGCATTCTCCACCGTTTGAAGCTGCCGGAGGAACTCAAGCCCGTCCATCACTGGCATGTTGATGTCGCAGAGAATCAGATCCACACTTTGGTCCCTCAGCACTCCCAAGCCCTCGGCGCCATTGGCGGCCTCGCGCACCTCTGCGATATCGATTCCGGCTTGGCGAATGGAACGCTCCACAATTTTGCGCATCACTGAGGAATCATCCACGATCAGGGCGCGTATTTTTTTCATCCCGTCCACCCATCTACAACTCGCGCACGTAAGCACGCAAGGACAGCCCGAGTTGGTCGCGATAGCGGCGCAATCTTTCCGCCAGGCCCTCGGTTCCTGTCTTCTCATTTATCGGCAGTTGGAGAAACAACTTTAGCCGGTAATCTGGCGGGCAAAGGCTGCTTCGGAGATTGCAGGCTGTTCCGGCAGGCTGCCGGGGCGGCGGAAGATCAGATTGGCAATCTCACGGCCAGCGGAAAGACGGACCCAAATGTAGCATCCGCAGGCAACCACCCGGACGTCTTCAGCACCCAGCTTCAAGACGTAACCGCAGGTAATGCGGGCCATTTCTGGGGGGTGCCGCCAGCCTTCAAAGAGAAGGTCGCCAGCAGAGCGGTCGCGGCCGATCTGCTCCAGGGTTTCATCCATGGTGCTGCGGCTCACTAGACAAGCTTCGGTTCGGCATTCGAGCATCTGTTCCACGGCATAGAGCACGGCATAATCGATACCCTCAGAAAACGCCACGTAAAATGTGCGCGTATTTTCCACAAACTGAATGGGCAGCATCCGGTAGCTTTCCAGAATCCGAAAGGGGATCAGGCGCACGCACCGACTGGCGGGACTTACCCGGGTGGCAAGAACTGGGCAGGCCCATTGCAATCCCAGCGCAGTCGTAACTTGCTGCTCGGTAGCAAAGCCCAGCTTTTCAAGCCACTCCCCCAGACGATGGCGGCCGCTCGTCTGCTGAGCTTCCAGGGCCGACCGCAACTGCCGGTTCGACAACTGGCCGCGCGAGAGCATCAGCAAGCCGAGGGGAATACGGTGTCGGACCGGCTGAACCGGGGCATCGGTATCGCAAATGTGGGCAAGGCACTGCCGGGCCGCATATTCGAAACATTGCGGCGCGCAATAGCGCGCGCCGTGCAGGCGGATTGTCCCGTTCCACCAGCGAATCCGCCGCCAGAGTCTGCGGACAAGACTGCAACCAGGCTGACCACAGCGCGGCAGGGTATTCGCGAGATAGTTTCGCGCCTTGCGGATCCACACCAAAAACCCCGCTGCTCTCACAACCTTCTTCTCCGCCTTTCAACCGGCCAACTGCCGGGGAAGGACTTCCAGCACTCGCAACCCGTAATTGCCGTCTACCACAACTACCTCTCCGCGCGCGATGACTCTACCATCGAGCAGCAGTTCGGCCGGCTCCTCGATCTGCCGGTCCAGCTCCACCACGGCTCCCGCGCCCAATTCGAGGATCTCCCTTAGCAGCATGTTGCGCTCTCCGAAGCGCAGCATGACCTCAAGCTCCACGTCCAACAGAAGGTCGAGATTGCCTTCGACAATGCCGCTATTCCCGTCGGTGCGGGCTGGCATTTCTGCCTGCGGCTCGACGTTCTGAGGGGCAGAGGCGGCGCTGAGCAGGGCGGCATGCAGTGCCGCACTCAGTTGCCACTCGATCGCTAGCTGGACATCGGCAGCGGCCAACCAGCCACTCGCTCCGGACGACCACGAAGGTGGCGGGCTCGATTCCAGGCGCAATTGCACCTCGCCCCAGCGCGGCTTCAATGTCGTGGCCACGTAACCCGCCACCTGGCGCAGCAACTCTTCAACTGCCTCCTGATGCTCGGGCTTGAACTCAGCCGCTGGCGCCTGCGCCTCGCCCAAGAAAATCTGTGCCAGGGCAAGAGCAGAGACCCGCGGAATGCGCAGGCTCATTTCACCGCGCAACGCCCCAGCAGCGACCGCAATCGCCAGCAGATCGCTTTCATCAGGAGCCGGGGCACTGGGGGGCGCTTCGGCGAGGGACTCTACCGGGAATGCCGAGCCGGAAATCTGGCCCAGCACTCGAGCCATGCTCTCGGCCCATATCCGAATAAACTCGCGAGGCTCGGCCTCTGGAGACCCCGTGCCCGAAGCCGCTGAGGGAGAAAGCTCGTCGGTCATGGTTTCGATTTCCTTTCAGGCTCGGGCGGCGCTGGCCTGAGAACCTGCGCAGCACGGGACGCTCCGCGTCGCGCCACAATCGCAGTGAACATCTCTCGCTCACCGATTCGCAGTGCGGCGGGGTGATGGACGGGGCAGTTGAGGGCCAGCACGCTTCCGGGCGAAACCCGCAGCAGCTCACGCACGGGCACGCTGGCCACCCGCATCCCGAGCTCCAACGAGAACGGGCAGTCGAGCAGGTAGCCACGCAGTCGCTCGCTCGAGTCGGGCTGCGACCGCCGTTTCGTCCGGGCCCAGTCTGCCGACATTTTTCTCAGCAACGCATTGGAGACCACGGCGGGGAAAACCAGATTCAGCGTTCCCCGGCTCTCGGCCACCGTAAGCTCGAAACTGAGCGAAAGCGTCTTCTCTTCTGCATTCATCAGGTGCTGCACCTGCTCTGCGTTGTGACGCTCCTCGAACTCGAATTTCAGAGATAGCATCTGCCATGCGTTTTCCAGTTCGCGGCAGATGATGCGCATCACCGTCTCCAGAATCTGCTCCTCGATGGCGGTGATTTGCCGTTCCGGCAGCCCGCCTTTGCCTTCGCCGCCGAGCAGCACGTCGATCAGAGGAAAGGCCACCGCCAGGTCGAGCTGCAGAAGCGCGGTCGCGTCCACCGGCATCAGCTTGCAGGTCGCCAGATAGGTTACCTCGGGAATGCGGTGCAGGACCTCGCTATAGGTGAGATGTTCGGCGGAAACCAGAGTGGCGGTAAAAGCCACGCGCAGGTAAGCCCCGACGGAATGCGTCAAATTGCCGGCGAAACCCTCGTGCAGCGCGCTGATGGCTTGCAGTTGCTGTTGTCCGATCTGGCCCGCTTGCCGCGCATCCCAGGGCTGCACCACTTTGGTGTGCCCACCCTCGGTCCCGCCGCGCGCGGCGCGCACCATGGCGTCGATCTGTTCCTGGTTGAGAACCTTCTCCACGTTTCTGTTCCTCTAGACGCCGCTGGCCGCACCCGCCGCGCACTCCGCCGCTGGCGGGCGGACACTGGTCAGCTCGGCCAGTCGCGCCCGCAAACGGATCACGGCCATTGAGTGAATCTGGGAGACGCGCGATTCTCCCACTCCCAGCACCGCTCCCACTTCTTTCATGGTCAGTTCTTCGAAATAGTAGAGCGCCAGCACCTGGCGTTCCTTCTCCGGCAGCTCTTCGATGGCGCGGGCCAGCAGCCCCTTCATCTCCGAACGCAGACACAGCAGCAAGGGGGTCTCTTCCGGATGGTTGGGCAGGTATTCGCACAAATCCTCTTCTTTGCCATCGCGCGGCGATTGCACTTTCAAGCTGCCCACTTCCAGCCCGTCAATTTCGCCCAGCAGCACTTGCAACCCGTGTAGGTCGAGGTTCAACTCCGCAGCCAACTCCTGCTCCGAGGGATTGCGTCCCAGCACTGACCGCAGCCGGTTGTGGGCCTCCTCCAGCTGGCGCGCTTTGCGCCGCAAGTCGCGCGGGCTCCAGTCCATCTCACGCAAGCTGTCCAGAATGGCGCCGCGGATGCGGAACTTGGCGTAGGAACTGAATTGCACATGTTTGCCACGGTCGAACTTGTGCAGCGCGTCAATCAGCCCAATCACTCCTGCGTGCACCAGATCCTCGAAGGGCACGTGGCGGGGCAGGCGCTCATGAATGCGCCGCGCGATGTAGCGCACCTGGGGGAGCTGCTCCATGAGCAGACGCTCCCGTTCTTCCTCGCTCTGCCAGCAGGTGTAGGCGCGTTTGCTCGCTTCTCTCATGATGTCTCCCTTCCATCGCTGGTGGTTGCACTGGCGTTCATCGCACTACCCCCACGGATTGCACCGAAACCACAGGAGGAATCTCGCTGGGCGAGAGCACCACCAGCTTGGGCACAAACGGTTCTAGCAGCCGCTTCAAGTGAAAACGCGCCGGCGTAGAACACAGCAGCACCGGGCTGGCGACGGCCACCTGCTCTCCGGCGAGGCGGCGCAAGCCGTCGAGAATGCGGCGTACCAGCGAGGGCTGCAAACCGGCTGTCGCCGTAGGCGAGGCCGATGGACTGAAGGCGCGACCCAGTTCCTCTTCGATCGTGCTGTCCAGTGTGACCACGCGCAAATTGTTTTCTTCCAGCAGGGGCCGCACCAAAGCGCGTCCCAGCGCCTGGCGGGCGGCTTCCACCAGAAGAACGGGATGCTTAATGACGGCGGCGGTGTCGAGCAGCGTTTCCAGGATCGTGGCCAGATCACGGATGGAAACCTGTTCGCGCAGCAACTGCTGCAGAACTTTGTGCACTTCGCCCAGGCTGAGCAGCTTGGGCACCAGTTCTTCCACCAGCTTGGGATGGGTTTCCGAGAGCCGGTCCAGCAGGCGCTTGGCCTCCTGCCGGGTCAATAGCTCGGAAGCGTGCTGCTTGATGACCTCGGCCAGATGGGTAGCCAGCACCGACGTCTGATCGACTACCGCATAACCCTTGGCTAGAGCGTCGCTCTGCAGTCCGGGCGCAATCCAGAGCGCCGCAACCCCGAAGGCCGGCTCCTTGGTGGCAGTGCCCGCCAGGGGCGGCGGCGAGGCATCGGAGCTGATGGCCAGCAGATGATCTTGGTGCATCTCCCAGCGCGCAATCTCCACCCCTCGCAGCGAGACCACATACTCGTGGGGTTTGAAACGGGCATTGTCGGTGATGTGCACCGGCGGAACAATGAATCCCAGCTGCAGTGCGAGATTGCTGCGCAAGGCGCGCACCCGGGCCAGCAGTTGTCCGCCGCGCTGGGCATCGACCAGCGGCACCAGGGCGTAGCCGACCTCCAGGCTCAGTTCGTCAAGCTTGAGCAGGTCTTCAATCGATTCCTGGGGCTTTTTCTCTTTCGCTTCTCCCGCCGGCTTTTCGGGCGCAGGCTTAGGCGCACGCCAGGCCAGCACGCCCACCACCGCCGCGAGCAGGAAGAAGGAGAATTTTGGCAGGCCAGGAATTGCCGCCAAAATCGCCATCACGCCGGCAGCGATGAACAGCGGACGGCGCCCGGAAAACACCTGCTTCCCGAGGTCGCTGGCCAGACTGGTGCCGGAGGAAGCCCGCGTCACCACTATCCCGCCCGCCATCGAAACCAGCAGCGAGGGAATCATCGTCACCAGGCCGTCTCCCACGGTCAGCACGGTGTAGGTTTTGAGCGCCTCGCGGAAGGGAATGTCGAGCTGAAAGACGCCGATAAGAAATCCGGCGATGATGTTGACGGCGGTGATCAAAACAGTGGCCAAGGCGTCCCGCTGATTGAAGCGTGCCGCTCCGTCCATAGCGCCGTAGAACTCGGCTTCGTGCGCAATCTGCTCGCGCCGGGCGCGCGCCCCGGCCTCATCGATCAGCCCGGCATTCAAGTCGGCGTCAATCGCCATCTGCTTGCCGGGCAGCGCATCCAGAGTGAAGCGCGCGGTTACTTCTGCAGTTCGCACCGCGCCGTGGCTCACGACGATGTACTGAATCGCAATCAAAGCCAGGAACAGCACAAAACCCACTACGTAATTTCCCCCTACCACGAACTGCCCGAAGGCCGCGATGACCTTCCCCGCTGCCGCTGCCCCTTCATTGCCGTGCAGCAAAATGCGGCGGCTGGAGGCCAGATTCAAAGAGAGGCGGAACAGGGTGAGCAGGAGCAGCAAGCTGGGAAAAACCGAGAACTGTGCCGGACGCAAAATATGCATCGCGGAAAGCAGGACCAGGACCGACGCAGTGATGCTGGTGGCCAGCAGGATGTCCAGCAGAAACGACGGCATGGGCACCAGCATTACGAACACCAAAGCCACAGCGGCCACTGGCACAGCCCATTCCACGACGGGGTTCTTGGCCAGCGGAGGCGACTTGGGGCTCTCGGCCATGCCTTATCTGCCTGCCTTTCGGGTGGCTTGGTTAGCCCGCTCCTGCGCGCGATAAATGGCGGCGAGGATGGCGGCCACTACGGCGTACAGCTTGGGCGGAATCGATTGCCCGATTTCGACGGCGCGGTAGAGCGCATGCGCCAG